>WNFU01000067.1_pt1 | contig 112215 bp, 94 predicted proteins | sample 5400121 | NCBI WGS metagenome assembly WNFU01 (sample SAMN13153360, study PRJNA577476) | soil metagenome | isolation source: 100 cm soil or saprolite under grassland replicate 1 | place: USA:California | collected 2016-06-15 | reverse complement strand
AGAAGCGTTTACGCCACATGCTGACGATTTCACGTCTTGTGGCGAGGTGGTCTGCGATGTGCTCATTGGAGAGGCCCTGGTGAGCCAAGAGGATCATCTTGGCGCGAATGACTTGATAATACGGCAACGTATATTTGTTGGCTCGCCGCGACAGCTCCTTGATCTCCTCTCTGGACAGCAGAATTCGAAATGGGCTGGTTCTTGGCACTCATACCCCCTTCCGGAACCGCGAAGAGGATATCAGAAAAGTGCAGTAGGAGCCAGTCCATATACGTTTGCGTATTTATGGTCAGGAGTACTTAGTCGGCTTCAACCGCCCCAAAGCTGGGCGCGTTGGGCCATTCGTAGGACTGTCCCCGGATGATGCCCGGGCGCCCGGCCATCTCTCGCCCGAGCCTCTCGTAGAATGAAGTATCACCCGCAAGGGGAAACAGCACATAGTAGCGCCCAATTTGAACCGCCCAAGACTTGCGGTCGTCGGGTTCAGCGACCTTGATTAGAGCCTACGTTCGGACCAAGGACGCGGCTCTGGAAGCTCAATCGTGAAGGTCTTGATCAACGATGTGCTCGGCTCAAGGATCTGGCGCCGAACGATCTCCAGCGCAGGATCGAATACCGGCGAATAGCCAAAGACGGCAAAGAGCAAAAGATACCCGGACCTCAGCCAACTGATCTTCGCTCCAAGCTCCGCGAACGCGTCCTTCGAGAAGTTCACAGTGATTTCGTCACCACGTCGCAGAACTGCTGTGTGCAACTCATCCTCGGCTCCGGGACGATTTATCCTGTCGGGAACACGAACCGAGAATTGGCCGTCGGTGGAGGTAAGTTCGGCGTTCACTGTCACGCCGCTTGTGGTCACCTTGACCTTCTGCACTCGGTCAAGGCGCCCCTCAATCACGGCAGCGACGCTTTCTTTCCGCTCGGCGTGTGCATCGAGTATCGAGCCTGCGGTGTTATTGCATGGCTTGCATGTGAGCACCAATTCGCGTCCGCCGAAGGACTTCGGTGGGACGTTCGGCGGTCAGGTCACCGCTTGCGAGAGACGACCGGGGGAACGCCCGGACGCAAATCGGACAGACGTACATCGCTGGTGGGCCAGGGCTGACCTGTGCGCTAGGTTCGTGACACTGCCGTTTGAACGCCTCGGCGCCAGTGTCGAACCACTTCATTTTCCTTCGTAGGCTGATTGACATGCTGGCGGCGTGAACCTCAAAGCGACGGTAGCACGCCCTGAACCGGACTCTATCCCGCTGAAAGACGAGGAGGAGCCGTGACTGCGCTCCTCGCGTATGGGCCCGTACGCGGCCGTGTGGCCCCCTGGTTGGTGACCAGCGGTGACCATCGCAGTCATTCTCGACCACGTGATCTCGACGACCTCCCGTCTGCCTGGGCATGTTGGGGGGAACGGTCGTGACGGATCCCCGCTGGGTCCTCTGTGCTTTCTGCGGCCAATTCACAGCCGTTCCCCGTCTCGAACAGCAGGAGGCGCGTAGAGGGTTTCTTGAGGCGTCGGGCGAGGGTAAGGCTGTCGCACCTGACGGGAACCGATTGGGAACCGTGGGGACCCGCTGACCGCTGGTTCTGCATCGGGCCGGCACGTCGCCCGCCGCCTCGGCCCGGCGGAAGCGCGCCGTCCTGACCGCGCTCACTGCCCTGGTCGAAGCTGGCCAGGTCGTGCGCGAGGGCCGCTGGCGTACGGCCCGGTTCCGCCTAGTCCGCTTCACTGAGTTCCGCCCGTGAGGTCGCGGGGGCCCTCCTACCCCCTCCGGGTTGACCCCGTTCGCCTCCTTCATCGCCTCGATGCCGTTCACAGGAAGGCCTGCTGGGCGACCATCCTGGCCGGGATTCCGTTCGACCACAACGTCCGCGTCTTCCCCACCGAGGGCGCGGTGGTCGCGGAGCTCCAGCAGCGCATCGAAGAGCTACTCCCGGCCGTCTGAGGCTCGGCCCCAATCTATCGCTCCATGAGGGTTCGCGCTTCCCGGGCTTCCACGGGCCGCGAGAACAGGTACCCCTGGCCGTAATCGCAGCCCATGGCGCGCAGCTCCGCGAGCTGCTCCGCCGTCTCCACGCCCTCCGCGACCACGTCCATGCTCAGGTTGTGGGCGAGGGCCACGATGGTGCGGACGATCTCCAGGTTGCCCCGGCGATCGCACATGTTGCCGACGAAGGACTGGTCGATCTTGAGGGTGTCCACGGGGAGGCGATTCAGGTGGCTCAGCGAGGAGTGGCCGGTCCCGAAGTCGTCGATGCTCACCCGCAGGTCGAGGTCCCTCAGGCGCGACAGCGTGTTCCCGGCTGACTCCTCGTTCTCCATGAGGATGTCCTCCGTGACCTCGACCTTGATCCGCCGGGAGAGCGCACCGACCGGGCGGAGTATGCGGCCCAGATCCTCGACCAGGTTCGGCTGCAGGAGTTCCTTGCCGGACAGGTTCAGGCTGAGGAACCAGGGAAGCTCCGCCCGCGACTCCGCCTGCCAGGCCTGCATCTGACGGCACCCCTCGCCGAACACCCATCGGCCGATGGGAAGGATCAGGCCCGTCTCCTCCGCCAGAGGGAGGAACTCGGCGGGCAGGACGAGGCCCCGCCGCGGGTGCTGCCAGCGCACGAGGCCTTCGAAGCCGGCGATCCGGTCGTCGGCCAGGCAAACGATGGGCTGGTAATGGACGCGGAGCTCCTGACGCTCCAAGGCCCGCCGCAGCTCCATCTCGAGACCGAGGAGCGAGACGGCCCGCTCGTGCATGGCCTCGTCGAACACCTGACAGCACCCGCCGCCCCGGGCCTTGGCGCGGTACATGGCGGTGTCGGCGTCCCGGAGGATTTCCTCGGGTCGGTGGTGGCTCGGGGTGCTGACCGCGATGCCGACGCTCGCCCCGATCACGACCTCGTGACCGTCGATCTCGAGGGGCGGGGACAGGTCGTAGTGGATCCGCTCCGCGACGCGGATCGCGTCGTCCGCGCCGTCGATGTCTTCCAGGAGGACCGTGAACTCGTCGCCCCCGAAGCGGGCCACGGTGTCCTCCGGCCGAACGCACGCCCTCAACCTCCGGGCCACCGCCACCAGGAGACGGTCGCCCGCCAGGTGACCCAGGCCGTCGTTGACGTGCTTGAAGCGGTCGAGGTCGAGAAGGAGGGTACCGACGGGTTGGCCCTTGCGCCGCGTGCGCTCGAGCGCGTGGGCCAGCCGGTCCATGAAGAGCGCGCGGTTCGGCAGGCCGGTGAGCGCGTCGTGGAGGACGGCATGGAGAAGGCGCTGTTCCGCCTGCTTGCGCTCGGTGATGTCGAGGGCGACGCCGATGGTACCGGCGATGGAGCCCTTGCCATCGCGCAGCGGCTCCACGTGCGCCTGAAACGTGCGGCCTCCCCACTCCATGTCGTAGTTCACCGATTCGCCCTGGAGCGCCCGGTGATGGGCGGCAATGGGCGGGAAGCCGGGATCCTGCGTGTCCAGGTATTCGAGCAGGGTTCGGCCCACCGCTTCGTCGGGTCGCCGGTTCATGCCCCCGAGGCCGGCACCGAGCGAAGACGTGATCCGGAAATCGACGTCCGTGGACCAGATGACGGCGGGCATCTGCTCCGTGAGCATCCGCAGCCGCGCCTGCTCCTCACGCCGGGCCCGGTCTGTCCGAGCCCCGGAAGCCGCGGCCGCGCGGTCCTTGCGGGAAGATCCGGCCCGAACCGGTCGGCGAGCGTCGATGCGTCGAAAAGCGTGGGCTTTCATCGGGCACCTCCTCTCGGCTGCGCTCCGGACGGCCTCGGTCGAGGCCTGTTGCGCAGCGTCGGCTCCTGGCGGCCCGGCTGGCCCCACGGCCTTCAGGCCGAGGGCCCCGCGGCTCTGCGTCCCCGAGTTGCCTCGGGTTTGCTCTGTGTCAGGAGGTGGGATCGAGCGGCGTCTCGTCCAAGGAGGAAGCTAGGCCGCCCTCCGGGGACGGGGGTGTGCGGGGGATCACGCCCCGCGCCGATCGTGAGGAAGGACACAGGCTCGTGGCGCGGAAGGACACGAATTTCGGTCAGCTCAGCGACGTCCGAGGCGCCGAGGCCCCGGCTCGCGGTACTCCCTCACGAGGTCCTCGATCCTCTCGCGCTCGGGCCCCGGGAGGGCATGGAACCGCAGCCCGCACCCGGGAGGAAGGCTGTGCACCTTGTGAGCCTGCCCCGAGTTCTCCCAGCACACCTCGGCTTCCACGACGATCGGGATGTCGTTTCCCGGAAGCTTGAAGCGAAGCTGCACTCTCTCCCCGACCGGCGGGATGGGGTGGATGCCGATGTAGACACCGTCGGCGCTGATGTTGCAGCAGACGGCATCCCGCGGGCCGTCCCCCCACTCCACTCGGCAGCGCCGAACGAAGGGCACCCGCCACAACTTGGAGTAGGGCTGGTGGATCATGGCGAAGGCTGCGCGGACAGGCGCGTGCGCGCAGTGCGCCCGCGCACAGGAGGCTAAGCGCCCGGATTCATTGGAGATTCGGAGGCAGATCGCCCTTCCGAAGCACGCCGTCCTCGTCGTGCTACAATGAGGTGAAAAAGCAGGCGGTTCCCGCAGGCCCCCTCCCGATCAACCTGGCCCCGGGCCAAGGCTGATCTAGCCTTAAGGTTGGCGCATCTGCATGACCAAAGTCCTGATCGTTGGTTCCGCAGACCTCGGCACGGATCTCGAGCGCACGATCCTCTGGGCGGACGGAGTCGAGCGCGCGCTGGTGTCCACGCCGGGCGGAGCTCTGGAGGTGGCTCGGGCTTTCATCCCCAGCGTCGTGGTCGTCGACGGCGCCGATGCCGCCGCAGCTCTTGGTTTGATAAGCCGGCTCCGTGACAACGCGGGGACGCGACGCTCCTCGATCGTGGTCGTGTCCCGGGACACCGCCCTTCCCGAGGAGGAGCTCCGACAGGCGGGGGCCAACCTCGTGCTCACGGGGCCCGTGGATCCGCCGCTCTGGAACACGCGCCTGGGAGAGCTCCTCATCGTGCCGCGCCGCGTGCGGACGCGGCTGCCCGTGCGCGCGTCTCCTCGGAACGACGAAGGGGCCGGCGAGCCCGTCCTGGCCGTGGCGCGCGACATCAGCGTCGGCGGCATGCTGCTGGAAACCAAGGCTTCACTGGCCCCGGGGACCATCCTGGACCTGTGCTTCACCCTGCCGGGTGGCCACGGAGAGGCGAAAGCCGTCGGATCGGTCGTGCGCGCGTCGCGCGAGACCCCGGGGCGCACCGGGATCCGGTTCCTGAGCTTCGAAGGAGACGTCCGTGACCGCCTCCACGCGGCCCTGGCCGCGGTTCCTCCGGAGCGCACCTTCGGCCGTTACGAGGTCCTGGGGGTCGTCGGCGAGGGCTCCATGGGACGCGTCTACCGGGCCTTCGACCCCCTGGCCCGACGCATCGTCGCCGTCAAGACCCTGAGGCCCGAGCACGTCTCGGGGCCCGAGGCCCCGGAGTACCTCCTGCGCTTTCGCAGAGAGGCGCAGGCGGCGGCGCACCTCGTCCACCCCAGCATCGTCACCATCTTCGATGTGGGCGAGGACTACTTCGCCATGGAATTCCTCGAAGGCGCGACCTTGCAGGCGATCTTGCGCGAACGAGGGCGGCTCGCCCTGGGCGAGGCCCTCCGCGTCCTCGGTCCCGTGGCCGCGGCCATGGACTACGCCCACTCCAAGGGGACGATCCACCGCGACATCAAGCCCGCCAACCTTTTCGTGCTCGCCGCCGGGCGGCCCAAGGTGATGGACTTCGGCGTCGCCCATCTGGCGAGTGCGGTCATCACCGCCAGCGGGCAGGTCTTCGGCTCCCCTGCCTACATGGCCCCGGAGCAGATCACGAAGGGCGAGGTCACGGTGGCGACGGACGAGTTTTCCCTCGCCGTCGTGGCCTACGAGGTCCTGACGGGTCGGAAGCCGTTCGAAGGTGAGACCATCACTCCGATCCTCTACAGCGTGGTCAACACGGATCCGCCGCCCCCCTCGAGCTGGAACCCGGACCTCCCCCGTCCCTTCGACGACGTCTTCCGTCGGGCATTGGCGAAGGACCCCACCGCGCGTTTTCCCAGCGCAGGGGCCTTCGTGGCCGCTCTCAGCCTGGGCGCGCCCGCGGGGTCCCTGGCGGAACCGGTCGCCGCCGGAACCGCCGCGTCCGCTCCGCGGCTGGAGCTCGCGGAGACCGTCGACCTCAAGCAGTCCTCTCCGTTCTTCGCAAGGCGCTGGCTCGCCCGCCGGTGGGCGGTGGCCGCGCTGGTCGCGGTGGTGGGGCTGGCCGCCACGGCCGCCCTTCGCTCCCCGCGGGAACGGGTGACGGCGGTGCCTCCGCCCCCTGGGCTCGAGATCGCCACCCACCCGACCGACGCCGCCGTGTTCGTCGACGGCGTCCACGTGGGGAACGCGCCGCTCTTCCTCTCGCCCGTGCCCCGGGGCGTCCGCCAGGTGAAGGTGGCCAAGGAGGGCTTCGTCCCCGCGGAGCTGAGCCTCGAGGTCACGGGCGAGGGCCCTCCGATCCCGCTTCGCTTCACCTTGCAGGCCGCGACGGGGACCCTGCGGATCGAGTCCGAGCCTTCGCGCGCCTCGGTCAAGCTCGACGGTCTGGACGTGGGGGCGACGCCCCTGGTCGCGCTGCCCGTGACGCCGGGCGGACACGTCCTTCGCGTCGAGAGCGCGGGCTTCCGCCCCTGGGTGCGGAAGGTGAACGCCTCCCTGGGAGAGACTCTTCAGGTCACCGCTCGCCTCGACCGGGTCGACGACCCGGCGGCACAGAAGAAGGCGTTGCGGACCGGCGGCTGGGTCCAGCGTGGCGACCTCGTCGAGATGGGCCCCGGGGTCACGGCTCCGCGGAGGATCTCCGGCAACCCGGCACCGTTCCCCGAAGCGGCCCGGAAGCTCCGCCTCAAGGGAACCGTCACCGTGGAGCTGACCGTGACCGAGACTGGCGAGGTGGTCGACCCTCGGGTGGTCGAGTCGGCCGGCGAGATCCTCGACCAGGCCCTGCTCGACGCGGTGCGGCATTGGCACTACGAGCCGGCCGACCTCAATGGCCTCAAGGTCAGGGTGCGCATCCGGGAAAGCCAGGTCTTTGGGCCACCGGAGGCGCAACCCCGCCCGCGGGCCCGCCCCTAGACGACCGTCTACGCAGGCGGACGATCGAGAATGGACTCCGTCCTGGGATCCCAGTAGACCTTCCGGCCCTCCCGGCACGCGCGGGCGGCCATGATGCACGCGACGGAATGAGCAAACCCATGGTGGACCGTCGCGTTCGGCGCCTTCCGGCTGCGCAGGCATTCGAGCCAGTTGGACATGTGGGACGTGTCATCGTCGCCCATCGCCGCCGGAGGGATCCGGTCGTCGCCGGGCACGGTGATGTACCTCTCCGCGCGCTTCACGTTCGGGTCGTCCTCGTGGGTGCCCTTCTCCTCCACCCACTTCCACCGCGGGCTTCCCTCCCCCCCGAGGTTGATCAAGGTCGCGGCCTTGCCCATGATGCGGGTGAAGCTGTCGCTGTCGTTGCCGAAGCTCGTCGAATAGCTCACGAGGAACCCCTTCGGGTATTCGAGCAGGGCCTGGAAGGTGTCCGGGTTCTCGCGCCCGTCCTTCCAGGCGAAGACGCCGCCGCTCGCCACCACCGACCTCGGGAAGGAGTCGTCCAGGAAGTAGTGGACGAGGTCGATGCCGTGGCTCATCCATTGGTCCGGGATGCCGCTGGAGAAGTCCTTGTAGAGGCGGAACTCGAAGTACATCCTCGGATCGAACGGACGGAAGGGCTTGCCGAGCAGCCAACGACGCCAGTCGGTGTCCTGCTCTTTCAGCTGGCTGACCTCGGGGCGCCCGCGCCACCGGGGTCCGTGATAGTTCCAGACGATCTCCACCTTGGTGACGTCTCCCAACGCGCCCGTCTTGATGAAGTCGTGGGCCGCGTTCTGATAGGGCTCGCTGCGGTGCTGCGTGCCGACCTGCACGATGAGGGGCTTGCTCAGCACCGCCTCGCGGGCGGCTTTGGCCTCGGCCAGGTCATTGGCCATCGGCTTCTCGCAGTAGCAGTCCTTGCCGGCCTCCGCCACGAGCTTCAAGTGCGTCGCGTGCTGGAAGTCGGCCGTGGAGACCAGCACCGCGTCCACGTCCTTGAGGGCCAGCAGGTCCTGCATGTACTGGAACGCCCTCGGCGCGCGTCCGTAGGCCGCGGCCGCCCGCCCCACGGCCGCCTCCCGGTTGACCTTCCACAGGTCGCAGACCGCCGTCATCTCCACGTTCTTCGCCTTGAGCCGGGCGACGATCTCGCCCAGCTCCGTGCCGCGACGGCCCACCCCGACATGCCCGAGCGAGATGCGGTCATTCGCGCCCAGGATCCGGCCATAGGAGAGGGCAGTGCCGCCGAGGGCGCCCGCTCCGATCGCCACCGCGCCGGCCTGGCCGAGAAACGACCTGCGGTTGATCGGCTTGCGATTGGTCATGAGGGATCCTCCATGGGCCGCCCCGCCTCAATCGACCCGAGGCTTGAGCTCCTCAAGGTACCTTCCTTCGGGCCATTCTCCGGCCGATGGTAGCACCCCCGGCGTGGGTCAACCGCTGGTCGCGGCGACCGTCAGCTTCGACTGCAGGGTGGCAATCGCCTGCGTGGCACGCGTCCGCAGCAGGGTGCTGGGACTCTCCAGGTAGGCGTAGAGTCCATCCAGGTCATCCATCCCACCCAGCTTGGCAATCAGGAGCAGCGCCTGCCCGCGCACGGCGTCCGACCACTCGGCATCGACGGCGGTCCGGTGCGAGAACGCGAGCAGGTCGGGATCCTTCTGGAGACCCATCTGGAGGAAGGTCTGCATGATGAAGGCGGGCAGCCGGCTGCCGCTCTGGGCGGACGGGGTGTCGGTCTCCATCTGGCTCAAGGCCTGCTTCAGCCCGGCCCGCGCGGCCTGCAGACGTTCCCAATCCCCCTCGGCCGCGGCTTCCGGGCTCCGTCCGTCGATCTCGCTCTTCACCCCCTCGAAGCCCGCCGCGAAGTAGCGCTCAAAGAGGTCCCCGGGCGGAGCTGCCGCCCCCCGGCGCGCTCCGGGACTCACCTGGTCGAACCGCTGCCGCAGCCTCGCTTTCGCCGGCGCCCCGTATGAGGCCAGCGCCTTGCTCAGGGCCTGGTACACGCTGCCACCCTCGAGCGCCGCGGGGTCGTCGCTCAGGATGCGAAAGAGCTGGTCGAGGGCCTCGCCCGACCTCAGGGTCTGCAAGGCCACGATCCCCTGCACCTTGCCGATCGGGATCTCGGCACGCAGTACGGCGTTGCCGAGCTGCTCCGCACGGGCGGCCGAGGGCTTGCTGATGCTCAGCCGGATGGCCAGCGACATCGGGGTCAGGTGGTTGGGGAGCTCGAACAGGTTGGCGGCGGCCAGAGCCCCCATCGGGATCACCAGGCCGCCGAGCACGAACTTGACCAGCCGGGCACGGGGGTTCGCCCGGTTGAGCAGCTGTTTCCTCCCCCTCTTCCGGCGGCGGGCCAGGGTGAACCCATCCACGCGGATGCTCACGAACAGGCTGAGGGCCACCAGCAGGACACCGAAGATCCCCAGGCCGATGGGGGTGTGGAGGTCCCAATACGCGGTGTAGCTGGCCAGCACCAGCAGCAGGGCCGCCGAGAACGCCACCGGCACGACGAGCTCGATCAGGAGGCCGCCCAGGCCGAGCGTACGGCCTCCCGAGCTCGGCGGTTCCGCGGGCTCGCTCTCGGTGGGGCCGTCCCTGGGGGAGGGTTCCTTCGGGATCGTCGCGCTCAATTCGTCCTTCATGATAGCCGACTTGATGACCGACCCGCGGCCTTAGTAAGTTAAGCAGTCGGAGCGCGCGGTGCTCCCCATTTCACGCCCATGATCCTGGCCGCCCTCGCGTCCCTCGCCCTTTCCGCCTCGCCCGAGGAGGTCTCCGCCGCCGAGGCGGCTCTGGCCTCCGGCGACGCGCACTACGCGCGGAGGGCCGAGGGCGCGCACGGCGGAATCGCCGACCCCGTCCACGTGGATCGGGCGATCGCCGACTACCGGAGGGCCCTCGCGCTCGAGCCCCTGTCCTACGAGGCACGCCTGCGCCTCCTGCGGGCCTTTTTCTTTCGCGGCGGCTTCTGCGACATGGACCCGCGGGAGCAGGTCAAGCTGTTCGACGAAGCCAAGAAGCTCGCCGAGGACACGGTTCGTCTGCTCGACGCGGACGTGCACCGTGTTCGTGGCCGCCTTCGCGCCGACGCCGCCCGCACGATCGCACCCGCCGCCGAGACCTACCTGTGGGCGGCGGTGTCCTGGGGCCAGTGGGCGGTCTTTCACAAGCTCTATGCCGCCTGGCAGAGCGCCCCGGGACGGATCCGCGACCTCGCCCAGGCCGTCATCCAGATCGAGCCCGCGATCGCCCAGGCCGGGGGATATCTGATCCTGGGGCGGCTTCACGTGGAGGCGCCGCGCATCCCCATGCTCACCGGGTGGGTCTCGCGCGCGAAGGGCCTCGCCCACCTCCGCACGGGCCTCGCCATCGCGCCGGACAACACCGCTCTCATGTACTTCCTGGCCGACGCCCTCTTGTCCATAGAGCCCTCGAGCAAGGAAGAGGCCCGCGCCCTCCTTGAACGATGCTCCACCGCCCCGCCCCGGCCCGAGTACGCGGTGGAGGACGCGCACTATGCCCAACAGGCCCGGGAGCGCCTCGCCAGCATCCGCTGATCGTGGCCCGGCGCGGGCCCGGCCGAGCCTAGAGCCCGCGCTCGCGCAGCAGGCAGAAGAGCACGGGCGTGATCAGGAGGGACAAGACCATGGAGACCGCGACCCCGCCGATGACGGCGATCGCGAGGGGCTGGAGCATCTGGGCGCCGGAGCCCACCCCCAACGCCAGGGGCAGCATGCCCACCATGGTGGCGAGGGCGGTCATGAGGATCGGCCGCAGCCGGCGCCGGCCGGCGTGGAAGATGGCCTCCCGCAAGGGATGGCCCTGGGCCGAGAAGTACTTCTCCGAGTCGAGCATGAGGATCCCGTTCTTGTGCACGATGCCCACCACCATGATCGCGCCCATGAAGGACGAGACGTTGAGGGTCGAGCCGGTTACGTACAACGCCAGCAGGGCGCCGAAGCCGCACAGGATCGTGGCCACCAGGATCGCGATGGGATGCGAGAACGAGCGGAACTCGAAGACCAGGATGATGAAGATCAGCAGGATCGACATCAGCAGGACCTGGGTCAGCCCCCGGAACGACTCGCGCTGGATCTGGTATAGCCCGCCGAACTCGATCTCGGTCGGGGGCACGATCGCCACCTCCCTGGGCAGCCGCTGCCGGATCTCCGCCATGGCCGAGCCGAGGTCGCGGCCGGAGAGCTGGGCGGTGACGGTCGCCAGGGGGCGCAGGTTCTCGCGGTGGATCTCGGCTTGCCCTTCCTCCACCTCGATGTCCGCGATGCTCGCCAGGGGCAGGGTCACCCCGCTCGGGGAAGTGAGGAGCAGCGACCGGAGCTGTTCGATGGTCGTCCGCCGCTCCGCGGGATAGCGGACCCGCACCCCGATCAGGCGGGCGCCGCGGATCACGTTCGCGGCCACGTCGCCGTCGAGGATCGCGGCCTCGATGGCGGCCACGTCCCCCACCTCGAAGCCGGCCCGCCTGGCCTTCTGCGGATCCACGCGGAAGTTGACGGCGGGGCCGATCACCACGTTGCGGTTGACCACGTCCACGACCCCCCTCACCTTGGGCAGCCACTCCTCGATCTCGTGCGCCACCGCCGTGAAGACCGCCGGGTCATCGTGGTAGACCTTGATCTCGATGGGCTGGGGCGACCACGCGAGGTCCCCGATCAGGTCCTCCAGGATGTGCGGAAACTCCACCTCGATGACGGGCTCCGCCTCCTTGATCCGGCGCCGCAGGTCGCTCGTCACCTCCTCCAGGGAGCGCTTGCGGCTGCGCCTCAGCTTGACCAGGAAGTCTCCCGTGTTGGGCTCCGCGATGGCCAGGGCCAGCCGAGCCCCGAGCCGCAGGGAGTAGCTCTCGACCTCCGGCGTCTCCAGCAGGAAGCGCTCGAGGTGGCTCAGGACCCGGTGCGTCTCCGCCAGGGAGGTGCCCGCCGGCATCACGTAGTCGAGGACGAAGGCGCCCTCGTCGGTCGGGGGCAGGAACCCGCTCCCGAGCCGGAAGTAGACGCCCACCGACGCCACGACGATCAGCACCGATGCCGCCAGCACCGCCCGCGCGTGTCCCAGGCACCAGTGCAGGGAGGATTCGTAGCGGGCGGTCAACCCGCGCAGCCAGCGCCCCTGGTCCGCGCGTTCGGCCTCCTCGAGGTCGGTCGAGCCCGGGCCCACCCGGGGCCGCAGGATGAAGCCGGCCAGCACGGGGGTGAAGAAGAGGGCGAGGAAGAGCGAGGCCAGGAGCGCCGTGACCAGGGCCAGGGCGAGGGCCCGGAAGAACACCGCCGTGATGCCGCCCAGGAAGATCAGGGGCACGAAGACCATGATGGGGCTGAGGGTGGAGCCGATGAGGGCGGGGGTCAGCTCCTGGATCGCGCTCCGGGCGGCCTCCCGGGGGGTCTGGCCCATCGACAGGTGCACCGCGATGTTCTCGACCATGACGATCGCGTCGTCGATCACCACCCCGACGGAAGCGGCGATGCCGCCCAGGGTCATGATGTTGAAGCTCATGTTGAAGAGCTTCATGAAGACGATGGCCACCAGGGTCGAGATCGGGATCACGAGCGCCGCCACCACGGTCGTGCGCCAGCTCTTCAGGAAGCCGACCAGGACGGCGATGGAAAGGACGAGACCGATCACGATGCTCTCGGTCACGCTGGAGATGGAGTCGCGCACCAGGATGGACTGGTCGTAGAAGGTAGCCAGCTCGATGTCGGGGGGCAGGCTCCTCCGGATCTCCCCAAGCTCCCGGTTGACGTCGTCCGCGATCTGGACCGCGTTCCCGTCGGGCTGCTGGAGCACGTTCACCAGCACCGCGGGACGACCGTTGGCGGTCACGATGTTGTAGACCGGGCGCTCGCCCTTCACCACCCGCGCCAGGTCCCGGACCAGGACCGGGGTCCCGCGCACCACGTCCACCACCGCGTTCTCGACGTCCTCCTGGCGGCGCATCAGGCCCGTCACCGTGGTGAGGTACAGGTGGTAGTTCTCCTGCACCATGCCCGCGGCTTCGATCTTGTTGGTGTTCCGGATCGCCTCCACGACCTTGGTCAAGGGCAGGTTGTAGGCGTTGAGCTTCTGGGGCTCCACCAGCACGTGGTACTCGGGAGCCCGGCCGCCCACGATGCGCGTCTCGGCCACGCCCGGCAGGCGGTAGAGGCGCGGGGCCAGGTTGTAGTAGGCGAGCTCCCAGAGATCGGCCGGGCTCCGCGTGGGCGAGGTGATGCTGAAGCCGATCATCGGGAACACGGAGAAGGTCAGGCGGTTGATGTAGAAGCGCATCCCGGGCGGCAGGGAAGGGGTGATCTGCGCGATGCGCCCCTGGACCAGGTGCAGGGCGTTCAGGATGTCCACGTCCCAGCGGAAGAACACGCTGATCTCGGTCGAGCCGCGGGCGCTCACGGAGCGGACGTTGGTGATGCCCGGCACGAGCCGGATCGCCTCCTCGATGGGACGGGTCACCGTGAGGGCCTGGATGTCCACGGGGGCGATCCCGTTGTCCACCAGGATCACGATCCGCGGGAAATCGGTCTGCGGGAAGATGGCGACGGGCAGCTGGAAGGCGAAGATGACGCCGGCCACGCAGAAGCTGAGGACGACCAGGAGCAGCGCGCGGCCGTGGGCCTCCACGAACGGCCCGAGACCCATGGTCGTCAACCCTCCGCGGGCCTCGGGGGCCCGAGCCGGTCGAGCAGGCGAGCCAGGGCGGCCTCGTCCTGGACGCTCCCCGAAGCCTCGAACACCTCGACCGCGACGCGCCCGTCCGCGAAGAAGGTCGCGACCCACCGCTCTTCGGGGACCGCCACCTCCACCCGGATGGCTTCCCGGCGAAAGGCCGCGACGTGGTAGGCGGCCCTCCTCTCGTCGAGCCCCGCCAGGAAATCCGCGAGCTTGGGGAATGCCTCCCGGGGCCGCGCTGGACCCTCCCTCGCCTGCGAAAGCAGGCGCACCTCCTCCCGCAGGTCCTCGAGACGCAGGCCCTTCGCTCCCAGGATTCCGGCGGCCAGACCCTCCTGCTCGTGGAGCAGCCCCAGGAGCAGGTGCTCCGTGCCGATGTAAGGCGTGTTCATCCGCCGGGCCTCCTCGGCCGCGTGCTGGAGCGTGCGCAGGGCTTCCGGCGCGAGAGGGATGTCGACCGACGTCGGCGTCGGCCCGGGGGGCGCCCCTCGGGCCTCGACCTCCTTTCGCACCCCTTCATGGCTGACCTGGCCCCGGGCGAGGATCTGGCCCGTGACGCCCCCGCCCTCCCGCAGCAGGCCCAGAAGCAGGTGCTGGGTGTCGATCGACGAGCTGCCGAAGACGGAGGCCTCGTAGCGCGCGAAGACGATGACCCGACGTGCCCGTTCCGTGTAGCGCTCGAACATGTTCGACCGGTCACGGGACTCTAGGGCCCGGCCCGGCGTGCGTCAAGGGCAAACGCCATGGCAGTACAATGGGTGGAGCGTGGCGGGCGAAGCCAATCCGGCTGGACAATCGGATCGTGATCGGAGGCTCGTCGGCCTCCGCGGGTGGCTGGCCGGCGCCCGGGCGCTCCTGTCGAACGCCATTTTCCTCTTGTCACCGAAAGCCCGGTTCGCCCTTGGCCTCGCATTCCTGGCGGTGGTCCTGCTGGGCATCTCCGCACTCCTGTCCCTGCCCTCCGCGACCCTCAAGCTCGTGTGCCGCCACGATTTTCGAAGCGCGGACCTCACGGTCTCGATCGATCGCGAGGTCGTCCACACGGACACCGTGACGGGGACCGTCCGGAAGAGGTTCGGCGTTCTCGAGAAGACCGAGGGGACCTACGCCCGGACCCTTCCCGTCGGCTCGGGCCGGCACCTCGTGGAGGTGCGCCTGCGCGCGCCGGGCTACGACCACACCCGGAGCATCCCGGGCGACTTCAGTCGAGGGAAGGAATCCACCCTGAGCGTCGACTCAGGACGCGACCTGTCCCTCGCCTGGCGAGGCGCCGGCGGCGGAGCGGGCGCCGCGGAACCGGCCGGCGCCTCCCCTTCGTGGTTCAAGTATGCGGTCTCCGTCCTGATGACGATCTTTGGCTCCATCATGTCGGCGTCGATCGGCGTGCTCGTCCAGGATTTCCTGCGGGCGCGGAAGGCCCGCCTCAGCGAAACGGGACGCGTGCAGACCGAGGGCTCGAAGGCCGGCTCCTAGCGGGTCGTCTTTGCGCCCCCCTTCTCCCGGGCTCCTTCGATCACCAGGTACAACACCGGGATGAAGAACAGGTTGAGCAGGGTGGCGGCGATCATCCCCCCGAACACCGTGGTGCCCACGGAGTGCCGCCCCGCCTGCCCGGCCCCGTGGGCCACCACCAGCGGCACCACGCCCAGGATGAAGGCGAAGGACGTCATCAGAATGGGACGAAGCCGGATGCGGGCCGCCTCCACCGCCGCCTCCACGATGGAGAGCCCTCGCTCCCGCAACTGCTCCGCGAACTCCACGATCAGGATCGCGTTCTTGCTGGCGAGGCCGACCAGCATGACCAGCCCGATCTGGCAATAGACGTCGTTCTGCAGGCCCCGGAGCCACTGCCCTCCCACCGCGCCCAGGAGCGCCATGGGCACCGCCAGGAGCACGATGAACGGGAGCACGAAGCTCTCGTACTGCGCCGAGAGGGTGAGGTAGACCACCAGGGTGCCCAGGCCGAACAGGAGCACCGAGGTGCCGGCCGATTCCAGCTCCTCCAGCGAGAGCCCTGTCCAGTCGAAGCCGAAGCCCTGGGGCAGGGCCTTGGCGCTCAGCGCCTCCATGGCTTCGATGGCGTCCCCGGAGCTGCGGCCGGGGGCGGCAGAGCCGTTGATCTGGGCCGAGCGGAAGAGGTTATAATGGCTGATCACCTGCGGGGTCGCGGCCTCGGACAGCCGCACGAGGTTGTCGAGCGGGATCATCATCCCGGTGTCGGAGCGCACGTAGAACTGGCGCATGTCCCGGGGGGCGGCGCGGAATTGCTGGTCGGCCTGGACGTAGACGCGGTAGGACCGGTTGTTGAAGTCGAAGTCGTTCACGTAGGCCGAGCCCATGTACACCTGCAGGGTGTCCGTGATCTGCTGCAGGGGGACGCGTACCGCCTTGGCCTTCTCGCGGTCGAGGGTCACCACGAGCTGCGGGTCGTTGGCGGTGTAGCTGCTGAAGAGCCCGGTCAGGCCCTTGGTGGCGTTGCCCTGCCGCACCAGGTCCTGGGTGACCCGGGCCAGCTCCTCCAGGGAGTGGCCGGCCTGGTCCTGCAGGACGTACTGGAAGCCACCGAAGTCTCCCAGCCCTTGCACGGCGGGGGGCTGGAACGGAATCACGACCGCCCCCGAGATCCCGAGCAAGGGCCCGCGCAACCGGTCGAGCACCGCCTGGGCCGAATGCTCGTTGCCCCGGCGCTGCGAGTAGGGCTTGAGCCCGAAGAAAACCATGCCGCGGTTGGAAGCGGTGCCCCCGAAGCTGAAGCCGCTCACCGCGAAGACGGTGTCCATCTCCGGGACCTTCTCCAGGATCGCCTGCACCTGCTGGCCGATCTTCTTGGTGTAGTCCAGGGAGGCCCCTTCCGGCGACTGGATGATCACCATGCCCCAACCCTGGTCTTCGTCGGGCACGAAACCCCGGGGCACGTTGTGGTAGACGAGATAGGTCAGGCCCAATCCGGCCAGGAACAGCGCGACCGCGAGGCGCCGGTAGCCCAGGAAACGGCGCAGGGAGATGGCATATCCCTCCGTGAAGCCCTTGATGATCCGGTCCACCCGGGTGAAGAACCAGCCTTTCTCTCCGTGCTGGCGCCCCAGGAGGATGGCCGAGAGGGCCGGGGTCAGGGTGAGGGCGTTGAACGCGGAGATGGAGATCGAGAAGGCGATGGTCAGCGCGAACTGCCGGAAGAGGATGCCCGTGGTCCCCGGGAACAGGGCCACCGGCACGAACACCGCCACCAGCACCAGCGAGGTCGCGATCACCGCGCCCGTCACTTCCTTCATGGCCGCCGAGGAGGCCTTGATGGGATCCCGCTGCCCCTCGCTGAGGTGCCGCTCGATGTTCTCGATCACCACGATCGCGTCGTCCACCACGAGCCCCGTGGCCAGGGTGATGCCGAAGAGGGTCAGGGTGTTGATCGAGAACCCCAGCAGCTTCACGAAAGCGAAGGTCCCGATGAGAGAGACGGGGATGGTCGCCGCGGGGATCAAGGTGCTGCGCCAGTCCTCCAGGAAGACGAAGATCACCAGGATCACGAGGGCGATGGCCTGGGCCAGCGTGATCAGCACGTCGCGGATGGACTCGCTGACCACCTCCGTGGTGTCGAACGCCACGGAATGCTTCATGCCGGGAGGGAAGCGCTTGGAGAGCCGTTCCAGCTCGGCCACCGCCGCCCGGTCCACCTCCAGCGCGTTGGCGTTGGAGAGCTGGGTGATGGCGATCCCCACCGCGTCGTGGCCGCCAAACTGCAGGTCGGAGCTGTAGTCGGCCGCGCCCAGCTCGGCCCGGCCCACGTCCCGCAGACGCACGAGGGTCCCGTCCTCACCCGTCTTGAGGATGATGCTCTCGAACTCGGAGGGTTCCGTGAGGCGGCCTACCGCGCGCACGCTGATCTGGAACGCCTGTCCCGGAGGGGCCGGGGGCTGGCCCACCTGTCCGGCCGCCACCTGCACGTTCTGCTCGCGCAGCGCGCTCACCACGTCGGATGCGGTGAGCTTGCGGCTCGCCATGCGCACCGGGTCCAGCCACAGCCGCATCGAGTACCGGCGCTCGCCGAAGATGAAGACGTCCGCCACTCCCTTCACCCGCTTGAGCGCGTTCTTCACGTAGACGTCGACGTAGTTGCTCATGAACTGCGTGTCGTAGCGTCCGTCCTCCGAGTAGACGGCGGCCCCGAACACGAAGTTGCTGGAAGTCTTGAGAACGATGATCCCGGTCTGCTTGACCTCGTTGGGGAGGCCTCCCTGGGCGATGTTCACGCGGTTCTGGACGTCCACCGCGGCCAGGTCCGGGTCGCGGGTCAGGTCGAAGGTCGCGGTGATCACGCTGGTGCCGTCGTTCCCGCTGGTGGAGGTCAGGTACTTCATTCCCTCGGCGCCGTTGATCTGCTGCTCGAGGGGGATGGTGACCGCGGTCTCCACCGCCTGGGCGCTGGCCCCGGTGTAGAAGCACTGCACGACCACCTGCGGGGGGGCGAGGCTCGGGAACTGGGCGATGGGAAGGGTGGGAATGGCGGCCGCCCCCGCGAGGATGATCAGGAGCGCGCAAACCGTCGCGAAGATGGGCCGCCGGATGAAGAAGTCGACGAACACGGTCAGCTCTGCGGGGTCACCGGGGCGCCGTCGACCAGGAACTGGGTGCCGGAGACGATGACCCGGTCCCCCGGCCGGATTCCCTCCCGCACCACGTAGCCGTTGCCGGTCATCTCGCCCACCTTGAGCGGCCTCTGCCGGGCCACCAGCGCGCCGTTCTTCTCTTCCGCCACGAAGGCGAAGTACTGGCCGCTGATCCTCGATACCGCCAGCACCGGGACCACGGGACCCTCGTGGGTTCCCCAGACGATCCGGGCCCGGATGAACTGCGAGGTCCGCAGGCTGCCCTTGGGGTTGTCGATCCCGGCCTTCACGAGCACCGTCTGGGTCTGGTTGTCCACCTGCGGCGAGATGAAGCTGACGCGGCTGTCGGCCAGGACCTGGTCGGTGCTATCCAGGATCTCGACCGCCATGCCCCTGCGGAGCCGGGGCGCTCGCTCCACCGGAACATAGACGTAGGCTTCCAGGCCCCCGGGCTGGTCCACGGTGGTGAGGGTCGTGGACACGGTCACCCGGTCGCCCACCCGCACCGGGACGTCGCCGACGATCCCCCCCGTCGGGGCGACCACGCGGTAGTAGTGAAGCTGGACCTCCTGCTCGCGCACCTGCGCGTCCAGCGATTGAAGCTCGGCCTGCGCCGCATCCAGCGCGGACTTGGCCTGATCCAGGTCCTGCCGGCTGGTCACCCCGGCGGCAAAAAGCCCGTTCACCCTCTCGTATTGCTGCTTGGCGAACTGCAGGCCGGCCAGCCGGGCGGCCCGCGTGTCCTCCTGGCTCTTCACCGTCGCCTGCTGCTTCGCGGGGTCGATCTGCATGAGGGGCTGGCCGGCCGACACCCGGTCGCCCGAGCGCACGAGGATCTCCGTGATCTGCCCCTCGACCTGGGGCATGATCACCGCCGAATCGCGGGACTTCAGGGTGGCGATGTATTCCGTGGTGTCGTTGACGCTGACGGACCGGGCCACCTCGATCTTGACCGGGATCCCGCCCGGACCCTGGGCGCCCGCCGCCGGTCCCCGGCTACAGCCGGCGCCGGAGCTCAGGAGGCCCAGCGCCAGGAGCGCGGCGGGATGGGCCGAGCGCCCTGGACGCGGGTGCAGACTCACCTCGGAAACGACGGCCCAACTGTCCATTTCCAGTACCCTAACACGCGATCGCTAGAAATCCAGGCGCAGCCCCAGCCGGAACGCTCGCGGCGGCTGCACTGCGGTGACCGCGCGGTAGCCCGGGCCCCACACGACGTCCTCCTCGATCTCGTTGGCCATGCCGAGAACGTTGAAGGACTCGAGGATCGCGGCCAGCCGTCCGCGCCCGATGCGGAAGCCCTTCTCCAGGCGCGCATCCACGGTCAGGGTGTAGGTGAAGCGCCCACGCCCGTTGGGAATGGCCTGCACCGATTCCGGCCCCTGCCGGAGGTCGGAGGCCACCACCACCCGGGCGAAGGGCTGCCCGTCCTGGTAGCGCACGGCCGCCGCCAGGCGCCAGTCGCCGGGGGCGCGAATGAGCGCGGCCAGCTTGATCGTGTAGGCCCGGTCGAAGAAGAGCCGGCCGCGGGAGAAGGTCTGCGCGTTCGCCCACTCGAGCCGCTCGCCGAGAAGGCCCTGGTCGTTCTCGTCCGCGCGGAATCCGCGATTCGCATTCGGCCCGTTCGTACGCAAGGTCGTGGCCCCCAGCCGCAGCCCGAACCGCCCCCCGAGCCTCCTCGTCAACTCGACCTCGACCCCCTCGTGGAGCGAGCTCTCGCCCGGGGGGTTGGTCAGGAGGTACCGGTCGCGCCCGAAGCTCTCTGGTCGCCGGTCGTAAAGGGGGAGGAGCTGGTCGTCCTCGTGTCCGAGGATGTCGCCGCCGGGATCGGGGACCAGGATCACGTCGTAGTCGGCGAGCCCCAACCCGGTGTTGACGGAGGCCACGAGGTCGTGCTCGCGCCGGTGCAGCGCGAGCACGTGCGCCGACCACATCTCGCCCCAGCGGCCCTCCAGGCCCACCAGGACCTCCTCGGTCCAGGGGCGCTTCAGGCCCGGGTCCACGGCCGCGATCGACGAGCCGGGGCCGAGGCGGGCCACGAGGGGTCCGGTCTCCGCCGCCTCGAGGAGCCGGTCGCCATTGCGGTCCTCCCACCGATAGACCAGGCCCTGCGGGCCCGCGGGGTCGCCGACCGCGAGCCAATCCAGGGGGAGACGGTCACGGTAGCGGCCATAGGCCGCCATGATCGTGAGCCGGTCGGGGCCGACGAGGGCCAGTCGGGCCTGCGCGCGAGGCGAGAGCGAGGTCCAGGCGATCCGGGCGGGACCGGTCGCGCTCGCGCCCTTCGTGGCCTCGAACCGCAACCCGGCCTCCAACGCCAGGCGGCCGTAGCGCAGGTGGTCCGCCGCCCAGGCCGCGAGGTCGGTGGCCCGTGCTCGTGACTCAGGTCCCGCCCAGCCGTAGCTCCAGACCCGGGCGGGCAAGCCGGCCACGGTCTCCGCAGTGAGGCTCGCCGGCCCCGGCGGGCGCGTGGCCGCGGTCCGCCGGTCCACCCTCAGGCCGAAGCGCGCGAGGTGGGAGCCGCCGCGGAGGACGAGCGGTCGCAGGTCGAGGTGGGCCTGGACCTGGCCGGAGGCGCGCGTGGCGCGCCCGGGAAAAAGCAACGGCACCGGCCCGTCACGCAATCGCTCGACGGGAGTGCCGAGGGGATCGCGTCCGTCGGGCGCGAACGAGCCCCGCCCATAGCCGGCGCTCATCCCGAAGCTCGTCTCCCCGCGTCGCTCCCAGGTGGACCGGACGTCGAGCACCCGGTCGCTCTCCCGCGCCGTCTCGCCGAGGCGCGCCCGCGCCGGGTCCGGCCGCTCCCGGCCCTGGGCGCCCAGGAGGAGGCGCAGCTCGTCGCGCGGTGTCGGGACCCACACGAGGTGAGCGAGCGCAGAGGCCGTGCGGCCCTCGAGGGGCGTCGGGTCGAGTCGCTCGATCCGTCGCGAACGGGTGAGCGAGCCGGTGAGCGCGAGGCCGAGGCGATCGGGAACCAGGGGCCCTGCGACGTTCAGCTCGCCGCCGGAAAGAGCGTCGTGACGCGCGATCGCGGGGGCCGGACCGGAAGGGCTCGACTGCCATCCCGCCGGCACCCCATAGCCCTGGGCCGATCCCCGCCAGGCCCCGGTTGGCCGCAGCGGCGCGAGGACCAGGCTGGCCCCCGGGGGGCCGATCTCGACCGGCAGGGCCGCGGAGGCCACGCGGAACGCCGTGAGACCGGCGAGGTCGGGGTAGATGAGCGGGGTGCCCGCGCCCTGCGGGTCCGTGAGGTCGAGACCCTCGAGGCGGTAGCCCACCTGCGTCCAGGAGCTGCCGTGGATGCCGACCAGCCCTGGCTCGCCGGCGTACAGCCCCCCGCCCTCGATCCGATCGAGGATGGCCGTCGCATCGGCGGTCTCGAGCAGCGACCAGACGTCGCGTCCCGAGGGCAGGTCGCGGAGCAGGTCGTCGTCGAACACCTGGCCGGAAGCCGCGGCTTGGCGCTCGACCGAGGCCACTCGGGAGCGCGTGGTCCCTCCGGCCGGCTCCAGCATCACCTCCACCCGCAGCCGCTCGCCCACGTCGACGGTCAGCTCCGTGGCCGCCGTGTCCCAGCCCGCTCCCGCAACGCTGAGGCGGTGCCGGCCGGCCGCCACGTCGGGGAAGCACGTGACCGGCCGGCGCGCAGGGACCGACCACCCCGCCGCGAGGCCCGCGACGGGCCTCAGCTCCGCGACGAGGTCGGCCATGGACGCGGTCGGCGGCCCGGAAACATGGACCTCGACCTCGGCGGAGTCCACGCCCGCGCGCGCCCCGCCCGCCGGCAGGACGAGCAGGCCGATGGTCAGGAACAAGATAGAATCGCGTTTCGCGGGAAGCGGCCGCCTTCCCGCCCCCCGAGGGAGGACGAAATGACGATGGAGATCCTCTTCCTGGCCAAAGCACTCCTGGCCCAGGGCTCCCCCTCGCCCAACCAGCTCACCCTCGACGAGCAGAAGGCCGGCTGGCGGCTGCTCTTCGATGGCAAGACCACGAGCGGCTGGCGCGGCTTCAAGAAGGCCGACTTCCCCACCGACAAGTGGGCGGCTCGAGACGGCTGCCTCGAGAAGACGGCAACCGGCACGGGGGACTCGCACGGGGGCGGTGACATCGTGACCCTCGACACCTTCTCCGATTTCGACCTGCGTTTCGAGTGGCGCATCGCTCCGGGCGGGAACAGCGGCGTGAAGTACTTCGTGACCGAGGGGCGCGACGGTCCGATCGCCCATGAATACCAGGTCCTCGACGGCCGGCACCCCGACGCCCGGATCGGGCCGCACCGCCAGACGGCCGCCCTCTACGACGTCCTCCCGCCCGCCCGGGACAAGCCCCTGCGCCCCGTGGGCGAGTGGAACCAGTCGCGCATCCTGGTCAAGGGCGACCACGTCGAGCACTGGCTGAACGGACGAAGGGTCCTGGAGTACGAGCTCGGCAGCCCGGAGCTCAAGGCCGCCATCGCCCGAAGCAAGTTCAAGGGCGTGGCCGGCTTCGGCACCCGGATCAAGGGCCACATCCTCCTGCAGGATCACGGCGACGAGGTCTGCTACCGCAGCGTCAAGATCCTGAGCCCGCCCCGCTGAAGGAGCGGGCTCGCCGCGCCGGCGGCCGAGCGTGCGGTCAGGCGTGGTGGCGGTGCTCCTCGGGGAGGCCGAAGTGCCGGGCGGTCGCGCCCTCGGCGTCGAACTGGATCAGCACCGCCTCTTCCTCCCCGACCACCCAGGCGTCGTGGCCGGGAGCCAGGCTGACGACCGCCGGGGCCGCGAAGTCGAAGGCGCAGCCGTCGCGGTACGAGCCCTGGATGCGACCGCGGGCCAGGAAACCGATGTGGGCGTGTCGGCAAAGGTCCGTGCCCACCACGGGCTTCAGGTGCGTCGACCAGCGGAAGCCGGGCGGATAGACGACGCGGCCGACCCGGCCGTTCCCCACGCGGACGATGTCGATGCGGGCCCCGCCGACCTCCCGATGGTCGGCGCCCTCGATCACGGCCAGAAGCCTGTCCACGACGCCCTCCCCGGAGAATGGAACGCCGGGGGATTCTACACGACCGGCGCCGGGTCCCGGTTACCCTACCCGCCGTGACTCTCACCCGCCGGAGGATGCGCGAGGCCGTGGCCGCGGGGTTCGCCGCCCTCTTGGCCGCTCTCGTAGCCGCGCGGCTCGGGGCCCCGCCCCTCGAGCGAGCGATCGGGGATCGCATCCAGCGCGAGGCCGCGCGGCGTGGCTTCGTTTCGGAAATCGAGGCCGTGCACCTGGGGGTCTGGCCGCCCCTCGCCCTGAAGGGCCTCCGCCTGAGCAAGCCGGGGTGGTGGTCGCTGGCCCTGGACACCATCGAGGTGACCCTGCGCCCCGGCGGCCAGGGGCTGCTCGCCCGGACTCGCCTCGCCCTGGGGCACCTCCGGCTGATCGCGCCTGGCGGGCTGGCGCTCGAGGCCACTCCTACGCGCTGGGAAGTAGGGGCGGTTCCCCCTGGTGGCTACCGCGCCGAGCTGGGTGAGCCCCTCCCCGGGCTTTCCATCACCTGGCTCCCCGCGGGCGAAGGGGGCCGCGCCGAGGTCCACGCCACGAACCTGCCGGCCAGCCGGCTGCTGAGCTTCGAGCACGCCGGCGTGCCCTGCCTCGACGCCGGCACCGTCGACGGCACGCTCACTCTCGGGCTCGCGCCGGGATCGTGGACGTTCGAGATGGACGTCCAGGGCCGGGGGGTCCGGGTCGCCACCCTGGCGAACGGGGACTCCGAGAGCGCGAGCGAGGCGCCGGCCTTTGGACCTCCGACCGACGGCACGCTGCGGCTCGGGGGCCGCTGGCGGCGCGCGGAGGGCGTCCTCGAGCTTCCCCACTGGCGGGTGACCGCGGCCGGGGCAGTGCTGTCGGGCTCGCTCGCCCTCGCCGACGTCCCCCGCGACCCGCGGGTCGAGCTCTCGCTCGAGGTCGAGCGCGTGGACCTCGCGCGGCTGCTCGGCTCGGCCGGAGTGGACCAGCCGGGAGCCCTGACCGTCCCCCTCGGAAGCGACGGCCACGCGGCCGATCTCGGCTCCGCCTCGCTCTCCGCTCGAATGAGCGGGCGCCTCCAGGACCCGACGTCTTTCGTGGTCGCGCAGCGGCTCGACTTCACGCCTCCGGACCGCCCCATACCCGCCCTCGAGAGGCTCCGGGACGACTTCGTGCACGAGCTCTCTGGGCCGGACGGGGGGCGCCGGGCCATCGCGGTCTCCCCCTCCTCCCCCGACTTCGTCGCCCTCCGCGACGTGCCCCCCCTCTTCGTGCGAACGCTGCTCCTGGGGGAGGACGCGACGTTCTTCGATCACCGGGGCATCGACCTCTCGGAGCTCGCGTCCGCCGTGATTGCCAACTGGACGCGGGGCGGCCCCGCCCGCGGCGCCTCCACGATCACCCAGCAGCTCGCCAAGAACCTCTTCCTGTCCCGGGAGAGGCGGCTGGGCCGCAAGCTGCAGGAGCTGTCGCTCGCCCTCCTGCTGGAGGCGACCCTGGGCAAGGAGCGCATTCTCGAGATCTACCTGAACATCATCGAGTGGGGGCCGGACCTCTACGGTCTGCGGCCGGCGTCCCGGCGCTACTTCTCGAAGGACCCGCGCGACCTCACCCCGAAACAAATGGCTTTCCTGGTGGCCCTCATCCCGGGGCCCCTGAAGTACCAGCGTTCCCTCGCCGGGGGCACGCCCTCGCCGGGCTTCCTGCCCCTGGTGGACAACCTGCTCGCCAAGCTGCGCGCGGTGGACGCGCTCAGCGAGCAGCAGTACGAGGCGGCGCTCGCCGAGCCGCTCTTCGTCAACGTGGGACGGGCCGAGGATCAGGAGGCCTCCGGTTCACCGGCCAGCCTTGCCGGAAGGCCGCGCGCTCAGTAGGATCCTCTCCCAATGAGCAAGCTGCTGAACGGCCTCAGGAGCGTCTTCTCGCTCCTCTGCGTCGCGGCGCTGTTCATGGCGGGCAGCCTCGTGCTGCGCCTCGCCGTCCTTCCCGACTATTGGCTCCACCCGGAGCGACGCTTCCACCTCGTCTCGGTCTACATGAAATGGATGGCCCGCTGGATCTTCAACTTCCTGACCCTGGGCGGCGCACGGGTCCGGCGGTCGGGGAGCGTGCCTACGGAGTCTCCGGTCGTGATCGTCGCCAACCATCAGTCGCTGCTGGACATTTTGCAGGTCACCCTCCTCGCCGAGCCCTTCGTCCCCGCCTTCGTGACCCGCAAGCGCTACGCTCGGTTCGTCCCCCTGGTCTCGCAGTCGATCCGCATGCTCGGCTGTCCCCTCGTCGATCCGAAGGGCGATCCGCGAGGCGCGCTCCCGGCGGTCCGGGAGGGGGCCCGCCGGCTTCCCCACGGCATCCTCATCTTTCCCGAGGGGCACCGGAGCCGGGACGGCGAGATCCTGCCCTTCCGACACGCCGGCCTCTTGGCCCTGCTCTCCGCGAAGCGCGTCCCCGTCTACCTGGTGGTGGGCGACGGCCTCTGGAAGGCCGGGAGGTTCCTGGACCTGCTGTTCCGGGTCCAGGAGATCGACGCGTGCACCGAAGCCTTCGGCCCCTTCGAGCCACCCGCCGACCCGGCCGAGCTCCCCCGGTTCATCAACCTGCTTCGGGAGCGCATGGTCGAGCGTATCCGGGCCATCCGGGCCCGGCGGGCGGAGAACCGCAACCCGGCGGCCGAGCGCTCGCTGCCCGTGGGCTCTTGACCGGCACCTTCGACCAACTTTCGCTCGGGATGCGGCGGCGCTACACTTCAGCGACTCCAGGGAGGATGCGGAATGGCACGTCGATTGGCGATCGCAAGCCAGAAAGGGGGCGTGGGCAAGACGACCGTGGCCCTCAACCTGGCCGTCGCTCTCGCGGAGAGGGGCCGCCGAACGCTCCTGGCTGACCTCGATCCCCAGGGCGGCATCGCCCTCTCCCTCGCGAAGGGGGACACCGAGCTGGCCGGGCTCGCGGAGCTGATGATGAACGAGGCCGATCCGCGGGAAGCGGTCATGGTCACCCAGCTTCCCGGCCTCAGCCTGCTCCCCCGGGGCCGGCTCGATCCCACCGACGTGGCCTCCTTCGAGGCGGAGCTTTCGAACGGGGGCGCGCTCGACCGGGCGTTGACGCGCGCCGAGGGCGACGCGGACTTCGTGATCATGGACACCCCCTCCGGCCTCGGCCGAGTGACCACCGCCGCCCTCTCCGCCGCCGATTTCGTGCTCCTGGCCTTCCAGGCTGAGAGCCTTTCCCTGCGCTCGATCAGCCAGGCCCTGCGGGTGGTGGAGCACGTGCAGGCCACCCAGAACCCACGGCTGCGCCTGCTGGGCATCCTGCCCACCCTGGTGGAGCGGGACCGGCCCACCTCGCTGGCCGTGCTGGGCGAGATCTGGAACGGGTTCCCCGACGCGCTGGAGACGATCGTGCCACGCTCGGAAGCCTTCGCCCGCGCGAGCGAGCGGGGCATCCCCGTGAGCTTCCTGGCGGGAGCGACTACGTCCGAGGGGCGGCGCTTCGATCTCCTGGCCGACGAGCTCGAGGCCCGGATGGACCGCACCCGCGGCATGGAGAAGGCCGATGAAGCTAAGCCCGCCCGCCAGCTCCTCTGACATCGACATCGCACGGGTCATTGCCCGGCGGCTGGCTCGTCTCGGCCGCTCGGGCGAGGCCCCGGAAGCGCCGCTGCCCGTCTTCGCGCCCCGTGCTGCGGGGCAGGCCGTCGAGGCGGCGGTCCCTCGCGCGGCGGAGCGGCACCTCGAGCCGCCCCGGCCCGCGCCTCCATCTCCAGCAAGGCCAGCCGCCCCCGAGGCGCAGAAGCCCCCCCCGCCGGTCGAGGCCAGGAGGCCCGCAGCCCCGCGGCCGCCCCCAGCCCCGGTCGAAGAGCCGCTCGGGGTGGTCGAGGACGAGGAGAGCGAGGGGACCGAGGAGTCCCCGCCCGAGCCCGAGTCGGACATCGAGATCGAGCAAGACATGGGAGGCGAGGAACCCCCCGTCCCCGCGGCGTCTGGAGCGTCCGAGCTCGATTTCGCAGGGTCGGCGGCGGGACCCAAGCCGGAGCCGGAGTTGGAGCTGGTCGCGGACTTCGAGGAAGAGAAGCCGGCGCCCCCCTCCTGGTCCGAGATCCTGCAGGACTGCCTGTTCCTCGCCCGGAGCCGGGGCGCGCTGCTCATCAGCCCGGCGGGGCAGGTCGCGGCCTCCTGCGGCGAATGGCCTCCCCCGGGGGTGGACGCGATCGCGGCCCGTCTGGTGCCGGCCATGGAGAAGGCCCTCAAGAACGCCCCCGCCCGGTCGGTCTCGGTTCCCCTGGGCGGCCAGCACTTGACCGCCTGGCGGGTGCCGCTGTCGCGGGGGCTCATCACGGTGGGGTTCGTGGCCGACGCGCCGCTCAAGCCGGAAATCCGCCCCACGATCGACGGCGAGCTGAAGCGCGGGGACGTTTGAGCCCGCCGCAGCCTCCGCTCCATGGCCCACCTCGACCCGCACTCCTGCGTCGACTCGGACCATGGGCCGCCATCCCCGGACCCTCGCCCGCGAGATCTTCGCGGAAGGCTCGCCGCGCCACCACGCCCTCTCTCGGCGCGTGGCCGCTTCCCTGATCGAAGAGTACGACGACCGTTCGTGACCAGAAGGGCAAGGGGATCATCGGCATGAAGATCCTGGCCGAGGGCCGGCTGCGCGCGCGTGTGGACGAGGCGCTCCAGTACGCGCTGGCGTCGCCCGTGCTCGACGCCTTCACGATGGGGGCCGAGAGCCGGGGCGAGCTGGAAGACCTGCTCACGAAGATCCCGCGCGCCAGCGTCCGCGGCTGATCGGCGCGCGCCGCTCACCGCGGCTCTTCGACGGACTGACCGCTTTGCGGACTTGACCGGTTTGTAGAAAAGGTGTGGCCGCGCGGCGATTCCGAGTGGCCCAGGAGCCGCAGCCCCCGCGGGAATCCAGGCCGGAGGCGCGGTTTCCTTGTGGCAGGAACCTTGCTTCGAGAACCTCAGGGGTGGTGACCCGAGTCACGACCGGCCCCCGCAACCCGGACGTCATCTCCTGGCGGGGCCGGCCATCGGGCGGCTCCCCCGGGAGGACACCATGCGGTGGCTTCTGGCCCCGCTCGTTCTCGTCGCCGGTGTCGCGTGCCACAACGCCGCCTCGCCCCTCTCACCAGCGGCGCCCGAGGAACGATCCGGGCCGCTCACGTTCGTGTCCGGCGAGACGCAGCAGCCGGTGGCCGGAGCCCACGTGGTCGTGGCCGGCCAGGTCTACTCGACCGACGATTCCGGGCGCGTATTCGTGGATGCGCCCGCGTCCGCGCTGGACGTGGAGGCGCCGGGCTTCCTTCTGCGCCAGGCCCTCCTGGCTCCGACCCGCTTCACTCTGTGGCCGCGCGTGAGCCCCACCGGTCTCGACGAGGAGGCCACGGGGCGCATGGTCTACGGCTGCAACGCTCCCGGCTGTCCCAGCGGTGGGGACCCCCTGGTCCGGCTGGCCGTGAGAGCCGCCGTGATAATCCCCTCCCCGACCTTGCTGGCCGACGAGCCGGCCCGACAGGCCCTCGAGGAAGGTGCGCGTCTCCTCTCCGCCGCCACGGAAGGCGCGGTTACCTTGAGTGTCTCGGCGACGGAGCAGCCGGGCGCGGTGACGGTGACCGCGGGCATCGATTCCCGGGATGCGGCGATCCTTGCCCAACGAGCGGGCGCGGTCACCCGGCGGGAGCTCAACGGCAGCTCCGAGATCGTCCGGGCGAGCGTCGTGTTCCGCGACCTCGACCTCGCGCGGCGGCTCCCCCTGGTCCTCCACGAGCTGGGCCACACGTTCGGCCTCGGCCATTCTCCGAAGGTCGGAGACATGATGTGGAACGGACCGGAGATCTACAGCCAGTTCGACTACTCGCCCCGCGAGCGGCTGGCCATGGCCCTGATGCTCCAGCGATCGCCCGGAAACCGCTATCCCGACATCGACGTCCGGGTGGCGTCCGCGCGTGGGGCGGGTACGCTTCGGACCTCCACCTGGATCTGCATCGAACGCTGATCCGGTCTGTTGACCAACCCCCCGCCCGGGCGTAGTCTGGATGGAGGCGAAGGCGCGCGGACCCCTGGCACAGGGGCTTGGGGTTCCGAGGCGTGTTGGGCGGGGTGCTCGCCAGGGCACCAGCGCCTGTATGGGGGTTTCCGATGCGTGCACGGGGCGCCGTCCGGGTCGTCCCCGGAACTGCCGTGACGGTGGTGGTGGAAAACCAGGGCATCCCGCTGGCCTACGGCGTCGTGGCGAACATCTCGGACCGGGGGGCCTGTGTCTGGACCAACGGCCGTTTCCGGGTGGGTGAGAACGTGAGCCTCCGGCTGAGCTTCGCACGCGAACCGCAACCCTTCGAAGCCTCGGCCCGCGTCGTTTGGGGGGAGGCACCCGCCGAAGGAGCCTACGCCCTCCGCTATGGCCTTCAATGGGACCCTACTCCCGAGGCAGAGCAGAGCCGACTCAAGAGCCTGATCGACGGCACCTCCGGCCGAGGCTGAGCCACCCGAGATCATTCAGGCTTCCCTCGCTCCGAATCGCGGGAATCCCTCTTTAACGGGCCCCGGCGGCTGGATATCTTTCCACCATTCCGGGCTGCGTACGGCGACCCGCCCAGGCGCGGATGAGGGCTCAGAAGTAGATCCGGAACACGAATTGCTCCCGGACCCGGACCGCAACACGCTCGGCGCCGCGCCGGCCCGGCTGGAAGCGCCAGGCGGGCAGCACCCGGCGCACGCTTTCCTCGTGCTCCACGCTGAGCGGGGTGAGGAGGCGGACGTCGTGGAGCCGTCCGTCCGGACCCACCACACCCTCGATCTCCACCTGGCCCTCGTGGCGGACACGGTGGGCGGGATCCTGGCGGATGGCATCCGCCCAGAGAAGCCGCTCCGGGCGCGCAGCGAGGAGGTGCTCGGCCGTGGGCGCGGGGATGGGGGTGGCGGCGGCCGCAGGGGCGGCCGCGGGCAGGTCGAAGGTGATGCCGTGCGCCCGCAGGTAGGCCTCCGGCGTCTGGAGCACCTCTCCCAGGGCGGACTGGAGGTCGTTGGCGGATGCGCCCGCCTCGAACCCGGATACGGTGAGCAGGGTCTGCGGCTGGTCGCTGCCGCAGCGCTCCTGCCGCGCGCCGCGGCGGCCGAGGCGCGGGCGACCGATCATCTGCAGGTTGAGCCGTGCCGTGCCCCGCTCGAAGGCGGCGCTCCGCACCTCGACCACGACGTCGCACTCGCCGCTGAGGGAGGTGAGCTGGCCGCGCTTGAGGCCGACCGTCTTGTCGTCGCCGCGATGCCGGAGGATGAGGGTCTGGCCGACGAAGGCCCGCAGCAGGTCGGGGGGTGCCATGGGCGCCCCCGCTTTCGCCCGCGGAGCGCCCGACCGGCAAGCCGGCCCGGCAACGAGGGCGAGCGCCACCGCCGCCAGGACCCGCCCCCGCCCGGCCATCGCACTCTGCTTGCTTCCGTTCATCGGGCCCTCCCGCGGCCTATCTTAGCTCCGGGCGGACGGGAACTCGATCTCATGGGCTCCCGGGTTGCGTGGTGATCCACATCACAACCGGCCTTGTGACTCGCTTCGCACCGACCGCCCCCGCGCTATCCTCGACGAGAGACTGACGTGGTCCCTCCGCGCGGTCCCCAGAACGCGCATGTTCCGTCGGCGGCAACCTGGGCGGCGCTCTTCGCCGTCTACGCCATCGCCGGTAAGCTGGGGCTGACCCTCGCCTTCGTCCACGCCAGCGCCACCCCCGTCTGGCCCCCCACCGGCATCGCCCTCGCCGCATTCCTGCTGCTCGGCTTTCGAACCTGGCCCGCGATCCTCGCCGGAGCCTTCCTGGTCAACGTGACCACCGCGGGATCCGCCCTGACCTCCGCCGGCATCGCCCTGGGCAACACCCTGGAGGGCCTCTGCGGGGCCTGGCTCGTGAACCGCTTCGCGGCCGGGCCCCGAGCGTTCGAGCGGCCGGCGGACGTGTTCCGCTTCGCCGCCCTGGCCGGGCTCGTGAGTACGACCGTGAGCGCGACCTTCGGCGTGACCAGCCTCTCGCTGGGAGAGTTCGCCTCCTGGGCCGCCTACCCGGCCATCTGGCGAACCTGGTGGCTGGGAGACATGGGGGGCGCGCTGGTCGTAGCCCCCCTGCTGATCCTCTGGGGCGCGGACCCGCGCCCGCGATGGGGCCGCCGACCGGCGCTCGAGCTGGCGCTCCTGACGACCTGCCTCGCGCTCACGGGCTTCGCCATATTCGGAGGCCTGCTGCCCGCCGGGCATCCTCTCTCGTTCCTCTCCATCCCGCCCCTGCTCTGGGCGGCGTTCCGCTTTCGTCCGCGCGAGGCGGCCACGGCCACCGCGTTGCTCTCGGGGATCGCGATCTGGGGCGCCCTGCACGGCTTCGGGCCCTTCGTCTCCGAGTCGCCCAACCAGTCCCTCCTGCTGCTCCAGGCCTTCATGGGCGTCATGAGCGTGACGAACCTCGCGGTGGCGGCCGCGGTCTCGCAGCGCCGGCGGGCCGAGGAGGCCCTGTCGCGAACCGCCGCCATCGTGGACTCCTCCCAGGACGCCATCATCGGCAAGACCCTCGACGGCACCATCGTGAGCTGGAACCACGGGGCCGAGCGCCTCTACGGGTATTCGGCGGAAGAGGCGATCGGCCGCAACGTCTCGATCCTGGCCCCCCGCGACCGGCCGGACGAGACCCCGCAGATCCTGGAGAAGCTGCGGCGGGGAGAGAGCGTCGAGCACTTCGAGACCGTGCGCGCCCGACAGGACGGCCGCAAGGTGACGATCTCCCTCAGGGTGTCCCCCATCCGGGACGCCCGGGGGAGGATCGCGGGCGCCTCCGCGATCGCCCGCGACATCACGCAGCGCAAGCGCGCCGAGGCGCACCTGGTCACGCAGTCCGCGGTGACCCGCGTCCTGACCGAGTCGAACGCCCTGCGGGACGCGGGCCCGCGCCTCCTGGAAACCGTGTGCGAGGGCCTCGGATGGGAGGTAGGCGAGCTGTGGCGGGCGGAGGCCGACACCGGACCACTGCGCTGCGAGATGAGGTGGCCGCATCCCGTCGACCGCAGCGGCGATGGCGGGCCCTCCCCCGCGAGCGATCTCGCGGCCCGCGTCTTCGCGTCCGGCCGACCTCTGTTGATCGGCGACCCGAGCGGCCGTCCTCGCCGGCTGCGTCCGGCGGGGATCGCCGAGGAAGGGTTGCGTGAAGCGGCCGCGGTCCCCGTCCGCGCCGGGGGCCAGGTCGTCGGGGTGCTCGCGTTCTGCAGCCACGAGGCGCACCGCTCCACCCGGGGGCTGCTGGAGACGCTGGGCGACATCGGGAGCCGCATCGGTCAGTTCATCGAGCGCGAGCGGGCCCTCGCCGGACTGAGGCGCCTGGAGAAGGCCGTGGAGACCATCGAGATGGGGGTCACGATCACGGACATGGCGGGCCGGATCCTGTACACGAACCCGGCCGAAGCCGAGCTGCACGGCTACCGGGTCGAGGAGCTCATCGGCCGGCCCGTGAGCGTCTTCATGCCCGCCGCCTGGCGGCCGGCCGCGGGCCAGCCCCCCGAGATCCGGAGCTGGCGGCGCGAGACCGTCAACCTCCGGAGGGACGGGACGATCTTTCCCGTGCAGCTCCTCTCCGACGCCGTCACGGACACCGACGGCACCCCCCTCGGGATCGTCACCTGCTGTGAAGAGATCACCGAGCGGAAGCGCGCGGAGCAGGCCCTTCGCTCCTCGGAGACGCGCTACCGCCTCCTCTTCGAGCGGAACCTCGCCGGAGTCTATCGGGCGACCCTGGCCGGACGCATCCTCGAGTGCAACGACGCCTTTGCCCGCGTCCTCGGCTACTCGTCTCGGGAGGAAGTGCTCTCGCGGACGGCGGGGGACCTCTACTTCCGGCCGGAGGACCGCGAGCGGTCGCTCGCCCATCTGCGGGAGAAGGGCACCCTCACCAACTTCGAGCTGCGGATGCGGCGCAAGGACGGGACCAGCGTCTGGGTGCTCGAGAACCAGACCCTGCTCAAGGGGCAGAAGAGCGAGGAAGACCTCGTGGAAGGGACCCTGATCGACATCACGGACCGGAAGCTGGCCGCGGAGCGGGTCGAGTTCCATGCCTACCACGACCCGCTCACCGGGCTGCCCAACCGGATGCACCTCCGGGACCGCATGCACCCGGCCCTGGCCCAGGCGCGCCGCAGCGGTCGCGGCCTGGCCGTGATGTTCCTCGACCTCGACCACTTCAAGGTCGTGAACGACACCCTCGGCCACGCGGTGGGCGATCGGCTGCTCCAGGAGGTCGCGGGCCGCCTGAAGGAGTGCGTGCGCGAGGACGACATGGTGGCCCGGGTCGGAGGCGACGAGTTCATCCTCCTGCTCCCCAGCGTGGGGCACGCCGAGGGCGCCGCGCGCATCGCGCGGAAGCTCCTGGACCGGGTCGAGGAGGTCTTCGACGCGGACGGTCACGAGCTGAGCGTGACCACGAGCGTGGGGATCGCGCTCTTCCCCCAGCACGGCGACGACGAGGAGACTCTCCTCAGGAACGCCGACGCCGCGATGTACCGCGCGAAGGAGCTGGGGAGGAACGGCTATCAGTTCTGCGACGCCGCCACCGGGCGGCTGGTCTCCGACCGCATGGCCCTGCAGGAGCGCCTGGGCCACGCCCTGGAGCGAGGCGAGATTTCCCTCGCCTACCAGCCCCAGGTGGAGCTCCGGAGCGGGCGGATCGTGGGGGTGGAGGCGCTCCTGCGCTGGCACGACCCGCAGAAGGGGGCCATCCCCCCCGCGGAGTTCGTCCCCTTGGCCGAGGAGACGGGGGCCATCGTGCGCCTCGGGGAATGGGCTCTCGAGCAGGCGTGCCGGCAGGGCCGGGCCTGGCAGGAGCAGGGGCTGCCGGCCCTGCGGGTCGCCGTCAACGTGTCCGTGCGGCAGCTCTGGCAGCCCGATCTCAAAGGGAGCGTAAGTCGCATCCTCGAAGAGACCTCCCTCGATCCCCGTCACCTCGACCTGGAGATCACCGAGACCACCGCCATGCAGAACTTCGACCTGACGGCCCCGATCCTCCGCGACTTCGCCGCCATGGGGATCGGGATCACCATCGACGACTTCGGCACCGGCTACTCCTCGCTGAGCTATTTGAAGCTGCTTCCCGTCCAGCGCCTCAAGATCGACCGCTCGCTGGTGGCGGGCATCACCCGCGACCGGCGGGACCTGGCCATCGTCAAGGCCGTCGTCCGCCTGGCGCACAGCCTGGGCCTCGCGGTCGTCGCTGAAGGGGTCGAGACCGAGGAGCAGAAGAGCGCCCTCAAGCGGATCCATTGCGACGAGATGCAGGGCTGGATCTTCAGCGAGGCCGTCTCCGAGGAGCGCTTCGCGGGCCTGCTCAGCGCGCCGCCCGCCTGACCCGCCGACCTCACGCCCGCTTGAGTTCCCGAACAGCCTGGCCGGCCGCGCGCAGGTTGAGGAGCCGCATCTCCGAGTACTTCCGCGAGAGGATGATACCGTGGGCGCCGCCCTCGAAGGCGGCCTTCACCGCCGCCGCCACGTCCTCCGGCTGCGTCTTCTTCTCGTCGGCGCCGGTGGGGATGTCCACGTCGATGCCCGGCCAGATCCTCAGGCCGGCGGGCGCGCCCGCCACCGCCCGCCGCGTCTCCCGGCGCACGTAGTCGGGGCCGAGCCCCTCGCGAGGGATCCGGTCGAGCGGCTTCTCCCCCGGGTATTGCTGGAGCCGGTACGTGAGCTGCAGCGTCTCTTCCGGGGAGAGGTCCGCGAAGAGGGTGGCGTTCACGTTGCGGGCGTAGTGGGCCATCCGCGGCCCCGCGCAGTTGTTGTAGATCACGACCTTGAGGAAGTCGGAGTAGGCGCCGAAGGCGGCGTAGTCCTGCTCCGCCCGGTAGAACGGGGAGAAGGAGTTGTTGTGCCAGATGTGCCACCCGACGGGCTTGCCCGGCGCGACGGAGCGGGCGCGGGCGTGCATCTCACGATAGGTGTCGCGCAGGCCTTCGTTCCAGAGCCGCTCCCCGGCCAGGACCTCCGGGTAGTCCACCAGGATGCGCCAGAAGGTGACGAAGGCGCCGTCGGCCGGGCGCCGGCCCGCCTGCAGCTCCCCCACCCAGCGCTCCAGGGCCAGAAAGCCCTTGCGCGCGCGCTCGGGGTCGATCCCCTGGGCGCGGGCCGCGGCCACGCAATGCGCGCAGAAGCAGCCGACCTCGCCCGGCCGCGCCGGCCCGCCGTGGCTGGCCCCGAGGGCGTTGTCGAGCGGCCCCTGGCGCTCGCTCCCCCACATCAGGCCGTCCAGCTCGTAGTGGCGCAGGTAGTCCTCGACGAGGGCGAGCCAGAACTCGCGCGTATTCGGGTTGCGCAGGCAGACGCGGGCGGTGGGTCGGCCGTGAGGGTCGGTCTCCACGGCCTGTTCGAGGCCGGGCACGTCCTTGCGGAAGACGTCCTCGAACCAGGCGATGACCTTCACTCCGCGGCGGTGCGCGACCGGGATCACGTCGGCGAGAACGTCGTAGCCGGGATGGTCGGGGGCCTTCTCGGGGGCGATGCGGGTTCTTCGGTACAGCTCGGGGTGCGGGGTGGCGAAATTGCCCCCCCGGAACGCGTCGTCGTATTCCTGCGCCCCGTGGTCGGGCAGCGGGCTGCCCCGCGGCTGCCGGCCCGCGATCCCGCGGCCGTAGGTGAACGCGGCCACGAACAGGGTGTTCACGCCCGCCATCTCCCGCAGGCCGTCGATCACCTTCTCCGTCCCCTCGTCCACGAAGGAGACGGCGCCGACCTGGATGCCGATCATCGGGGCCTCGGCGGCGCCGAGGGACGCGGGCCCGAGAGCGGTGGCTCCCGCCGCGAGGGCGGAGGCCTCGAGGAACGCACGCCGGCTGACCATCACCACCTCCCTAGCGGAGTGCTATCACCTCGTAGTCCACGACCCCCGGCACTTCGAACCGCACCGACGGGCCCTCCTGTCGGAAAGGCAGCCCGCGCCCCGATCGCAGGGCTTCGACCCGCGCGATCGACCTCCCCGGGGCTACATCGAACCGCACCGCCTGGGGCCCGATGGCGTAGAAACGGCGGACGAAGCCACGCGTCATGTTCGGGTTCGTGTAGTTCAGGAGATGGAGGGCATAGCCCGGCTCCGTCTCCCACGCGAAGGCCTCGACGACGCCCTCGCCCTCCACCGTGGCCGGGGGAGCGTCGCCGCCGCGCAGCCAGCGGAGGGCCTGCGCCAGGAGCCGGCCCAGGTCGGGGTTCCCGGAGCGCCAGAAGGTGCGCTCCACGTCCCCCGGGAAGTAGACGACCCGGGAGCGGCCCTGCTCGCGAAGCAGGACGGCCGGCTCGTCGGTCCGGGGCGTACGCGGAAAGACCATCTCGGGGGGAAACGTGGGGTAGGCGGGAACCACCGTCAGCGGGGGTGCCATGCCCTCGCGGGCGCGCACCGGCAGGCGGTTCTCCGGCCCCGGCAGGAGGGTCGTACCCTCGAAGCCGTCGGTCACGGGGTGGGCTCGTTCGATCCGCATGTAGCCGTTCCCCGCGGGGCCGATCACGTCGCCGGCGACGCTCGCGCCGAGGACGTCGGTCAGGCCGAGGTCGTCCCGCCGGTCGCCCCATTCGTCGTAGCGCGACGTCTCGAAGGTGGCGAGCAGGGAGCCGCCGCCCGCGGCGTAGGCCCGGATTCGCCGGCAGGACTCGTCGCTCAGGTGGGCCGCGTTCGGGATGAGGAGGGCGCGGTAGCGCCCGAGGGTCTGCGGGGTGAGGTCCCTCTCGTGGACGAAGTCGAAAAGAAACCGGCCTTCGACGAGCGCGTAGTAGAGCCCCTGCAGGTACTCGCTCGTCTGCGCCCGCTCCCCGGCGCGCCAGCTCCCCTGGGCGGAGCCCGAGCGGTAGAAGGCGATCGTGCTCTGGGGGAAGAGGACGGCCAGGTCGGCGACGGAGCGGCGGTTCCGGAAATGCGGTTCGTGCTCGGCCAGCCAGGCGAAGAAGACACGGCCGACGTCGCGCCAGCGCTGGTCCTCGGGGGCGCCCCCGAGCCAGTGGAACCACGGGACCATCCCGCTCGCCGTGGTCTGGGCCATCCACAGCGTGCTCTCCGCCGCCGGCTTGGCCACGTGACGCCACACCGGCCGGCTGTTGCTGTAGGCGCCGGTGACGTTGGTGATGGCCCGGCCCTTCATGACCGACTGCGCGACCCGGCCCTGCTGGGCGCAGTCCCAGATCGGGGTATCCCCTGCCCGGCCCTGGTGGTCCGCGTTGAACCACGCCGCCACCTCCCCCAGCCGCACGAGGTCCTTGACAACGCGGATGCCGCCGCCGAGGTTGCCGACGTACACCGAGTCCCGCCCGCCTTCCCGGGCGACCTGATCCCAGAGCCGCCACACCTCGGCGATCCGGTCCATGTACGCCTCGTAGTAGCGGCGGTAGACCGGGCTCCCGGCGTCGGTCTCCTCGGACGGCACCCCGCCCAGGCGGTCGTAAACCTTCCGGCAGCTCTCGCAGTGGCAGACCCCCAGCGCGCCCGTGCTCGGCCAGCCGTTCGTGAAGAACCCGTCGGGCGCGTAGCGGCGGTTGATCTCCCGATAGATGGCGGGCATGTGCTCGGTAAAGTAGGGGCTGAACATGCAGGTCTTGTAGAGCCAGGTCGACTCCCCGTGCCGCCGGGGCCCGCCCTCCCGGTCGCGCTCGAACCACTCGGGGTGCGCCTGGAGAGCCTCCTCGTAGGCGTAATTGCAGTCCATGCGCGCCACCACCCGGATCGCCCGTTTCCGTGCGGCTGCCGTCATCTCGCCGAACAGGTCGCGCGCGCCCAGGAACTCGCTCCGGCGGTGGTAGGGGACCTCCGTTGGATAGAAGGCGACGATCCCGCCCCCGTTCAGGAGCAGGGCGTCCACCTTCAGCGAGGACCAGTACGTCGCCCACGCCTCGACGTCGAGGGTGAGGGGGTCGCGCTCATTGAAGTTGAGCTGGCCACAGCGGCGCATCGAGGCGTACCAGGGCCGCTTCGGGGGCGGCGGCGCTCCCTCCCCCGGAGCACGGCCCCTTGTCGGAGCGAGGGCGGCGGCGGAGACCGCGAGGAACTCCCGTCGGCGCATGGGCAGGGACCTCCAAGGACGCTCGTCAGCCCGATCCTAGCCGATGGGCACATGCCCTGGCACCCTTGCGGGCGCCTTGATCCGAGATGCGGTCACCAGTGCTACGCTCTATCCGGCAAATGGGCCTCAAGGTGATGTGCGCGGGGTGCTCCAAGGAGGAGCGGGACATCGCGGAGAATGCGGTCCGCCAGGCCCTCGGCAAGAGGGCCCAGAGCGGTGCATGGACGATCTCCCTCGTGAAGATCACCGGGCGGTGGTCGGTCATCGTGGACGAGCCCTCCTCGGGCATACGGGCCCTCAATCTCGTCGCGCCGCAGGGGCGTCTCCGCGAAACCATCGCGGGTGCGCTCGAGCGGCCGGCCGACGGCGCCCTCGAGCGGCCAGGAGCGGTTGGGAGCGCGCCAAGGCCCCCTCCGGTGCGTGAGCGAACCCCTCCCCCCGCGCGCGAGCGCACGCCCCCCCCGGTGCGCGAGCGGACACCTCCTCCCGCACGGGCGAGGGCCGGCGGCGGCCGCAGCCCCTGCCAGTGCGAGAAGTGCCGCCAGGATTTCGTCGTGATCTACGAGACGGTCCGCGACGAGGGCGAGGCGAGCGCGCCCGTGGCCTGCCCCCACTGCTGGCACGTCAACCGCGTCCTCGTCGGGGAGAGCGCCGCCGAGTCCAGGGACTACCGCGCCGAGAAGACCTGAGCGGGTAGCCGGACGATCCGCCCGCTCCTCGCGGACTCGCGGGCGGCGTCCAGGATCTCGGTGACGATCAGGTTGTTCTCCAGCGACGAGAGGCCGGCGGGGCGCAGCTCGCCCCGGACGACCGCGGCCAGATAGCGGACGGGGTCGTCCTCGGGGGGCTCGATCGCGGGAGAGCGGACCTCCTCCTCGTCCTTCCCCGCGAGGCGAAAGCGCACCGCGTCACGCCGCACGGTCAGCGCCTGACCGGTGAGCCCGTAGACCTCGAGGTCCTTGCGATCGAAGGGCCAGTTCCACGACGCCTGGATGATCCCGACCGCCTCGGGCCAAGTCACCACGATCGTGGCCTCGTCGTCCACGCGCGGGTAGACCGCAGGCTTGAGGGTCTGGGTCACGGCCATCACCGAGACCGGACGGGCATTGCCCATCAGCCACGTGAACAGGTTGGAGCCGTAGCACCCGAAGTCCGTCAAGGCGCCCCCGCCGTTCCGCACCGGATCGGTCAGCCAGGCGAGGAACTCCGGCTGCACCCCGATCTCCTTCGGGCCCCCATGCCCGTCGTGCGCGACCATCCGGCGGACGGGTCCGAGCCCGCCTTCCTGTAGGACCCGGCACACCGCGCGATTGCTGGGATACCAGGTGGTCTCGTAGTTGACGAGCACCTGGATCCGCCCGCGGCCCGCGGCGTCGGCCATGCGCCGCGCGTGGTCCATGGAGACCGCGAGCGGCTTTTCCATCATCACGTGGACCCCGCGCGCCGCGCACGCCTCCACCACCCTCGGATGGTCGTGGGTGCTCGTGAACATCGCCACCGCCTGCGGCCTCGCCGCCTCGAGCATGGTCTCGAGGCTCGTGTGGCACCGTTCCGGGGCCAGCCCGTAGTGGTCGCGGTACCTTGCGAGGAGCGAGGAATCGGGGTCCGCGATGGCCGCGAGCTGGACGTCCGGCCGGCCTTTCAGCCGATCGAGGAACCCGTGCACGTGACCGTGCTCGAGCCCGACGATCGCCAATCGCATCGGTGCCGGCTCGGCCCGCGCAACCCCCGAAGGCGCCGCCGCGGGCAGGAAGGCCAGCGAGGCGGCGATCGTGCACAGCGGTCGTGCGCGCCGCGACCCTTCCCTGGGCATCGAATCCCGCCTACCGGGGGGCAAACTTCTGTACCCGCCAGTTCAGGATCTCCGCGACGTAGAGCGAACCATCCTTCCCCAGGCAGAGATGGTGAGCGTAGCTGAACTGGCCGGGCAGCTTGCCCGGTGATCCCAGGGTGCCCAGGAGGCGACCCTCGGTGTCCAGCTTCACGACGCGGTTGGCGTATCCGTCGCTCATGAAGATGTGCTGATCGGCCGTCATCTCCAGGCCCCACGGCGACCCCAGCTGCGTCCATTCTCGCAGGAAGCCACCCTCGGCGTCGAAGACCTGGATGCGCTTGTTCTCCCGGTCGCCGACGTAGACCCTTCCCTTCGCATCGACCACGATCGCGTGCGGGGTGTTGAACTCCCCGGGACCCGTGCCCTTCTTGCCCCAGCTCTTCAGGAAGCGCCCTTCCTTCGAGTACTTCATGACCCGGGAGTTGCCGTAGCCGTCCGAGACGTAGAAGTCGCCGTTCGCGGCGAAGGCGACGTCGGTGGGGCGGTTGAACTGGTACTCCCCCTCGCCCCGGTTGTTCTTGCGCCCGACCACCATCAGCACCCGGCCTTCCGGGCTGAGCTTGAGGACGAAATGCCCGTTGTCGTCCACCGTCCAGATGTTGTCCTGGGCGTCGACGCGCACGCCGTGCGGCCAGGTGAACAGGCCTTCTCCGATCTCGCGCACGAACTTCCCCCCGGGCTCGAACTCCAGCAGGGGATGGGGGCCGCGGTGAAACACGTAGATGTGGCCGCGCGAATCCCTGGCCACCGAGGCCGTCTCGCCGAGGTTCCATCCCGGCGGCAGGTCGGGCCAGTCGGTCACCACGCGATACGGAAGCTCCTGGCCCAACACCGGGAGAGCAACCCAGAGCAGCAAGACGACAGGGATGGCGTGCTTCATGGCTCACCTCATCCTGAGTGAACGTGGTCACCGTGGCCCCATTTTCCGATTCCTTCGCCGACGGGCATTGAGAGTCGCCCTATGTTCCCTTGACAGGGCGGTGGCCACTGCCTAGCGTCCACATCCACGAGAACGGCAGCTGCTCGGACACCGCGGTGCCCTTCGGAGGGGCGGGCGGCCACTTCGATCCCGGACCCTTCGGGAACTCCAATCCCGACGCCAACCATCCGTTCCATATGGGCGACCTGCCCAGCCTGGAGGCGAACGGCGCCGGGCGGGCGGTCTTCGAGCACCGGACCAGCCGGATCACCCTCTCCCCCGGCCCCCTCAGTCTCTTCGACGCCAACGGCAGCGCGATCATCATCCACCTCAACCCCGACCAGGGCATTCCTGGCCCGGCCGGGTCCGGCGTCTCCGGCGGACCGCGGATCGCCTGCGGCCTGATCGAGATGGAGGACTGAGCGGAACCGGCCTTCGCTCAACGGGCCCTCCGGGTCTTGTGCGGGGGGCTGGCCGTCCACGGGTTCTCGGGCCAGGGATGTCGCGGATAGCGTCCGCGTAGCTCTCCCCGCACCTCGGGGTAGGTGCGGTCCCAGAAGCCCCTCAGGTCGCGCGTGGTCTGAACGGGGCGGCCGTTCGGAGCGAGGAGCGAGAGGGTCACCGGCTCTCTCCGGGGCCCGATCCGCGGCGTCTCCGCGAGACCGAACAGCTCCTGCAGCTTCACCGCGGCCACGACCTGTCCGTCGGTGCCGTATTCGAGCGGCACCCGACGGCCGCTGGGGACCTTCAGGGCGGCCGGAGCGAGGCGGCCCAGCTCGCGCCGCTCCTGCGGCGTCAGGAGCGCTTCGATGTCCAGCTCGGGCAGCCGTGTCTGGCCCGCCACCGCGCTCTCGAGGCGCGCCGGCAGGTCCACCTCGAGCCCGGCGAAGGCGATGCGTCGCCTCAGGGCGTCCCCGGCCTCCCCCAGCCCACGCTCACGCAGGGCCGCCGCGAGAAGCGGGCCCGCGTCCTCCGGCCGGGCCGGCACCGGCCGCTCGGCCAGCACCAGCTTCAGGTACCACTCACGCTCGACCGCGCGGACCGCGCGCGCGTCCGGGTCGAAGCGATGGACCACCTCGCGGGCGGTCGGCCGCAGCCACTCGCGCTCGACCCGGCTCGCCACCCGCACGAGGGCCTCGGAACCGGGCCCCGCCCGGCCCGCGACGACGTCGAGGGCGACGAGCAGCTCACCCTCCCGGACGCCGCTCTCGCGGCCGAGAATCGCCCCGTGGCCCGAGGCCAGGACGAGGCGAGGCGAGCCCGGCTCACGCCGGCGGGCCACCCGGTCCGGGTAGCCGGCGAAGAGCGCCTTCAGGAGCGACGCGTCGTCGGACGACACCGGCCGGTCCCGGAGAAGGCGTTCCGCGACGCGCAGGAGCTCGCGGGCCGCCTGGCGCACCGGGCCCGGCGCATCGCCGAGCCGATCGACCAGGGCCAGGACGTCCGAGTCCGTCGAGGGCGAGGCCCCGGGCATCCCCATCCCACCGCGACGGTCGGAGAGCAGCGCGCAGGCCGCGGCCGCACGGGGCGAGGCGCCGGCCTCGGCGAGCACGCGCGCGAGACGGGGCGCGAGGGGCAGCCGCCGGAGAGTCTGCCCCAGGGGGGTCAGGCGCCGGCCATCCACCGCCCCCAGCAACCCGAGCAGCTCCAGCGCCGGACGCACGCGGTCCTCCGGCGGCGCTTCGAACCACTCGAACGCGACGGGGTCGCCGCCCCAGGCGATCACGTCGAGCAGGGGTCCCGCCAGGTCGATCCTCATCACCTCCGGCTCGCGGTGGGGGCGGAGGCGGTCGCGGGCATCCCACAGACGCAGGGCCCGGCCGGGGCCCGTTCGGCCCGCGCGCCCCGCCCGCTGCTCGGCCGAGTCGGCCGGGATCCGCTCGGCCTCCAGCCGATCGATCCCCCGCTCGGCGTCGTAGCGCAGGACCTTGTGCCACCCGGAATCCACCACCGTATCGACCCCGTCCACGGTGAGCGACGTTTCGGCGATGTTCGTGGCCAGGATCGCCTTTCGGCGCGCGCTCGGGGCGAGGGCCAGATCCTGCGCCTTGGCGTCGAGGGCGCCGTGCAAGGGCAGCACCTCGAGGCCGGCGCCGGCCAGGGCCGCCTCGGCCTCGCGGATCTCGGCGGCCCCGGGAAGAAAGCACAGGATGTGGCCGCCCGGGTGCGAGGCGGCGTCCCGCACCGCCGCGGCGGGGGCCAGCCCCGGCGCGTAACCAACCTCGACCGGGTGGGGCCGCCCCGGAATCTCGAGCACCGGGCACCCGTCCAGGAACGCGGCCACGGGGGCGGCGTCGAGGGTGGCCGACATCACCACCACCCGGAGGTCGTCCCGGGCGGCGAGCGCCTGCTTGAGGAAGGCCAGGGCGAGGTCCGCGTGGACGCTCCGCTCGTGGAACTCGTCCACGATCACCGTCCGGAAGCCGGAGAGAAGCGGGTCGGCCAGGAGCCGTGCGGTCAGTATCCCCTCGGTCGCGACCAGCAGGCGCGTCGCCTCGGAGAACTCGCGCTCGAAGCGCACCTGCCAGCCCACCTCGCGTCCCACCTGCCAGCCCCCCTCCTCGGCGATCCGCCGGGCGAGGGACCGCGCGGCCACGCGCCGGGGCTGGAGGAGGATCAGGGGCCCGCCCTCCAGCAGGGCCGGGGCCACCCGGGTGGTCTTTCCGGCGCCGGGCGGCGCCACCAGGACGAGCGCGCGCCCATGCGCGAGGCGCTCCAGGACCTGGGGCACGTAGGCGTCGATCGGGAGGAGGGCCGGCATCGCCCCGTCATGCTACCTTCTCGCCGGGCCGAGGATCGTGGAACCTGGGCAGGCCGGGGGCCGTCTTCTCGTTGGAGGGCTGTAATGACGAAGTTCCTGCTCTGGTGCCTGCTGCTCGTGGTGTGCTGGCCCTTGGCCTTGCTCGCCCTCGTGCTCTACCCGCTCGTGTGGCTGCTGCTCCTGCCGTTCCGGCTCGTGGGCATCGCGGTGGATGGCGTGCTCGGCCTCGTGCGCGCGATCGTCCTCCTGCCCGCGCGGGTCCTGCGAGGACCCCGCGCCGTTTGAAGCGAGGGGCCGAACCCTCTGGCCGGTCGCCACCTCGGTCGTCCTCCCTCTCCCTGCGGTATGCTCAGACGATCGCCTCCCCCTACGTGGGGCGATACATCGGAGGAATAGGGTGGGGGGTCGATCATGACCGCGGAGCCGCAGGTGAAGGCCCATCCCATCGCCTCGGTGGAGGCGATCCGCAGCCATTTCCCCGCTCTCGACCGACGTCACGAGGGACAGCCCGTGGCCTACTTCGACGGCCCCGGCGGCACCCAGGTGCCGCGCACGGTGGTGGACGCGATCAAGGACTACCTGCTCCACCACAACGCGAACACGCACTGGGCCTACCCGACCAGCCAGGAGACCGATGCCGCCCTCGCCGCCGCGCGCCGGGCGGCCGCCGACTTCCTGGGCGCGTCTGCGGACGAGATCGCCTTCGGGGCGAACATGACGAGCCTGACCTTCCACCTCGCCCGCGCCCTGGGCCGCGCCTGGGGCCCCGGCGACGAGATCGTGGTGACCGAGCTGGACCACCACGCGAACGTCGACCCGTGGCGCGCCCTCGCCCGGGAGCGCGGGGTGACGATCCGGAGTGTCCCCTTCGACCCGGAGACCGGGCAGCTCGACGAAGACGCGCTCACGGCCGCCCTGGGGCCGCGGACGCGCCTCCTCGCCCTCGGCGCGGCCTCGAACGCCCTCGGTACGATCAACGACGTGCCGGAGATGGCAGAGCGGGCCCGCGCTTCGGGCGCCCTCGTGTTCGTGGATGCGGTCCACTACGCGCCCCACGCGTTGGTGGACACGCGGGCGCTCGGCTGCGACTTCCTCGCCTGCTCGGCCTACAAGTTCTACGGACCGCACGTGGGCGTCCTGTACGGGCGACGCGAGCGGATCGCCGCCCTCGACGCCCCGAAGCTCGAGCCCGCTCCCGAAGCCGCCCCCGAGCGGCTGGAGACGGGCACGCAGAACCACGAGGGGATCGTGGGGACGGCGGCTGCGGTGGACTTCCTGGCCGCCCTGGCGGAAGGGCCGGACGGCCCCGCGGGCGGGGGCGATCGGCGCGCCGCGCTCTCGGCCGTCTTCTCGGCCCTTCACGAGCGCGGCCAGAAGCTCGTCACGCGGCTCTGGGAGGGTCTGGGCGCGATTCCGGGCCTGACCCTCTACGGTCCGCCTCCCTCCGCCCCGCGCACGCCCACGGTCGCCTTCACGGTGGCCGGCCACGCCTCCCACGAGGTCGCGGTGGCCCTTGCCCGCCGTGCCGTCTTCGTCTCGAACGGCGACTTCTACGCGACCACGGCCGTGCGCCGGCTGGGTCAGGCCGAGCACGGCGTCGTGCGGGCCGGATGCGCGTGCTATACCACTCGGGACGAAGTCGATCGGCTCATCGAGGGCGTGAGCGAGATCGCCCGCGGACGGGAGTGACGACCATGTTCATGGGGGCTCTTTTGCTCGCCGTCATCCCTCCCGGCCCCCAGGCCCCGCAGGCCCGGACGCCCGGCGACATGCACCGCCTGCACCAGGACGCCCCGGCGTACATCGCGATGCTCGAGGACCCGAAGCGGGACGTCTACCAGAAGCCCGCCGAGGTGGTGGCGGCGCTCGCCCTCAAGCCGGGCGAGGTGGTGGCGGACGTCGGTGCGGGCTCGGGTTACTTCGCCGTGCGCCTGGCGAAGGAGGTCGGGCCCGCGGGTCGCGTTTACGGTGTGGACGTGAGCCCGGAGATGATCGTCCACCTGAATCGGCGTGTCCGCGACGCAGGGATCACGAATGTACAGACGGTCCTCTCCGCCCCCGACGACCCCCTGCTGCTCGACGCCTCCGTCGACCGGTTCTTCATCTGCGATACCTGGCACCACATCGACGACCAGGCGAAGTACCTCGCCCTGATGAAGAAGATGCTGCGGCCCGGCGGCCAGGTGGTGATGATCGACTTCCACAAGCGCGAGCTGCCGGTGGGACCGCCCCTCGCCATGAAGATCGCGCGCGAGGACCTGATCAAGCAGATGGAGGGCGCGGGCTTCCGGCTGACCGGGGAGCACACCTTCCTCCCCTACCAGTACTTCCTGGTGTTCACCATCCGATGACCTAGCGCCCCGCCTCGTGGTGACCGTAATCCAGCTCCCCGGCTTCGATCCGCACCGGCACCCAGTTCTGGGGCGGAGGAAGCGGGCAGGTCGCGTAGGGCGTGAACGCGCACGGAGGGTTGTAGGCCTTGTTGAAGTCGAGGACGATCCGGCCGTCCTTCGGCAGGTCGGCGTAAAGGAAGCGCCCGGCCGGGTAGGTCTCCTTGCCGCTGGTCTGGTCGCGGATGATGAAGAAGAGCCGCCGGGCGTCCTTCTCCTCCAATACGCCCTCCAGCCGGACCTCCTTGCCCTCGCGCTCGAAGACCGCGTAGCCGGGGCTCGGCATGGGTTCGCTCTCGCCGAGGATGTTCGGCACCTTGACGAGCTTCGGCTCCGGGTAGGTCACGTAACGCGCGCGGACACGGTAGTCCTCCTTCAACTCATACCACCGCAACCCGGTGAACTCCTTCCGGAGCGGGCTCTCCCGGTCCTTGAGGCGGATGCCGTAGCGGGCGCCGCGCTGGATCACGTACATCGTGAGCCGGCCCAGGGTGACGACGTCGGGCGAGCCCGAGCCGTCGGAGCGCAGGTCGGCGTGGGTGACCGGCCGTCCCCCGAGCGTGGCTTGGACGTCCTTCTCGAACGTCACCGTGGTCCGGCCGCCCGCGAAGTCGAAGACCCCGGCGCGGGCCGGGGCCGAGCCGGCGGGCAGGACGATGTCCCCCTTCGGGTCGGTGCCGAACCGGTTCGGCCCTTCCTTGAGCCAGAAGAGGCCGGCTACGCTCAGCCAGCCCCCGTCGGCCTTGAGGCTCGCTTCGCGGCGCTCGCGCCAGGCCTGGATGTCGGCCCGGTACGCCTCGTCGGCTCCGGTCGCGCCCGAGCCAAAGGCCGCGAGGGCGAGGGCAACTGCCACCGTTCCCCGTCTCACCATCGTCACCCCTCCTCCATTTCCCCCGAATCCCACCGTTCCCCGTCTCACCATCGTCACCCCTCCTCCATTTCCCCCGAATCCCACCGTTCCATAGTAGAATAGGCGGACTTCCCCGAGACGACAGACAGGGCAACGACCGGCAGATCCCCGGGGATCGTGCGGCCGGCGCTCGCAAGGAGGATTGATATGGCGATGGCAGGTATGGCGCTGGCCGCTCTGGCGGGCATCGCAATGCTCGTCTTTTCGATCCAGATCCTGATCATGGCGTTCAAGACCAGCATCGGATGGGGGCTGGGGAGCCTGCTGATCCCGTTCGTGATCCTGGTCTTCGTGATCAAGTACTGGAGCGAGACCAAGAAGCCATTCCTCTACTTCCTGGCCTGTCTGCCCGTCTACATCGTCGGGTTCGTCCTGATAGCGATGGGCGGCGGAATGTCCGTCAGCCCGACCCCCTGACCCGTCCGGAGAGCGCCGCTAGCGGCCGGGGCGCCGGTAGTTCCGCGCGATCGGGGGAGGCTCCACGCCGGCCCGCAGCTGTGGGTCGGCCACGGGGGCCTGGGCCTCCAGGCGTAACGGAATCTCGCCCGCCCAGCACGGCCTGTCCATGTCCTCGGCGTCGTCCACGGGCGGTCCCGTGCGCACCTTGGCCGAGACCTCGAGAAGATCGAGGCAGAGCACGCTCGTAGCCAGGAGCTCCCGCTCGCCCGGATCCCGCACCTCGCGCGACCGGCCGGGAACCACGTGCTCCACGACCGCCTCCAGGGCGGCCCGCTTCTCGTTCGGGTCGGTGACCAGCCGGGCCCGGCCCAGCACGACCACCGACCGGTAGTTCATCGAGTGGTGGAAGGCCGAACGGGCGAGGACGAGCCCGTCCACCAGGGTCACGGTCACGCACACGTCGGCCCCTTCGGCCAGAGCCCCCAGCATCCGGCTGGCGGCGGAGCCGTGCAGGTAGAGCCGATCCTCCACCCGCGCGAAGATCGTGGGGATGACGAAGGGCTGTCCGTCCCGGACGAAGCCCACGTGGGAGACCAGGGCTTCGTCCAGGATCGCGAACACCGCGGCGCGGTCGTAGACCCCGCGCTGGGGCAGCCGGCGGACCGTGGTACGGGAGGTGCGGGTGAAGTCGGGAGCGCTCATTGAGGCGGGTTCCTCATATTGTTATAGTACAAACAGATGTCCGTACCAGTACAATATGCCATCGGGGGGCGCTCCGCAAACGAGGTGGCCGCGAGCGTAGAGGGCGCGGTCCGGGGAGGCCACCTCGCCCCGGGGGAGAGCCTCCCCACGGTGCGCGCCCTGGCCGCGCGTCTGGGCCTGAGCCCGGCCACGGTGGCCGCAGCCTACCGCGCCCTGCGGGCCCGCGGTCTCGTCACCGGCCAGGGCCGCCGGGGGACCCGCGTCGCCTTCCGGCCGCCCCTGCTCACCCCGCGCCTCGAGGGCGAGGTCCCGTCGGATCTCGTGGACGTGGCCACCGGCAACCCCGATCCCGCGCTGCTCCCCCCCTGGGGCGCGGCCCGGGCGGCGGTCGGCCACGAGCGCCTGCTCTACAACGGGCCGGCCCACCGCCCGGCCCTCATCCGGCTCGCGTCGCGCCAGCTCGCGGCGGACGCCATCCCCACGCACGCGCTGGCCGTGGTGGGAGGCGCCATGGACGGCGTCGAGCGGGTCCTGCAGGCGTACCTCCAGCCGGGAGACCGGGTCGCGGTGGAGGACCCCGGCTACAGCGGCGTGCTGGACCTGCTCGGCGCGCTCGGCCTCGCGCCCGAGCCCATGCCCCTCGACGACGAGGGCGTGCGCCCGGAGGCCCTGGCCGCCGCTCTCGCGAGGGGCGCGCGGGCCGTGGTCCTCACCCCACGAGCGCAGAACCCCACCGGAGCCGCCTTCACTCCGGCCCGGGCTCGGCACCTGCGAGCCCTCCTGGACGACCACCCCGGCTTGCTGGTTGTCGAAGACGACCATGCGGGCCCGGTGGCGGGCGTGCCCGCCTTCACGGTCTGCCATCGTCGGCGGGAGCGCTGGGCGGTCGTGCGGTCCGTCTCGAAGTGGCTCGGCCCGGACCTGCGGCTGGCCCTCCTCGCGGGCGACCCGGTGACCGTCGGCCGGGTGGAGGGCCGGCAGGCCCTCGGCAGCGGATGGGTGAGCCACCTGCTGCAGGACCTGGTGATCGCACTCTGGTCCGACCCGCGGACGGAGGCCCGGCTCCTCCGGGCGTCGGCCGCCTACCGCGAGCGGAGAGATGCGTTCGTGGCCGCCCTGGCCCGCCGCGGCGTCCAGGCCCACGGCCGATCCGGTCTGAACGTGTGGGTCCCGGTGGCCGAGGAAGGGCCGGTCCTCACGGCCCTCGCGACCGCCGGCTGGGCGGTGCGCGGTGGCCAGCGCTACCGCATCCGCAGCGGGCCCGCCATCCGGATCACCACCGCCGCTCTCCTGCCCAGGGACGGCGAGCGGTTGGCCGAGCAGATCGGCCGCGCCCTCCGGCCCGCGCGTCGGACCACCGCGCCTTGACCCCTCGAATGCCGACGCGTATCCTCGCCTAGATCAACGGATTTTGGCCCCAGCCAGGGAGGCAGAAGGCATGGCGACGCGGATCGCGGGCGACCCCGCCCAGCGCGAGCTGTCGTATCGCAAGCGCCTGATCGAGATCGCGAACATGATCAACTCGGCCCCCAGCATCCAGGACATCCTGGTCGACATCAAGGACAAGGTCCTGGATCTGGTGGACGCCGAGCGCGTGACCATCTTCGCCCTCGACACGCGCAACCAGGAGCTCTTCTCCCTCTTCAAGGCGGGCCAGGAGGTCAAGGAGATCCGCGTCCCCAAGTCCTTCACCTCGATCGCCGGCTTCACCGCCCTTTCGCGCAAGACCGTCAACATCAAGAGCGCCTACGACCCCTCCGAGCTGACCCGTCTCCACCCGAACCTCAAGTTCGACGCGCGGTGGGACAAGGCGTCCGGCTTCCGCACCGCCGAGGTGCTCTCCACCCCGATCCTGTTCGACAAGTACCTGCTGGGGGTGCTCCAGCTCGTCAACAAGCGCGGGGAGGGGACCGCCTTCTCCCCCCGGGACGAGGAGGCCGCGGAGGAGCTGGCCAAGATCCTGGGGATCGCCTTCTACAACCAGCACCGGGCCGCCCGCTCGAACAAGCCCTCCAAGTACGGCGGCCTCGTGGACAGGGGACTCGTCTCCGAGAAGGACATCGAGAAGGCGATCACGAACGCCCGCGTGAACCAGATCGACGTGGCCATGGTCCTGGAGGAGGAGTTCAAGATCCCCAAGGAGGAGATCGGCCGCGCCCTCGCCGCCTTCTACAGCTGCCCCTTCTGGGAGCCCCAGGGGCGCACGATGCCCGAGGACCTCCGGAGCCGCCTCAGCCACGACTTCCTGAAGAAGAACGTGGCCGCCCCCGTCGAGAAGAAGGAAGGGACCCTCTGGGTCGCGGTGGAGGACCCCTACGACCTCACCCGCCTCGACGCCATCAAGGCCATGAACCTCGCCCCCCGCCAGGAGTTCATGGTGGGGCTCCGCCAGGACATCCTCGAGTTCCTGCGCGCGAGCTATGGCGACACCTCACCCGCGGTGGAGGAGCAGGACCTCGGGCGCATCATCATGGAGCTGGGCTCGGGGGAGGAAGACGAGGTCGAGGGCCAGGAGCCCACGGACCAGCCCGAGATCGACGAGACGGACAGCGGGGTGGTCAAGCTCTGCAACCAGATCATCATCGACGCCTACAACCGGGGGGCCTCCGACATCCACGTCGAGCCGTACGGCAAGACCGCGCCCACCGTCGTGCGCTTCCGGGTGGACGGGGACTGCCAGAAGTACATCGAGATCCCGGCCGGCCACCGCAACGCGGTGGTCCAGCGCTTCAAGATCATGTCGAAGCTCGACATCGCGGAGAAGCGCAAGCCCCAGGACGGGAAGATCCGGTTCCGGGGCCCCATGGGAAACATCGAGCTGCGCGTGGCCACCATCCCCACCGCGGGTGCGAACGAAGACGTGGTCATGCGCATCCTCGCCGCCTCCAAGCCCCTCCCCCTGGAGAAGATGGGCTTCTCGGAGCGCAACCTCGCCGAGTTCAGGAAGATGCTGGAGAAGCCCTACGGCATCTGCCTGGTGGTGGGACCCACCGGCTCGGGCAAGACCACCACCCTGCACTCCGGCCTCGGCTACATCAACACCGTGGACATGAAGATCTGGACCGCGGAGGACCCGGTCGAGATCACCCAGCCCGGCCTCCGGCAGGTGCAGGTGCACCCCAAGATCGACTTCACCTTCGCCATCGCCATGCGGGCCTTCCTCCGCGCCGATCCCGACGTGATCATGGTGGGCGAGATGCGCGACCACGAGACCGCGGCCACCGGCATCGAGGCCTCCCTCACCGGCCACCTCGTCTTCTCCACCCTCCACACCAACTCGGCCCCGGAGACCATCGTCCGCCTGCTCGACATGGAGATCGACCCCTTCAACTTCGCGGACGCCCTGCTCGGGATCATGGCCCAGCGCCTGGTGCGCACCCTCTGCAAGGATTGCAAGGAGGAGTACGTCCCCTCCCAGGAGGAGTTCGCGGAGCTCATGCAGGAGTACGGCCTCGAGTCCTGGGACAAGCTGGGCATCCGCTACTCCCCGGAGTTCCGCCTCTACCGCCCGAAGGGATGCCCGAAGTGCGGCAACAGCGGCTACCGGGGCCGCATGGGCATCCACGAGCTGCTGGTGGGGACGGACGAGATGAAGCGCATGATCCAGAAGCGCAAGCCCGTGGAGGAGATGCGCAAGCAGGCCGTGCGCGACGGGATGACCACCCTGTTGCAGGACGGCATCCAGAAGGTCCTCAACGGGACGACGGACTTCAAGCAGGTCCGCGCCGTCTGCATCAAGTGACCCGCTCGGCGCCCCCTCAGCTCCCCTGGGGGAAATGGCAGGCCACGAGGTGGTCGGGAGAGAGCTCGGTCAACCTGGGCTCGGACTCCTTGTCACGGCACACCGCGGGCTCGCCCTTGGCGTGATACACCGGGCAACGGTCCCGAAACCGGCAGCCGGTCCGGGGCCGATCTCCTTCGGAGATCTCCCAGCGCAGCGACGCCCCTCCGGGCTCCATCCGCAGTCCCGTGTAGGGATCCACGGCCGCCCACAGCAGCCTCGAGTAGGGATGGGCGGCCCCGGTGGCCAACGTCCGGGCCGGAGCCATCTCCACCACCTGGCCCAGGTACATGACCATCACGCGATGGGCGACCAGCTGCACCATCCGCAGGTCGTGGGAGATGAAGAGATAGGTGAGGCCCAGGCTCTCCTGGAGGTCCCGCATCAGGTTGGCCACCTGGGCGGCGATGGACACGTCGAGCGCCGAGAGGGGCTCGTCGGCGACGATGAGGCGGGGCTCCACCGCGAGGATGCGGGCGATGGACACCCGCCGCTTCTCGCCCCCCGACAGCTCGGGAGGAAACGCCGCGAGCTTCGCGGGCTTGAGCTTCACCAGGCCCAGAAGCTCTTCCGAACGCCGGCGGATCTCGGGAGGAGGCGCGGGGCGGTGAAGGGTCAAGGCCTCGGCCAGGAGATCCTCGACCCGCATCTTGGGGTTCAGGGCCGCGTCCAGGTCCTGGAAGATCATCTGCATCTCGCGGCGCTTGGCCCGCAACGCGGCGCCCGTGAGGCCCAGGATCTCCTCGCCGCGGTAGCGGACCGAGCCCGCGGTGGCGGGAACGAGCCGCAGGATCGTCCGCCCCAGGGTGGTCTTGCCGCAGCCGCTCTCCCCCACGATGCCGAGGGCCTCGCCCTCGCGGACGCTGAAGGACACGCCGTCCACCGCCGCCACGTAGTCGTCGAGGCGAACGACCCCGAAGCGCCCCCGGCGATAGAAGAACGTCTCGAGGCCCCGGACCTCCAGCAAGGCTCCCCCTTCCGGTTCGGCCCCGGCCACCCCGCTCACGTGGGCGCGCCTCCTTCCGAGGGATGGCGGAGATGGCGCCAGCAGCGCACCCGGTGCCCGGGGACCGGCGCGTCGAGCCCGGGCTCGTCCTCCGTACACAGGTGCTCGCGGCCCGGCGGCTTCATGTCGCATCTCTCGGCGAACTGGCAGCCCGCGGGGAGCCGGGAGAGGTCCGGGACGTCCCCCTCGATCACCGCGAGCCTCCGCTTCTCGCGGATGTCCCCGGCGCTCGGGATCGCGTAGAGCAGGCCGCGGGTGTAGGGATGCTTGATCTCGTGACGGCCGTTCAGGACGTCCTTCGCGGGCCCTTCCTCGACCACCCGCCCCGCGTACATGACCGCCACCCGGTCGGCCAGGCGGCGGGCCACCCCCATGTCGTGGGTGATCACGATGGTGGTGGTCTTGAGCGCCGCCTTCATCTCCTCCAGGAGGTCGAGGACTCGGCTCTGGATGGTGGCGTCGAGGCCGGTGGTGGGCTCGTCGGCGATGAGGACGGCGGGGCGAGCGGCCAGCGCCATGGCGATCATCACGCGCTGGCACATCCCTCCCGAGAGGTTGTGCGCGTAGTCGCCCAGGCGCCGGGCGGGGGCATCGAGATGGACCTTGGAAAGCCACTCCCGCGCCTCCGCGGTGGCCTCGGCCGCGGAGAGCCGCGGGGACCGGCGGCGGATCACCTCACCGATCTGCTGGCCCACGGTGAAGTAGGGGTGCAGCGCGTTCCGCGGGTTCTGGAAGATCATGGCGAAATCCCGCCCGCGCCGCTCGCGCATCCCGGCCTCGTGCCAGCGCAGCCAGCGCCGGTTGTCCTTATCGACGCGCAGGGGTGGCCCGGGGTCGAACCGTGCGAAGCGGTCGAGCCCTTCGAGGAGGTTGACCTGATCCTCCTGGCCGGGCGGGCGGTACCAGATCCGTCCCGACACCACCCCGGGCGCGGCGCTCACCAGGCCCATGAGCGACAGGACGGTGACGCTCTTGCCGGACCCCGATTCCCCCACGAGCACCAGGGTCTCCCCCTCCTTGACGGCGAGCCGAACTCCGTCCACCGCGCGCAGGAAACGGCCGCGGCCCGGGAGGTAGAAGTAGGTGCGAAGGTCCCGGACGAACAGGACGGCGCCCTCTCCCTCTCGGCGTGACGGGCGGGCGGGGGCGGCGGTGAGCGTGCTCATCTAGGCTCCCCCCGCTTCCAGGCGCTCCAGCAGCGCGTCGCCCAGGAGATGGAACCCCAGGACCGTCAGGAGGATGGCCATGGCGGGGACGGTGGAGATCCAGAGCTCCCCCCGGAAGAAGTAGTCCTTGCCGAGCGCCACCATGTTTCCCCAGGACGGCGTGGGCTCCTGCACCCCGAAGCCCAGGTAGGAGAGCGAGGTCTCGATCAGGATGGCCTCTCCCATCCCGATCGTGGCCTGGATGAGCACGAGGCCGCGCCCATGCAGCCAGAGGACGTGCTTGAGGATGACCTGGGAGGGCGGCAGTCCCAGGGCGACCGCGGCCTCGATGTAGCTCTTCCGGCGCAAGGCGGCGATCCGGGCGCGCAACAGCTCCGCCGCCGCCGGGATGTTCGTGATCCCCACTACGAGGAGGATCAGGTAGATGTCGGGACGGAAGAGGGCGACGACCAGGAGGATCAGGACCAGCTTGGGAAGCGACTCCAGGAGCTGGAGCAGGAGGCCCACGGCGGTGCCGAAGCGCTCGGGCCAGAAGCCCACCAGGATCCCGAAGAGCGCACCGAAGAGGAGGCTCACGGAGACGGAGAGGAGCCCCGGCAGGAAGAAGGCCGCCGTTCCCACCATGATGCGCGACAGCAGGTCCCGGCCGACGAAGTCCGTCCCCAGCAGGTGGGCGGCGCTGGGCAGGGCGTTCACCGCCCCCAGGTCCATGGCGTCGGGGTCCTGGGGCAGGACCCTCAGGACCGAGGCCAGGTAGACCGAGATCACGAGGGCCGCCATCCCCGTTCCGAAGACGGTGGCCACTGTCCGGTGAAGGGGCCAGGACCGGAGCCGCTGCCAGGCCGTGGGCTCCGCGGCGAGCTCGAGGAAGTGCACTCTAGTCCGCGAGCTGGGGGTTGACGGCCACCTGGACGGCCTCCTTCACGATGTGGGCGGTGCGGACGATCAGGGCGGCCAGGAGCGTCACCCCGAGGAGGGTCGGGTAGTCGCGGTCGGAGGCGGCCTGCCAGGTGAGGCGCCCCATCCCGGGCCAGTTGAAGACCTGCTCCACCACGATCGCCCCCCCGAGCACGTAGGGGATCTTGTTGGCGAGCAGGGAGGAGAGGGGCATGACGAAGCCGTCCTTGTAGAGATGGCGCCACAGGCGGGCGCCCTTGGCGCGAGCGGTGCGGATGTAGTCCTCGCGCAGCACCCCCTGGAGGTGGGTCCGGAGGTGGCGGGTGACCTCGGAGACGGTGCCGTTCCCCAGGCCCAGGACCACCACGGGGACGAAGAAGAAGGACCATCCCCCGGCCGCGGTGCTCTCTCCCATCATCAAGGGAAGCACGTGGAAGCGGGTGGTGGCGAGATAGATCGCAAGATACCCCAGCCAGAACACGGGCAGCCCCGAGAGAACGTAGCCGAAGGCGGTCAGGGCGGAGGCCCAGGCAGGGTGGCGTCCCATGGCGGCGAGGTAGGCGGTGACCGCGGCGAAGAGGAGGGTCAGGGTCATGGCGCTCCCCGCGAGCAGTAGAGTCCGCCATCCCGTCCGCCACAGCTCCACCGTCACCGGACGCCCGCTGCGAAGCGAGGTCCCGAGGTCCCCCTGGACCATCCGCCGGAGCCACGCTCCGTAGCGCACGGGCAGGCTCCGATCGAGGCCCAGCTCGTGGCGGACGGCCTCCACCTCTTGCGGCGACAGGCTCTGGACGTTGACGTAGAGGGCCACGGGGTCCCCGGGGGCCAGGTTCAACAGCACGAACATGGCCAGCGTCACGAGCAGGAAGAGAATGGCCGTCCGCATCCCCTCGCGCGCGAGGGCCTTTCCGATCCGCTTCAGCACCCTCGCTTCATTGCTCCTTCTTGGCGATGTACCAGGTGTCGGCGAAGGTGAACAGCTTGAACGGGTGCAGCTCCACGTGGCGGACCTTCTTGTGGACGGCCGCGTAGTTCGTCAGGGTCCAGAGGAAGGTGTAGGGCTGCTCGTCGGCCAGGAGCACGTGAAGGCGCTGGTTGACTGTGCGCTGCTTCTCGCGGTCCAGGGTGGTCTTGGCCTCCACGATCAGGGCGTCCACCTCCGGGTTCGAGTAGCCCACGAAGTTGTTCCGCCAGGCGGTCGTCTCCCCCGAATGGAAGAGGGTCGAGATGTCCGCGGAGTCGTCGAAGGCCCAGCTCGCGATCACGATGTCGAAGTCGTGGTCCACGAACACGTCCTGCTTCCAGGCCTGCCACTCCCGGAACTCCAGGTTGATCTTGATCCCGACCTGCTTCATGTAGTTCTGGAAGGCCAGGGCCACGCGCTTGACGGTCTCGTTCTCCTTTTCGATGGGGATCTTGAGGGTGAACTGCAGGGGCTTCCCCTCGTCGGCGACCAGGAAGCCGTCGGCCCCCAGCTTGTTGTAGCCGGCCTGCGCGAGGAGCTCCTTCGCCCGGGCGGGATCGAAGGGGACCGACTTCACGTCCAGGTTGTAGGCCCAGCTTCCGGGGGCGAAGGGGCCCGAGATGAGGGTGCCGCGCCCCGAGTAGAAGGAGTCCAGCATCTCCTGCCGGTTGGTGGCGTAGTTGATGGCCTGGCGCACCTCCTTCTTCGCGAGTATGGGGTTCCGGTAGTTGTGTCCTAAGAAGGTGTAGGAGAGCGCGTTGTAGGGATAGAGGTTGAAGCGCTTGTCCCCCTGGATCTGGGCGATGTCCCGGGAGTTCACCTCCACGACCATGTCGGCCGAGTTGAAGAGCAGGGCCTGGGTCAGGACGTTCTTGTCCGCGAAGGGCTTGAGGACGACGCGATCGAGGTGCGGGCGGCCCTTGTAGTAGGAGGGGTTGGCCTCCATGACCACGTCCCCTTCGTCGGTCACCTGGCTGAGCTGGAAGGGACCGCTTCCCACGGGGCTCTGGACGAAGGGGTCGTCGCGGGAGAGGAAGTCGGGAGCCTTCAGGGCGAACGTGGGCACCACCTTGAAGGCGAGCCGGCCCAGGGCGTTCACGATGGGCCGCTTCAAGGTGATCTCCAGGGTCTGGCCGTCCAGCTTGCGGACGTCGGCCACGAGCTCGTAGGGCGCCTTCAGAGGGGTGAGGGTTCGGGGGTGGCGAATCACCTCCAGCGTCCCCACCACGTCGTCGGGAGTGACGGTCCGGTCGGCCACCCCGGCCTTGGCCTGCCACTTGACGTCGCTTCGGAGCGTGAACGTGTAGACGCGGTTGTCCGGCGAGACGCTCCACTTGGCCGCCAGGTCGGGGACCACCTCGTTCTTGGGGGAAAAGCTCACGAGGCCGTTGAAGAGGAGCTCCGTGAGACGGAGGCCCACCATGTCGTTGGTCGTGATGGGGTCCAGGGTGGCCGGCCGCCCGTACTCGCCGTAGACGAGCTTTCCCCCGTCGGGGAAGCCGTCGGTGCGATCGGCCGCGATCCCCGGGGCGGAAAGAGCCAGGATCCCGGCCACGACGCCGGCGACGGTTGCGCGCTTCATAGACACCTCCACCTACCCATGCTTCACTGGCTGATGCGGGCCTCGCCGCCGGCCTTTTGCCGCGCGGCATAGATCCCCTGCAGGTTCCACTGGAGCGCCCGCAGCCCGGGGAACGTCTTCGACAGCTCGAAGAGGGTCTCCAGGGCCTGGGGGTACTCGCGATCGCGGTAGCTGGCGGCCGAGAGGGCGATCAGCAGCAGCGGGTCGTTCCACTCCAGCTTGTTCTTGTTCGACTTGTCCCGGTGCTCGGAGAGAGCGGCGACGAGGACCGCGGGATCGTCGCCGCGGCCCAGGCGCACGAGACCCCACCTCCCCACGAGGGCGCCCGGGGGGCGTTCGGACGAGGACGACAGCAAGTCACGGAGCCGTGCCTCGAGCTTCGTGAGAAAAGGCTCGGCCTTCGCGAGGTCCCCGCGCTTGATCTCATCCCAGAGGAGGACCGTGTCCGGCTGGGTCTGGGTGCCCTCCCAAAGGGCCGCCAGCTCCGGGCCGGTGGGAGCACGGGCCTTCCACGCCAAGGGCGCCAGGAGCAGGCGAGCAGACGCTTGCAGCTCCGGGCCGAGGGAGGACGCGGTCGCCCCCTGCAGGAACTTCGCGGATTCCTCGGGGACGCCCAGGCGAAACAGGCTCAGGCCGACGTAGAACGCCGCCAGGCCCTTCTCGGCCCCGGGGGCGCCGGCCGCCAGAGGCATGAGCGACGCCACTGCGCGTTCCCAGCAGATCCGCTCCCAGGCGCTCGTGACGAGGGGATCGTGGAAGCGCAGGAGCTTCCTGGGATCCGACTTGTCCTCGACGTCCGGAAGGTCCAGGTTCAACCCCGCGAGCAGGGCTTCGGCCTCGGCGGCCCGGCCGGCGCGGAAGAGTAGCGCCGCCGTCAGGAGCCTCTCTCTCCGGCCTGCCTTGGGCGGAGCCGCCGGCGGCTCCGCCGCGCCCCCCACGAGCAGCCTGCAGAATCGGCCCTCCGGGGCCGGGTCCTTGAGGGCGGTCGCCGCCTCCTGGACACGCCCCAGGCGATGGACGGCAAGGGCGCGCCGGAGCCGGGCGACCGCCTTCCATTCCGGAGGAAGGGTGGTCGGGGCGGCGGCGAGGAGCGTCCGATCGGCCTCCGTATTTCGCCCGGCCTCGACCTCGTAGAGGCCCTTGAAGAGCGGGATCCACGCCACGCCCCGATTCGCCCGGGCCGCCGCGATCTCCTCCAGGTAGGCCAGGCCCACCTCGGCTCCGAAGCGGTGCGCGGCCCGGTAGAACTCCGCTTCCCGAACGTACGAGCGGCCGATGAGGAAGGTGGCGGTCGGGCGGTCCTTCTCGGGAAGCGAGCCCCACTGCGAGCGCAGGTGGCCCCGCGCCTCCTCCCAGTGGTTCTGCCGGAACAGCTCCTGCGCCCCTTCGAGGCCCGGCTTCACCGCCGCCGGAGCCGCCCGGGGCAAGACCCCCGCGATGAGGAGGAACGAGGCCAGAAATCGCACCCTCAAGGCGTTCTCCCCAGCGGGGCCACGAACACGTCGTCCCAGCTCGCGACCTGGGCCCGGAAAGCCAGCAGCCCGTTACGGGAGCAGGTGAGGTCGTGATTCATCCGGGTCGGGGTCTCGATCCGCACCTCGCCGCGGGTCTCCGTGTCCACGGCGTAGATCGGGTTCCACTCCGCCTTGAGGTTCCGGGCGTAGATCACGACTCGTCCCCACGGGAGCCAGGCCGGACCCATTTCGGGATCCGTGACGACGTTCTGGGCCACCGCGAGCTTGGCCAGGGCCGGACCCTTGGTAGGCCCGGAGCCGTCGGCGGGGACGGCCACGATCGACCACTCCTTTTCCTCGCCCGTGGGGCTGTAGTTCGAGTAGAAGGCCACCAAGGCCCCGTCCGGGGAGAACGTCGGGCGCAGGTCGTCATACTTCCAGGTGGTGAGCTGGCGGGGCGTCGCCTGGGGCGTGGACACGTCGATGACGAAGACGTCGTGATTGTCGTTGTCTCCCGACGTGTAGGCCACGAGCCTGGAATCGGGCGACCAGGCCGGGTACAAGTCCACCTTGTCCCCCGCGGTGAGCTGCCGCTCCCCGCCGGGGGTCAGGTCCCGGAGGAAGAGCTTGCCGATGCCCGCCCGCGCCGAGACGTACACCAGCCACCGCCCGTCCGGGGAGACCGCCGGGTGGCCGTCTTCCTTCGATTGCGCGGTCAAGGCGCGCGGAGGCGCTCCCCCGAGCTTTCCTTCGTAGAGCCGATAGACCCCGCTTCCCGCGTTCCCGGTGAACACGAAGCCGCGGGCGTCGGGATAGAACGAGATCTGGGCGTTGTACGAACCGTCGGACCGGGTTCCGCCGAGGAGCGCCTCCTCCGCGGAGGCGGCCGCCCGAGGCGGTTGCGAGGTGATGCGCTCCACCGCCCCCCCCGGCGCCTCGGTGCCCACCACGAAGATCGCCTGGGCGGCTCCGTTTCGCCGCTCGAAGCTCAGGTACCGTCCGTCGGGGGAGAAGCGCGGGTTCGCCTCGTTCTGATCCGGGGTGGCGGTGACGTTCCGGAGGGCGAGCTGCCGCGTGATCATGGCCAAGGTCTTCGAGGGCATGGAGGCGCTGGGCAAGGGAGCCGGGGCCTGGGGGTTCGGCCCCAGCCCGAGTCCGAGCAGGGCCCAGAGGAGCCCCGACTGCTTCACTCCGCCTCCTTGAGCTTCCTCCGGACCTCCTCGTAGTAGTGCTCCGCGCCCGTACGGGCCTGCTTCACTTCGTCGTCGTTCTGGAGCGACGCCGGAAAGAAATCGAAGTACTCCTTCCAGCGCGCCGAGGTCTCCTGCAACAGCCCCTCGTCCCCGCGGAGGTGGTAGAGCTTGTGGGACGCCAGGGCGAGGTAGTACAGGGTGTCGTGGGTGGCCTGGTCGTGCTGGTCCTGGGGGAAGAACCTCTTGTTGCTGCGCGCGATGAGGAGCTGATCGATGGCCTTCTGGTAGCCTTCGGGCGTCCCCTGGAGGTAGTAGGCCCGGCCCAGGTTGAGGAACGTCACCGCGAACCGCTTGTTGACCAGCTCCCGGTTCTCGGGGAGATCCAGGACCTTCTGGAACTCGGGGATGGCCCGCGCCGGGTCCTTCTTCTCGTCCAGGTAGATCCCCGCCAGGCGGTGGTGGGCCGCGGAGTAGTCGGCGTGCCCGGGCTGCACCTGGGAGAGGAGCGTGATGGCCGCGTCGACGTTGCCCTGCTGGAGGAGCGCGTCGCTCTGCCTCAGCACGTCCTTCTGGAGGGCGATCCGGCGGCCGCCCGTGTAGTTCTCCTCGGAGGCCGTGAACTCCATGACCTTGTCGTAGGCGCGCCAATCCTCGCCCGGCAGCTCCAGCTTCACCCGATGGAAGCCCATGAGGACGTCGGTCTCCAGCGGGGTGGTGCCCACGTCCTCGTCGTCCACCAGCACCCGGGCCCCGGAAGGCTCGGAGGCGAGCTTGAGACGCGACAAGGTCTGCGGCAGCAGGATCGTCTTCTGCTCGAGGGCCTGGACCACGTTGATGACCTCCTGATGGGGCTTGATCCCGGCCCGTGAGAAGAGGAACACGTGCTTCTCGCCCGACGCCACGGGGACCCGGATCTCGCCGGTGGCCGAGGTGACCCCGATCCAGACCCCGTCCCGGTACACGTTGACGTCGGCCAAGGGCTTCTCGGAGCCCTCCCGGCCCGCCTTGACCGTGAGGACCGCGGCCCCGCTGAAGGCGGCCTCGACGGCCCGGGGGAGGAGGACGACCTTGTCCCCCATCACCGGCGTCTGGGCCCCCTTCTGAAGCTCGACGCGGGAGAAGTCACGGTCCACCCGGCGCACCACGGCCTTCCCCAGCGGCGCCACCTTGGGCGGGACGGCGCCGTCCCAGTGGTAGAGCGCGACCCCGTCCCCCTTTTTCACGCCGCGGTCCTTCCCCGAGCTCAGGCTCGTGACGGCCCGGCCTTCCTCGAAGCCGAGCACGTGGCCTTCGAAGGGAAAGACCTCCAGGACCTTGGAGGCGACGTCCTCGCAGAGGGACTTGATGCGCGCGAACTTGCCCGTCTCGGCGAAGCCGCCGATCGGCTTGCCTTTCGCCCAGGCCACCTTCACCGAGAGAAACAGGCCGCCTTCGGCCCGGCTGGCCAGCACCGAGACCACGGCGTCCGCGGCCTTCTCGGTCGGCACCTTCTCGAAGCAGGCGTGCGAGAAGAGGTGATCCGAGAGCTTGTCGTCGATCTCCGGGAGGGCCGCTTCCACTTCGGCGTCCCCCGGGCTCCCGCTCTTCGCGGGGAGGAGGACGACCCGGTAGACGGGCGCCTCGCGAGGAACCAGCAGGACGACGACCTGACCGGCCCTGCGGGCCGGTGCCTTGGCGGTGGCGGTGGCCGGCAGGAAGCCCTCCTTCTTCACTTCCAGGACTCCCTCCCTCTCGGGAGCCTGGTACTTCAGGGTACCGGCGGCGTCCGTCTTGCCGATGGGCTTCCCGCCGAGCGCCGCCTCGGCGCCCACCACCGGCACCAGCCGCTCCATGGCCTCGTACGCGACCAGGAGCTTCGCGTAGACCGCGCCGATCTTGATGAGCGCGACGGGGAAGGTCTCGCCCGCGTGGAGGGTGGCGGTCTGGTCGAAGGGCTCGAAGTCCTTCAGCCGAACCGACACCTTCGCCGAGCGAGAGAGCTGGGTCCCCAGGTCCACGCTCACGTGGCCGCTGGGATCGAGCTTGGCCGGCTTGCCGTCGATCCGGATGTCGGCGGCCGTGGCCGGGACGTCGCCCGTCTGCAGCTCGATCACGGACGACAGGGCCGTGGGCTCGAGCCGCGCCTCGATGGAATATTCCAGGGTCTCGGGCCGAGCCTGGTCCCACTTGCGCACCACCAGGGACTGCTGCCACGGCTTGAACTGCATCCCGGGGCGATCGAGCTTGGCGGAAACCGTGAACTCCTCTCCCACGTCCTTCTTGAATTGGAAGGAGAGCTTCCCAGAGGCGTCGGTCTGGCCCTGAGCCTTTCCCAGGCCCTCCACGGACACTCCGGGCAGCGGATCGCCCTGGGGCGTGACCGCCTTGAACCGGACGGTGAGAGGAGGCGCCTCCTTCCGGCATCCGGACAGACCGAAGCCCAACGTCGAAACGAGCACGGCCGCACCGGCCACCTGCATCCAATTCTTCATGATGTGCCCCTCCTCTGCTCGACGAATCGAGAACGAATCGAGATCACCGGCGACGCCCGCCGCAACCCCCCGGGGAAAAGCCCCGCGCTCACAAGGGCGGCTTGATCTTCACCTCGCCGGGGTTGGGGATGTTCTCCTCCTGGCTCTCCTTGACGGACCTGCCTTGGGCTTCGCGGATCTTCTTCAGGGCGAAGGGCGCCTTCTTGGCCCCGTGCTTCTGCAGGACGACGGTCGTCCTCCCGATGACGTAGCCGGGGAGCACCGCCTCCACCGTGTACTTGCCAGGAGGGAGCTCGGCCGACTTGTAGTTGCCCTGGGCGTCGGTCTGGACGGTGGCGATCGAGTCCTCGATCTTGCCTCCCAGGTTGATGAAGTTCAGGGTGACCCCCGTGGCCACGGCGCCGGGTATGGGGGCCCCGTTGTCGTCCACGAGGGTGGCCCTTCCCAGGATGCGCGGGGCCGCGCATCCCCCACTTCCCACGAGGATCGCGATGAGCCCGCCCGCTCCCAGGAGCCTTTGCCTCATTTTCCTTCTCCTCTCTTGACAAGATGATCTCGTTCTCGGCCCGCGGCGGCGACCGGCTCGCCCGCCGCTTCCACGAATCCCGCCTCTCCCGCGGCCGTGGTGACGAGAAAACCGTCTCGGGTGGGGGCCACCGCGGCCAGAGGCCCGCCCAGGTCCGTGGTGTCCAGCAGACGCCCGTCCTGCATGTCCACCTCGTGCGCGCCTCCGGAACGGTCGAGCCACGAGAGAGACCGCCCCCGGATGTCGGCCCCCACCGCGGGGGACCCGACCTTCCACTGAAACCTCGGCTCGCCGGAGACCCAATCGTGGACCCGCAGCTCCCCGGCGCCCAGGATCAGAACGGAGGCGGCCTGGGGAACCAGCTCGAAGCGATCTTCGCTGGAAAGGTGCAGCTTCCAGATCTCCTGACGAGACTCGTCGAACGCCACGAGCGTACCCGCTTCGGACCGTATCACCAACCGGCCCCCGGCGAAACGGACCTCCGCCAGGCGCTCGTCGAAGGTCTTCTGCCAGGCCTCGACCAGGCGGCCGCCGCTCGGTCCCGAGTCCTCCTCCCAGGTGACCGAGAACACCTTCCCCTCGCGAGTGGCCGCCACCCAGGAGCGTGCCGACGTCGCCTGGACCGGAAGGAGGTCGCCCCCCACCGGCAGTGGCTCGCCTCCCAGACGCCCCGAGGGCCAAAGGGCGCGCAGGTTCCCCTCGCCGTCGTCGGCGAGCCACGGCATCGTGCTGGATTCCCCGGGCACCACGGGGGCGGGCGGCGCCACCGACCGGAACCGGCCGCGCAGGCTCCACTGGAGCACGCCGTCCACGGGATCGAGGGCGTTGATGCGCCCGCCCGCCACGATCCCCAGGGTGGACTCCCCCGTGATCCTCCCCGCCTCGGCCCCGAGGACCTTCTTCCAGAGCACCCGGCCGGTCGATGGATCGAGCCCGAAGATCTCTTCCCCCGCAACGGCCAGGACGCGTCCCGCCGCCAGGACGGGACCCCGGGAGCACGGTTGTCCGGCCCGATAGCGGGCCAGGGGCCGGAGGGAGGACGCCTCGAAGAGATACGCCCATCCGTCCTCGGAGCCGAAGGCCACCTCGGGTCCGACGAGACGCGCCGGTCCGAATGGGGCCCCGGAGACGTCGAAGGCTTCCCGATCCAGAAGGGCGTGCTTCTCGCCTTCCGAGTATGTCTTCACGCCCTCCAGCATGGCGTCGGCGAAACGACGCCTGAGCTCCTCCACGGCCGCTCTGGGGTAGTCGGCAATACGCGCTCCTGTGGCGAGGTCCAGAGCCACCAGCACCTTCGAAACCACCAGGATGCTCGGCGCCAGCCCGCCCGGCGGCGGCAGGAGAAGCGTCGCCGCACCTTCGGATGAGCCGGGCTGCACCCAGCGGGGTCGTCCGCCCAGATCATAGGAATGGACGGTACCCTCCGCGGTGACGGCCGCCACAAGTCCAGGGCCCGCAACGGGGGCGCCCGCCAGCTTCCCGGGGAGGGCCACCGACCAGCGGACCTGGCCCGTCAAGGCGTCATAGGCGAGGAGCTGGCCATCCCACGTCCCGCAGAGAGCCAGGCGCGGCCTTTCGCCGACCAGCACCGGCGGGTGGAGGACGAGGCCGGGCAGCCCCACCTTCCACCGGATGCCGCCCGTGGCGGCGTCGATCCGGAAGAGCGTCTTTGCCTTGGTCGCGACGAAGACGTCGCGGCCTTCGACCACCGCAGGGGCGTCGGCCCGACCCGCGATGTCGACCGTCCAGAGCAATTGGCCATCGGCGGCCGACAACGCCACCAGCCGGTTCCGCCAGGTAGCGGCGAAGACGAGATCGCCGCCGTCCCATCCGACGGAGGTGGCGCGCTCCCCGAGCTCCCGCCGCCATCGGAGAGAGGCGTCCCCGCGCGACGAGAAGCCCCAGAGTCCGATCGAGCCCTCCTTGCTCGCGAGGGCCATGCCCCCATCCGTCGCCGCCATTCCGTACGGAGCCGAGGCGTCGGCGGGCAGCCGCTTCCGCTTTCGAAGAGAGCCATCGGGACCCACCGAAAAGACATAGGCGGCGCCCGGGACCGAGATCACGATCGGCCGTCCGCTGGGGCCGGCCGTCCGTGGCGAGGCCACGAGGGACTCTGCTCCCAGATCCACCAGCCATCTGAACTGAAGCGGCCTCGGAGAGCCGTCCTTGGCGCCGAAGAGAAGGAAGGCCAGGCCTATCGCGACGGCGTTGCGGCGCAGAATGTTCACGCGGTGATCGTCGAGAGTATCAAGAAGCCTTCGGCTCTGCAAGGGACCCATCTTTGACTCAAGGAGTCGCGGGGCTCGGCACTGAGAGCGGTTGGCTCGGCTCAATGCGCTGCCGCCTTCATCTCCTCCCGAACCGCCTCCAGCGCGTTGCGGGTGGCCGCCTCGTCCGCGATCACCCGCGGGTAGTTTCCCTGCTCGTAGGCGAGGATCAGGGCGGCCCCGGTCTGCCGGGCCGATTTGAGTCGGGAGAGCAGGTTGGTGGTCTGGGCCTTGCCGAGGCCGGGGCTGATGTGCCCGTACAGGTCCTCGAGGGAGTTGAGCATCCGGTCCACGTCGCCGGTGATGGCCTGGGCCTGGCGCCGCTGCTGCTCCCGGCGCGCCAACGCCTGGCGCTGGGCAAGGGTCGCCTGTTCGGCAGCGGCGGCCGCGGCGCGGCGCGCCCGGCGGCCCTCGCCCCGCTCGGCCAGGGCCCGGGCCTCCTCCAGGCGGCGGATCGCTTCCTGGACCGCGGGCATCGCGTCGTCCGCCCCGTAGCGGCGGGCGGCGGCCAGTGACCGCTCCGCCCCCGCGATGGCTTCCTGGACCTTGGGGCCGACGACCCCCAGCTCCCGGAGGACGCGGGGGCCGAAGGCGGTGAGAGCGGCGAGGACGAGGGCGAGCACGGTCAGGCGGCGCAGGAACTGGACGAGGAGGGGGCTCATGGCCTTCTCCACTCTAAGGTCCGCCGCTCGGAAGGGTCAAGGACGGTCCGCGTGCTATACTCCGCCGCTCCGATGGCGAACTTCATGGGCGGTAGCGCCCCCGCCATGGCGGCGCAGATCGCGGACGGGTTCATCCTCATCTCCGCCGCGACCCTGAAGGGCTACGGTCCCGGGGACCTCGCGAGCCTCAAGGCCGAGCTGGAGAAGCTCCAGCGGGAGGTCCGCGGCGAGGTTCCCGCCCCGGAGGACGCCCTCGCCAACCAGGCGCGCAACCGCCGGATCACCCGGCTCAACTCTGCGGTGCAGCTGATCCAGCACAAGATGTCGGCCCGGCGCTGAGCGGGCGCGCGCCGCCTTGACCTCCGGCCTCCTCGACCTCCTCGTCCTCGCCGCATACCTCGTGGGGGTCGTCCTCTTCGGCGTCTGGGTCGGCCGCGGCCAGAAGGACGTGGCCGACTACATGGTGGGCAACCGCGACATCCCCTGGTGGGGCCTGCTCTTCTCGATCGTGGCCACCGAGACCAGCACCGTGACCTTCCTGAGCATCCCGGGTTTCGCCTTCGCGCGGGACATGACCTGGCTGCAGCTCGCCCTGGGCTTCGTGCTGGGGCGGCTGGTCGTGGTGGCCCTGCTCCTTCCCCACTACTTCAAAGGCCGCTTCTTCACCGCCTACGAGGTGCTGGACCACCGGTTCGGCGGGCCCACCAAGCGCGCGGCCTCCCTCCTGTTCCTCGTCACGCGGAGTCTGGCGGACGGATTGCGCCTCTTCCTGACCGCGATCGTCCTCCAGGAGGTGGCGCGCATCCCCCTGAACTGGGCGATCGTGATCATCGGGGCTACCACGATCGTCTACACGTTCCTGGGCGGGATGAAGGCGGTGGTCTGGACCGACGTGGCTCAGTTCGTGATCTACATCGCGGGCGCGGCGGTCGCCTTCGGAATCCTGGTGTCCGACATCCCGGGCGGGTGGAGGGAGCTGGTCGCGACCGGCGCCGCACAGGGCAAGTTCCGCGTGCTCGACCTCGGGTGGAACCTCACCCAGCCCTACGTTCTGGCGGCGGGAGTCCTGGGCGGGCTCTTCCTGACCATCGGCTCCCACGGGGCCGACCAGCTCATGGTCCAGCGCTACCTCTGCGCGCGCACCGAGAGGGAAGCCGGTCGGGCCTTGGCCCTCTCCGGCCTCGTGGTGTTCGCCCAGTTCGCCTTCTTCCTGCTGATCGGGGTCGGCCTCTTCTGCTACTACCGGGCCTTCCCCCCCGCCCAGGCCTTCGACCATCCCGACCGCGTCTTCGCCCGGTTCATCGTGGAAAGGATGCCGCCGGGGGTGCTCGGCCTCGTGTTGGGCGCGATCTTCGCGGCCGCCATGTCAACCCTCTCCAGCTCCCTCAACTCCTCGGCCACCGCCGCCGTCCATGACTTCTACCGGCCGCTCCTGCGGCCGGGCGCCTCATCGGGCCACCTCCTGAACGCGACCCGGGCCTTCACGATCGTCTTCGGCCTCGTCCAGATCGCGGTGGGAATTTCCGGTCAGTGGCTCTCCGAAAGCGTGGTGAGCAACGTCCTCACGATCGCCGGCTTCACCACCGGGATCATCCTGGGCGTCTTCTTCCTCGGCATCTTGACGAGACGGGTGGGACAGAAGGCGGCGCTCGCGGGCATGATGCTGGGGCTCACCGGCATGACGGCGGTAGCATTTGCGACCCCCCTGGCCTGGCCGTGGTACGCGATGGCGGGATCGCTGGGGACGCTGGCTCTCGGCCTCCTGGCCAGCCTGGCCTGGCCGCCCGAGCCCGCCCGCGCTCAATAGAGCAGGATCCGCTTCCGGTCCCGCGCGAAGGCTTCGAGCGATGGCCGGTCCACGGCGAGGACCTCTTCGACCGCATCGCCTCGCTCCAGGGCCTCCCGGACACGCCGGGTGCCGAGCAGGGTGTCGAGGCCGGCCCCATCGCGGGTCCACCGAAACTCCGGCTGCCGCCGCAGGGCCTCGAGCAGCGTGAGCCCCAGCGCATAGGGCCGCGCGGCGTGCGCGTCGGTCACCACCACGCGCAGGCCGCGGCAAGGAACCCCCAGGTGCTTCGGTGAGGGGGCCGCGGGTGAAGCCGTAGGCGTGAATGACGTGGGCTCGAGGCGAAACCCGTCCACGCGAACGGTGCGAGCGGTCTCCTCCGGCTTCAGCCAGGGGGCGCCGAAGAGCAGGAACGGCGCGTCCGTTCCCCGCCCTTCCGAGAGGTTCGTGGCTTCGAGCAGGCACACGCCCGGATAGGCAACGGCCGCCTCCGCCGTGCGCAGGTTGGGAGAGGTCGGGATCCAGCGCCGGCCGGTGTCGGCCCATGTCATGGGGCGACGCCAGCGCCGCATGGCCACGACCGTGAGCCGGGCGGGCCTCGGGAGCCCGCCGTTCACGAGCCGCGCCATCTCTCCCAGGGTCAAGCCGTGGACGAGCGGGCCCGGGGCGAGGCTGACCAGGCTCGGGGGCAGGGCGGGATCGCGTGCCGGGCCTTCCAGGCGCTCGCCCCCCAGCGGGTTCGGCCGGTCCAGGACGATCAGCTCGATGCCCGCCTCCGCCGCCGCCTGGAGGCAGAGGATCATCGTGCTGACGTAGGTGTAGAAGCGGACCCCCGCATCCTGGAGGTCCACCACCAGGGCGTCGAGGTCGCGCAGGTCGTTCGGGTCCGGCTTCGTCCTTTCGCCATAGAGGCTCACCACCGGAAGTCCGCTCTCCGGGTCGATCCCGCCCAGGAGCTTCTCCCCCGCCGCCGCCCGCGAGCGCAGGCCGTGCTCGGGGCCGAACAGGCGGCGCACGTCGATCCCGCTCGCCCGCAGGACGTCGATCGCGTGGCGGCCGTCGGCGGTGACCGAGGCCGCGTGGGCCACGAGGCCGACGCGCAGCCCACGCAGTGGTCCGCCCTTCTCGGCCTCGAGCCGCTCCAGCCCCACCTGGACGGAGGAGGCGGCGAGCAGCGGGGCCAGGAGGGCGATCACGCCGGCCTGGCCTAGGGCGTGGCCAGCGCGCCCACCGCCGCGTCGGCCAGGCTCGAGCGCACTTGCCGGATGGCGTTGTTCTCGCGGCTCGGGTGCACGCGGTTCGTCAGCAGGATCACGAACAGCCGGCGCTCGGGGTCCATCCACATGGAGGTCCCGGTGAAGCCCGTGTGGCCGAACGACCGCGCGGAGAACAGCCGGCCCCCCGAGGAATAGCCGGGCGTGCCCGGGGTCGAGCTGCGCGCTCCCGTGTCGTCCACCGCGGTGTCCCAGCCGATGGCGCGGGTGGAGCCCAGGATCGCGGCCCGCCGCGTGAAGCGCTCCAGGGTGCCGCGGGAGACGAGACGGTGGTGCTCGAAGACGCCGCGGTTCAGGAGCATCTGGGCGAAGCGGCTGAGGTCGGGCGCGGTCCCGAAGAGTCCCGCGTGGGGCGCGATCCCGCCCATCGCGTACGCGTTCTCGTCGTGGACCTCGCCCCGCAGGAGATGCCCCCGCCACGGGTCCTCCTCGGTGGGGGCGATCCGCGGGAGGAGGGAGGGCGGGGGCTTGTAGCCGGTATCCCGCATCCCGAGGGGACCGAAGATCCGCTGGAGGGCCATCTCCTCGAGGGGCCGGCCCGCGACCCGCTCCAGGATCTCCCCAAGCAGGAAGACCCCGAGGTCGCTGTAGAGCGACTTCGTGCCCGGCTCGTAGACGAGGTCCAGGGACTGGATCCGCTCGAGGTAGGCCTCCTTCCCCTTGAGCTCCTTGTAGAGGGGGGCCCACCAGTCCATCCCCGACGAGTGGGTGAGGAGCTGGGCCACGGTCACCTGGTCCTTGGCTCCCCCGTGGAACCGCGGGAGGAACTCCGAGACATGCTTCCCGAGGTCGAGCTTGCCCTCGTCCACCAGCATCATGGCCACGGTGGTGGTGACGATCACCTTGGTCAGGCTGGCCAGGTCGTAGATGGTGTCGGTCCGGACCTCGGGCGCGCCGGGGTCATAGGAGAGCCGGCCGAAGGCCCGGAGCTCGACCAGCGCGCCGTCCTTGCCGATCGCGACCACGCCGCCGGGGAACGCACGGTTTGCCACCGCCTCCTCGAGCAGGCGGTCCACCTCGGCCAGGCCCTCGGGCCGGAAGCCCACCTCTTCCGGCTGCGCGCGGCGCAGGGTCATCTCGCGCCTCGGAATCTCGATCCCATGCCCATACGCATAGAGCCCCGGAAGGGTCACCGGGAGCTTTCCCCGCAACGCATACTCGCCGAAGAGCGCTGCCATGGCCGCCCGCTGGCTCGACTCGGCCCCGCCGTAGGCCGCGAGGTAGACCGGCACCTCGGGGAACTGGCGCAGCAGGTAGGGGCTGCCGAACGAGAGCACGATCAGGGGGCGCCCGGTGGCGGCGAGCGCCTCCAGGAGCCGCGCGTGGCTCGGGGACATGTCGGCGGTTCCCTTCGACCCGGCCACGCGCACGAAACAGGAAGCAAGGACGTGGGTGGCCGCGCGGGCCTTCTCCACGAGCGAGGCGGTCGTCTCCTCGGACACCTCGGGGCCGAGATTCACCGTTTCCGCGGGGACCCGCCGCTCCTCGAGCTCCTCCTCGGGGATTCCCTGGATGAGCGGGTTCCGGGCGTCGCTCGACAGGACGAGGTGCAGCAGGCGCAGCGCCTCCTCGGCCCGGAGCGGCACTACCCCCCCCTCGTTGCGCACGACCGTGATGGAAGCCCGGGCGATGTCCGCCGCGCGCACGAGGTCCTCCGGACGGGCCAGGCTCTTCGCCGCGGCGTCGGAGTCGACCAGCCGGTTCCGGTGCAGGCCCAGGCGCTCCTTGGTCTCGAGGATGCGCAGGACCGAGGCGTCGATCCGCGCCACCGTGAGCTGGCCCTCCTTGACTGCCCGCAGGAGAGACTGGACGGCCACCTCGGGCTCGGGAGGGAGCAGGATCATGTCGGCTCCGGCCCGGACCGCCCTCACCGCCGCCTCTCCGGTCCAGGCCGGCCGCACGCCCGCCATGTCCATCCCATCGGTCACCACCAGCCCTCGGAAGCCGAGCTGGGCGCGCAGGGCGTCGGTGATGGGCTCGCTGAGGGTGGCCGGGGCCTCGGAGGGGTCGAGGGCGGGAGCGGCGATGTGTCCCATCATCACCCAGTCCACCCCGGCCTCGACCGCGCTCCGGAAAGGCTTCAGCTCGACCGCGTCCAGACGCGCGCGGTCCGCGCCCACCTTGGCGAGCTGCAGGTGGCTGTCCACCGCGGTGTCGCCGTGGCCCGGGAAGTGCTTGGCGGTCGTCAGCAGGCCGCCCTCGCGCGCCCCGCGGACGAAGGCGGCCACCAAACGCGACACCAGCTCCGGGTCTTCGCCGAACGACCGGATGTTGATGACCGGGTTCGCGGGGTTGTTGTTGACGTCGGCCACGGGGGCGAAGGCCCAGTGGATGCCGAGGGCGCGGCCCTCGCGCGCGGCCACCTCCCCGCTGAAGCGGGCGGCGTCCTCCGAGCGGGTGGCGCCGATCGCCATCGCGAAGGGCAGGGGCACGACGCCGCGGCGGACCCGGAAGGCGATCCCGCGTTCCATGTCCGCGGCCACGAGCAGCGGCAGGTCGGCCGACCGTTGCAGCTCGTTGAGCAGGCGCGGCAGCGTCCCCGCCTCGGACTCGAAGACGACCACCGTGCCGACCTTGACCTTCTGCACCAGCTCACGGAGGCGGACGGCCGGGGCCGACGAGGGATGGCGCGGCAGGCCGGAGCCCCGGACCCCGATGAGCTGTCCGACCTTCTCCGAAAGGCTCAGCCGAGCGAGGGTGGCCTTCGCCCAGGGGTAGGACGGCGGAGGCGTCGGGGGCTGCGGGGGCGGGTGGGTCGCGGAAGGGGGGTGGCAGGAGAGAGCGGCGAGGGCGAGAAGGCTGAGGCTCCTGGCGAGCCTCTCTTTCATCGACCCCGCACCTTCACGGCGCTCCGGCGGCGCCGCCTAGGACCGGCGACGCGGCCAGCGCAAGCGGGAAGGCTTCCTGCCGGAGGCGCTTCCAGTCCGGGCCCGCGAGGGACTCGTTCGAGAAGAGGACCACCCCTGAGGCCCCGGATGCCCGGGCGACCTGGATCCTTTCGACGATCCCGGCCAGGGTGAGCCGGTAGGCTCCGATCCCCGCCCAGAGCGCTTGTCCCGCCGGCACGCGGGTCCGGGCCTGCTCGACCTGCGCCCGGAAGATCCGGCTGTCCCCCGTGTAGGCCATCGGGCAGACCGCGTTCAAGAGCGCCGCCTTCATCCAGCCCGGCCAGTCCTGGAACCGATGGTTGAGGGCCTGGGCCTCGTCGGGCACGACCGCCGCCGAGAGCACGATGCCCGGCCGCTCGGCGCGCGCCGCGTCCGTGAGCCGCCGGGCGAGGGCGGTCAAGGTCGCGCGCCGGTACTCGTCCCAGGCCACGGGGTCGCGGGCGGGACCGCCCAGGAGATCGCCCGTCCCTCCCCGCCGGAACTGCTCCAGGGTGGCCCGCGCGTAGTCGTACTCCGCGCTTGGGTAGCGGATGAAGTCGAGGTGCAGGCCGTCGACGGTGTAGTCGCGGACCAGCTCGCGGACGACCGCCTCCAGGTGCTCGGGGACCCCCGGGGCCGAGGGCGACAGGTAGTAACCCTCCGCCTCTCCCACCGCGCGCCCGGCTTGCCCCAGGATGGAGAGCAGGCTCGAGCGCGGGGCGGAAAGGGCCCGGGCGGCCGCCCCGCGCGGCACCATCAGCCAGTCGGGGTGCTCGCGCACGACGTGGTCCGCGGGAAGGGGGAGGCCGAAGTGGGCGGCCAGGAGGACGTTCACCCACGCGTGGACGTGCAGGCTCCGGGCGCGGGCGTGCTCGATCAGCCGAGCCAGGGGGTCGAAGCTCGCGGGCTGCGGCACGAGAAGGGGGCTGCGGCCCACCAGCTTCGACGCGTAGAACGCGTCGCCGCGGCCGCGTACCTGGACGAAGAGGTCGGTGAAGCCTCCCTCGTGCGCCGCCTCCACCACCTGGTCCACGGCGTCCGGCGAGAGGAGGGCGGTTCGCACCACCCACAGTCCGCGCACCTCGGCCGGCGAGGGAGCGGGAGCGGCCAGGGCCGGAGCCGCCGAGAGGGCGAGGAGGGCGCCGAGACCGCGGGAGGACATCCGGCCGATGCTAGCAGCCATGGCCACGCTATGCCACCGGCCGCACGAACACGTCTTCGCCCTCGCGCAGCCCGAGCTCGGCGAAGGCGGCCCGCGGCAGGTGCACGTCGCGGCCCAGACCGGAGCGGAAGGTCACGGGCAGGACCGTGCCCCGCCGCGCCAGGGTCCGCACCTCGATCCGGAGGACCCCCCGGACGAATCGCATCAGGCGGCCCCAGTCCTGGGCGAGGCGCTCGTCCGCCCCCGCCGCGTCCTCCTTGGCGAAGCGCCCCCCTTGCACCTGGGCCCGCAGCGTCTTCTGCGAGTCGACCTTCTCGAGGAAGCCCGCCTCGGTCAGCTCGAAGAGCACGCGCACGACCTGGTTCCGCGGGAGCTGCGACTGCTCCACGACGTCGCGCACGTCCCGCACCCCGTCCAGCAGGCGCAGCACCTTCCACTCGGACGGGCCCAGGCTCAAGCGCGCCTCTTCCGAGGCCGGCTGGGAGAACTGGAAGGAGACCCGGTCGTGGGGCACCAGCTCGTTCATCTTATGGAAGGCGGGACCGTCCCGCTCGCCCTCCAGGATCAGGACGTCGACCCCGCGGGCCACGTTCGAGGTCACGGTCTTCTCTTCGGGGACGAACGTGAGCTGGCCCTCCGTCCAGCCGAAGGCATCGAGGATCGCGTCCTCCCCCTGGAGCCGCCCCGCGGTGGCGTGCACCACCACCCCCTTCTCGAAGCGGATCAGGGTCTGGCGGCCCGAGCCCGAGGCCGTGAGCAGGCCGGTCTTCTTCGATTCCGCGAAGAGCCGGAGCACGTCCGCGAGCTTGATCTCGCTGAGGGTGCCGATGAGGGACATGGAGCGACTTAAGCTATCATGACTTGCTCGGGGTGCCGATGATCGCTGCGCTCGTGACGTCCGTTCTCCTCGCGGCTCCTCCCGCCGCCGACAGCCCCGCCGCCCAGGCGGTGGTGCGCCGCCTCGAGGAGCTCCACGGCCGCGCCGGGGACCTCACCGCCCGCTTCGTCCAGGTCTACCGGTCGGGGCTTCTCGGCCGCGAGGTCACGGAGCGCGGGGTGGTGAGCATCAAGCGGCCGGGACGGATGCGCTGGGAGTACAAGGACCCCGAGGCGAAGACCTTCGTCTCCGACGGCCGCCGCTTCTACTTCTACGTCCCCGCCGACCACCAGGTCATCGTCCGGCAGCAGGACGAGGAGCGCAGCATCCCGTCGCTCCTCCTTTCGGGCAAGGGCGACATCCTCGGCCAGTTCGCGGCCGAGCTCGACACCCCCTCGGCCGAGGGCCTCCTGCGCTTGCGCCTCACCCCCCGCCGGGCGGAGCCGGAGATCGAGCGGGTGCTCGTCGACGTGGAGCCCTCGGGACGAGTCCGGCAGATCCAGGTGGAGGACGCGCAGGGCAACCGCAGCCGCTTCCGCTTCGACGACATCCGCGAGAACGTGGGGCTCCCCGACAAGCTCTTCCGGTTCGACGTCCCGGCGGGCGTCGAGGTGATCCAGGGATGAGGCGGGGGTTGATCGTCGCTGCCGTCGCCCTCTCCGGCTGCGCTACCTCCTCGGCATTCCGGGCCGGCGAGCAGGCCGAGCGCCACCAGGACTACGACCGCGCCGTCCTCGAGTACTCGAAGGCCGTCCAGCAGCGCCCCGACAACCTGACCTACCGGCGGCAACTGGAGCGGGCGCGGCTCCGCGCCTCGAACGACCACACCACGGCGGCCCGACGGCTGGCGGGACGCGGCCTCTCCAAGGAGGCGCTCGACGAGTACCGGCTGGCCCTCGACCTCAACCCGAAATCGCCCGTCCTGGCCTCGGAGATGCAGGACCTCGAAGCCCGCCGGCAGGCCGGCCTGCGCGCGGTCTCCCTCGACGACATGAAGGAGCGGACGCGGGAGCGGGCCCTGCCCGGCCTCGCCCTGGGGGCGGCCGCCCGGGAGCCCCTCGGCCTGACGTTTCGCAACGTCAGCCTGCGCGAGGCCTACCAGGCGCTGGGGAAGGCGGCGGGGATCAACTTCGTCTTCGACCCCCAGTTCCAGGACCAGCCGATCTCCCTCGACCTGCGCGAGGTGCCGTTCGAGCAGGCCCTGAACGCCCTGGCCAGCACCGCGCACACCTTCCACCGGGTGGTGGACTCCCGGATCATCTCGGTCATCCCCGACACCCCGACCAAGCGCCGGGAATACGAGCAGCAGGTGGTCAAGACGCTGTTCCTGTCGAACGCGGACCTCAAGGAGACGATCGATCTCCTGCGGGTCGTCCTCGGAGCGCGGAGGGTGGCCGCCGTCGCCGGGAGCAACGCCCTCACCATCAACGACACCCCCGACAAGGTGGCGGCGGCGGAGCGGATCGTGGACGTGGTCGACAAGCGGCGCGCCGAGGTGGTGATCGAGGTCGAGATCCTGGAGGTCAACCGGAGCAAGCTCAAGGAGTACGGGATCCAGATCAGCTCGGGCCTCGAGTCGCAGGGGATCGAGGGGGTGGCGGGGGGGCTCTTCCCCGACCCTACGAAGAAGCTGACCCTGGAGGACAACCCGTACGCGAAGGGCAACCTGGTGGTGACCGCCCTGCCCGGCGTGCTCTATCGGCTGCTCCAGACCGATACCGCGACCCGGCTCCTGGCCAACCCGCAGCTCCGCAGCTCGGAAGGCCAGACCGCCCAGGCCCGCTTCGGCGACCGGGTGCCGGTGCCCGTCACGACGTTCGCCGCCATCGCCACCGGGGGCCTCCCCCAGCAGCCCATCACCTCCTTCGAGTACAAGGACGTGGGGGTGAACATCGACATCACCCCGCGAGTGCACCACGACGGCGACGTCTCGCTGCAGCTCAAGCTGGACATCTCGGCGGTGGGGCCCGCGGGCTATCAGGGCCTCCCTACTTTCAACAGCCGGACCCTCACGAGCGTGATCCGCCTCAAGGACGGGGAGACGAACATCCTGGCCGGGCTCATCCGCGACGACGAGCGCGCCTCGATGACCGGCCTCCCCGGCCTGGCCAGCATCCCGATCCTCGGCCGGATCTTCGCGCGCAACAAGACCGAGACCCAGCAGACCGACATCGTGATGACCCTGACGCCGCACGTGGTGCGCCGGCCGGAGCTGACCGAGGACGACCTGCGCTCGTTCCTGGTGGGCGGGGAGAGCTCCCCGCTCCTGTTCGACGTCCCCACGGCGCCCGCGCAGCCCGCCCCGTCTCGGCCGGAGGCGCCGCGCATCGAGCCCATCCGGCCCCCCGCCGGCAATCCCCCTCCCCCAACTGGCGGCTCGGACCGGTAGCAATGCCTCCAAGGAGACAGGCGAAAAGCAGCGAGCGCCGGACTCACTCCAGCGCGAGCGGCTTGGGGGGGAGCGCGAACGCGCGCGGGGGGGTGCGCTCGTGTCGGTACCCCCCCGGGATTTCCTAGATCACGCGCGTCCACCTGGTCGACGGGACGTACGAGCTGTTCCGCGCCCACTTCGGGGTCCCCCCGGCCCGGGCCCGGGACGGGGCCGAGGTGGGCGCCACTCGCGGCCTCCTGCGCACCCTGCTCGCCCTCCTCCGCGAGGACGGCGTGACCCACGTGGCCTGCGCCTTCGACACCGTGATCGAGTCGTTCCGCAACCGGCTCTTCGCCGGGTACAAGACCGGGGAGGGCGTGCCCGAGGAGCTCATGGCCCAGTTCCCCCTGGCCGAGCGCGCGGCCCACGCCCTCGGCCTCGTGGTCTGGCCGATGGTCGAGTTCGAGGCCGACGACGCTCTGGCCACGGGTGCTTTCCGCTGGGGCGCGGACGATGCGGTAGAGCAGGTCGTCATCTGCTCGCCCGACAAGGACCTCGCCCAGTGCGTCCGCGGCTCGCGGATCGTCTGCCTCGACCGGCGCCGGCGGCTCGTGTTGGACGAGGCGGGGACGATCGAGAAGTTCGGCGTGCCCCCGGCCTCCATCCCGGACTGGCTGGCCCTGGTGGGCGACGATGCCGACGGCATCCCGGGCGTCCCGCGCTGGGGGGCGAAATCGGCGGGGGCGGTCCTGGCCCGGTACGGGCGGATCGAGGCCATCCCCGACGACGCCTCCCGATGGGCGGTCACCGTCCGGGGAGCGGAGGCCCTTGCGGAGTCACTGCGAGAGAGCCGCCGAGAGGCGGCCCTCTACAAGACGCTGGCCACCCTCCGGCAGGACGTGCCTCTTCCCGAGACCCTGGCCGACCTCGAATGGCGAGGCGCCCGCCGGGAGGAGCTCGCGGCCCTCGCCCACGAGATCGCGGACGACGAGGTGGTCGAGCGGGTGGCCCGCTGGCGGGCCTGACTCTCCTACTTCAGGCTGGGGACCGGGAGCTTCTCGATCTTGACCTTGCTGATGCGGTTGCGCTCGACGTCCACGACCGTGAGCCGGTAGCCGCCCACCAGCGCCACCTCTCCCCCTTTGGGGACGGAGCCCAGGCGGGCGAGCATGAAGCCGGCCACGGTCTCGAAGTCGCTGGACTCGGGGAGGGGCACCGAGTAGCGGTCGCGCAGCTCGGCCGCGGAGACGGTCCCCTCCACCACCATGGACCCGTCGCGCAGCCGCTCCACCGGGCGCTCCTCCCAGTCGTACTCGTCCTGGATCTCGCCCACGATCTCCTCCAGCAGGTCCTCGAGGGTGACGAGCCCCGTGACCGAGCCGTGCTCGTCGATCACGATCGCCAGGTGGCTGCGCTTCTTCTGCAGCTCCTTGAGCAGGTCCCCCACCTTCTTGGTCTCGGGAACGAAGTGGACCGGGTGGAGGACCTTGCGGATCACCACCGGCTGGCGCTTCTCGAGCAGCCGCAGCGCGTCCTTGATGTAGACGAGCCCCACGATGTTGTCGATCGAGCCCTCGTAGGCCGGGATGCGCGAGAACCCGCTCTCTACGATGAGGCCCCCCACCTCGGCGGGAGGGGTGTTCACGTCGAGGGCGTAGATCTTCGGCCGCGGGACCATCACCTTCCTCACCGGGGTGTCCGAGAACTCGAAGACGCTGTGGATCAGCTCCATCTCGGTCTGGTCGAGGACGCCCTGCTGCCGGCCCTCCTTCACCAGGTGCTTGATCTCCTCCTCCGAGACGAACGTGCGGGCCCCCGCGTCCTTGATCAGGAAGAGGCGCAGCACGGCCCGGGTGGAGGCGGCCAGGAAGATCACGAGCCACCGGGAGGCGCGGGCGAGCAGCGTGAAGGGAAGGGAGACCAGCAGGGCCACCGTCTCCGTGTAGCGCAGGGCCAGGCCCTTGGGCACGAGCTCGCCCAGGACGAGCTCGATGTAGACGATCGAGCCGCCCACGATCACGCTGGCCAGGAGAGCGTTCGGCAGGAGGCCGCTCAGGGGCCCGCCTTCCAGGGCGGGCTCGACATGCCGGCTCGCCAGGTAGCCGCCGAGAACGCCCGCCAGCGTCCCCATGACCGTCACCCCGACCTGCACCGTGGCCAGGAACTGGTCCATGTTGTCCTGGAGGTCCTTGACCCGCCGGGCGGCCCGGCTCCCCTCCGCGATCAGGGCCTCGATGCGGCTCCTCCGCGCGGTGATGACCGCGATCTCGCTGCCCGAGAAGAACCCGTTGCCGAGCAGGCAGAGCACGATCGAGACGACGATGAAGACCGGTTCGGACATGGGTTCTGCGATTCTAGCAGACCGCCCGCGGCGCCCGATGCATCGCCTTGTCAGCCCTTTCGCCATCTGGTAGCTTGGGCAGTCCGCGCCGCAACCAGGAGGAGATTGCCTTGTCCAACGGCGAGATCTTCGACCTCACCGTGATCGGGAGCGGGCCCGGCGGCTACGTGGGCGCCATCCGCGCCGCCCAGATGGGCCTCAAGACGGCCGTGGTGGAGCGCGACCCCGCGGGATGCGGAGGCACCTGCCTCCAGCGGGGCTGCATCCCCACCAAGGCTTTGCTCCACACCGCCGACCTCTACGAAGACCTCAAGAACCGCAAGGAGTTCGGGATCGTGGCGGAGAACGTCGGCATCGACTTCGCCGCGGTCATGAGCCGCAAGGAGCGCATCGTCAGCCGGCTGAGCAAGGGGATCGAGACCTACCTCTTCAAGAAGAACAAGATCGCCCTCTTCAAGGGCCACGGGCGCCTGGAGGGCCCGAGGACGGTGGTGGTGAAGAGCGAGGAGGGCGAGAAGAAGGTCCAGACGAAGAACGTGATGGTGGCCACGGGCTCGCGGCCGAAGAGCCTCCCGGGGATCACCCCCGACGGCAGGACCATCCTCACCTCCGACGACGTCCTCCAGCTCAAGGAGATGCCGAAGAGCCTGGTGGTGATCGGGGCGGGTGCGGTGGGGATCGAGTTCGCCTCCATCTTCGCCCGTTTCGGGGCCACCGTGACCGTGATCGAGATGCTGCCCCGGGTGCTCCCCCTGGAGGACGAGGACGTCTCCGCCGAGGCGGGGAAACTCCTGGGCAAGCAGATGACGATCTACACGGGGGCCCGGACCGACACCGCCCTGAAGGCGGCGAACGGGGTCCAAGTGGGCTTCAAGACCGCGGGCGGCGAGGCCCGCTTGGTCGTCGCCGACCTGCTGCTGGTGGCGGTCGGCCGCGGTCCCGTGACCGACGGCCTGGGCCTCGAGTCCACGAAGGCCCAGATGGACCGCGGCTTCATCAAGGTCGACCCGAGGATGGCCACCGACGAGCCTGGCGTCTACGCGATCGGCGACGTGGTGACGCTCGGCGACCGGGCCCACGCCCAGCTCGCCCACGTTGCCTCCGCCGAGGGGATCGGGGTGGCGGAGCGCCTGGCGGGCAAGAAGCTCGAGCCTCTCAACTACGACCGCGTCCCTTCCGCCACCTATTGCTCCCCGGAGACGGCCGGAGTGGGCCTCACCGAGGCCGAGGCGAAGAAACGAGGCTACGACGTGCGGGTGGGCAAGTTCCCCTTCGGCAACCTGGCCAAGCCGCGGATCGTCGGCCACCCCGACGGGTTCGTCAAGGTCGTGTCCGAGGCCCGCTACGACGAGGTGCTCGGCATCCACATCATCGGACCCCACGCGACGGACCTGATCTCGGAGGCCTGCCTGGCCCTCCGGCTCGAGGCCACCACCGAGGAGATCGCCCGCACCATCCACCCGCACCCGACGCTGCCGGAGGCGCTCATGCAGGCGGCGGAGGCGGTCTACGGCCACGCGATCGACGCCTAGCAAACCGCCGGCCGAGCAGCTCGGCAAGGACCAGCTCCTCGAGATCTACCACTTCCTCAAGCTCAACCGGCTGGTGGAGGAAAAGCTCGCCAACCTCTATCGGCAGGGCCAGGTGGTGGGCGGTCTCTACCGGAGCCTCGGACAGGAGGGCTGCTCGGTGGGCAGCGCCTACGCCCTGGAGCGGGGCGACATCTTCACTCCCCTCATCCGCAACCTGGGCGCGATCTTCGTCCGGGGCGGCCGCCCGCGCGACGTCTTCGCCCAGTACATGGCCCGGGCCACCGGCCCCACCCGCGGCCGGGACCTGAACGTGCATTTCGGCTGGCTCTCCGACGAGGGCAGCATGCCTTCCGTCATCTCGATGCTCGGGGACATGGTCTCCGTCCTCGTGGGCGCGGTGATGGCGGAGCGCATGAAAGGCCGGCCCACGGTGGCCCTCACCTGGATCGGCGACGGGGCCACCTCCACCGGCGCCTTCCACGAGGGCTTCAACCTGGCCTGCGTCCAGAAGGTTCCCCTGGTCGTGATCGTGGAGAACAACAAGTTCGCCTACTCCACCCCGACCTACAAGCAGACCGCGAACCCCCGCTTCGTGGACCGGGCGAAGTCCTACGGCTGCTTCGGGGAGTCGGTGGACGGCAACGACACCCTCGCCGTGTACGAGGTCACCCGCCGGGCCATCGACCGGGCGCGGAAGGGCCGGGGTCCGACCCTCATCGAAGCCGACACCATGCGCATGCGCGGCCACGCCGAGCACGACGACATGAAGTACGTGCCGCGGGAGCTGATCGAGGAGTGGGCGAAGAAGGACCCGATCCTGCGCTACGAGCGCCACCTGCTGGAGGGGGGACTCGCCACCGCCGAGGAGCTGGAAGCCGTGGTGGCCCGCATCGAGTCCTGGCTGGCCGAAGACCTGGCCTTCGCCGAGCAGAGCCCCTTCCCCGATCCCACGAGCGGAATGACCGGGGTCTACGCGGACCGCCCCGTGCCCGACCCCACCCCGCCCCTCGTCCTCGAGCGGGAGCGCCGGCGCGCCAAACCCTGATGGCCCTCCTGACCTACCTCGAGGCGATCCGCCTCGCCATGCTCGAGGAGATGGAGCGGGACGAGCGGGTCTTCGTGATCGGAGAGGACGTGGGCATCTATGGCGGGGCCTTTCGGGCCACCCAGGGGTTCCTCGAGAAGTTCGGGGAGACCCGGGTCGTGGACACCCCGATCAGCGAGACCGCCATCGTGGGGGCGGCCATCGGGGCGTCCCTCATGGGCCTGCGGCCGGTGGCGGAGATGCAGTTCATCGACTTCGTCTCCTGCGCCTTCGACATGCTCGTGAACTATGCGGCCAAGACCCGCTACCGCTGGGGGGCGGGCGTGCCCATCGTGGTGCGCGGCCCTTGCGGAGGCGGCGTCCACGGGGGCCCCTTCCACAGCCAGAACCCCGAGGCTTTCTTCATGAACGTGCCCGGGCTCAAGATCGTCGCCCCCGCCACTCCGACCGACGCCAAGGGTCTGCTCACCGCGGCCATCCGCGACCCCGATCCCGTGATCTGCCTCGAGCACAAGTTCCTGTACCGGCGGATCAAGGAAGAGGTGCCGGACGGCGAGGTCCGGGTGCCGATCGGGAAGGCCCGCCTCGCCCGCCAAGGCAAGGACGTCTCGATCGTCACCTACGCGGCCATGCTGCACGTGGCCCTGGAAGCCGCGGAGGCGGCGGCCCGGGAAGGCATCAGCGTGGAGGTCCTGGACCTCCGTACCCTGCTGCCCCTCGACGAGGAGGCGATCCTGGCCACCGCGGGCCGGACCGGCAAGGTCATCGTCCTGCACGAGGCCACCCGCACGGGGGGGCCTGGCGGCGAGATCAGCGCCCTCATCGCCGAGCGGGCCTTCGAGTACCTGGACGCCCCCGTCCTGCGCGTGGCCCCCCCGGACACCCCCGTCCCCTACTCCCCGCCCCTCGAGGAGCACTTCCTGCCCAACGCGGACAAGGTGGGCAAAGCCATCCGGGCCATCTATGATTACTAAGGTGTACACTCTGATATATACCTTATAATCAATTAGTTATTGCCATAGCTGTGCCCGATCTGTAAACTTATGGTAGAATAGGAGGTGCAAAGGAGGGCGCGCATGAAGACTCTGAGGCGCCCGCGAGGGACGGGCGGCCTCTACCGACGCGGACGCGTCTGGTGGATGGCCTACCGAGCCGGCGGGCAGACGGTCCGTGAGTCAGCGCACACGACCGTGAAAAAGGACGCGGGCGACCTGCTCATCGAGAGGGTCCGCGCTTCTAACGCGGGCGCTCTATCCGGCGCCCCGCTGATCGTGGCCGACCTCCGCCGCCTCGTCGAGGAGGACCACGCCGCGAACAGGCGCCGCACCAGCACCCAGGCCATCCGCCACTACTTCGGGAAGGTGGAGGGGTTCCTGGGCGCGAAGACCAGGGCCCGGGACGTGACGGTGGACGCGGTTGAGCGGTATAAGTCGGCCCGACTCGCGGAGGGCGCGGCGCCCGGCACCGTCGCCCTGGAGCTGGCGTGGCTGAAGCGCGCGCTGCGCCTCGCGAGGCGCCGGGGCCTCCTGGCGGTCGTGCCCGACTTCTCGTCCCTCCGCGTCGACAACGCGCGGCGGGTCTTCTTCGACCCGGACCAGTTCGAGGCCGTCCGCGCGCGGCTGCCCCAGCCGGTGGCGGACCTCGTCGAGTTCCTCTGGTGGACAGGGTGGCGCAGTTCGGAGGCGGCCGGCCTGGAGTGGGCGCAGGTCGACCTCACCGCGCGGACGGTCAGCCTCTCCACGTCGAAGTCCGGCGCGGCCAGGGTCTTCCCCTACGGCCCCGTGCCCGGCCTGGCCGCCCTGGTTGCCCGCCGCGTCGCCCACCGCGACGCGCTCAGGGCCCGGGGCGTCGTCTCGCCGCGGGTCTTTTGCGGGGACGACGGGCGCCCGGTCAGGTCCTTCCGGCGGCCGTGGGCGTCCGCCTGCGGCGAGGCCGGCCAGCCGGGGAAGACGGTCCACGACCTCCGGCGCTCCGCCGCCCGCCGCATGGTCCGCCAGGGGGTCCCGCAGCACGTCGTGATGGCGCTCTGCGGTTGGCAGACCGCCGCGATGTTCCGGCGCTACGCGATCGTCGACACCGCCCTCGTCGAGGAGGCCCTCACGAGGGCCAACCGGTAACGGTCCATAGCGATACCGGTCCCGAGGGATCGGGCACGTCAGAGCGAGAAGGGCGGCGAAGAGCCCATGGTAAGATGCTCCTCGAAGGGAGATGAATCGTGGGAAAGACACACAAGCCAGGTGAGATCGCACCGGTGTCTGGGCAGTACCCCATCATCGGGCCGCGCGGAGCTGACACGGGTACGGAGCGCACCGTCGTGAAGGGCGAGAGATTCCCACCCACACCTTCGCCCGGACAGACCTACGGCAAGCCCGACAAGACGAAGACCAGCTAAGAACCGCGGTCAAGGATCGACACCGCGCCGGCGGTCCCCTGGGCCAAGATCGGGACCAGCGACGACGACGGCGTGACCGTCACGCACGCGCGGACCGTGGAGACGTGGGCCCGACGCCCCGAGGAGGAGCTGAAGATCAGCCTCACCCTCGTCGAGAGGAGCAAGTCCGAGATAGGAGCAAGTTGACCCCGCTCCAGTTGGAGCCTCCACTTCGCTGCCGGTTTCCTAGTCGAGGAGAAGGTGAACGTTGCGGTACGCCAAGACAGCGTTCTTCTCGGCGTTCCGCTTGATGATCGTGAAGTCCCCGTCATGGGAAGCGACAAGGGCAACCGCACATGGCACTTCATTCACGAATCGCACCGCTGACTCGTGTCGGGTGCCGCCGAGTTCGTGCAGTTGCATCTCTGTCGGCTCTCGCCGACTCACGGCACCGCTTGCGAGGAGCGTGACCTTCTGGTCCGACTTGCTCAGCAGTCGGGTTCCGAAACTGAGGACGTTCGACTCGTCATCGAGCAGGACTGCTCCGTCGACTGCCGTGAGCTTGCCCACCACAGCCACAGTCGATGCGAGGGCCGGTGTCATGTCGTGCGGATCACCTGTCAGCAACCCTCTTAGCTCCGGCACGTGGTAGGGGGCCAAAGCGTACGCCAACCCTTCAGCAAGAGGCGAGCGCTCTGCGCCTTCCTGCCGTTTGCCCACCACGTCTTCGATCTTCCTCACGAGATTGGCCGTGTCGAACCACCGTCTTGCTTCGTCTCTCTTGAGCTTGTACTTCGGGTTAGTCAATTTCCAAGGATCGCCGGCGGACCGGGGCAAGAGAACAAGCGCGCCCCCGCTTCCGTGACGGCGCATCTCACGAGTTAGGCCGAGTAGAACTGCCCCAAGGACAGACCGTTCCGCTTGTCCCAGCGACTGAGGGAGTGCGCTCTGGATGAGGCCCCGAGCGCTGGAAAACGGGGGGATCGGCCAAGCCTCTTGCCCGAGGGACACCACCGTGCGTTCGTGCCCATACTCGAGGGTGAGAAAGCCCGGCCGCACTACTCGCACTTCCAGTTCGAGATGGTCCCCCCGTGATAGGCCCCAGATAACGAGATCATCGGGGTGTCTGCCTCTCGCTACGCCGATGCTTGTATTGCCGGAGACCATCGCGGGCGCGAGCTTCCTGATCGCGTCAACCGTCAAGGGGATCGGCTCCTCAAGGACGAGTCTTGAGAGCCCCAGCCCGAACGGGAGTAGTGGTGGTGGGTCGACCCAGCAGAGCGAAAACGTAGCGGGTCGTCCTTCCTCGGTCTGAAGACTCGCCCAGAAGGCTTGTTCGAGAAGAACGTGAAGTTCCGCTCGACCTGGCGGCTCGGGCAGAAGCGCGATTGCCCTCCCAGCCTCCTTTGACTGCGCCCACATTGTTTGAATGGTGTCGTGAGCCCGTGTTACGACTTCCTCGCTCAGCGTCAGGAATGTCGCACTCATCGCGTCACCTCTGCGAATCGGAGTGGATGGACCTCCCGAAGTGTACTTGCTTGCCCGCCCGGACGGGGCGAGATGATCCAATGTGGGCCATCGGGCCAGGGCCGCCGCGGCTGGCCGGCGGCACGTTCCCTTTGCGGCTCTGTAGGCTCGATTCCCACTCATCCGTCGCAGGCTCCCAACGGCCCGTATGCGTCGTGACTCAACCGTCGATCTTCCACAGCAGAAACAGGTAGGAATCGAATCCGAGAATCAGCCTGCTACGCCAGGCGACTCCAGCCCACCCGATCCTGATCTGGGGCGAAGTTAGTCGGCAGCCGCTGCGGACGGTCCTAGCCTGATTGTCACGGAGAAGAGGGACAGTTGACAGTCGTCAGGCGCGCGCCATCTCGCGGACGCTCAGGACTTCGCGCTCGGTCGCTTCCCGGACGGCGGACGCCGGAACCGAGACGACCGCGACTGTCTGGCCATTCGCAGCGAACACCTCGAGCTCGTAACCCTCGGGCACGTCGGCGCGCGCCGGATAGTGCTCAACGATCACCCCGACGTCGCCGGCGCGCAGCCCTTCCTTCGGCAGGTCCTACGTCAGCACCACACGCTGGTAGACCGCGAGAGTCATGGCTTCTCCGCCGGGATGACCGTCACCAACCTGGGGGCCGTCTCGCCCGTGAGGATGATCCAGCTCGTGCGCACCCACGCGGTACTGCCGTTCAGTCCCGTGAGCGGTCCAGGATTGGCCAATCCACAGCGTAACACCGACGCCCTTCAGTGGACATGCTCAATACCTAGTCCGCGCGCAATACCTTCACCGGGTCGAGGCGTAAGGCACGGTACGCCGGCACCAGGCTTGCCATCAGCGCAACAAGGGCCAGGGTGGCCGCGACGGCAGCAAGCGTCAGCGGATCTGATGCGCTCACGCCAAAGACGAGCGTTTGCATGACCCTCGCCCACGCGAGCGAGGCGATCGTTCCGGCCGCGATGCCGACGAGGGTGGGCGACAAGCCCTCGACGATCACCAGACGAAGGACGTCGGCGGTCTGCGCGCCAAGCGCGGTCCTGATCCCGATCTCGCGGCTGCGTCCCCGCACGATGTAAGAGAGCACGCTGTAGATTCCGACTGCGGCGAGCAGCAGCGCGACCCCCGCAAAGGCTCCAAGCAGCAGCGCGCTGAAGCGCTGAGACGCCAGCCGCCCGTCGAGCCGCTCTACCATCGTCCCGATATCTTGGACCGGTTGTTCTGGATCGATCGCGCGGATCGCTGCAACGGCAGGCTGTGCAAGCGTGGCCGGCGGTACTGATGTCCGTATGGCGAACGTTGCCCTGCCATAAGGCTCGCGAGTGTAGAAGTACACCGTGGGCGTGGTGGCTCCAATCAGATTCCGCTGCTTGACGTCGCCCACGATTCCGACCACCTGCCGCAGCACCCTCTTCGAGAAGGGCAGGGTTGCACGGCGCCCGATCGGATCGTCTGCTCCCCAATACACCTTCGCGGCATCCCGACTGACGAGCAGCACCTCCGCATCACTCTCGACGATGTCGCGTCCCCGCAGCACCGGAATCCGCATGGCGTGCAGATAGCCGGGGGTGATCTGCCGGACTTGCACCGCCACCGTGTCGCGCTGAGGCGGGTATCCCTCAAGATCGAGAGTCTGTGAGGATCCGTCGGCTAAGGGCAGGTCGTCGATCGTTCCCGCAGCCTGAATGCCGGGCAGTGCCCGAATGCGCTCCAACGCCGCGGCGAAGAATGATGATCGTTGGGCCGGCGTCGGGTACCGCGTCTTCACCAGCGTCACGTCCAACGTCAGGACGTTGCTCGGATCGAAGCCGGGGTCGCCGTGACGGAGGGCCAGCAGGCTCTGGACCATCACGCCAGCGCCCATCAACAGCACCAGCGAGAGCGCGACTTCGAACACGATCAGCAAGCGACGCATACCGACGCCGATCGCGCCGTCGCTGCGCCCCCCCTCCTTGAGGGCGTCGTTGAGGTCGGACCCGCCTGCGCGCAGGGCCGGCAGCGTGCCGGCGAGCATGCCGGTGAGAATCGACACCCCCAACACGAACAGCAGCACTCGGGCATCGATCGAGATCTCCTCCGCCCTCGGCACCTGGCGGGCGAGCAGCTCCGTGGCTGAGGTGAGCGTCACGTGCGCGAGCAGAAGCCCAAGCGCGCCGCCGGCGGCCACGAACAGCCACGCTTCGACCAAGAGTTGCTGAATCACGCGTCCGCGTCCCGCCCCAAGCGCCGAGCGAATCGCGATCTCCTTGCGTCGGCTCAGCGCGCGCGTGAACAGCAGGTTGCCGACATTGGCGCAGGCGATGAGCAAGACCAGCGCCACGGCACCGAGCAACATGAGAAGCATCGTGCGACTGTCGCCGACGATCTCCTCCTGCATCGGGATGATCACCGCGCCCCAGCGGTCGTCGGTCTTCGGGAACTCGCGCGCGAGCCGCGTCGAGATCGCGGCCATTTCCGATTGTGCCCTACCGAGGTCAACGCTTGGTTTCAGTCGGGCGACACCCTGCTGATTGTGATTCCCACGGGCGGCGCGCTGCTCGTCGGTGAGTGCGATCGGGACCCAGACGTCGCACGCCATCGCGGCCCATGATGCGACCGAGGCATTGGCCGGCATGACTCCGACGATGGTGTACGCTTCGTCATCGAGCTTCAACGTGCGGCCGATCACGTCAGGGGCGCTGCCCAGCTCGGTCTTCCAGAATCGATCGCTCAGGATCGCGACGTGCTTGCCGGCTGGCGTGTCTTCCGCCGGGCGAAAGGTGCGTCCGAGCGCCGGCCGGGCGCGGACGATCTCGAAGAAGCCTGCGCCGACGGCTCCCGCCTCGATCGCCCGTGCGGTGCCAGTGCCGCTGAGGGCAAACTGGCTGAAGCGGTACATCGCCATGCCCTCGAAAGATTGGGCGTCTCGCTGCCAGTCATAAAACTTGCCGGGCGATAGATCAAAGGCCCTTCCCCCCGGCGTCCTGGTGAACAACCGCACCAGCCGTTCCGGCTCTTCGAAAGGCAGGGGACGCAGCAGGACCGCGTTGACGATGGTGAAGATCGCCGCGTTGGCCCCGATGCCGAGCGCCATGGCGGCGATCACCGCAACGGCGAACGACGGCGCCCGCGACATCACTCGCAAGGCATAGCGAACATCGGCAATCAACCTACGCATCGTGGAGTCTCCTCGTACGGGTTCGCGCTGCCGTGTAGGGGGCCGCACGGCGGGCGGCGCGACGAGGCAGCGCATCGTCTGCCACCAGAACCAGCCACGGGCCGCAAGGCGCGAATCGCCGCTCCTTGTTGCGAACTCCTCCTCGAGATCGCCCACGACGAAGTCGCGCCACTCGTCACGCAGCCGCATACTCAGCAGCCAGATCGCGAACCGAGGGGGATTGCTTTTCACTTCGTCTCCAGCCGCGCCTGAAGGCCGTCGGCCATGGCGGTAAACGCGCGGTACGCCTGCCGCAGCGCCGCGACACCGGCAGGCCGCAGCGCATAGAACTTGCGCCGGCGGCCGCCGCGCTGCGGTGTGGGATCGCCGACCCACGACTTCAGGAAGCCCTTGCTTTCGAGCCGCTCGAGGGTGGTGTAGACAGCGTTGATCGACACGTCGCGCCCCGAGCGCGCGTGAATCTCCTGCCGGATGGCGGCTCCGTACGCGGAGTCCTGGAGCTCGAGCCGTAACACACCCAGAAGGACGAGCTGTTCGAAATCGCCGAGGACCGGTGCCTTGGTCTTAAACCACATTGTGGGTGATATTACCATAGCAGGGCCTTAGATGAGACGGCGGCGGCTGAACGGACCGCGGTTCCCCATAGCGCCTACATGCCCGTTTGCGCTGGGGCCTCAGCCGGTGTAGCTAGATATGGTATCGGGCGCTACCTCCTGGTGACCGGTCTTGAGGCGTCCACGAGTGGCCGGTTGCCTGGTGTCCCGAGGCCAGCGGCGCTGGCCGCACGAGGAGAACGCGGGGCACCCGCTTGATGCCGGGAGCACCAAGGGATAGAATTCGGTTGCGACTGATAGGCCTCCCTTTGAAGGAGCCCGTGGCTCGGAAGAGCCGTCAGCCGCCTTTTCCTTTTTCACGCCTCCTGAAGTGAGTACCATCGCACCGGGGTCGACACGTGTACATCCTGTACCTCGACGAGTCCGGTAACCCCGACGACCCGAGCGACCGCCACTTCGTTCTGGGCGGCGCTGCGGTCTTCGAACGGGTCGCCCACTTCCTGACCCGCGAGCTCGACGAGGTGCAGGCGAGGCACCTGCCGGGCCTGGAGCCCATCGACTTCCACGCCGCTGAGCTCTGATCCGGCAAAGGCTTCTGGCGTGGAATCGAGAAGGCCAAGCGTGAGGCTATCCTCGCGGACGTAGCCCAGGCCATTGCCAACTCGAATCACCCTGGGGTCGTGCTCTTCGCTGCTGTCGTGGAGAAGAACGAGAGGCTCCACGGCGAGGAGGCTGTCAAGCATGCGACCGAGGAGGTCTGCCGGCGGTTCGACATCCTCCTCACGCGGCGCTACCAGGAGCACGACGACCCGCAGCGAGGCCTGCTCGTCTTCGCCGAAAGCTCCTACCAGAAACGCGCTCGTGTGTGGGTGCGTGGCTTTCGTGAGCTTGGCACACGCTGGGGCGCGATCAACAACCTCTGTGACATTCCCTACTTCGCGCAGGCCCGCGAAACGCGGCTCCTTCAGGCTGCCGACACGATCGCGCATGGCGCGTTCCTCCTGTACGAGCGTCGCAATGCCTCGATCATGCGGCCCCTCCTACGGCGCTTCGACCAGCGTGACGGCGTCCTGCATGGCCTGGTACACATCACCGCCAACCGTGACGCCTGTGAATGCCCCAGGTGCAGCAGCAATCGGACTCCGAACGACTTCGGTCCCTGGGTGGCTCCACCGCCGGCTCTGCCCCCCGCCTAGCCTCAATCTCGTCAGCCTGCCCGGGCGGTCCGAGCGCGTGGCGTCGGGCCGGGCGCCTCTCCGACCGTCGCACGACCCAAGAGCTCAAGCACCGAGACGGAGAGCAAGTTGGGTGAGCGCATACGCGCTCACGAACGACTACACGGCTCACTCCGTTCGCCGCGCCGGCCTCGCTATCCCTCCCTATACAGCCTTGTGGGAGGGCTTCGTCGCCGGGCGCCACGGGACCTCCGCGCGCCATCGGGTCTTATATGGTTCGTTGTATACAACTGTACACTGACTGTGCATGACCACCGCGTTCCACCGCGTTCCGGGGCCCACGACGGCCCTCGTTCCACCACGTTCCACTCCGTTTCGCCGCGTTCCATTGGCCTCACGGAAAGGGCGGTATGATTACTAGCGCGGAGCCGTACCGGCACCAGCATTTCCCTCCCCCTACGTGGGGAGGGATAGGGTGGGGGGTCGATGAAAGATCGGGATCGGGATGTGGGGGTCGATGAATGACCGACGTCATCATGCCCCAGATGGGGGAGTCGATCGCCGAGGGGACGGTCACCAAGTGGATGAAGAACGTCGGCGACCGCGTGCAGCGTGACGAGCCGCTCTTCGAGATCTCGACGGACAAGGTCGACGCGGAGATCCCCGCCCCCGCCACCGGGGTCCTGAAGGAGATCCGGGTCCAGCCCGGGGCCACGGTCCCCATCAACACGGTGGTGGCGGTGATCGCGGCGGAGGGCGCGGCCGTGGTGGCGCCCGTGGTGGCTCCGGCCGCACCCGAAGCACCTCCCGCAGGGTCCGTCGCGCGTCCTGCTCCGCCTGATGCACCTCCCGCTCCGCCCGTCAACTTCGTACTCGAGCCGGAGCAGGCTCCCCGGCCGGATCGGCCCCGCTCGGAGATGACGGCGGACGAGCTGCGCCAGACGCGATCCTCCCCGGTCGTGCGGCGGATCGCGGCCGAGCACAACCTGGACATCCGTGAGGTCCCGGGGACGGGCATCGCGGGCCGGGTGACGAAGCAGGACATCCTGGGCCACATCGAGACCCGGGCCGCGGCCCCCGCAGCGCCGACTCCCCCGCCGGCCCCGTCGATGGCCTCCCCGGCTCCGGCCGCTCCCGCCACTCCCTCGTCGGGGGCGCGGGGCGAGGTCGTCCCCATGTCGCCGATCCGCAAGAAGACGGCCGAGCACATGGTGCTCTCCAAGCGGACCTCGGCCCACGTGGCCACCGTCTTCGAGATCGACATGACCCGGGTGGACCAGCTCCGCCAACACCACCGCCCGGCCTACGAGCAGCGCAGCGGAGTGCGCCTCACGTACCTGCCGTTCATCCTCAAGGCCACGGTCGACGCCTTGAAGGCCTTCCCGGTCCTGAACGCGAGCATCGACGGCGACTCGATCGTCTACCACAAGGACGTGAACGTGGGGCTGGCGGTGGCCCTGGACTGGGGGCTGATCGTCCCCGTGATCCACCGGGCCGACGAGAAGAACCTGCTGGGTCTGGCCCGGGCGGTCAACGACCTGGCCGACCGGGCGCGGGCCAAGAAGCTCCGCGTGGACGAGGTGCAGGGCGGCACCTTCACGATCACGAACCCCGGCGTCTTCGGCAGCCTCTTCGGCACCCCCATCATCAACCAACCGCAGGTGGCCATCCTGGGGGTGGGCACGATCGAGAAACGGCCGGTGGTGCGCGCCGACGCCATCGCCATCCGCACCATGGCCTACTTCGCCCTGAGCTTCGACCACCGGCTGGTGGACGGCGCCGACGCCGACCGCTTCATGGCCCACCTCAAGCAGGGCCTCGAGGAGTTCGACGAGAAGGCGCTTTGAATCCGCGGCCGCTGACGGTGCGACGACTCGGTCGCGTCTCCTACGTCGATGGCCTCGACCTGCAAGCGGAGCTCGTGGCTCGCCGCCAGGACGGCGAGATCCCCGACACCCTGCTCCTGCTCGAGCACGAGCCGGTCTTCACCCTGGGCCGGAGCGCGCGGCGGGAGAACGTCCTGCTTTCCGAAGAGTCCCTGCGGGAGCGAGGGTTTGCCGTCTTCGATACCGGTAGGGGCGGCGACGTGACCTACCACGGCCCGGGGCAGGTGGTGGGCTACCCGATCCTCGACCTTTCCCCGGATCGCCGCGACGTCCACCGTTATGTGCGCGATCTGGAGGAGGTCATGATCCGGACCTGCGCCGACTACGGGATCCCCGCGGGCCGCGTTGCCGGCCTCACGGGCACCTGGGTGGGCCAGGAAAAGATCGGCGCGATCGGAGTGCGGATCGCGCGCTGGGTGACCTCGCACGGCTTCGCCTTCAACGTCTCGACCGACCTCGCCCCCTTCAGCCTCATCGTCCCCTGCGGGATCGAGAACCGTGGCGTCACGAGCCTGGAGCGTCTCCTGGGTCGCTCGGTCGCCCTCGAGGAGGTCATGGGCCGGCTCACCCGCCATCTCGCCGCGGTCTTCCAGCGGGAGGTCCGGTAGGAATCTCGGAGGGAAACCGGCGGGCGGCCGGCTTCAGTACACCTTGGTGTCCAGTGTGGCGGCCACGACCATGCCCGTCCTGGCGGCGGACACGACGACCACATCGGTCACCGCGTTCTGCGACCGGCTGAATTCGTTCATCACCTGGTTGAACAGCCTGCCGGAGAGTCCGCTCAGAGATGCCCTTCTGACATACGCCAGAGCGGTCTGCGCGAGGTACTGCCCGTCCTGCTCGTAGCCGGCCGTCCGGATAGCCCGGAGAGACCGGGTCATGTCTGTAACGGCTGCGCAACCGCCGCACGGTGCATCTCGCCCGTCCGGGGACGGTCGGGAACCGAGTAGCCTCAGTGCAGGTGCGCCTTCGGGTTCGGCGGGGGGAGCGAGTCGAAGGCCGGGTGCGAGTCGGCGCCGCGCGTCAGGGCCATGGAGTAGAGGAACGGCCCGAAGCTCGTCCCCCGGCGGCCGTTGACGAGGACGATCGGCGTCCCGTCGGGATCGTAGCGGGAGGCGTAGGCCACGTCGTCCTCCAGCTTCTTCCTGGTGGCGGCGCTCTCGACGCAGGCTTCGAGGGCGCGCCGCGGCGTGTACGGCGCGGCCAGGTCATAGACCTTCGCGCTGGTCAGGGACTTCTGGTTCAGGAAGATCGCCCCGGAGAACTCGAATGCCCTGGGGTCTTGCTCGAGGCAGATGCGGGCCTTGGCGCCCAGACAGCGGACGGAGTCGCCGGGCTTCGGCGGCAAAAACGGGTTGCACTGGCCGTCCAGCGGGAACTGCCGCGACTCGACGCTGAAGCTGCCCGGCGGCAGGCTCTCCCCCAGCGCCTCGAGCGTCTTGTGCAGGTCGGCGCAGTGATCGCAGAGCACGTCCGTGAACTCCGTGATGCGGACCGGGGCGCCCTTCGGCCCGAGCGTCGCGCGCGGCGTCGGCGGAGTCCCCGGGGACGATCGGCGGTAGATGAAGAGCGAGTCCGCGAGCGCCTGTTTCAGCTCGGGGGTGAGCGAGGACACCATCTGACCGAGCAGGCGGTCGCGCTCGGCATCCCCGGTGCCGGGACCGGAGGCCGCGGCCGCGCCCGCGGTTGCCGCCTCGGCGATCGCGCGCCGGCCGGCCTCGCCGGCGCTGCGCGGCGTGCGCAGCCCCGGGTAGAGGAGCAGGACGAATGAGGCCGCCGTCGCGCCCGCGGCCAGCGCCAGGCCGCGGCGCGGGTCCGGCAGGCCCGCCGTCTGCCAGCCGAAGAGCGCGATGCCGGCGTAGCCCGCGACCAGCACGTAGGTGACGAAGCAGCCGAGGCAGAAGGCGCGCTCGGTGGCGCTCACGGCCAGCATCACGAAGACCGTCACGACGCCGGCTCCGGCGGTCGCGCGCACGGCCGAAACCAGGGCGGGCAGGGGCCGGCCCTCGGCCAGGCGGAGCAGCGCGAAGAGCGGCAGCGTCGAGGCCACGAGGCCCCACGCCAGGCCCCAGCCGGCGATGGGCAGGCCGGTCCAGCGATGGACGGCGGCCGCGAAAGCGGAGTCCCACACCTTGGCGCAATCGGCTTCGGGTCCGAAGGCGCAGAAGGGCGTGCCCCCGGTACGGGAGCGCAGCAGCTCCCCCCAGAGGAACAACGCCCACAGCGCGCTCAGCGCGCCGAGGCCGGCGAGTGACCCCCACGACGAGGGGCTGGGGCCCCCGGGGGCCGCCGGGACGGGAGCGGCCGTGGCGGGGCGTTCCGCGGGGCTTCGGGACCGCTTGGACACGAGGCGCTAGCGCTTCATGACGAGCGTGAGGTTGGTGGTGCCGGCCTTTACGTCGTCCACGCGCACGGATGGGTCGGCGGGATCGCGCGTCACGGGGTCGCCGTCTGAGTCGACGCGGGCCTCGATGCGGACCTTGTCGGGGATGGGCTCCCCCGCCATGGAGTCGGCCTCGCCGATCGAGAAGGCGATCGGGAACGCGGAGGCCGGGAGCCGCTTGACGGCCACCGGCGGACCCTTCTCGACGCCCGCCTCTCGCACGATCACGAACACCACCGCCCCGGGAGCCAGCGTGCCGCGTAGCGCCCGGTCGATGTCGACCACGCCGGCCACGCGCCGGCCAGACTCGGCTGCCGAGCCAGCGCTCGACGTCGCACCGGCGGCCCGCGGTCCCGCAGGCACCTCTCCGGCGGGCGCACCCGGAGGGGGTACGCCCGCGTGGGGGTCGCCTTCCCCCACGGCCGGCGGTCCTTCCGCGGCCTGCTGTCGCAGCTCGCCCAGAACGCGCTGCATCAGCGCCCCCTGGCCGGGGAAGCGACGCGAGGCGTGGGCCATCACCGCCTCGGCCTCCTGCATACGCCCCATCCGCGCGTAGGCGAGCGCCATGTGCAGGTACGCCTCCATCAGGTTCGGCTCCTTGGCGATCGCTTGCTTGAGCATGCCGAGGGCCAAGTCGGGCTGGCCCATGGCGACGCGCACCAGGGACTGGTAGTCCAGGGCGCGAGCGTTCCCGGGCGACCGCCTGAGCACGTCCTGGGTCTCGTTCCAGACGGCCATCATGTCCCGCCTGGCCAGGTAGACACGCGTGAGCTCGAGACGCGCGTCGAGGTCGTCCGGGTTGCGCGCCAGGGACGCCCTGAGCTGCGCCTCCCTGGCATCGGAGGAGGCGGGAGCCGTGCTCTCGGACCCGCTGGATCGCCCCATGGGCGTGTCGCCCGTCACGGAGCCGCCTTGCTCCCGTGGCCGGGCGGCCTGGGAGACCGAGAACAGGAGCAGGCCGATGGCCGCCATGCTCCCAGTCCCCCACAGGAAGCCGCGGAGAGCGGGGTTGCCGGCGACGGGAGCCGGAGGCGCATCCGCCGCTGGAGTGGGCGCCGGCGCGGGCGCCCCCTTCTTGCGAGGCGGCGCGGCCAAGGCGCCAGCTCGCGTGTCCAGCTCGAGCAGCACGCGCGCCGCCTCCAACTCCAACGCGTAGCGCTCGCGGGCGAGCTGCTCGGGGCTGCGCTTGGAAGCGGTGTCCTCCAGCTCCCGGAGTTGCTGCACGACCACGTCGCGCTTCCCGAGAAGGTCGCGCAGCTCGAGGGGGGCCGCCGCGGGCCGTGACGGCGCCTTCCGAGCCGAGGTGTAGACTCGCCAGACGAAGAGCGTCCCCCCCACGAGGGCCGCGGCGAGGACGGCCAGTGGAGGGAGCCAGTCGACGGCGGCCGTATCCATCAGGAGGCCGCCCGTGAAGGGTCCGAACCCGCGCTACCCCGAGGATCGGGCCGCACGCCGCCCGGCCAGCCGTAGGCCAGCTCGCGCGCCCTCAACACATAGGGAGCGAGCTTCGGGTCGCCGGGCAGGGTGTCGGGACCCGGCAGGTCCGCGGAGGCCGGGGGCTGCGAAAGGTGCGCGGCGCGCGCTTTCTCGGCCCCGGCGATGGCCGGCCGGCGCAGCGCCCAGGCCACGACGACCGCGCCCCCGGCGAGCCCCAGCAGCGGTGCCAGCCAGACGAGCCAGTTCACGCCGCGCAGCGGCGGCTTCAGGCGTACGAACTCGCCATAGGAGTTCTCGAAGTAGGAGAGGATCTGTTCCTGCTCGTAGCCCGCGGCCAGCATCTCCTTCACCTGGGCCTTCATGTTGGTCGCCGCGGACGCCGGCGAGTCGGCCACGGAGAGACCCTGGCACACGGGGCAGCGCAGGAGCGAGGCGACCTCCTCGGTCCGCGAATCGAGGGCGGCCCCCGCGAGAGGCTTGCCTTGGGGCGGGCCGACGACCGCCCGCGGCTCGAGGTCGGGCGAGGCCGGCGCCGGCGGCTGGGCCCGCAGCGGAGCCGCCGCCAGCAGGGCAAGGCCGATGAGCACCCCCGGAAGCCTCACGGCGCCCCTGCCTTCTTCAGCTCCGCGGCGAGGACGTCCGGGCTCAGCGGCCCCACGAACTTGGACACGATGGTTCCTTCCCGGTCGATGAAGTACGTCTCGGGAACGCCAAACACGCCGTAGGCGATCGCGGTCTTGCCCGCCGGGTCCATGAGCGACGGATAGGCCCCGCCGCGCTGGTCGAGGAAGCTCTGGATGCGGACCTCCTCGTCCTCGTACACGATGCCGAGGAGCTGCACTCGAGAGCCCAGCGAGCGGGCCGCCTGGGTCAGCGCCGGGTGCTCCTGGGCGCAGGGGACGCACCAGGTGGCCCAGAAGTTGATCACCGCCGGCCGGCCGCGCAGGCTCCCCAGCGAAACCGACGGACCGCCCCCGACGGGGGTCAGGCTGAAGGGCGGCGCCGCGTGCCCGACGAGGGGCGAGGGCACCGAGTGCGGGTCGCGTCCGAGGTTCAAGACCAGCACGGCCAGGAAGGGGACGGCCACGAGCAGGCCCGCCGCGAGGACCTTCCGGTTCAACGCGAGCTTTCCGGCGCCGTCCCCTGGCCCGTGACGCGGGCCGGGGACGCCGCGCGCACGGCGACCGCCGCGACCCGGCGCGGGGGAAGGAGAGCGATCAGCCCCCCGAAGGCCATCACGCCGGTGGCGCCCCAGATCCAGCCGACCATGGGGTTGACCATGGCCAGCAGGCCGAGGGTGCCGCTGCCGGCGTCGATGTTCATGATCGAGAGGTAGAGGTCCTCGGTCAGGAACGTGCGCACGGCAGGGGTGCCGATCGGCTCACGCTCCGTCTGGTACTGGTTCATGCTCGGCCGGAGCGTGCCCAGGTCCTCGCCGCCGCTACTGACCGCGATCCGCGCCACCAAGGCATCGCGGTGGGGCTCGGACACATGCTCGGCCTTGACGAAGGTGAGCGTGTAACGGCCGAGCTGGGTCGAATCGCCCTCGCGCAGCCGCACCTCTTTCGAGGTGCCCATGGTGCTGCTCACGGCGATCGCCACGATCACGAGGGCGGCCCCGGCGTGGACGATGTAGGAGCCGAAGCGGCGACGGCCGCGGCGGAGCTGCGCCTCCAGGAACGCCTGACCGAAGCCCTCGCCGTGGGCGCGCATGCGCTGGTGCACCGGCAGCCACAGCTCGCCCAGCGTCACTTGCAGCGCGTAGCCGCCGAAGGCCAGCGTCAGGACGGTCCAGGGGTTGCGCGCCCCGAGGGCGAGCCCGGCCGCGGCCGCCACGGCCGCCCCCAGAAGGGGCGGCAGGAGGGCCTTCCGCACCTGGTCGCCCGTGGCCCGGCCCCAGGGCAGCGCGGGGCCGACACCCATCAGGAACAGCAGGGCCGCTCCGATGGGCACGACCATGCGGTCGAAGTAGGGCCGGCCCACGCTCATCTGGGCGCCTTTGACCGCCTCCACCAGCAGCGGGAAGACCGTCCCGATCAGCACCGTGAAGGTGAGCAGCACGAAGAGCAGGTTGTTGACGAGGAACATGCCCTCGCGGCTCTTCGGATCCTCGATGCGCCCCTCGGGGGGGAGGCGGTCGATGCGGAAGGCGAGCAGGGCCACGGACCAGACCGTGGCCGCGGCCAGGAACACCAGGATCGTGGGGCCGATGGCGCTCTGGGTGAACGAGTGGACCGAGTTGAAGACACCCGAGCGCGTCATGAAGGTGCCGAGGATCGTCAGCAGGTAGGTGGCCAGCACCAGCGTCACCGTCCAGCCCTTGAGGATCCCCTTGCGCTCCGTGAGGACCACCGAGTGGAGCGCCGCCGTGGCCGTGAGCCAGGGCAGGACGGACGCGTTCTCGACGGGGTCCCAGGCCCAGTAGCCCCCCCAGCCCAGGACCTCGTAGGCCCACCAGCCGCCGAGCACGATCGCCATGGTCTGAAAGATCCAGGGCAGCATCAGCCAGGTGCGCAAGGGCCGCAGGAAGTCGTGGCCCAGGCGGCCCACCAGTAGCGCCGCCGACGCGAGGCCGAAGGGGATGGTCATCCCGACGTAGCCGGTGTACAGGCACGGGGGGTGGATGGCCATGAGCAGGTGGTTCTGCAGCAGCGCGTTCGGTCCCGGCCCGTCCGGCGGTACGGGCGTGATCGTCAGGAAAGGCTGCGCGGGCCCCGCGAGCAGGAAGCTGAAGAAGCTGCCGCAGGCCAGCCAGACGCCGGCGGCGTAGGGCATGTACTCGGGGTGGCTCGCGCGGTTCGCATAGGTGGCGGCGGCCACGTACGTTCCCATGACCAGGCCCCAGAAGAGGATCGAGCCTTCGAGGGACGACCACAGGCTCACCACCGAGACCCAGGTGGGCACCGCGCGCGAACCGACGTGGGCCACATAGCTGACGCTGAAGTCGTGCGCGAGGAGCGCGTAGACCATGACCCCGCTGGCCGCGGCCATCAGGGCCGCGAAGGCGTAGGCGAAGCGCCGCGTCCAGTCCCAGCCGGCCTGCGACGGCCGGCGCCCCGTGGCGAACCCCACCATGGCCCCGACGGTGGAGACGAGGAGCGAGAGCAGGATGAGGGAGCGGCCGAGGCTCGCGGTCACGGCTTGGCCTCGTCGTCCTTGCGGGCGGCCTCGAGGCCCAGGGTGGTCTTCATCAGTTGCTCGACGTCGGGCTTCTGGCCCTCGCCGGGGATCCGGTATTCGTTGTTGTGGGAGACCATCAGGCGGTCGCCCTGGAAATACCCGCCTCGGGTCATCGTGCCTTCGACCACCACCCCGATGCGCTCGCGGAACAGTTGCGGCGGAACACCGCTGGCCTTGACGTGGACGCGGCCGCCCGCGCGGTCGATCACGTCGAACTCGAGGTTCGAAACCCCTTCACCGTGCTTGATCGAGCCCTGGGCGACCAGGCCGCCCAGGCGGACGATGGCGCCGATCGCCTTGTCGCCGGCGCCCTTCAGCTCGGTGGGTCCCCAATAGTAGACGAGGTTCTGGCCGATCCCACCCGCGACGATGATGGCGAACGCGACCCCCGCAACGGCGAGCGCCCCCAGGGCGAACCACTTGGTCTTGCCAGGCCCTGGTCCGTGGGAGGCGGGAGCCGGACTTGCCGTGCTCACGAGACCCCCTCGGAAGCGCGCTTCTCCTCGCGCTCGCGCCGGGCTTGCTCGTTCCGGTAACGCAAGTAGACCGAGACCACGTAGCCGAGCAGGACGACGGCCGTCACGCTGTACGCGGCCACGACGAACTCCCAGCCGCCCTGAATGACGCCGCCGGCTCCGCCTTCCATCAGCGTGCACCTCGCGTGACGCCCGTGGCGGCGTATTGCGGGACCGGCTCCGGAAGCGGCGGCGCCAACTCCCCCCGCAGCCGCAAGGCGGCCAAGCGCGAGCGCAGCGAGATCAGGCCGGACATCAGGAACAGGATCCCGAAGGCATTGATGCGCAGCGGCCAGTGGAAGGCCGAGGAGACCGTTTGCGGAGACGACTGCGTCTGGTGCAGCGAGTTCCACCACTTCACGGAGAAGTAGACGATGGGGACGTCCACGTAGGCCACGATCGCCGCCACCGCCGACCACACGGCGCGCTTCACGGGGTCGTCGACGAAGCGGCGCAGCGCCAGGATCCCCGAGAACGCGAAGACCAACACGGCCATGGTGGTGAGGCGCGGGTCCCAGTCCCACCAGACGCCCCAGGTCGGCTTCGCCCAGATCGAGCCCTGCATGCAAAGCAGCAGCGAGAGCATGACGCCGACCTCCAACGCCGCCTCCAGCCGCGCGTCCCATTTCCAGCCGCCTCGGAGAAGGAAGGCCAGGGCGCAGCCGAACGCGTAGGTGAGCGCCAGCATGGCGTTCCAGGCCGTGGGCACGTGGACGTACATGATGCGCTGCACGTCGCCCATGTACTCTTCCTTCGGGGCCAGGAACAGGCCCCAGTAGGAGCCCCACAGCAGGAGCAGCAGGCCGAAGCCGGCGAGGGCGTAGGGGGTCGACGGCGAGCCTGTCGCCTCCGGCGCCCCCTCGCCCGAGGTGTCCGTCATCCGTCAGTCCTCCACGACGCGGCCGAACAGCAGTCCACAGATCGCCCAGTGTATCATGTCGAAAGCGACCAGCAGCAGGGCCCACGATCCCATCTGCGCCATGGGGTCACCCAGGATCAAGAGCGACGTGGCCTTGACCGTGGCCAGCAGCACGGGGACCACGAGCGGGAAGAGCAGCAGCGGCAAGAGCGTCTGCTTGGCCCGCGCCTGCGCGGTCATGGCCGCGTACAGCGTGCCCGGAGCAGACAGCCCGGCGGCGCCGAGGAGGATGATCCCCACCAGGCCGAGCAGGCGCGTGGTGCCGGCGTCGTAGAGCACGACCATCACGGGCACCAGGCAGACGCCGAGAAAGGAGAGCTGTAGCCAGTTCGCCAGGGCCTTGCCGTAGTAGAGGGCCTGTGGCGTCGCCGGCAGCAACAGCAGTCCCTCCAGGGCCCGTTGGTCCATCTCGCTATGGAAGCTGTCCGCGAGGGTCAGGGTCGAGGAGAGCAGCAACGCGAGCCAGATGAAGCCGGCGGCGTGCTGCCGCAGCGCCTCCGCGTTGGGGCCGATGGCAAAGCTGAACAGGAGCAGCGAGGTGGCCCCGAAGACGAAGATCGCCACCGCCTGGGCCCGGCCGCGCCACTGGAGCAGCAGGTCCTTGTGCAGGGCGGCCAGGAGCTGCATCAGGGGCCGCCTTCCACGAGCGGCGCTTCGAGGCCACTGCGAGTGGCCAGCTCGCACGCGGGCCCTTCCCACGCGAGACGCCCCTCCTCGAGCACGATCCCGCGGTCGCAGAGATCGGCCCCCCGCTCCAGAAGGTGGGTGGCCATGAGCACGGTCGCGCCGCGTTCCCTCAGGACCCCCAGGAGGCGGTCGACCAGGCGGAAACCGGGAGGATCGAGCTGCCCAAACGGCTCGTCGAGCAGGACCACGGAAGCCGGCTGGAGCAGGACGCGCGCCAACGCGAGGCGCTTCCGCATCCCCGCCGAGAAGGTCAGCGGAGGGTCGTCCGCGCGGTCGGCCAGGCCCACCTCCGCGAGCAGGGGCAGGAGCGCCGCCCGGCTGGCGTCGCGTTCCAGGAAGCGCGCGGCGATCTGGAGGTTCTCGAGGGCGGTGAGCGAGTCGTACAGGTAGTCATGATGGGAGAGCAGGGCGACCCGCCGCCGCACCTCGTGGACCGCGCCGTGCAAGTCGAAACCCTCGACGCGCGCCGTCCCGCGGTCGAACCGGATCGCCGTCGCGAGGATCCGGAGCAGCGTGGACTTCCCGGACCCGTTGCGGCCCGTGACCATGAGCACCGAGCCGCGCGAGACGCGCAGGCTGACGTCCGTGAGCGCCCAGCGGCGGCCGTAACGCCGGCAGATCCCCGACGCCTCGATCGCGAGCTGGTAACCGGTCACCTGAGGTTTGTACCCGCAGCGCAAACGCCGGTCAAATGTCGTCGGACCGACGTCCTAAAAGGAGCCGATGGGCACCATCACGAACTTGAACGCGCTCCACAGGGTGGTGATCAGCAGGCAGTTGGCACGGGCGAGGCTGCCGTCCATCACGCGCGACTGCGCACCGTAGAACACCCGATGAGCGCCCAGATGATGCTCTTCCACCCCTCCGACTACTCCGGGGGTCCCCGCCGGGCGTCCTGGAAGAGCCGGGCGTTGCGCAAGGCCACCACCAGGAACTCGCCCATGGCCTCGCCTACGGCCACGTCATCGAGGTCGAAGGCCCCGGCCCGCTCGCTCTGGAAGTCGATGGCCCCCACCACCAACCCGCCGTCCAGCAATGGAACCACCATCTCGGAGCGCGTCCCCGGCACGTCGGCCAGGTAGTCGGGGTCGCGCGACACGTCGCCCACGACCTGGGGAGCGCGCTGGCGCAGGGCGCGGCCGATGATCCCGCCCGGCGGTCCCTGGGCCCGGCCGCCGCTGCGCCGGCCGATCCCCGGCCGGCCCGCCCAGCGCCCCACCAGCACACCCTCGTCGTCGAGCACCACCACCGCGACGTACGTGTGGTTCATGCGCGCCTGGATCGTTTCCGCCGCCACCTGCATGAGCCGGTCGGGCTCGAGGATGGGCGCGATCCGGTGGCTGACCGAGCCCAGGAGCGCGATCTGCTCGGCCCGGTGCTGGCTCTCCGCCTGCGACCGCCGCAGGGCCTCGTTGATTCGCTTGATCTCCCGCGCCTTGTCCGCCGCCCGGGCCGCCTGCTCCTGGGCCTCGAGCAGCCGCCGGGCCGATTCCTCCTCCTGGGCCTGGAGCAGGATCTCGAGTCGGCGCCCGGCCAGCTCGTCCAGGGCCAGGAGACACTCCGCGAGCGTCTCGCGGTCAGGGCAGGTCTTGAGGAGGAAAGGCAGACAGCAGCGGTCGAAGGCGCGGATGGCCAGAGCCAGGGCGTTGAAGCTCGCCCCCTCCCGGGCGTGCCCCAAGGCGGCCCGGGCTTCCTCCTCGAGGAGCCCTTCCACCTCGCCGCGGGAGAACCGGTCGAGCAGGGCATCGAGGGCCTTCGTGCAGAGGGCACGAGCGTCCCCTTCCGCCACGGAACGATTCTGCGCCAGGGAGCGGATCCACGACTCGAGGAAGGCGTCCCGGTGCGGAGCCAGGTAGCCGGCCGTGCGCTGGAGTCCCTGGACGAGGTGCTTCACGGCTTGTCTCCCCGGTGCAGATACGCGATCCCGCCGGTCAGGGGTTTCCACGCCACCGTGGCGAAGCCGGCCTTCTCCATGAGCGCGCCGAAGGCCTCGGGGGAGGGGAAGACGGCCACCGAGGCGGGCAGGTAGGCATAGGCCTCGGCGTCTCCGCTGATGATGCCCCCGATGCGAGGCAGCACGCGGGTGAAGTAGAACCGGTAGAGGCTCCGGAGCGGGCCGCCGGGCATCGAGAACTCGAGGACGACCAGGCGGCCGCCGGGGCGCAGCACCCGCGCCAGCTCACGGAGGGCGCGCTCGGGGTCGGCCATGTTCCGGATGCCGAACGCTACGAGGGCGCCATCGAAGAGGCCATCCCGGAGGGGCAGCCGCTCGCCGTCGCCGCAGGCCAGGGCCCCGCGCTTCCCCATCCCCCGCCGCTCCAGCTTGCGCCGGCCGCGGAACAGCATCTCGGGCGAGAGGTCGGCGCCGAGGCCAGAGAGCCGCTCGTCCCGGCCCAGGGCCTCGATCAACAAATCGGCCGTCCCCGTGCACAGGTCCAGGATCCGCGAAGGGCCGCGCCGGTCCAGCTCGTCCACCGCCCTCCGGCGCCAGCGCACGTCGATGCCCGCCGAGAGCAGGTGGTTCAGCAGGTCGTAGCGCGGGGCGATCCGGTCGAACATGCACCGGACCGCCGCCTTCTCGGGCGCGCCGGGGGTGGGGGGCGCCATGCGCCCGCGCATTCTACTTCAGGCCAGGACCACCGCGGCCAGGGTGGCGGCGAAGTAGCCGAGGCTGACCCAGCCGTTCAGGTTGAAGGCCTGCATGACCCGAGAGAGGTCGGTCGCCCGGACCAGCGAGTGCTCGTAGACGAGCAGGCCCGCGACGGCCGCGGCCCCCGCGAGGTACAGCGGGTGCAGCGGGGCCAGCCAGTACAAGCTCGTGAGGAGAGCGGCCGAGAGCGCATGCAGGCCCCGCGCCACCCGGAGCGCCCCCGGGACCCCGAGACGCCCCGGGAGCGAGAAGAGCCCCTGCTGCCGGTCGAGCTCGGCGTCCTGGCAGGCGTAGATCGTGTCGAACCCGGCCACCCAGGCGAGCACCGCGAGGGCGAGCACGATCGGCACCGGGTGGAAGCTCCCGCGAATGGCGAGCCAGGCCCCCACCGGCGCCACCGCCAGGGCGAGGCCGAGGACGAGGTGGGAGAGCGCGGTGAAGCGTTTCGTGTAGGAGTATCCGAAGACGATCACCAGCGCGACGGGCGACAGGGCGAGGCACAACGGGTTGAGCATCCCCGCGGCGAGCACGAGCGCGGCGGCCGAGCCCAGGACGAACACCCAGACTTCGCCCCGGGAGAGCACGCCCTTCGGGAGCTCCCGCCCCGCGGTGCGGGGGTTCCGTGCGTCGATCGCGTGATCGGCCAGGCGGTTGAAGCCCATGGCCGCGCTGCGCGCGCCCACCATGGCCACCACGATCCAGAGCGCCTGCCCCGCTCGGATCCCGCCGCGCTGGGCCGCGAGCGCGGCCGAGGTGAAGGCGAAGGGCAGCGCGAACACGGTGTGCGAGAAGCGGATCATGCGCCCGTAGGCCAGGACCCGATCGAGAGTCCTCACGCCTCCACCCTCCGGAGCCGCGCTTCGCCGGACAAGAGGTATCGGCAGGGATCGTCCACGGCCGCCGGAGCCGGCGTCCAGGCCAGTGCCGCCCGCCGTCCCCGGGTGATCGCTCCGAGGTCGGCGAAGCCCAGCGCCTCGGCCCCCCCGAGGGTGGCCATCCGCACGATCACCGCGGGATCCAGGTCGGGGAATTGCCGGTGCAGGAGGGTGGCGTCCTCCAGCACGTCCAGGCTGTCGATGCTGGCGAGGCTGTCCGTACCGAGACACAGGGGCACCCCCGCGGCCAGCAGCTCGGGCACGCGTGCGGTGCCCACGCCCAGGCTCCGGTTGCTGCGCGGGCACAGGGCCACGTGGACGCCGCGACGGGCCAACAGCTCGCGGTCGGCCGCGTCCACCTGCACAGCGTGCGCGGCCACGAGGCCGCGCGGCAGAGCCCTCAGGCCGTCCGCGTATCGAACCGGGCTCAGGCCCGCGGGCGCGAAGGCGACGTGCCCGAAGCCGCGGCGCTCCAGGAAGCCCGGCCAGTCGCCGGACCCCGTGGCCAGGAACTGGGACTCGGCCGGCGACTCCGCGAGGTGCATGGCCGCCGGCCCGCCGCGGGCCACGAGGCCGGCGAGAAGCGGGGGCGACACCGAGTGGGGCGCGTGGGCGGCAAGGCGCACACGCACGTTCGGGGCGAGCGTCCCGTCGAGCCCAGACAGGCGGCGGTCGGCCCACTCGAGGGTGGCCGCGGCCCGCGCGGGGTCCCAGGCCAGAAGCTCGAAGAAGACAACGGCCGCAAGCCGCGAGGCCCCGAGCAGGTCCAGGTGGACAAGGCGGTTCGACACGTCACCCACCGCGACCGTCCCGCGATCCTCGAGTTCCCGGATCGCCTGGGCCGCCCGCGCCCGGACCGACGCCTCGTCGTCGCTCCCCCGCGCGGCAACGAGCGCTTCCACCCAGGCCACGAACCCGCCTCCGAAGGGGACGCGCCCGGCCAGGTGCGACAACTCGAGGTGACAGTGGGCGTTCACGAGGCCAGGCAGGAGGATGCCGCGGCCCAGCTCCCGGACCGGCGCCTTCGGCTCGCCGGGGTCCCCTGCGCGCCCGACCCAGACGATGCGCCCGTCCCCGACCGCGACCCGCCCGTCGCGCAGCGGCGCGCCGGCCACGGGAACGACCCAGGACGCGGTCAGGATTTCCATCCCGCCTCTACTGCCCAGGTACAGCGGCCAGCGCAGGGGGGTCCGGAGAAATTGACGTCTATGGCACGCTCGAGTTCTGCGTAGAAGAACTCTCCGGCCCCGGGGCTGCGCTCCAAGTACCAGGCGAGACCGGCATCGGCTTCGAGACGTGCCTCCGGATGGACGTCAAGCTTTCTTTGAGCCATCCAGTCTTTGCCGGAGCCGGAGCCGCGCCTCCGACCAGGGGATCATCTTGACCGCCCCGGTTTCAACTTGCCGAATGCGCCTTTCGACCTCGCCCGCCCAGGCCTCCTCCACGTCCACGTCTTCCTGCTCGTCGAGGCTTTCGAGCAGACGAGCCGCCACGTCGGCGCGCTCCTCTGGGGCCAGGCTCAGCGCCTCCTCCAGAACCTTCTGGGCCTTTCCACTCACCTTCGGGATCCTAGATGGGCCCCAAGGATGGGCCCCAAGCCACGTCCGGCATGAATTGCTAACTCGCGGCTGACCCGGCGGCAGCCTGCTCCTGCGCCCCCTGGCTCCAGCAGTAGGGATCGCCCACGATCCGGTAGTCCATGGTCCGGCGCTTGGGGATGAAGCCCGCGTCCTGGATGTTGCGGGCGATCTCGGCCTCGGTGAGCCGGAAGTGGGCCCCCGCTGCGGAGACCACGTTCTCCTCGATCATCAAGCTGCCGAAGTCGTTGGCCCCGAAGCGCAGCGACACCTGCCCGATCTTGCCCCCCTGGGTCACCCACGAGGCCTGGACGTTCGGGAAGTTGTCGAGCATGACCCGCGCCACGGCCAGCGTGCGCAGGTACTGGAAGGACGTCAGCTCGTCGCCGCCGATGGCGGTGTTCGTGGGCTGGAAGGTCCAGGCGATGAACGCGGTGAAGCCGTGGGTCCGGTCCTGAAGGTCGCGCAGGTGCAGCATGTGGTCGATCCGCTCCTCGAGCGTCTCCACGTGTCCGAACATCATGGTGGCCGTCGTCTTCAGGCCCAGGCGGTGGGCGGTCTCCATCACGGAGAGCCAGTCCTCGGTGGACCCCTTGGCGATCCCGATGATGCGCCGCACCCGGTCCGAGAGCACCTCGGCCCCGCCGCCTGGGATCGAGTCGAGGCCGGCCGCGATCAGCCGGCGGAGCGTCTCCTCGGTGGTCAGGCTCGACACCCGTTCGATGTGCTTGATCTCCGACGGCGACAGCCCGTGGATCCAGATCGGGTAGGCCGATTTCATCCAGCGGAACAGCTCCTCGTAGTACTCGATGCCGAGGTCGGGGTGCAGGCCTCCCTGGAGCAGGATCTGCCGGCCGCCCAGCGCCATCGTCTCCTCGATCTTCCGGGCCAGCTCCTCCTTCGAGAGCACGTAGCCTTCCTTCGAAGGAAGGTCCCGGTAGAAGGCGCAAAAGGCGCACTGGGCGGTGCACACGTTCGTGTAGTTGATGTTGCGGTCGATGATGTAGGTCACGAACGGCTCGGGGTGGAGCCTCCGGCGCACCGAGTCCGCGAGCATGCCCAGCTCGAGGAAGTCGGCGTCGCGCAGGAGGGCGATCCCCTCGGCGCGGGAGAGCCGCTCGCCTGTCTCCACCTTCTGGCGGACGCTATTCACTGCCGCCCCTGGCCGATCGTTCATCGACCCCCCAACCCATCCCTCCCCACGTAGGGGGGAGGGGACCGCTGCTGCACGTCCGGCGCCGCGTCGCTCACTGGGCATGGAACCTCAGCTCCGGGACCCGCGGGATGAGCCCGCGGGCGTGGGCCCGGCGGTAGAACTCCCGCAGGCCCGCCGCCTCGGCCTCCCCGAGGTCGTAGACGACGTTCTTCCGAAGATACGACGCGTTCTGCGCCTCATGGCCGGGGCCCCCGCCATTGTAGCCCCGGGCGATAGCCTCGACCGAGGCCAGGCCCTGACGAAGCGCCTCCTGGAGCCGCCGCACCGCGGCCGGCGCCACCGCGCCCCGCGGCCCCGCCCAGAAGGCGTACACGAAGGGCAGGCCGGTGACCCGCGCCCACTCCTCGCCCAGGTCCAGCCGCGGGATCTCGCCTTCGAAGTAGAAGGACGGGTCGCCGATGAGGAGCGCGGCGTCGGCCGCTTTCAGCATGTCCGGCAACGAGGGCGGCATGGGCAGGTACTCGGGATCGCGCCCCAGGCGCTGGTGCAGCAGGACCTTGACGAGGGCCAGGCTGGTCCGGCTGGAGGTGTCGAGGGCCACCCGGCGGATGGCCTCGACCGGTCCCGGGTGGAACAGGTTCACCGACCGCACGGGCCCGCGGCTTCCGATGGCCACCCCGGGGACGATCGCGTAGTCGCCGAACGCGTACTCGATCGACGGGATCATCCCCAGGTCCACTTCGCCGGCGTGGAGCCGTTCCGCCACCCGCGAGGGGAGGTCCCGCTCGAGGCGGAAGCCGGCTTCGTTCTGAAGGCCGTACACGAGCGGCTCCGCGTTCAGGTACGAGACCGCCCCCAGCCGCAGGGTCCGGGAGGCGGAGGAGAACCCTGGTGCGCGTCCCGCGCCGCGGTCTCGGGCCGCCGGCGGGGCGCTCACCACTCCTTGACCACGTTGAAGACGGTGTCGCGCTCGATGGGCCGGCGTCCCGCCTCGCGGATCAGGCGGCACAGCTCGTGGACGGTCATGGACTGGGCGGTCTGGGCGCCGGCGTCATGCGCGATCTTCTCCTCGGTCACGGTGCCGTCCAGGTCGTCGGCCCCGAAGGAGAGGCCAACCTGGGCCAGGCGCGGGCCGATCATGATCCAGTACGACTTGACGTGCGGGAAGTTGTCGAGGAGAAGCCGGCCCACCGCGATGGCCTTCAAGTCCTCGAAGCCCGTGGTCTCCGGCAGCTTCAGGACCGGGGCCTCCCAGGGCTGGAAGGCCAGGGGGATGTAGGTCATGAAGCCGCCGGTCTCGTCCTGCAGCTCGCGCAGCCGGAGCAGGTGGTCGACGCGGTCCTCCGCCGACTCGATGTGGCCGTAGAGCATGGTCGCGTTGGTCGGGATCCCCTGCCGGTGGGCCTCCCGCATCACCGCCAGCCACTGGTCGGCGTCGGCCTTCCCCCGGATGATCTTGTCCCGCGTCTCCTTGGCGAAGATCTCCGCCCCGCCCCCCGGCATCGAGTCCAGTCCCGCCTCCTTGAGCTCGGCCAGGACCTTCTCCACGCTCATCCGGTAGAGCCGGTGGAAGAAGAAGATCTCCACCGCGGTGAAGGCCTTGATGTGGATGCCCGGCCGGACCCGCTTGATCCCCCGCATCATCTCCAGGAAGTAGGACCAGGGCAGGTCGGGGTCGAGGCCGCCCACGATGTGGACCTCGCGCACCGGCTTCGGCAGCCCGGCCACGTTCTTGAAGACCTCGTCCAGGCCCATCGTGTAGGCCCGCTCCTCCCCCTTCTTCGCCGCGAAGGCGCAGAAGTCGCAGGTGGCCACGCACACGTTGGTGTGATTGAGGTGGGTGTTCCAGACGAAGTAGCCCGCGTCCCCGTGGCGCTGCTCGCGGACGTGGTTCGCCAGGGCGCCGACGCCCAGGAGGTCGTGGGTCTTGTAGAGGGCAACCCCTTCCTCGAAGCCGAGGCGCCGGCCGCGGAGGACCTTTTCCCGCACATTCTCCAGGGCGGTGTCGTGGAATCGGGCCTGCTCGAGGGCAATCGCCATGGGCTCTCCGGTGGGCCGCACGCCTCACCGTGCTCGGGGGACGCGTGCGTGCGTACGGTGGGACGGCCGCGCCCAAGATTAGCACCGGCGCCCGAGGGCGGGCAAACCCGGAAAAGCCTTGACCCTCGCCGCTCGATCCGTATACTGCCCATAGACTTGAAGAGGCTCTGGCTGAAGGCCCTCAGCACCCTCGGCGCATTCGCCCTGGTGCTCCTTCCAACCCACCTGCCCCGGTGGCTCGACGCGGAGAGCCCGATGACCGAGCCCCTCACCGTCGTGCGGGGCACCATCGCCCGCCACTCGACCCTGGCATCAGCCCTCGAAGGACTGCTCTCCCCCGCCGGGGTCCACCGGCTGGTCGAGGCGGCCCGGCCCGTCTACGATCTGGCCCGCCTGTCGGTCGGCCGCCCGTTCGGCCTGGCCCTCGGACCGGACGGCCTTCTGCGGGCCTTCACCTACAGGATCGACGAGGCGCGGACGCTCCGCGTGCTCCGGCGCGGCGAGGCTCTCGAGGTCGAAGTGATCACCCGCTCCTTCGAGACCCGACTGGCCCACGTGACGGGGGTGATCGAGTCCAGCTTGTTTGCCACCGTGACCACGGCGGGCGAGGACGACCAGCTCGCCCTGGACCTGGCCGACATCTTCGCCTGGGACGTGGACTTCAACACCGAGATTCGGAGAGGCGACTCGTTCCGGGTCGCGGTGGAGAAGCTCCACGTGGACGGCCGGTTCTGTCGCTACGGGCGGATCCTGGCCGCGGAGTTCACGCGGGGGAAGCGCGTCCTCCAGGCGATCCGCTTCGAGGGCGAGAGCTCCTCCGGCTACTACGATCCCGCGGGGACGCCGCTACGCAAGGCCTTCCTCCGCTCGCCCCTCAAGTTCTCCCGGATCAGCTCCCGTTTCTCGGGGGCCCGGCTCCATCCGATCCTGAACGTGGCCCGCCCCCATTACGGAGTCGACTACGCGGCGCCCGTCGGCACCCCCGTCCTGGCCACCGCGAACGGGGTGGTGACCCTCTCGGGCTGGAAGGACGACTACGGCAAGACCGTCCGCCTGCGCCACCCCAACGGCTTCGAGACCCTTTACGGACACTTGTCGCGCATCGACGTCACGCCCGGGCAGCGCGTGACCCAGGGGATGCGCCTGGGCGCGGTCGGCATGACGGGCCTCGCCACCGGCCCTCACCTCGACTACCGCATGGTCAGGAGGGACGCCTTCGTGGACCCGCTGAAGGTCCAGTCGCCCCCGGCGGAGCCGCTCCCGCCCGGGGAGCGGCCGGCCTTCGAGCGCGCGTGCGCGGAGCGTCTCGCGCTCCTCCCCGCGGACCCCATCCGTACCTCGGGGGCGGCGCCCTAGAGCCAGTCCTGCGCCTCCTGCTCGTCTTCGTGCCGGTCAGCCTCATCCTCGGGCTCGTCCACGCCTCGCCCACCTGGGTCTTCCTCGCCTCGTGCCTCGCCATCCTGCCCCTGGCCGGGCTCATGGGCGAGGCTACCGAGCACCTCACCCACCACGTGGGGCCGGGCGTGGGCGGGCTGGTCAACGCCTCCTTCGGCAACGCGGCCGAGCTGATCATCGCCTTCATCGCGCTCCGCGCCGGCGAGACCGAGATCGTGAAGGCATCGCTCACCGGCTCCATCATCGGGAACATCCTGATGGTCCTGGGCCTCGCCATGCTGCTCGGGGGCTGGAAGCGCAAGGAGCTCGTGTTCAACCGGTTGGCCGCGGAGAGCGGGAGCAGCATGATGGTGCTGGCGGTGGTCTCCCTGATCATCCCGGCCATCTATGCTCAGGTGACCGGACACGAGCGCCCGGAAAGCGTGGAGAGCATCAGCCTCGACATCTCGTTCATCCTCATCCTGACCTACGCGGCGAGCCTCTTCTTCTCCCTCAAGACCCACAAGCGCCTCTTCGCCGGCGAGGGCGAGGACGCGGCCGAGGAGCTGCCCGGCCGGCCCTGGTCGGTGCGAGCGAGCCTGGGCGTGCTCGTCGCCGCCGCCGTGCTCGTCGGTTTCGTGAGCGAGCTCCTGGTTCACGCGGTGGACGCGGCGGGCCGCGCCCTGGGCCTGGGCAAGGTCTTCATGGGGGTGGTGGTGGTGGCGCTGGTGGGCAACGCGGCCGAGCACTCCACCGCGATCCTGGTGGCCATGAAAGGCAAGATGGACCTGGCCCTCGGCATCGCCATGGGCTCGTCCATGCAGATCGCCCTCTTCGTGGCCCCCGCCCTGGTGATCGCCGGCCACGTGATGGGGACGCCGCTCGGCCTCGAGTTCACGGTGCTCGAGGTGGTGGCGGTGATGCTCTCCGTGGGGGCGGTCACCCTGCTGATCCACGACGGCAAGACCAACTGGTTCGAGGGGCTCCAGCTCCTGGCCATCTACGCGATCCTGGCCGTCGCGTTCTACTTCTTGTAGGGGTCATCGAGTCGATGGCCCGCGGCAAGGTCGGGGTGCGGGGGCCAGGGGTTCCGCACCAAGCCCGACCGGACCGATAAGTCTCTGAAGTAGCTGGGCAGTCCGGCGGGTGCTTCCACGAGTCTTTCCCAAGCCTGGGGAGGAGGCGGTATCTGGCACACTATTTTAATTGACAGATGTGCCA
>WNFU01000111.1_pt1 | contig 112904 bp, 116 predicted proteins | sample 5400121 | NCBI WGS metagenome assembly WNFU01 (sample SAMN13153360, study PRJNA577476) | soil metagenome | isolation source: 100 cm soil or saprolite under grassland replicate 1 | place: USA:California | collected 2016-06-15 | reverse complement strand
GACGAGCCGCGCGCTCGGGGAGCGATCCGACAGCGCAAGCGCGGTGGCGAGACCGACGATGCCACCACCGATGATCGCGACGTCCGAGCTCTGGGTCACGGTGAGCAGGATACCAGCCGGGGCCCGGTTTGGCCAGACGCTGCGCCCCGGCTAGCCTTTGGACGGAGGCCGGCGACGGGCCGTGGGCACGGCAAACGGCCACCGCTGCCGGAACTCCGAATCCAGGCAGTGACGGCCGCAGGCCACCTTCTCCGGCTCGCCAAATGCGCTGCAGCGCTTGACACCGACGAAGCACGGGAAGACGAGAAACAACTTCCTCTCGAACTCGACATCGACCTGCTGCTTCTTGAGCGAGCACCAGAAAGACCGGCGACACGACCCACCCTCGGCTGACTCACCCGCGGGCACGTACATGCCCGGCTCCGGGAGCATCCTCAGCGACGGAACCATGGTCAGCTCGAGCTCAGCCAACAGATCCTGGTGCAGACTCATGGCGGCACCTCCGGAACTATTTTTGCTCGTAGACCGGATCCCGCCCATCCGTCATATCACTCATTTTCCTAGTGCGAACGCACTGGGGGACCCTCACGCGTGCTAGACTCCCGGGCCATGGACCTCGAATTTCTGATGGTGCCGGGCGCGCCGCCGCCACCGCCCACGGCGCCCTACAGCCACGCCGTCCGCGCGGGCGACTATCTCTTCGTCACGGGCCAGATGCCGTCGGATCCCAGGACAGGCGATCGGCTCGTGCCGGGCGGCATCGTCGAGCAGACGCACCAGGTGATGAAAAACCTCCGGACGGTGCTCGCGGGCGCGGGCACGAGCTTCGACCGCGCCGTCTTCGCGCGGGTCTATCTGGTGAACTTTCAGGACTACGCGGCGATGAACGGGGTCTACGTCACGTACTTCACTGCCGGGCGCCTGCCCGGCCGCACCTGCGTCGGCGTCACGGGCCTGGCCCTGGGCGCCCTCGTCGAGATCGACCTCATCGTCAAGCCCTAGACAGCCCGCTCACGTTTCACGTCCTCAGTGAACGATGAAGTCGCGTATCACCGCCATGGCGCGCTCGGGCGCATCCACGAGCACGGTGTGCCCGCACCCTGGGAAGCGCTCGAAACAAACCAGGTGCGACGGCAGAGCCGCGGCAAGATCCGCCTGACACTCGATCGGCGTCATCGGGTCCTCCTCCCCGCCCAGCACGAGGGTCGGACATTGGACCTGCGAGAGGGCCGGAAAGAAATTGAACGTGTGACCCTCGCCACCGGGCTGCGTGAACCAGCGCGTAACTTCTGGATGCCGGACAGTGCGTCGCATCGCGTCGGGATCGCGTGGCGTCCGGCTGTAGACGGGGAAGGCCATGCGCACCCAGGCCTCGAGCGTGGCCGCGTCCGTGTGGCCTTCGAGGAACCGGCGGCGGGCCAGAGCACCGACTTCCGGCCCGCCGAAGCGCTCGAACAGCGCCACTCGACGCTCTCGATACGTTCCGCCGGCGCCCTCGGTGTTCCCGAGAATCAGCTTGGCGGGGTGGGACGGATGACGCGTGGCATAGGCCAGGGCTACCATTCCGCCAAACGACATGCCCAGGACGATCGGATGCTCGATGCCGAGCGCCTCGCAGAATGCGTGCACGTCGTCGCCCCACTGGGCCAGGGTCCAGCTCGCCTGCGGCCCAGGATCGCTTCGGCCGTTCCCCCGCTGGTCCAGGAACACGACCTGGACGATGTCGGCAAGGGAGGAGAGCAACGGCTTGTAGATCGAGTGGTCGAAGCCGGGCCCGCCGTGGAGGAGAACGATAGTCGGCTTCCCCCGCATGGTGGGACCGTCGGGCACCAGGCCGGAGCCCTCGACATCGAAGAAGAGTCGCACGCCGTTGACGAGCACCCGCATGCGATTACCTCACGGCGCGTCCGCCGCTTCTACCACTACCACGGTCACTCCCGGCTTCCCAACGGTGACTTGCGTGCCACGGCCTTGAAGAAGGTGTAACAGAAGGTGCCATCCCCCTCCGCTGTTCGATACAGATCCTGTATTCCCCGGCTCCATGCTGCCCCGTCAATCATTCCGCTCGCGATGGCGCGGTCGCCCACCGCCTCGACCATTGCCGTGAAGGTCTTCCTGGTGAAGCCGTCGACCAGATCCGGCCGGCTCGCGTCCACGTAGACCACGCGCGGTGACACGCGGACGTCCTCGAGACCGGCTTGGACGAGCAGCGGATACAGCGAGCGGCCGATCAGCGAGTCGCCGCCGGCGCGGGCCTGGAGCTCGATCAGGCACTGTATGGCCCTGCGGGCATGCGGGCTTTCAGGATGGAAATAGACCGAGCCGTGATCGCCTTCGATGACGGTGATCGTGCCGCCCCGCTTCAGCACCCTCCTCAAGCCCGCGATCGCCTCTCCTGGCCGCGCGAGGTGCTCGAGAACGAAACAGACGAACACATGGTCGAAGCTCTCGGGATGGAATGGCAGCGCGTACAGGTCGGCCTGCTGAAACCCGACATTCCTGATACCGGCGGACCGTGCTCTCCGTCGCGCGGCGGCCAGTGACTCGGCCGAGATATCCATGGAAAGGATGGTGGCCCCGTCGCTGCGGGACGCGAGCGTCACGGTTTGAGCGCCGACGCCACAGCCGGCCTCGAGGACCAGGCTGCCCGGCGGGTAGGAGGTGTCGGAGTGCAGAAGATCCGTCAACGTGTTCGCCTGATCGACAAGACGGGTCCTCTCGACGCCCGAATACCCATGAACGTACTCGTGCTCGGTGGTCACGGTACGCGACTCTCCCGCATCATCGACCTCGCGGCTCAGCGGTTCGTTTCAGTCGAGCTCGAGCGTGATGGGGCAGTGGTCCGAGCCCTGGACGTGGGGCAGGATCCCGGCGGCCTTGACGCGGCCGCGCAGCTCTTCCGAGACGAAGAAGTAGTCGATGCGCCAGCCGACATTGCGGGCCCGCGCCCCGCTCTTCATGTCCCACCAAGTATAGTGGCCCGGCTCGCTGACGAAGAGCCGGAAGGTGTCGTGGTAGCCCTGACCGAGATATCTGGTCACCCACGCCCGCTCCTCGGGCAGGAAGCCCGCGGTCTTCTCGTTCTCCTTGGGGCGCGCGATGTCCAGCTCGGTGTGGGCCGTGTTCACGTCGCCGCACACGATGACGCCCTTGCCCGCCTTGCGCAGGCGCTCCGTCAGATCGAGGAAGTCGTCGTAGAACGTGAGCTTGTGGGCAAGCCGCTCCGGGCCCATACCGCTGTTCGGAAAGTACACGTTGAAGAGATGGAAGTCGGGGTACTCCGTGTAGACGAGGCGCCCCTCCGTGTCGAGAGCGCGTGAGCCGAACGTCGTCTGGACGGCCTGCGGCTCGGGCCTCGTATAGGTCGCCACGCCGCTGTAGCCCTTCTTCTCGGCCATGCTCCAGTAGGAGCGGTAGCCGCCCACGTCCTTCATCTCGGGCGTGAGCTGCTCGTGCTGGATCTTTGTCTCCTGGACGCAGAGGATATCGGGCTGCTCGGCCGTGACGAAGTCGAGGAAGCCCTTCTTCCACGCGGCGCGGATGCCGTTGATGTTCCACGAGACGAGCTTCATTTGTTGCGCTAGCCGCGGCCCATCGTGTAGAACTCGCGGTTGGGCTTCATGTCGGCAAGGTTGGCCATGCGGTTGGAGAGGTTGAAGAAGGCCGCGACCGCGCCGATGTCCCAGATGTCCGAGTCCGTGAAGCCGTGGCCGCGCAGGCGCTCGAAGTCCGCCTGGTCGATCTCCGCCGAGCGCTCCGTCACCTTGACGGCGAAGTCGAGCATGGCGCGCTGGCGGGGCGTGATGTCGACCACGCGGTAGTTGGCGCTGATCTGGTCGGCGAGCACGGGGTTCTTGCTGAGGATGCGGAGCGCCGCGCCGTGGGCCACGGTGCAGTAGCTGCAGCCGTTGACGCGGCTCACCGCCAGCACGATCATCTCGCGCTCGGCGCGCGAGAGCTCCGACGGCCCCTTCATCAGCACGTCGTAGTAGTGGAAGAAGGCACGGAAGTGCTCCGGCTTGTAGCCGTAGGCCAGAAAGACGTTGGGCGTGAAGCCCGCCTTAGCGGCGTTGGCCTCGACGACCTTGCGGATGTCATCCGGAAGGGTCTCGGGCTCGGGCACGGGGAAGCGGCTGATCGGCGTCGCGTTGTCGCTCATGATGGCACTCTCCTCGAAGACGGACAGTGAAGCCCCGGCTGATGACTCGGCCGGGGCTTCACGATCTCTATGGCAGGCGCGAGTTAGCCCTGCTGGATGGCGCTGAGCCTCCAGGCATTGGGTCCGACGGGGCGCACGAAGGTCCAGAACTCCTCGAACTTGACGGGCTCGGCACGGCTGCCCTCCACCACCTGCCCCGAGCGCTCGTCCACCGTGTAGTCGAGCAGGTTCGCCAGGAAGTGCACCGTGACGTAGTCCTGGCCGCTCTCCTGCCAGGCCTCGGTGACGGTGACCGAGCGCACCGCGATATTCTCGAGCCGGTTGATGCGTCCCTGGCCGCGGAAGCGGTCGCAGTCCTTCTGGAGCGTGTCGAACATTTCGGGCGTGAGCGAAGCCCCAGCCTGGCTCATGTCCCGCGCCATCCACGCCGCCTGCATGCGGAAGAAGATATCCGAGGCCGTGTCGGGGAAGCGCGCGGGGTCGAAGCCCGCGTCCATCTGGCGGATGTAGCTCACGCCGCGCTCGAGGTCGCTCGGGCCCGTATCCATCACGGTCTGCGGCTGATACGTCTGCGGCTGGGGCTGCCACTGAGTCCCCCCGGCGCCCTGGCCATACCCCGTCGCGGGCTCAGGTGCGGCTTGGCGGCTCCGCATCATCCGGTAGATGAGATAGCCGCCGCCCGCGATGAGCAGGAGCACCATCAGGCCGCCGCCCATGCCCTGGCCGAAGAACATGCCGCCCAGAAGCCCGCCCAACGCGAGACCGGCCAGGCCGCCCATCAGAGCCCCGCCCCACCCGGAGCGCTGCGGCTGGGTCGGCTGGACCGGCGAGGGAGCGGAAGGCTGGGTCGGTTTCGCGGGGCTGGAAGGAGACGAATAAGTGCGCGTGCCGCGGCTGCCGCTCGAGGTCCCACTGCCGACCCGGGCCCAGGCGTCGGTGACCAGCACGATCGGAGCAAGCGCTAGCGTCATGAGGCACGCGAGTGCGAGAAATCGCTTCATTGAGGGTCCCCTCCTTGGGGCAGCAGGCCTAGGGGCAACAGGTGCGTCCAACCCAGTCGCCACGATCACAGTATAGACGATGATCTGGCGCCCGTGGTCAAGAGGCCGCGCGGCGGAGCCTGTCCATGATGGTGAGCCCCAGGCCTTCCTGCGGGACGGCCTCGACGAAGATGCCCTCGACCCCGGTCGAGTCCAGCTCCCGAAGGACCGCGAAGAGGTCACGGGCATAGGCGCCGAGGTCGCTCGGCATGGTCTTCACGCTGAGCCCGGGGCACTCGAGGGAGACGGGGCGCTGGGTCACCAGAGCCACTGGCCGCCCGGCCTCGATCCAGGGGGCGACGACCCTCTCTCCTGTCCCCGCTTCAACGATGATGACCTGGGCGCGGGGGGCATAGTGGCGGTAGCGGAGCCCCGGCGAGCGTCCCGCGGCCTCCTCGTCGTCGCTGCCGAGCACGCCGACCTCGCCCAGGCAGTCCGTCAGCTCCTCGAGCGTCACGCCGCCCGGCCTCAACAACATGGGCGGCTCGGTGGTCATGTCGAGGACGGTCGATTCCACGCCGACCGGAGTCGGCCCGCCGTCCAGGATCAGCTCGATGCGGCCGTCGAGGTCATCCCGCACGTGCTCGGCACGGGTCGGGCTCGGCCACCCCGAGCGGTTGGCCGACGGCGCGGCGATGGGGCGGCCGCTCGCCTCGATCAGCGCGCGCGCCACGGGGTGGGACGGCACGCGGGCTGCGACGGTGTCGAGCCCGCCCGTTGTGATGAGTGGCACCGTGGCGGCTCGCGGCAGGACCAAGGTCAGGGGCCCGGGCCAGAAGCGCGCCGCGGCATCGCGCGCGCGCGGCGGCACGCGGGCCGCTATGCTCTCGAGCGCGGCGGCGTCGGCCAGGTGGACGATCAACGGATTGCCCCGCGGCCGCTCCTTGGCCTCGAAGATGCGCGCCACTGCCGCCTCGGACAGGGCGTCGGCGCCGAGCCCATAGACGGTCTCGGTCGGGAATGCGACGAGCCCGCCCGCGCGGATCACCTCGGCACCGCGGCGTACACCCTGCTCATCAGCCCTGAGGAAGAAAGTGCGCATGGACGTGGAGGCCGACCCTACCGGAGGGAAGGCCCCGAGGCAAGCCGTCGCTTGCCCCGGAACTTTCCCCTCCCCGTCCGGTCTAAGTGGACAAATACCCGGCTTCGACCGGGCAAGGAGGGGACATGGACACGAATCGCCGGCAGTTCCTGTTCGGATGTGGCGTGGGCGCCCTCGGCGCCGTCGTGGCGCCGGCACGGGCCTGGGCGGACCGGGTCCGCGTGCTCGGCGAAACGGCCGACGTGGACCGATCCGTGGCTGGCAGCCAGGTCAGCCCCGAGTTCCAGCGCTGGATGCGCGCCGCGCGCGTGGGCCAGTCGGCGGCCCACGGCGGCCTCCTGGTCTTCTGGCTCACCGCCAAGGACCAGGCGCCCGCGCTCGAGGTCGCCACGCTCGACGAGGCGCGCAAGTCGGGCGCGCTCCTCATCAGCGAGCGCGACCAGGCGACGGTGCCCGAGCTCGTCATCGAGAACCGAGGCAAGATCCACACCCTGCTCCTGGCCGGCGAGATTCTGATCGGCGGCAAGCAGAACCGCGTGCTGCGCGAGGACATCCTCCTACCGCCGCTGAGCGGGCCGCGCCCGATCGGCGTCTACTGCGTCGAACAGGGACGCTGGAACGAAGGCCGCAGGGAGTTCGAGAGCAAGGGCAGCTTCGCCCAGCCGGGGCTGCGCTCGAAGCTCATGGAGCGCCCCGACCAGGGCCGCGTCTGGGACTCGGTCGCCAAGGCCGCGCGGGAGGCCGCGCCGGCCACACAGTCACCGACGGGTAGCTACCAGGCCATCTATGAGGACGGCAGGATCAAGGATCACCTGAGCGATATCGAGCGCGTCGCGCCCATGCGGCCGCCCGCTCTTGCCCACGGCGCCGCGGTCTTCTTCGGTGCTTCGCTGTCGGGGCTCGATCTCTTTCACGCGCCGGGGCTCTTCGCGCGCGAGTGGCCGAAGCTCCTGCGCGCGTATGCCGTGGAGACCTACGGCAAGATGCTGCCGATGGACGTCTCGGAAACCAAGCTCCGCGCCCAGGTCGAGGGACTCGTCGCTCAGGCGGCGAGGGTCGAGGGCTCGATGCGGGGGAACGCGGGCGTGGGCCAGCTCTTCGAGTTCCGCGCGGGCTCAGGCCGCGGCGCGGCGCTCCTCTTCGAGGGCCGCGCCGTCCACACCGCCATTCTTTAATCGCAGTTGACGATGACTACGGTCTCGCGAGAAAGCCGTGGGAGATGCTGTTGGCATCGATGTAGTAGCCCACGATGCGGCCGTGCCCATTGATCCCAAAGGCCGCGGTGACCGTCGCGCCCGGGACGTCGAGCGTCGTGAACGTGCCCGCAGGGTCCAGCAGGAAGCCATGCCCCACCCCGCTCGAATCTGCGTAGAAGCCCACGATCTGACCGTGCCGATTGATCCCAAAGGCCTCGGTGGACGTCGCGCCTGGGACGTCGAGAGTCGTGAAGGTAAAGGCGGACGCGTTCGACCCAATGGCTAGGAGGGTGAGGAAAAACGCGCTCAGCTGGAGCGCCCTGCGGCGGCGGACGGGGATGTAGCGCGCGAAGGGTGCCATGGTCTTCTTTCCTCTCTCAGGCTGGCCGGATCGCCAGCAGCTCGACTTCGAAGATGAGCGTGGCGCCGGGTGGGATGACGTTGCCGGCGCCGCGATCACCGTAGCCGAGATGCGCGGGGATGATGAGCTTGCGCTTGCCGCCCACCTTCATCGAGCCGACGCCCTCGTCCCAACCCTTGATGACGCGGCCCTTGCCGATGGGGAAAGTGAACGGCTCGCCGCGGTCCACCGAGCTGTCGAACTTCTGGCCGCTCTTGAGCCACCCCGTGTAGTGCACGCTGACCGTCTCGCCGGGCTTGGGCCGGGCTCCCGTGCCCTCGACGAGCTCGACGTACTCGAGCCCGGTAGCCGTCTGGATGACCTGCTCGTCCATAGTCTCGCGTTTCCCCTGTTCGGCACGATAGCACGTCGTAGAATGGAGCCCGTGACGTATAGTTGCGCGTTCTGCGGCGAGGACAACGATGTTCTCGCGGACCCGAGCGGCGGGCGCCGTCAGACCTTCACCGAGGACTGCGCGGTGTGCTGCCGCCCGAATCTCATCACGCTCGTCTTCGAGGGCGACCGGGTGCGCCTTGAAGCGGTCCAGGAGTACGAGGCGTGAGGGCGCCGCGGCGCCCCGGCGTCAGCGAGTGCGGCGACCCACCAGCGCGGCCTCGAGCGAGCGGCGATCCGCGCGCGTGAGTCCGCGCGCCATGGCCGGCGTCAAGAGCCGCGTATGCGGGATGTCGACCAAGTGCTCCGGGATCCACCATTGGGAGCGTTCGGACGTCATCCAGGCCGGGTGCGCCTTGTCGAATCGCGCGAGGTTGACCGGGCGCGAGAAGGTCCGCAGCGTCCGCCTCCCGCGCAGGTCGACGTAGCCCTCGAAGTAGCTCATCGCCAGCTCCCGCAGGCCCCGGTACACGGGCTCGCGGTAGCGCAGCCCGGAGTAGTTCGACTTGGCGACGGCGCCCCAGCGGCCGCGCACCCGGAAGATGGCGATGACGTGGTCGGTGTCGTCCGGGACGGACTCCATGTCGAGGAGCAGCGGCGGGTAGCCCAGCACCCGGAGCGCCGCCGCCCCGAAGATGGCGCCCTCGAGGCAGTGCGCCGTGCGCTCGCGCAGCACGCGGCGCGGTGACCACGCCGTCTCCCCGAGATGGTACGGCAGGGCGTCGAGCAGGCCCTGCACTCCGCTCGGCGTCTTGAGCGCGAGGAGAACCCGGAGCTCGCGCGGCGTGAAGCCCCAGGAATTCCTCCCGGGGCCGCGCGCCACACTCAATGCGTCACCGGAGGTTCGGCGTGGGGCGGGGGCGGCTCGCCGGGCAGACCGGTAAACCGCTCCCGCAGCTTCATCCAGAGCTCGAGTCGCGACCAGTCCGGCTCGGCGACATAGCGCTGGCGGGCGGGATCGATCCACGGGTTGGGGAAGAACACCGTCAGCATCTGCTCGCCCCGCCCGTTCCACATCCGGACACCCCACGAGCTCGCGCGGCCCTTGCGGTCGAGGTTGCGGAAGAACGCGGCGCGATCGCACCGGCGCCACCGCGCGAGCTCGGGAGGCGTCGGCAGGCTCGAGCTTCCGCGATGGGGGCCGATGCAGAGGTGGAAGTGCCAGGACTCGCTGCCGGCCACCTGCACCGTCGCGTAGCCGTCGAGGAGCGAGATCGTGGGCTGTGCTCCGAAGCGCCCCTCGAAGACGGCGCCCTCGATGCAGGGACCGAAGATCACGTGCCGCCAGCTCACCTCGAACATTTCTCTCAGGAGCGCCAGCAACGCGGACTCGGAGCACTCGATGTCGAAGTACTCGGTGCGGGTGCCGTCGAGGTTGGCGTGGGTCGAAGCCATGAAGGGGTCGCTCGCGCCGACCTACGGCATGAGGCCCTGCGGCTGCGGAGCCCAGGCGACGCGCACGGCGGGTCCGCGCTTACTCGGGCACGCTGTTCAGCACGTAGAGCGCCGCGATCAGGTTGGTGCCCTCGGGAAATGGCCCGAACCACTTCTCGTAGATCGGCACGACCTCAGCGCTGCGGTACAGGCGGATCAGGACCCGATCGGCAGCGAGACGGAAGCCCGCGTCGCCCCGGCGGACCATGAACGCATAGGGCTCGTAGGAGATGAACGCCTCGAGAAGCGCCAGCTTGGCCGGATTCTTCGAGCTGCGGCCCAGGCCGACCAGGAGCGTCCGGTCCGATGCGTACGCGTCGATTTTCCCGTCGTCCAGCGCCCCGAGCCCTTCGGCGTGGTCCTTCACGGACAGGAGCGTCACGTTCTGGAGCGACAGCTTCTGGATGACGTCGCGCATGGCGCGCTCGGTCGTCGTGGTCGCGATGACCGCCACGCGCTTGCCGGACAAATCCGTGAGCTTGCTGATGCCCGAGGCGATCGTGACGAGCAGGCTGCCGCCGTCGAGAAACGTCAGCGCCGTGAAGTCCACCTGCTGCATCCGGGAGAGCGTCTTCGTCGTCGTCCCGCACTCGATGTCGACGGTGCCGTTGACGACGAAGGCGATGCGATTCTCCGCGGTGACCTTGGCCCACTTGACGTCGAGCTGCGCCAGCGAGAGGTCCTTCTTGACGCCGTCGGCGATGCGCAGGCAGAGATCGATCGAGTACCCCTGCGGCTTGCCGCCGGGGCCCACGGAGGAAAACGGCGCGGACGCTTCGGTGTAGCCGATGGTGATGGCGCCGGTCCGCTTGATCCTTCCGAGCGTGTCCTCCTGGGCCGCCGCCAGGGAGGGAACGGCGAGGAGGAGCGCCACGGCGGTCGAGGTCAGCAGTCGTCGCATGGAGATCTCCCCTACTCGGACAGGCGATTCACGAGGTACATGTTCAGGATGATCGGGGGTTCCTTTCCGATCTCAGGCACGGGAAAACGAAGGCACCGTAGCACCTTTGCCTGTCGAGGCGCAACTCCGGGAGCCCGCGCGCTCAGCGCTTGACCGCGATCCGCGGCGACGGTTGCCCGACGTGGACGTGCGCGCCGGAGGTGGCACCCGGCACAGCGGTCCAGGCCGCGATGAACGGAATGCCCGCGGCGCGCAGAAAGTCCATCAGCACCCGTCCCTCCGGGCTGTCGGGATGCACCGCGACGTCGAGCGCGTCCCTGTGGTCGAAGCCCATGCGGTCGTGCAGCGGCGTCTGGCCGTAGGAGCTAATCGGCAGGGGCCGGCCGAAGCGCGTCACGAAAAACTGCCGGAGCTTGGCCGTGTCCGCCTTGAGGGACCACGCCGCGGTGCCATTGAAGCGGATCAGCCCCGCGCTCTGCTCGAAGCCTCCCGGCTTGAGCGGCGGCAGCCCGGCGAGGGCGCGCGCCGTCGTCGCCTCGGCCAGCGCGTGGTCGGCATCGACCATCGCGCGCCGGGTCTCCTCGACCTTCTGCTGCACTCGCTCGACGGCCGCCTCGGTCTCCTGGAACTCTTTGCGGGAAATGATATCGCGCGCGAGGAGCCGCCGCCCCTCGTCGCGCCTCTTGATGGCCCCCGCGAGCTCGCGCTCCTGCAGCGGCAGGAGCCGCTCGAGGGTCGTCCGGTACTCGTTGAGCGCCGTGACGATCTCGGAGGCGCGCCCCCTGGCTGACGTGGGAGCGGATTCGGTGTCGGCCGCCCAGGGCGCCCGCGCGGCCGGGAAAACCGAAGCGAGGACGGCGGCGAGGATCAGCGCCCCGCGGAGGATCACCGCTGGCGCGGGGGATGGGCCCGCACGGTGTCCTCGTTGATCTCGGTGCCCCAGCCCGGGCCCGCCGGCAGGGTCAGGTAGCCGTCCTTGATGGCGGGCTTCACGGTGACGAGGTCGTCGTGCCACGGCACGGTGTCGGGATCGGTCTCCATGATGCGCAGGTTGGGCACGACGGCGCAGAAGTGCGCGCTCATCATCGTCGCGAGCGGGCCGTAGAAGTTGTGCGGGGCGACGTTGATCTCGTAGGTGTCGGCCATGTTGGCGATCTTCACCGACTCCCCCACCCCGTTCCAGGGCGTGTCGATGATCGCCACGTCCACGGAGTAGTTCTCGAAATACGGCCGGTAGTCGCGCCGGCCGTAGAGGCTCTCGCACGAGGCGACGGGCATGGGGCTGCGGCTGCGGATGTACTGGAGCGCCTTGGGATCTCGCGTGTCGAGCTCGACCCAGAGGAGATCGAAAGGCTCCATGGCGCGCGCCATCTTGATGAAGCCCTCGGTCTTGTAGTTGAAGTTCAGGTCCACCATGATGTCCACGTCGGGTCCCGTCCCCTCGCGGAAGGCCGCCAGCTGCTCCCGCACGGCCTTGATCACGTAGCGCTCCGGGTTCAGCTCGGGGAAGCCCTCGCCCGTCCGGGCGAAGCCGGGGGCGTAGTTGCGCGGGTTGTCCCCGAACAGCAGCGCGTTGGTCTTGAGCGCGGTGAAGCCCTTCGCCACCACTTCCTCGCCGAGCTTCACGACGTCGTCGAGCGTCTTCACCGGCGGGATCTGCATCTCCTTGTGGGCCCGGACCCGATACGTGCCGCAGTGGGACCAGTAGAGGCGGATGCTGTCGCGCACCGGGCCGCCCAGCATCTCGTACACCGGGATGCCGAGGGCGCGCGCCTTGACGTCCAGCATCGCGTTCTCGATGGCGGCGATGGCCTGCTGGATCACGCCGCCGGACGACTGGCGCCGGACGGCGTACATGTGAGTGACGTGCGCCTCCCAGGCGCGCGGGTCTTTGCCGACGACGGCCGGCGCCAGCCGGTCGATCACCGCCGACAGGCCGGGGCCGCCGAAGGTCTCGTTGTACTCGCTCCAGCCGACGAGGCCCGAGTCGGTCGTGAGCTTGAGGAAGTCGAAGTTGCGCGTCCCAGCATCACAGTGCAGCGACTCGAGCTTGGCGATCCTCATCAGGGCTGTCCTCCGAGTCCCGAGAGTACGACAAACGCGGGCCATCCTCCAGAACAGTGTCCCGGGACACTATCCCGGGGACACTATCCCAGGACCCTATCCAAGCCAGGCGGACTCAGCGCGATGCTATCTGGGAGCCCCGCATGGCCGTGTAGCCGCGCGCAACCATGCAAGTGGCATACGCGTCGCGGTCCACGCGGTAGATCAGCAGGAGCTGGCCGTGGTCCGGATCGTCCGCCGAGGCCAGCCCGCACTCCTTCTGATCGCGCTCCCGCTCGGCGACCATGACGCCGGGCTTGTCAAAGGTCAGAGGGCCGGTCCCGCACGCCACCAGCAAGAGCGGCGAGACCACCATGGTCATGAACGCCGCCGCGGCTGCCAATCGATGTCGAAACATCGTCATGTCTCCTCTCCAGCACGGGTGGGTCAAGCCACCTTGCCTGCCGAAGAGGAGAGCATTGCCTGTGCCAAGCAACCGCGCGCTGCCACCGGATCAGCAACGTACCGATCGCGCCCGTGTTTGGCGGCAGCGCGGCCCGGCGGCCGCCGAATGTGCCCTGGGGCGCTCGAACGTGCCGGGTAGGAATTACCGGGTGCGAGCCCGGCGACCCTCAGGCGGTCGCGGCCTTCAGATCGTCGAGCTGGCGGCGGACGCCGGCGACCATGGACGCCAGATCCGACGTGAGCATGATGAGGTCGAAGCCGCGCTTCACCGCCCCGGCGGCGAAGGCCGCGCTCGCGCAGTGCATGCCCGCCTTGATGCCGTGCTTGTGCGCCGTGTCGCGGATCTTGTCGCACGTGGCCAGATGCACCGGGTCGCTCTTGTCGGGGCCGGGCGGCAGGCCCAGCGCGAACGAGAGATCGGCGGGGCCGATGTAGACGGCATCGAGCCCCAGGGTGGCGCAGATCGCGTCGAGGTTGGCGAGCCCTTCCGTCGTCTCGACCATGCCCATTACGACGATCTCGTCATTGGCCTTGGCGACATAGTCGGCGCCGCCGTAGTGCACGGCGCGCACGGGCCCGGACGAGCGCATGCCCACCGGCGGATAGCGGCAGGCGGCCACCGCCTTCGCCGCGTCGTCGGCCGTATTGATGAGCGGTACGAGGATGCCGTAGGCGCCGAGGTCGAGCGCCTTCATGATGGTCGCCGGGTCGTTCCACGGCACCCGTACCACCGGCACGGTGTCGGTCTGCGAGATCGCCTGGAGCATCGGCAGGACATCGGCCATGTCGGTCGTCCCGTGTTGCATGTCCACGACCAGGGCGTCGAAACCCTGGCGGGCCATCACTTCCGCGGTGAAGCTATGCGATACCGAGAGCCAGCCCATGGTGACCCACCGGCCGTCGCGCCACATCTGCTTCAGCTTGTTCGCTCGCACTATCGCACCTCGCGTCGTGGAATAGCCGGTCGCCCGGCGAGGCGCGAAGCGTATCACATTTGGTAGTCGGCGATGGCATGGACCAGCGCCCCCATCGTCCCCTTGTCGGGCTGGATCCGCGGAACGATCCCCTGCTCGGCCAGGGTCGCCTGGCAGACGGGTCCGATCACGGCCACGACGGCCTTGTCGCGAAGCGCGCCGGCAAGCTCTGCGCGCAGGCCGAGCTCGGCCGCCACGGCGAAGAGATGCTTGATCTGGGGTGAGCTCGTAAACGCCACCACGTCGATCTTGCCATCGAGAAGATCGCGGACCAGCCGGATGAGGGGCCCCTGGTCCTCCGGAAGCGCCCACTCGTAGAGGGGAATGGCGAGCACGGTGGCCCCGCGTGCCCGAAGCCCCTCGACCAGGACCGGATTGTCGTCGCCGTAGAGCTGGACCGCGACGAGCTTCCCGTCGAGGTCGTGCCCGGCGAGGGCTTGCATCAAGCCTTCGGAAGTCGGCTCCCTGGGCGCCAGATCGAGCCGGATGCCCGCTTCGCGAAGCGCGGCGGCGGGCTTGGGGCCGCGGGCCACGACCACCATCTTCTCGAGAGCCATGACCAGGGCGCCGCGCTTTCCCTTGTCGGCCGCCAGGTCGAGAAAGGCGCGAGTGCCGACGCCGGTGAGGAAGATGATCATCGAGACCTCGTCGCGGCAGATGCGCGCGAGCACGCCGAGCGCCGGCCCGAGATCGCGGCGCGGAACCTCCCTGACCGCGGGAGCGGAGTAGGGCACCCCGCCGAGCTTCCTGATGAGACTCGCCAGCTCGGCTGCGCGCCGGGCTTCGGTGATGGCGATGATCTTTCCGCCGAGCGAGGCCACGACCGGCTCGTCAGCCATCCACGCCGTGAGGCGGTGGTCCGGGTGAGAGATCACGGGCCACGGCGGCGACCTCCTGGCCCGCGACGAAGCGGCGCAGCTCTTCGTCCGTGCGCCGGGCGGAGAACTGCCTGAAGCTCTCCCCGTTCTGCCGCTCGGCGAGATACACTCTCAACAGCCGCTCGATGGCCGCGGGGACTTCCGTCGCGGGCGCGCGGTAGCCGATCGGCCGCGCCCGGCCTTGGTGCTTGCCCACGGCGCCGCCCACGAAGAAGTAGTAGGCGTCCACCATCTGGCCCTCGACCTTCGCCTTCTTCCCTTCGATCCCGATGTCGGCTATCCAGTGCTGGCCGCAGCTATTGGGGCAGCCGGTGATATTGATTTTGACGTGCTGGTCGAAGCCGGGGAGCCGCGTCTCCAGATCCTCCACCATCCACCGGGCGAAGCCCTTGGTCTCGGTCAGCGCGAGCTTGCAGAACTCGGTCCCGGTGCAGGCGATGGTGCCGCGCCAGAAGGGCGAGCCACCGAGCCTGAGCCCGGCGGCCTCGATCTCCTTCGCCAGCCCAGCGGTCCGGTCCTGGGCGACGTTCAGGATGAGGAGGTTCTGCATGTTGGTCGTCCGGAGCTCGCCCGTCCCGTAGCGGTCGGCGAGCTCGGCCACGGCCCGCATGTCGGCAGGACTCATCCTCCCACGGAGGACGGCCAGGCCCGCGTAAGCGTAGCCGTCCTGTTTCTGGGAATGGATGCCGACGTGGTCTCGGTACACGTCGTCCGGGGGATCGTCGGCGACGGCGGGATCCAGCCGAAAGCCGATCCGGCGCTCGAGCTCTTCCAGGAAGCGCTCGGCCGTCCAGCCGTGGGTGAGAAAGAGGAACTTGAGCCGCGCCTTCTCCCGGTTCTGACGCAGGACGTCGCTGTCCCTGAAGATCTCCGAGATTCCCTTGACGACGGGGAGGACCTGGTTCCAGTGGACGAAGGCGTTGAGCCGCACGGCCAGATGCGGATCGGTCGAGAGTCCGCCCCCGACACGCACCGCGAAGCCGACCTCGCCCGTCTCGGGGTGCCGGATCGCCGTCATTCCGACGTCGTTGATCTCCGGGTAGGAGCACCACGCGCGGCAGCCGGTGATGGAGATCTTGTACTTGCGGGGCAGGTTGTAGAATTCGGGGTTGCCGTTGAGCATCCGGTTGGCCGCTAACACCAGCGGAGAGGCGTCCACGATCTCATCGCCGTCCACGCCGGCCACGGCGCACCCGGTGATATTGCGCGTCGTGTCCCCGCACGAGCCCAGCGTCGCGAGACCGCAGCGCCAGAGGCTCTGGAAGATCTCGGGCAGGTCCTCGATCCTGAGCCAGTGGAGCTGGACGTTCTGGCGCACGGTGAGGTCGGCGATCCCACGGGCATACTTCTCGGACAGATCGGCGATCGTCCGCAACTGGTGCGAGAACAGGATGCCGTTGGGAATCCGGATTCTCAACATCAGGTAGGGCACGGCCTTGCCCTCACCGCCCTTGCCTCCGACGGCGCCCACGCCGTCTCCCTGCGTGTAGACCCCCCAGAACCGGAAGTAGGTCTGCAGCCAGGCCGGCGGGATCGACTGGAAGCCTTCCCGGGCGAAACGGACGATCTCCGAGTACGCCTCCCAGGGGTTCAGCTCGCGCTTGAGCCGCTCGACCTTCTGGGCCTTGGTTTCCTTGACCTCCGGAGCCGGGGCGCTCTTCACCTCGGCCCCGCGCACCCAGTCTCTCAGGATCTCCGCGACTTCCGGGCGGGCAAACTCCGAGGGCAAGGGCTCTCCCCGGCCCAGGAACTCGCGCACCAGCGCTCCGCTGAGCGCCATCCTGTCAGCAGGCGCATGCGGGCAGGTCTTAGGCGACGTGACGGTCTCGCACCGGCGGCAGTAGAAGGTCTCGTCGAAGAAGAGGGGAACGATACCGAGCTCGTCCTGGGTGAACCGGTGGAAGATCTCATCGACGGTCAAGGGAGCCGAGGCGGTCTCGATCCCGGCGTATTCCCTTCCCACGATGAAGTGGGAGCAGCCGTAGTTCTTCCGGACCAGGGCGTGGAAGAGCGTCTCCCTGGGGCCGGCGTAGCGCATCGCGCCTGGGAACACTCCGAGCACGACCCGGTTGTCGGGGTAGTACTGCTCGACCAGGATCTTGTAGCAGCGAATGCGGACTTCCGACGGAATCTCGTCGAGCTTGGACTTGCCCACCAGCGGGTGAATCAGGAGACCGTCCAGCGGCTCCAGCGCGCACTTCTGGATGTATTCATGCGCGCGATGAATGGGATGCTGGCTCTGAAACCCCACCACGGTGCGCCATCCAAGCTCGTGGAACCGGGCCCGCATCTCGGCAGGATCGAGGCGATACGGCTCGAACTCCTTGAGCGGAGGGCGCGCGATCAGGTCAACCTTGCCCGCGAGGCAGAGGTCGCCGCGGGTGAGCTGATAGGCTGCCCCGGGATGCCGCGGGTCCTCCGTCCCATAGACGAGATGGGCCTCCTCACGTCCGTCGTAGAGAAAGCGCTCATCGAGGTGAAGGATGCCGAGCGGCTCTTCCCATGGGCTCACCAGGGCGACCTCGTCGCCGTCTCTCAGGGCGTCCGCCGCGGCGCGCTTCACGGCGAGAGTGATCGGCAGCGTCCACGGCAGACCGCTGGCGAGGCGCATCTCGTGGAGCACGCTCCTGTAGTCGGCCTCGCCCATGAATCCTTGGAGCGGGCTGTACGCGCCGCCGGCGAGCAGCTCGAGATCCGACATCGTCCGGGCGTTCAGTGCGATTCGCTTGAGAGAAGAAGCCCGCTGACGGGCCTCTTCACGGGCGCCGCCATGGAGGAACCGATCAACCAGCCTCCCCCCGTGGGGAGCGACTATGCCGTTCAGAGAAACATCAGCCATATGTCCTGCCCTCCCCTGAATGGTCAGCGAGGTTCACAATTAGTACCTTCTTGATCGGCAGAGTCAAGAATTTAATTCGGCAGGTGAGAAAGGTAGTTATGGACGCCAACTGGCGCCCCGGGCTAAGGGCGCAGTACCCTGACCGGCGTGCCGTCGAGGTAGGCCTTGATGTCCTCGAGGGCGTGCCCGTAGAAGATCCGGTAGGTCTCGGACGTGACGTACCCCAGGTGCGGAGTGATCACGATACTGGGAAGCCGGCGGAACGGGTGATCGAGCGGCAACGGCTCTTCGTCGAAGACATCGAGCCCCGCGCCGGCGATGGTGCCGTCGCCGAGGGCCCGGATGAGCGCGGCCTCGTCCACGATCGGGCCGCGCGACGTGTTGATCAGGTACGCGCTCCGCTTCATGACACCCAGCTCGCGCGCGCCGATGAGCCCCCGCGTGCGCTCGCCCAGGACCAGGTGGATGGAGACGATGTCCGAGCGCGCGAGCAGTTCGTCCTTCGTCACGAGCATTGCGTCCGCCGCGGCGGCGCGCTCGGCCGTCAGGTTCTGGCTCCACGCCAGCACCTCCATCTCGAAGGCGCGCCCGACCCGCGCCGCGCGTGAGCCCAGGGTTCCGAGCCCGAGCACGCCCAGCGTCTTGCCGTTCAATCCCTGCCCGAGGCTCGTCTGCCAGCGTCCCTCGCGCGTCGCGCGGTCCTCGGCGGGGATGCGCCGCATCAGCGAGAGGATGAGCCCCCACGCCAGCTCCGCCGTCGGGTACGGCAGGCCGGCCGTGCCGCAGACGACCACGCCGCGCTCCGCCGCCGCCTTCATGTCGATGGAGGCGTTGCGCATGCCCGCGGTGACCAGGAGCTTGAGCTTGGGCAGCCGGTCGAGGAGAGTCCGGGGAAACGGCGTCCGTTCCCGGAGCGCCATGACGATGTCGAAGTCAGCCAAGCGCTTGGCCACCGCGTCCTCGCCGGCCACGTGGTCCTTGAAGACCACGACCTCCGTGCCCGCGGGCAGGCTCTTCCAGTCGGCCATGCCGAGCGCCACGCCCTGGTAGTCGTCGAGAAGCGCCACGCGCGCCACGCCTAGTTGCCCTCGGTCCGGGTGATCCCGCCCGCCGCGGCGCCATCGAGGATGGCGGCCGACGCGGTCTCGTCGCACCGCAGCCGGAAGGTCATCGTGCCGAGACAGGGGCCGGAGACCTGGAGCCCTGTGCGACCGATGCGAACATGGCGCATAGGGCCCAGAGAGTAGCGGGGATGCCCGCGCTCGGCAAGTGGGCGCCGCTTGACGGGCGGCCGGGCCCCGGCGGAAGATCGCTAGCCATGCAAGCGCCGGCCGCCCCGCCCTCCGCCGCCAGCATCGTCCGCCGGTACTACGGCGTCTGGCTCGTCTACTCCCTGGCCGGCGGGTTCCTCGCCGGAGTGTACCCGCTGTTCCTGCGTTCGCGCGGCCTCAACCAGTTCGAGATCAACAGCGTGCTCGCCATGTACTTCGCGGTCACCTTCCTTCTCGACGTGCCGACCGGCGCGTTCGCCGACGCGATCGGCCGCCGCCTGGCCTTCGTGCTCGGCTGTGCCCTGCGCTGCCTGGCCTTCGGCCTCTACTTCCTCTCGCACGCCTACGTGCTGTTCCTGGTCGCGGAGACCATCGACGCGGTCGGCACCACGTTCTGCAACGGCGCCATCGACGCCTGGGGTGTGGACGCGCTCGACGACGCGGGCTTCGAGGGCACCAAAGACAGCCTCTTCTCGAGGATCTCGCAGCTCTCGAGCCTGGGCTTCATGGTCACGGCCCTCATCGGGGCGTTCGTGGGCCAAGTCGACATCGCGTGGCCGTGGCTCCTCGGCGCCGGCGGCTTCATCGTCAGCGGCCTCGTTGGCACGCTTCTCCACGAGCGGCCGCGGCTCGCCTCCGCCGGCGGTCACCGCGCGATGCGCGAGGCGATCCGGTCGCGGATCGGCGCCGGCCTCCAGCGCGGCTTCGGCGTCCGCTCGGTCCGCCTGCTGAGTCTTGCCGAGGCCATCATCCTGGCCCTGTGGGCGCCGTACTGGCTCGAGTGGCCGCTGCTCTTCAAGGACGGCTACGGCGCCGGCGTCTGGGTCGTCGGCTGGATCTTCTGCGTGCTGGGTCTCGGGCGCCTGATCGGCGCCGAGGCCGCGGCCCGGATGGTGGGCGTCGCGCCCAGTCGCCCGCGCCTCTTGAGCGGTCTCCTCATCGCTTCGGGCCTCCTGCTGGTCGGAGCTGGATTCGCAGCGGGGCAGCCCAATCTCGCGCTCGCATTCCTGTTCCTCATGAATGTTTGCCAGGGCGCCCGCGAGCCGCTCGCGCTCAGCTGGTTCAACGAGCAGCTCGAGCCCGAGGAGCGGGCGACGATGCTGTCGTTCCGCAGCACGATGGCCACGGCGGGGGGCTCGGTGGGGCTCCTGCTGGGCGGAGTCGTGGCCGACCTGCGCGGCATCCCGTTCGCCTGGAAGATGGCGGGAACGCTCTCGCTTCTCGCCGTCCCCTGTTACTTGGCGCTGAGGCCGCGGCCCGGCCTGACGGCTCCAAGGAGGACATCGCGATGAGCCTCATAACGATCGATCAACTCGACATGGCCGTGCCGAAAGCCCGCTACGAGGACCTCGTCAAGTACGTCGACTTCCTGAACGAAGGCATGGAAACGTTCGAGATCAACACGCCCAACCGGATCGCCGCGTTCATCGCGCAGGTCGCCCACGAGTCGGGCGACTTCCGCAGCACCGAAGAGAACCTGAACTACTCGTGGCAGGCCCTTCGCAACACGTGGCCCAAGAGGTTTGCGACCGACGAGGTGGCGAAACAGTATCACCGCCAGCCGGAGCGCATCGCGAACGTCGCCTACGCCGGCCGCTACGGCAACGGCGACGAAGCCAGCGGCGACGGCTGGAAATATCGGGGCCGCGGCCTGATCCAGGTCACCTTTCGCGACAACTACGCGGCCTATGCGCAAGCCGTCGCCGACCCGTCCATCATCACCGCCCCGGAACAGGTCGCCCAGCCGCGTCACGCCGCCTTGTCAGCGTGCTGGTTCTGGCACGAGAACGGCCTCAACCCGCTCGCCGATGCCGGCAATGAGACGAGCTTCAACCAGATCACCCTCAAGATCAACGGCGGGTGGAACGGCAAGGAAGACCGGCTGGAGAACTGGGCGGAGGCCCGGGTGGTGATGCTGGCGTGACGCCCGCTGATACGCCAGGATCTTGCGGTATCCTAGGCGCCCCTGCGGATGGGGTCTGAGAGAGGAGCAACCATGAAAGCGGAGGAATTCGAAAGCTTCGACGGGCTCGGGTTGGCCGGGCTGGTGCGGCGGGGCGACGTGAGCCCAGCCGAGCTGCTCGATGCCGCCGTCTCGCGGGTGGAAGCGCGGAACCCCGAGCTCAACGCCGTCGTCACGCGGCTGTACGACCAGGCGCGCGCGGCCATCGCCGCCGGCCTGGCGAATGGCCCGTTCACCGGCGTGCCGTACCTGCTCAAGGACCTGGGCGCCCACTACGCCGGCGCCGTGACCAGCTTCGGCAGCGCGCTCTTCAAGGACTTCGTCCTGGACCACGACAGCGAGATCACGGCGCGGCTCCGGCGCGCCGGTCTCGTCATCTTCGGCAAGACCAACACGCCGGAGATGGGGCTCGCCGCTTCCACCGAGCCGCGCCTGTTCGGCCCGACGCGCAATCCCTGGAAGCTCGGTCACAGCGCGGGCGGCTCGAGCGGCGGCTCAGCGGCCGCCGTCGCGGCCGGCATGGTGCCGATGGCGCACGCCACGGATGGCGGCGGCTCCATCCGGATCCCGGCCTCCTGCTGCGGCCTCTTCGGCCTCAAGCCGACCCGCGCGCGCACGCCGATGGGACCGGACGCCGGCGAGGGCTGGGGCGGCGCCTCGGTGGGTCACGCCGTCACGCGGACGGTGCGGGACAGCGCGGCGCTGCTCGATGCGACGTCCGGGCCCGACATCGGCGACCCCTACTGGGCGCCGCCCCCCGCGCGGCCCTTCCTCGATGAGATCGGCCGCGACCCGGGATGCCTGCGCATCGCGATCACGACCAGACCCTGGAACGGCCAGCCTGTGGATGCGGAGTGCGTCGAGGCGGCGGTGGCGGCCGGGCGGCTGTGCGAGCGACTCGGCCATCACGTGGAAGAGGCCACGCCCGACGTCGACGCCAAGCTCCTCGGCGAGGCGACCCTCATCATCGTCAGCGCCAATATCCGCGCGGCCCTCGAGGCCCGGGCTGCCGCCCTCGGACGCGAGCTCACGGCCGGCGACGTCGAGCGTCTCACCTGGGCGCGCGCCGCTGATGGGCACATGGCCCGCGCGGCCGACTACGCGCGGTCCATCGGCGTCGTCCACCGCACCGGCCGGCTCGTCGCGCGCTTCTTCACGCGCTACGACATCCTCCTTTCGCCGACGATGTGCCAGCCGCCCTATCCGCTCGGCGTCCTCGACCTGATGACCGAGGACGTCGAGGCGTACACGCGGGCGATTCTCGGCGCGATCGGCTTCACGTCACTCTTCAACTCGGCGGGGAGCCCGGCGATGTCGGTGCCGCTGGCGTGGTCCCGGGCCGGTCTGCCCCTCGGCGTCCAGTTCGCGGCGCCCTTCGGAGACGAAGCCGCGCTGTTCCGCCTGGGCGCCCAGCTCGAGACGGCCCAGCCCTGGGCCGAGCGCCGTCCTCCCGTAGCGGCATGAGGGAGACGTCCATGGACGAGCACGGGATCCGCGAGCTTCTTCGTGACGTCAGCGCCGGGCGCCTGTCACGCCGCGGCTTCGTTCGCGCCATGATCGGCTTTGGCCTCACCGCGCCCCTCGCGAGCCAGATGCTCGCCGCGGCCGGCGTGGCCCAGGCGCAGACGCAAGCGGCCGTCACGCCGCTTCGCCGGGGAGGCGGAGGCCCGCTCAAGGCGCTCTGGTGGGACGCGCCGAACATGCTCAATCCCATCCTCGCCGTCGGCCTCAAGGACTGGAACGCGTGCGCCCTGTTCTACGAGCCGCTCGTGTCGTTCGACCCGCTCGGCAACATGGTGCCGGTCCTGGTCCGCGACGTCCCGAGCGTCAGGAACGGCGGCGTGGCAAGGGACGGGACATCGGTGATCTGGTGGCTGAAGCGTGGAGTCCAGTGGCACGACGGCAAGCCATTCACCGCCCAGGACGTGGTCTTCAACTGGGAATACGCGGCCGACCCCGCCACCGGATCGCCCGCGGCCGGCGTCTACCGCAACGTCAAGCAGGTCGAGGCGATCGATCCCTATACCGTGAAGTTCACCTTCACCCAGCCCACGCCGTACTGGCTCATGACCGGCGCGATCATCCCGCGGCACGTCTTCGAGTCCTACAAGGGCGCCAAGTCCCGGGAAGCGCCGAATAATCTCAAGCCCGTCGGCACCGGTCCGTACCGCTTCGTCGCCTTCAAGCCTGGCGATCTCCTCAAGGCCGAGCTCAATCCCACCTACCACGTCCCCAACCGGCCATTCTTCGACACGGTGGAGGTCAAAGGCGGCGGCGACGCGGTCTCGGCGGCGCGCGCCGTGCTGCAGACCGGCGAGTACGACTACGCGGCGGAAGTCGGCGGTGTCGAGGATGACATCCTCCAGCGGCTCGAGCAGGGCGGCAAAGGCAAAGTCCTCATCGGCTTCGGAGGCCGGATCACCCACGTCCAGCTGAACCAGACCGACCCGTGGACGGAGGTGGACGGCGAGCGCGCGAGCGTGAAGACTGTGCATCCGTTCCTCACGGATCCGTCGGTGCGCGGCGCGCTCGCCCTGCTCGTGGACCGCGCCGGGATCCAGGAGCAGCTCCTCGGCCGCACGGGGCAGGTCACGCCCAACTGGATCAGCGCGCCTGAGCGCTTCCGCTCGAAGAACACCCGCTGGGAGTTCAGCATCGACAAGGCCAATCAGACGCTCGACGCGGGCGGGTGGAAGCGGGGTGCCGATGGCGTCCGCGCACGCGACGGCAAGCGTCTCAGGATGCTGTTCCAGACGGCCACCAACGCGGCGGCGCAGAAGATGCAGGCCGTCATCAAGCAGGCCGCGGCGAAGGCCGGCATCGAGATCGAGCTGAAGTCGGTCGCGCCGTCTTCATTCTATTCCTCGGACCCGGCGAATCCCGACACGTACACGCATTTCTACGCCGACCTCCAGCTGATCACCTACGTGATGGGTCCACCGGATCCCGAGCGCCTGATGCGCGTTTTCACCTCCTGGGAGGTAGCGGCCAAGGAGAACAACTGGCAGAAATTCAATGTCTGGCGCTGGCGCAACGAGGAGTACGACCGGCTCTACCGGGCGGCCGAGACCGAGATGGACCCGGTCAAGCGCGCCACGCTGTTCATTCGCATGAACGACCTCGTCGTCCAGAACGGCATCGTCATCCCGATCCTCCTGCGCGCCAAGGCGGCCGCCGTCTCGAACCGTCTCCGAGGCATCGAGCACAACGCCTATGACCTGGACTTCTGGAATCTCCCCTTCTGGTACCGGGAGGGTTAGCGCGCCAGGTCAGGAGATACCCCCGCACTGGAAGGAGATCCGGAAATGCCAGACGCAACACGGCAGGTGCTGATCGTCCACGGCTGGAGCGACACGTACGAGTCGTTCCAGCCCCTCAAGAATCTCCTCGTGGCCGCGGGCTATCAGACGACGCAGGTGTTCCTCGGAACCTATGCGTCGATGCGCGACGACGTCACGTTCGACGATCTCGCGACCGGCCTGCAGCGGCGCTTCGAGGAGATGGAAGAACACGGAATCCTGACGCTCAAGCCGTTCTCACTCGACGTCATCGTGCATTCGACAGGCGGGCCGGTGGTCCGCCACTGGCTGAACCACTACGTGCGCGACGTCTGCAAGGGGGACCTGGCGCGCTGTCCCGTGCGCTCGCTGATCATGCTCGCGCCCGCCAATTTCGGCTCCAGGCTGGCGGCGCAGGGCAAGTCGGCGCTCGCCAAGCTCTTCAAGGGCGGCATGGAGCACGGCTTCCAGACCGGCAAGAAGATTCTGGAGGGTCTCGAGCTGGGCAGTCCGATCCTCTGGGGAATCGCCGAAAATGACCTCTTCGCGAGCGAGCGCCGCTATCCGGCCACGCCGAATGGGCCGTTCGTGTACGTCATGTCGGGCACGGACACGTACGGGCACTTGAAGGGGCTCGTGGCGAAAGGGGCCAATGAGAACGGCTCGGATGGCACGATCCGGGCCGCCGCAGCGTCGTTGAACAGCATCAAGATCCAGGTCGACTATACGCGGCCCGACAGGCCGAACGCGCGGATCGCCTTTCAGCCCAATGAGCCGTTCGCCTTTCGCGTGATGCCGGGAATGAACCATTCGACGATCGTTCCCAAGAACGAGCCACCGGCCACCAACGGGACGTTTGCCCAGATTCTACAGTGCCTGTCGGTCTCGGCTCCCGAGCAGTACAAGGCGGTGACCGACGCGTGGGAAGCCGACACGAAGGCCTTCTTCGAGGGCGAGCAGACGAAAGAATCGGGAGAGCCTGTCGATCCCCACCAGCAGTTCATCATCCGGGTCCGCGATGAGATAAAAAATGACGTGGCCGACTATCGGCTGGAGTTTCACGTGGTCGATGCCACGATTCGATACAGCTCCTGGCAGGACGACGACGAGACCCTCCGGAAGCTGCAGGCGTACCGGGACCTTACAATCTTCTTGCAGGAACAGGTGCTGTTGGACGTCCAGCCGCACAGCGTGAATCCGAGCTACCGGACGTTCTTTGTCAACCTCCGGCGCCTGGAGGAGCTGAGGGAGAAACTTCTGAAGGACCCACGGCAGCCGTACATCGCGATGAACGTGGACGCCGTGCCTCGCGGTCAGGGACTGACGTATGACACGGACCGGCTGCGATACATTCGCATCGATAGGCCGTTGCCGGCCGGGGACGGCCGGCAAGTCACATTCTTCAAAGAGAGCACGTCAACCCTGGTTGACGTCTCGTTACAGGGGGTGCAAGGGCCCGAGGTGATCAGCGTGGTGTGAGGCAGCGCCACGGCGCAGCGCGCGAGGCGCGCCGCGCCGAGTGCGCCGGCGCCAGGTCAGGGAGCGCTGATCACGAAGTTGCCGCTCGAGAGGACGCCACCGGGAATCGCGATTCCCCCGGGGCCCAGGAAGTTGACGTCGATGACGTCCGTGCCGGCTCCCGGCTCACCGTTGTCGGTGATGGAGAATACGTTGTCCGAGGTGAACTGGAACGCCGAGCCGTCGGTGACCAGGACCTTGCATTTCCCCACGCTGTGGAAGCTCGCATGGTTCCCGTTGATCGCCACCTGGTCGAATGTCCGGTAGGTGCAGGTCGCCGCGGCGGTGGTCCCATCGGGCACGTCGAAGTGCTCGATGATGATGAAATGTCCCTTGGGCGTGTCGTTTCCCGTCAGATACACGCGGCCGGCGAACGAGAACTGGTCCTTGGTGCCACCCCCGGTGACGAACGCGGAGGGCCCGGCGTCGGCCGGAAGCACGGGCAGCGGCGCGGTGGAGACGAGAGCCAGAGCGAGGAGGATTGCGGTCCGTTTCATGGTTGCTCTCCTTTGAGGGGGTGGTTGGTGGGTTCGCACCATAGCATGCGAAATGGTCGTGTCAACCAGCTTTGTTACAAGGTAAGAATTTCTCCCACCCGTTCGATCGGGATCGCCGCCTGTTTTAAATCCATAGTTTTTCAAGGAAGTCGAAGGTTGCGAGGCTGGCAATCATCCGGCATGCCTGATGCAAGAAAATCCCTGACACGTGGGAAAGGAGAATGGCCATGAACGACGACATCCGAGACATCATGACTCCAAACCCCCACACCATCCAGCCCAGCATGTCCGTCATGGACGCGGCCCAGATCATGCGCAAGAGCGACATCGGCGACGTGATCGTGGTCGAAGACAAGCGGCTGTTCGGCATCCTGACTGACCGCGACATCGTCGTCCGCGTCCTGGCCGAGGGAAGGGATCCCGAGATCACACCCGTGAGCGACGTCTGCAGCCGGGAGCTCGCGGCCGTGCGGGCCACGGACAGCGTGGGGACGGTGGTGCGCGTGATGCGGGAGAAGGCGGTCCGCCGCCTGCCTGTGGTGGAAGACTCGGGCGAAGTGATCGGCATCGTCTCCATCGGCGACGTGGCTGTCGAGCGGGACCGGCATTCCGCGCTGGCGGATATCAGCGCGGCACCCCCCAACGTCTAGCAGGCCGCCGATAAGGGCCCATCTGCGCCATTTAACTGGACCTTTTTGAGCCGCCTGCGGGTTTGTCAGGGAGTGCGGGGCGCTCCCGGCAGAGTTTGGCGCGTCTTGAGGAAGCCGTCCCAGGGATCCTTGCGGAGCGCTGCGAGCCGGCGCGGCAGATTCTTGACGGTGAACTGGTCGGAGCGCAGGTCCGTGCCCAGCTCGTCCCATGCGATGGGCGTGGCCACCGGCGCGCCGGGCAGGGCCCGCGTGGAGTAGGCCGCGACGGCCGTGGCGCCCTGCGAGTTTCGCAGGTAGTCGATGAAGATCTTCCCCGTGCGGCTCGCCTTGGAGAGGCTGGCCGTGTACTCCTGCGGGGCCCGCTGCGCCATGGCCTCCGCGATGTCCCTGGCGAAGTCTTTGACCGTCGCCCACGGCTGCTTCGGGGCCAGGGGGACGACGACGTGCAGCCCCTTGCCCCCGGTCGTCTTCACGAACGATTGGAGGCGAAGCTTCGTCAGCAGGGATCGAAGCTCACGGGCGGTCGCGATCACGCGCTTCCACGGCACCCCGGGCGCGGGGTCGATGTCGAGCGTGAGCCGGTCGGGGTGCTCCAGGTTGCCGACGCGCGAGCCCCACGGATGCAGCTCGAGAACGCCGAGCTGGACGAGGCTGACGAGCCCCGCCAAGTCCTCGATGTACGCGTAGGTGCGCACGGCGCCCTTCTCCTTCACCTTGACCCCTTCGATGTGTTCGGACGCCTCGGGCCGCACGTGCTTCTGGTAGAAGCATGCGGTTCCCTGCCCCGCCGGGCATCGCACGAGACTCAGAGGGCGTTCCACGACATGCGGCAGGATCCAGTCGCCTATTTCCTCGTAGAAAGCCGCCAAATCCCGCTTCGTGATGCCCTGGCCCGGGTAGAGGATCCGGTCCGGGTGCGTGAGCGTGACGCCGGCGATCGTATCGGAGGCGCGCGAGGACGCGCGCGTCGTTTCGCGAACCGGCCCGCGAGTTCGGACGCCCCGGCGCCCGCGGGAGGGTCGTTTGACGGCGGCGGGCGGCTTGGGCAGCTCTCTCACGACCTCGCGCGCCGGCTTGTCTTCGCGCAGGCCGTGGAAGGTCGGGTGCCGCAAGATTCCATCGCGTGTCCATTCCGTGAAGGCCACGTCGGCGACCAGCTTCGGTTCGACCCAGTGGACGTCGCGCGTCGACCCGGACGGCAGGCTGCGCAGGGGAAAGCGTTCCCGCTCGAGCCCCTGGAGCTTTTCATGCAGTGCCTTCAGCGACCGGGTATCGAAGCCCGTGCCCACGCGTCCGACATACGTGAGCGCCCCGTCCTTGTCGTACACACCGAGGAGCAGGGCGCCGAACCCGGCTCGCGTGCCCTTGGGTTCCGTGAAGCCGACGATCACGAACTCCTGGCTCGCGACGCACTTGACCTTCACCCATGCGGTACCCCGGCCCGATCGGTACGGCGCGTCCTTCTGCTTGGAGATGATGCCCTCGAGCCCCATGCTACATGCCTTCTCGTAAAAGCTGTCGCCCTGCCCCTCGACGTGCTCGGAGTACCGGATCGTCTTGCCGGACCCGTGCAGAAGCCGCGCCAGGAGAGCCTTGCGCGCGGAGAGCGGGAGAGATCGCAGATCGCGTCCGTCCAGGTGCAGGAGGTCGAAGACAAAGTAGACGAGGTCCTGGGTCCGCCCTTGACTGAGCGCTTCCTGCAAGGACTGGAAGTGCGATATGCCGTGCGCATCGAGGATGACCACTTCGCCGTCGAGCAGGGCGCCCTTCGCGCGCAGTCGCTCCGCGGCGGCCGCTACGCCGGGGAACCGCGCCGTCCAGTCCTGGCCGCTTCGCGTGAGCAGCCGCGCCCGACCGCGCTCGATCCGGGCCAGGACCCGGTAGCCGTCCAGCTTGATCTCGTGAAGCCATTGATCGCCTTGCGGCGTCGCCTGGACGAGCGTGGCCAGCTGAGGCGGGACGAAGTCGGGCAGGCTCGCCTTCCCGGCCCGGTCTGTGCCGTTGGAGTTGACCCCCTCAGCTTCTGACCCGTTACCGTTTCGCTCCTTGACGGAGTGGACACTCTCGGCCGCTATTGCGTTCCGCTCCTTTGCTCCGTTGCGCTCCTTGATGAGGAGCCAGTTCTCCTTGCCATTTCGCCCCGCCCGGCCGTGCATCCGCACGAGCGCCCAGCCGCCGTGCAGCTTCTTGCCGCGAAGCTCGAAACTCAGCTTGCCGCGGGCGAGGCCCTCGCGCGGGTCGCCGTTCGGGGTCCAGACCCCGCGATCCCAGATCTTCACCCTCCCTGCGCCGTACTGACCTTCCGGGATGACGCCCTCGAAGCGGCCGTACTCGACGGGATGATCTTCGACGTGAACCGCCAGCCGCTTCTCGCCCGGAACAAGACTGGGTCCCTTGGGCACGGCCCAGCTCTTGAGGACGCCGTCCAACTCGAGGCGAAAGTCGTAGTGGAGGTGCCGCGCGTCGTGCTTCTGAATGACGAAGGAGTGCCCGCGCGCCGTCGGCCGCTTCGCGCCGGCGGGCTCGGGCGTGCGCCCAAAGTCGCGCATGCGCCGGTAGGACTCGAGCACGGGCGATGGCATCGTCAGGCAGACTTGCGCCCGCGGGCGCGCGGCCGGCTCTTCTCAGCCTTCTCGACGCTCCGCTTGAGGAGACTCATGATGTCGATGACCTTGGCACCCGCCTTCCGCGGCGCGGGCTCCTCGACCTCAGGTTCCTCGATCTTGCCGGCCTTGGCCCGCTTCCGGATGAAAGCCATCAGCTCTTCCCGGTACTCATCCCGATATCTCGACGGATCCCAGGGCTCGACCATCTCCTCGACGAGACGCTCGGCCATTTTCAGCTCTTTCTCCGAGATGCCGACAGCCTTGAGGCCTTTGCCAGGCAAATTGAGTTTCGTCGGGTCCCGCAGCTCTTGAGGATACCGGAGCAGGTCCAGCACCAGGACCTGTTCGTCGGCAGCCAGGGCCGCAAGATGCTGGCGCGTGCGGATCACGACCGTGGCAATGGCCATCTTGCCGGTCTTGCGCAGCGTCTCCCGCAGCAGCGCGTAGCCTTTCTCCTGCTTCGGCACGGCTTCGAGATAGTACGGCCGGTCGTAGAATCTCGCCTCGACTTCGGCCGGATCGACGAACGACGTGATGGCGATCTGCTGGGTCCGCTCGGGGCTGGCCCGCCGCAGATCGGCGTCGCTCACGATCACGTAGCGTCCCTTGTTGTACTCCAAGCCGCGGGTGATGCGCTCCCGCGGCACCTCCTCGCCGGTCGCCTTGTTCACCTTGCGGTAACCGATCGGCGACATGTCCGCCTTGTCGAGCAGGGTGAAGTCCAGCTCGTCACGGGTCTCGGCGGGGTACAGGGCCACGGGGATGCTGACGAGGCCGAAGGTGATGTGACCGTTCCAGATCATCTGTGGCATGGCACTGTCCCCCCTCCGAACGTCGGACGCAAGATAGCTGCCAGCGCACGCGATTGGCAAGTGGCGGTAAAAGTCCGCCGTCGAGACAGCGAGTGGGATAGTCAGGACGGCGCCGGAGGGAAGTTTTTACGTGGTAGGGCGAGAATTTCCACCGTCCTTGACGACGCCATGCTCGGGAGGCACCATCCCACGAAGGGGAGGGCTCGACATGGCTAAGCTCACGGCCTCGATCATTCTCGCGTCCGTCCTCGCCCTGGGGCTGCCGAGCGCGGACGTCGCCGCGCAGGGTCAGCCGGATGGCCAGCTGACCATCGCCTTCGACGCCTCGATCGCTCCCACGTTCCTCGATCCGGCGGAGACCCCGGGGATCGGGACGCCGTTCGTGTTCCTCTATGCTCTGCACGATGCCCTGATCAAGCCGCTGCCGGGCAACGACATGGCGCCGTGCGTGGCCGAGTCCTGGAGGGAAAGCCCGGACGGGCTCGTGTACGAGTTCAAGCTGCGCGAAGGCCTCAAGTTCCACAATGGCGATCCCGTCACGGCCGAGGACGTGAAGTTCAGCTTCCTGCGCTACCGCGGCGCGTCCGCCAAGCTGCTGCACGACCGCGTGAAGGCGGTGGACGTCGTCGATCCGCATCGGGTCCGCTTCGTCCTGCACACGCCGTGGCCCGACTTCCTTGTCTTCTACGCCACCCCGGCGACGGGCGCGGCGTGGGTCGTGCCCAAGAAGTACATCGAGAAGGTCGGCGAGGACGGTTTCAGGCGTCAGCCGGTGGGGCTCGGGCCCTTCCGGTTCGTGCGCATGACTCCCGGCATCGAGATCGTGCTGGAGGCGAACGAGCAGTACTGGCGCAAGAAGGCCACGGTCAAGCGCGTCATCATCAAGGGCGTCCCCGACCGCACGACGCGCCTGGCCATGCTCAAGACGGGAGAGGCGGACATCGCCTATCTGATGGTCGGCCTCGAGGCGGCCACGATTAAGGCGGACCCCAAGCTCCGCCTCGCCAAGGTGATTCCGCCCGCCACCTGGTGGATGGAATTTCCCGAGCAGTGGAATCCCAAGTCTCCGTGGAACGATCGCCGCATCCGGCTGGCGGCGAATCTGGCCGTGGACAAGCAGGGCCTCAACGAAGCCGAGCGGCTGGGCTATTCACGCCTGACGGGATCGATCATCCCGAGCGGCATGGAGTTCGCCCTGCGCCTCGACCCGTATCCCTACGACCCGACGCACGCGAAGCGCCTCCTGGCGGAGGCCGGCTATCCCAACGGCTTCGACGCCGGCGAGCTCACGCCGCTTCCTCCCTTCACGACCATGGGCGAGGCCGTGGCGAACTACCTTGCCGCGGTGGGCATCCGCACGCGGGTGCGCGCCATGGAGCGCGCGACCTATATGGAGGCGTGGCGGTCGAAGAAGCTGGGCGGCGTCCTCGTGACGGTCACGGCGGCGCCGGGCAATACCGCCGTCCGCCTCGAGTCTTTCGTCATCAGCAGCGCGCCCTACGCCTCCGGCGGGTATCCCGACATCGACGATCTCTTCCGCCAGCAGGCCCAGGAGCGCGACCGCAAGAAGCGCGAGGCCCTGCTCCATCAGATCCAGCGGCTGATGCACGAGCGCGTCATGTTCGGCCCGATCTTCGAGCCCTCCACGCTGCATGGAGTCGGCCCGCGCGTCGAGGAACCCGCGATCGGGCTCAGCACGCAGCTCTACTTCGCCGCGCCCTACGAGGACATCCGTCTGAAGAAACAATAGGCCGCTAGTGCGACTCCAACGAGTATTGTCGACGGCTCACGCGTGACCGCAGAGTGCCGGGCCAAATGACGAGCCAGACGAGGCCCGAGGGAGGCAGCAGCCCGAGGCGTACGTGGGTGTACGTTGAGGGCTGCTGCCGACCGAGAACGAAGTATGGCGAAGTGAGTTGGATCGGCACTAGGAGCGCGGCGCCAGCGGCTTGCGTATCTCCATGCTCCTGATGAGGCCGCCCTCGACGAGATAGACGTGCTGAACCATCTCGTCCTTGACGACCCGACCGGCCAGATCTCGGACAATCTGATGCACGTCGACCACGGCTCGGCCTGCCGAGTCCGTCTCGATGCGGAGCGGTTCGACGTGGGGATCGATCACGCCCCACTGGCGGGTCCAGTAGTCGCGGACGCCCTGGTGGCCGTGGACCGTTCCGCCTTCCATCCCGTTCGGCCACTCGACATCGGCATGCATCGTGGCCAGCGCCGCGTCGATGTCGCGGTTGTTGAAAGCGCGATAGGCGTCCTCAAGCAGACGAGGCACGGTCGGGGCGCCCTTTTTCGCGTAGATGTGAATCGTCATCTGGTGCAGAACCGTGAACGTGGGCGGGGCGATCGCTTCGAGGAGCTTGCCGTGCTCAGCGTCGAACTTTTCCACGGCCTCGGGCGACAGACTGGCGCCGATACCCCGGCAGGCCCTGATGCGACCCTGCCACGCCTCCCGCGTGAACTCGATGGGCTCCTCCATGACGTGAAAAGTCCGCAGGTCGAAGTGCTCCCGCGCCCACATGGCGACGGGCGGCATCCTCCCTAGGTAGCCGGCCCCTCCCCAATCCGGGTTGTATTTGAGCACCAGCTCCTCCGACCGCGCAGCGATCGGGTCCTTCTGCGCCAGCCAGAGGAGGTGCGTGAGAACCAGATAGCCCTCCGCCGTCAGGAGGCGGAGCACCTTCGGGATCATCACCGACGCGTCGAAATAGAGCCAGGACTGCCCGGAGGAGATGACGTCAAAGGACGCGTCAGGGAAATCAATCGCCTCCGCGGGAGAGACTTGAAACGCGATGTCCAGGCCCTGCTGCGCGGCGAGCGCCTTGGCTGCGGCAATCTGGTTGGCCGCAATGTCCACGCCGGTGACGACGGCACCCCGCTTGGCAAACGCGCGGGCGAGCACACCCGTCCCGGTCCCCAGGTCCAGGATCTTCTGTCCCGGCTTGCCGATCCCCAGGACGGCCAGCACTTCGTAGAACGACTCCGGATACCCGGACCGGTAGGCAGCATAGTCCTGCGAGGTCTTGCCCCAGTCGAACTCCCGCTCGTTATCGATGTTCTTTCGTTTCAGTTGTGCCCCCTGCTACGCTTCGACGATGTCCGCTTTCAAGCTGAGCACGAACGCTACGACCTCTTCGCGCTCCACCGAGGGAACGCTAAACGCATCGAGAGTGGCGCTCGCGTGCCCAAGAAATATCGCCCAGTCACTCCCGTCATCGCTTCGATTCTTCCAAAAGCGGCCCAGCTGCACATCTCCCTGCAGGCGTGGCAATAGATCATTGACCACGGCAGTCAGGGCGTCATAGCCCCCAAGCCGTTCATACAGTGATTTCTTGGTCACGACGCGTCCCCTCCTGGGTCAAACGGCGAAGGTCCCTTCCATGATAGCTGCGCAGCAGCCTCCGACGCGCGCGCCATTGGCGCTGTCATCCTTCACGGAGCCGGTCGAACAGCCGCAAGTAGTCGGCGACGATCCGCTCCACGCTGTACGCTTCCAGAACGTGTTGCCGCGCGGCTATGCCAATCCGTTCCCGAAGTGATGGGTTCGTCACTAGGGCGCTGAGGCACGCGTGCCACTCGCGATCCTCGGACGCGAAGAATCCGGTCTCCCCGTGGGCGATGACGCGCCGGTCCGCCTCCGACGGCGTACATACGACAGGGAGACCGGCAGCCATGTAGGTGATCACCTTGGTCGGCGGCTTGCGTTGCTGGAACGGGTCGTGGGGCGGCTTGATCACCACGCCGACATCGGACCCCGCGAGCACACGCTCCCAGCGGTGGATCTTCCATTCGGTGTACTGGATCGGGCCCTCGTCGTGGCCCGGTCCGTTCGTGTCGTACACGAGCCGGATGTCGAGGCCGGTTTCGTCCCGGAGCCGCTGGATGATGGGATGGAGCCGTCGCATCGGCGCGAGGTTCTCCCGATACCCTTGCCATACCACGCAGATCGAACCCCCGTGCGCGTAGGTGACCCGGTGCCGGCGGTTGAGTAGCGGGCGGGCGATCTCCACCTGTGGAATCGCGAGGTCCTCGAAGTCGCGTCGCTGGAGCGGGCTCGCCAGGATCAGGGCATCCATCGACCGGACGAATGGCTTGTAGTGTCGCTCGAGCGCGTCGGCATCCTCGAAGATGTCGCGCCGCCCATTCGCCGTCTGGACGAACCGGATGTCGGCCGTGTCGTAGACAAGCCGCGTGGGCCGCTCGCGCAGCTGGCGCACAACATCCGGGGTGAAGGACTCGAAGTCCCTGACGATGACGAGGATGTCGAAGCGCGAGAGGTCCTCGCCACGGAAGAAGATGTCGCCAATGTAGCGCGAGGGTGACCGGTTGATCGCGTCCACGATCGGATCGATGCGCCACTTGCGCAGGCCGAGCGTGCTCTCGTCGGTCGTGATCGGCCCGAAGCCGACCTTGATCCGACTGGACAGCGCGTTCCGGAGACGGAGCCGGTGGTACCATCCGCGCCTGACAAGATCGCGTTCGTACACCCACGGGCGGAGCCGCACCGGCCACTCGCGGTCGGCGAAGCACTCCCAGACCCGGCGCACAACCCGAAACGGACCGAACGCGCGCATCACGGTGCTGAAGCGGCACGCCGCGGGGCGGCTGGGCCGAAACGAGCCGGTGAATGGGATGCTTGCCGCTCAAGTCCGCGCACTGGAAGAGCAGCGCCTGGGCGCCACTCTCGCAAGATACCATGAGCCGTCGCGGACAATAGAGCGGTTCGGCGCCTCGCAGGGCGGCCTCTACTTGAAGAACGACTCTGGTATCCTCGGAGTGCGCATGCGATCCGTTGATCTGCACCGCCGACGGTTCTGAAATGGAGGACATGCCCTTGCCCCTGGGTGTGAGCATTCGTCCTCTGGAGCCACACCATGACCGGCGCGGATGGCTGGTCGAGGCGTTTCGCGAGTCCTGGGCGCCGGAGGTTGAAGGAGCGCAGGTAAATATCACCTGGTCGCGCGCTGGAACGCTTCGGGGGAGTCATGTGCACGGGGTACACTCCGACTATTTCGTCCCGGCCTCGGGGCGCGTTGCGGTAGGAATCAAGGACGTGCGGAAGCGATCACCCACCTTTGCGATGACCGCGCTCGTGGAGCTGTCCAGCGAATCCCCGTCGGCGATGACGGTGCCCCCGGGCGTCCTTCATGGGCTCTACTTCCCGGTTGACTCGATCCTGCTCACCGTGGAGAGCCATGTTTACGATCCGATGGAAGAAATCCGGTGCCGGTGGGACGATGCGGAGCTGCAAATTCCATGGCCCTTCTCTTCCCCCATCCTTTCGGATGATGATCTGGGGGCGCAGTCGTATCGAGCGATGATGGCGGTGATCGAACCCTGGCAGGGACTGTATTCCATCTGACCATGCAGAACTTGCAGGTGGGGCGCAATGCGTCCGGCCCACCGGTGGGGGAGCTGCCCGGACTCAGGTGGTGGCCGTTCATCGTCCTCGCGGGCGCCGGCGTCGTCGTCTCTCTCACGGGAGGGAGAGGGGCGCCCCTGACAGGCGCGCTCACCAAGGTATGGGTACTCACCCTTGCGATCATGCTGGCGGCGGCCCTCTTCCTCGAATGGTCGGCTCGGATGTGCCTGCGCCGCCAGCATCTCGCGGCCGGCTTCAATGCCTCGCCCGAGGCCGCGCGCGTGATTCTCGACGCGACGGCCGCCGTGACCCGGATCATAAGCCTGGCGATTGCCATCTACATCGCGCTCCTGGTTACTCCGCACACCTGGCTCCCCGGCCTCGGCGCGGGGCGAGCGCTTGGCTTGGGGATGGTGATCATCGTGGCCGCCATCGTGTGGGTGAGGTGGGCGCTCAAATCGACGCACCGCTACCTGGCGCACACGAACCAGCTCGGAGGCCTCGAGGGCTGGAACGGCTTCACCTACAGCAACCCGAAAGATCCGCGGAACTGGGTGCCCAAACTTTCCGGGCTCGGCGCGACGCTCAACTTCGCCCACGTGAAGTCCTGGGTCGTTCTCATTGCGATTCTGATCCTGCCGATCGGGGGCGTCATCCTCGCGCTCGTCGCGGGGCTCGGCCGCTGAGAAAGGCCGGCATATGCTCAACGCCACGCGCGATCTGACGCTGCCCACGACCGTCACCGGCTCCTGGCCGCGGCCGTCGTGGTTCACCGAGGTGCTGCGGGGGCGGCCGTTCAAGGAGGCGCTCGGCGACTCGCGCTTCCGCGAGCAGTACCTGGACGCCGTGAGCTGCATCGTCAAGGAGCAGGAGCTGGCCGGCCTCGACATCGTGACCGACGGCGACTCGCGCTTCGACCTGACGGTGGGCGGCAAGTCGTGGTTCTTCTACCCGATCGAGCGGCTCCTCGGTATCACCGGCCACGTGGATCGCGCCGCGGGCGCGGGCTGGACGACGATACAGCCTGGGCGGATTCTCTACGAGGTGATGGAGGCCTACCAACCCGCCATCGCCGGCGAGCGGCTGCGCGGCGGGCCACTCCAGTACGCCGCGCTCTACAAGGTGGCGCAGCGCTTCAGCGCGCGGCCGGTCAAGTTCGGGTCCATCAGCGCCCAGACCATGACCAAGATGATCGCCAACAAGCACTATGGCTCGGACCACGAGCTGATCCTCGACGTCGCGGACATCGTCAACGCCGAGCTCCGCGAGGTGGCGGCGGCGGGGTGCCGCGTCATCCAGGTGGAGGAGCCGCGTCATCACATCGCGGCGGCCGACGGCATCCCCGACGGCGAGCTCCAGTTCCTGACCGACGCGCTGAACCGCGAAATCAAGGGCGTCGAGACCGAAGTGTGGCTGCACACCTGCTGGGGCAATCCGAGCCAGCAGCCCATCCACTGGACGCGGCCCTCCTACGAGCGCGCCCTGCCCCACCTGCTCCAGACCACGGCCGACGTCATCACGCTGGAATGCGCGAGCACCGGTGGCCGCGATCTGCCGCTGCTCGCGAAATACCGCACCGACAAGAAGATCGCCATCGGCGTGGTCAACCACTCGACCGCCGCGGTGGAGCCGCCGGAAGTCGTGGCGGACCTGATCCGCCGGGCGCTGGAGTACGTGCCGCCAGAGCGCCTCATCCTCTCCAGCGACTGCGGCTTCGGGCGCGAGGGCCTCTCGCGCCGCATCGCCTTCTACAAAGCCGTGGCGATCAACCTGGGCGCCAACATCGTCCGGCGCGAGCTGAAGCTGCCCGAGGTGGACATCCCCGCGGCCGATCCGCGCTACACCTTCTCCGGCTGATCCTCGTCGGCGGATTGCGCCGCGAGCGAGGCTATCAACGCCGCGACCTCGACGCTGTGGGTCGCCGTGAGGGCATGGGTCGCTCCGTCCACTTTGACGATCGAGCCCTTCGGCGCCAGGGCGGCAAGGGTGCTGGCTACCCTGTAACTCACATCGGGGCTTTTGCTTCCGTAGACAACGCAGACCGGCATGTCCAGCTTCCGGATCGCATCGGGAACGTACCTCTCGCGAAAGCTGGCTCTCACGTCATGGACGTTCGACCCCGTATGCTTGACGATGAAGTCCCGGACCGGAGCGGGCAATTGCTGATATGCACCCGGCCCAAACCAAAAGTCGACCATCGTCCGGGCGGCTTGACGATCCCCATTCTCGAAAGCGCGGATGTAATCGTCAAAGAGCGGTTTGATTCGGGAAAAGACCTCCGCTTCACCGACCGACAAGAGAATCGGAATGCAGACGGGTTCGAATAGCGCGAGGGCCTTCAGCCTTACGTGACCGCGCAAGGCAACGGCCAGCGCGACCGCGCCTCCATACGAGTGCCCGGAGAGGACGTCGGGAACGCCGGTCTCACGCATCAGGGCCTCGAGCAAGCCAGCGGCGTGCGCCACGCCCTCGGGCCCTTCCGGCTCTTCGAGAGACGTGCCTTCGTACCCCGGCAGGTTCGGCGCGACGATTCGAAAGCGATCCGACAGGCGCTGGCCCACCTGCTGCCACGCGTTCGAGCTGCCCGGCGAGCCGTGCACGAGCATCAGGCCCGGGCCCGCGCCGTACTCGTCGTAGCTCACGACCTGGCTGTCCGTGACCTTCAAGGTCGGCATGGCTCCCTTCTCAGACCGGGACCGGGCCTGCTCAAGTCTTCTCGAGATCACCTGCCTACGCCCACTTCTTGCCAAGTGCATCGAGGCCTGCTCGCGCCAGATCCTCCGGTGTCATCGCCACGCGAAACTCCACGTCCGCGTTGAAGGTGAGAAACCACGGCTCCGCGAACATCGGGACCTTCGACGGGTCATCCAGATTCACGATCATGATCGCGCCGCGCTGCCCATCCTGCTCCGTGAAGTAGACCGCCTCCGGCTTCGTTGCCTCCAGAATTCGCTTCAGTTTGTCCCCGGCGCTGCCGTCCCGAACCGCGGCGTTGAACGTCTCATGCGGAATCTTGGCATAGAGGAGCATTCTCATCTCAGTCTGCCTCCTGAAGTAGGATTGCGTGTTGTGCGCTCGATGCGGTTGTCAGGCCCAAACGAGCAGTCGCAGGTAGAGTGCGGTCGCCACAAGGCTCAGCACCGTGCGCACGGCGTGAAGCTTGCCCCACCGCTCCAGCAAGACGCGGATCTCTGGCGAGCTCAGATCGCGATCGGCCTCCAAGAGCTTGTGATTCGTGGGCATGATCGAGATGAACGTGAAGGGCACCACCGCGCCGATAAGCACGCCTGCCACGAGCCAACCCACTCCTGCGCCCATGAGCCACGCCCCCGCGCCACCGAGAAAGCTCAGCAGCGCCAAAGGCGCCTGCATCCAGGTGGCGCGCTTGTAGCTCGGAGCCCACTGCAAGGCAGCCATGCGTGTCTCGAGTCCCATGCTCGCAGGGTGTTCCGCGAGGTTGATGTACAGCGCGGCGCCCGCAAAAAGCGCGGCGCATGCGACAGCGATAAGCTCAAAAGACCGGAAGCATCCGCGACGTCTCCCTTGGGCCCTAGACCGTATGACTTCCGCGAGAGGCTGACCTTGAGCGCTCATTACTCCGAGCCGGTCAGCCTCATCCTCAGGCTGTCCCCCGCCTGCACCACGAGACCCGCCTCCGTGCAGTCCCAGGACAGAAAGCCCGGGCCCCGAGTGATCTTGACCCGCTGCCCGGTGGTGATGTCCTTGCACACCACCTTGGTGGGCTGGAAGCCGTGGGCCAGGCCACCGACCGTGGGGCTGCCCACTGATCTGGGCACCACTCCGGGCACCACCATCTTCAGCAGATCCCCGGCATTCACCGCGAGGCCCGCCGCCGCGCAGTCCCAGAACAGGGCGCCCGGCGCCAGCGTGATCTTGACGTGCTGGCCCGTGGTGATGTTCTCGCACACCACCGTGGTGGGCTGGACGCCGTGTGCCCGGCCGCCGACCGTGAGGTCCAGCGCGATGGCATCGGTAGCGGGCGTGTTAACGACGACATCCTCGATGCCCGAGCCGTCGAGGTTCGCCCGCTTGATCTTCTTGAAGAGAAGGTCGTCCCAGTACACTTTGCCGCCGGCCACGTCGAGCGCGATGGCTGCGGAATGGTAGAGATGGGTGACGATATCCTCGATGCCGGAACCGTCGAGGTTCGCCCGCTGGATCTTCCCCACGATGTACGAAAAGATCCAGTACATCTTGCCGCCGGCCACGTCGAGCGCGATGCCCCAGGGACTGCGCACCCTGACGAGATCCTCGAGGCCGGAGCCGTCGAGGTTCGCCCGCTGGATCTTTCCGGTTAGGAGGTCGGTCCAGTACATCTTGCCGCCGGCCACGTCGAGCGCGATGCCGAGGGGATCGACGAGCCCCGTGACGAGATCCTCGATGTTGGAGCCGTCGAGGTTCGCCCGCCGGATCTTAGGGTTGGGGTAAGCGAACTCGGTCCAGTACATCTTGTGACCAGCCATGTCGAGCGCGAGGCCGACGGGAATGCGCAGCCCTGTGACGAGATCCTTGATGCCGGAGCCGTCGAGGTTCGCCCGCTGGATCTTTCCGGTTACGGGGTCGGTCCAGTACATCTTGCCGCCGGCCACGTCGAGCGCGATGCCCTCGGGGTTGAGCCCCGTGACGAGATCTTCGAGGCCGGAGCCGTCGAGGTTCGCCCGCTGGACCTTGTGAGTGCCACCATTGGTCCAGTACATCTTGCGGGTGGCCTGCGCGGCTGCCTCCCCCGCCAGGCCCCCGATCCCCAGGGCCAGGACCAGCAGGCCCACACCCAGACGCACGATTGACTGTTTCATCGCAAGCCTCCGGCTGGTCAAACGTGGGCGATCGCGACTCGATAGAATTCCATCGCTCGAAACAACGCCATGTACTCCGCCGTACGGCTGGCTTGTCCTTTCCTCATCTCGTTCCCGGAGACGCTACTGGTCAGACCCCGTAGAATTCATAGAATTCCCCCGTCGAAGCCTCGAGCGAGAGTACCTTAAAAGGAAAGCATCGGTCCAGGCCCTTCAGACTCGTCTGGCGCTCGAGACACTCCAGGAACGGGCGCGTCATATTCTCGTTGATCTCTCCGTGCCGGTTCACGAACTGCCCCCACAGGGGCATGTGCCGAAATCGATCGTGGATCACGTGAGCGGTCGCGAGGTACGACGCCGGAAACAGACGACGGTAAGCGTCGAGGTTATACAGCCACGACGCGCCTACGACCCGCAGAGGCTGTCGCTCGGACCGTTTGATGCCCTCGAAAAGCGCCGCCAAATCCACCAACCGCTCACCTCGGCGTTCGATTCCTAATGGAGAGTGCCCATCCGTTTCGGCATTCCGGAAGTGGAGGCGGATGCGCTCATGACTCAACCGCGAGTAGAAAAAGCAGCCACACGCCGCCACCACAGCCGGCCCAGCCATTGCCTGCGGCCGCGTCAAGTAGAACCGATATGTCCACCCGCTATCATCGTTCGTATCGTCCAGGCCGGCCAGGTACTCCTGCCAGATCGGATGAGCGGGGTCACAGTCACGTCCCAAGCCAAACCGAATATAGAAATTGGTGTACTCCAATAGAACGCGTGCCACGGGCAGTCCGGACAGGACCGTGACTGCGTGGGCAAATTGAAGTTGGAGGTCAAAGAATCCCTTGGCGTAAATCACTCAGCTCGCCAATCCCGGCAGCTTCCAGGCGAGCCACGCGCAGAGGGCGCGGCCCATGATCAGCTCCTTGTCCTTCGCCGAGAGCCACGGCAGCTCCTCCGTGAACATCGTCACGCACTGCCTCCACGAGCACGGCATGCGCGTGATGTCGGTCCCCCAGAACATGCGCTCGGGCCCGAAGGCGTCGTAGAGCTTGCGGATGTGCCCGTGGATGTCGCGATACGGATAGGCCTCGCTGGAGTAGCTCGGCGCGCCCGTGGCCTTCAGCGCCACGTTGGGAAACTTCGCCGTGGCGACCAGCTCCGGCAGGTTCGACCAGCTCTTGTCGGGTCGCGCGAAGTGATCGACGATCAGCTTCAGCCCCGGATGGCGTTGAGCGATCTGCGTCACCCCCGGCAGGAGATTGCCCCCGAGCAGCGCCACCGGCATGCCGGCGCGCTCGGCCGCGGGCCAGAGCCAATCGAGCGTGCCATCGGTCAGCCAGGTCTGCTGATGCGGCTGGAGCAGCGCGAAGCGCAGCCCGAGCATTCCCGGCAGCGCCTTCGCCTGCTCGATGTCCGCCCGGTTCGCCGGAGGCTCCAGCGAAACCTTCCCGAGTATCGCGAACCGGTTCGGATGCCGGCGCGCGGCCTCCACGGCGAGCGCGCCAGAGCCGGGATCCCATCCCGGCGGATGGATCACGGCCGCGTCGATTCCGGCTTCGTCCATCTCCTTCAGGACGTCATCAGCCGTGAAGTCGGCGATCTGACGGTGGGTCGAGGTCGTCGGCTTGTTGTTCTTCCAGATATGGATCTGGGCGTCCACGATCAGCATGGCGAGCTCCCTCATGAAGAATCCGCGTTGGACTTCGCTTCCCCAAGGCGGTATACCTCGATCCTGGGGTGTCGTGGCGACCGGACGTCCACCGGCGTGAGCCGCGTCTCCCAGGCAGTTCCGGCCAGCCCGCTCCGAACCTCCCCGGTGACAAAGATCGAGCCCCCATCTGGAGCCAACACGCGTTTTGAGGCAGCCTCGACGTTCGACGCGATGTCGATACCCGGCCCGTACAAGTACGAGCGAAACGCGTACAACACTCCTTGATGCACCGCAATGTTCAGAGCACACGGTAGCTTCTCTTGGCGCACGAAGTCGCTCCAGCTCTTGCTGAGGCGTTCCGCGGCTGCCATCGCGCGGCTGGCGTCCGCAAACGTCAGGTAGTACGAATCTCCCGCGCTGAAACGGACCGTGCTGCTGAACTCTCGGGCGAGCCGGTTGCTCAACGTGAATAGTGTCTCGAGCGTTTTCTCGACAGTCGTCATGGGTACGGTTCCCAGGATTTGCGTGAAGCCGCGCAGATCCGTGACCATGATGTACTCGTTCGTGATGACACGCGTGCGATGTGTCTGCTCGATGCGGTAGACCGAGACCGGATCGGAGAAGCCCTTCAGGGGGAGCGTGCCGACGGGGGCGGTGCGGATCTCGGCCTGATTCACGGCGAGCCAGGCGGCGGCAGAGAGATAGATCTCGTCGGGCGGAGTGATAGCCTCGATGCGGGTGGTCAGGACGACGGTATCGCCTACGAGCGCGCCTTCCTCGTGCAACACATCGCCGAGCGTGATCACGACGCGCATGCTGAGGCGGTCGTCGCCCTTGCCCGGCTGGGCGAGCCTGAGCTCCTCCTGCATCGCCATCGCCGCGAGCGCCGCCGCGGTGACACTGGGAAAGACCAGCCAGAACCCGTCGCCCTCCGGCTTGACGATGCGGCCGTCGTGAGCGGCCGCGTGGCAGCCCAGGAATTCGCGGTGCTCGTTGAACAGTGCGTGCAGGTCCTCTTCGGCAAGCGCGCGGAACCGCACCGTCGAGCCGCTGATATCGGTCTTCAGGATGACCGTCGTCCGCAGGGTTGTCATGAGGCCGCCGAACGCTAGTGCTCAGGGGCCCGCGACGCCGGTCCGCTGAAGTGGGTTGTTAGACAACACCGTGACACTGTACAGTACACACATGAAAGTCACGATCGACTTGTCGCCGGCCCAGGCCGAACGCCTGCGCCACGAGGCGGAACGCCTGGTCTCACACCGGAGGATCTGGCCCGGGCCGCGGTCGCAGACCTCCTGGCGACACGGGACGACGATTTCGAGGTAGCCGCCAAGCGAGTGCTGCAGAAGAACCAGGAGCTATATCGGCGTCTCGCCTGATGCGGTATATCACGCTGGGGGAGGTCGTTGAGCTGCATCGGCGCCTGCTCCAGGCCACGGGCGGCGCCCCCGGCATCCGGGACTTCGGCGCGCTCGAGTCCGCAGTCGCCCGGCCCAAGGCCACCTTCGGTGGTGCTGACTTGTACCCGACCCTCGTTGAGAAGGGCGCGGCGCTCTGCCTGGCGTTGGTCCAGAACCACCCTTTCGTCGGCTTGAACGCGGTGCTTCATCGCTGAGGCAAACGCGCTCGCGAGATCTTTGGCACCGCGGACTTCGAGGGACGACAGCTGCACCCCCAGAACCCCCGCGGCCGCCTGCGTCTCCTCCCATTGCTGCTTTCCCAGCGGGTCGCGTCCACCACACCAGAGAACGCCCACGCGCGACAAGCGCGGGCGCATCTCGCGGAGAATCTCCAGTCGCTTTCGACTGAGCTCCGGGGAGATCATGGTCAGCCCCGTGACATTTCCGCCGGGGCGGGCCAGGCTCGCGACGAGCCCCTGCCTCACGGCATCGCCACTGCCCAACATGACGATGGGGATCGTTTGCGTCGCCTTCTTGGCGGCGAGAGCCGCGACCCCGCTCTGGGTGACGATGACATCCACTTTGAGACGGACCAGCTCGGCCGCCAGATCCGGAAGCCATTCAGTTCTTCCGTCTGCGTACCGGATCTCGAGGGTTACGTTCCGTCCTTCGACGTAACCCAGCTCGCGCAAGCCTTGTCGGAACACGTCGAGGCGATTGGGTGCTTCGGACGCCGAGCCGATGCTGAGGTACCCGAGCCGGTAGACCTTTCCGGCTTGCTGGCCCTCGGCGGCCACTGCCGCAACAAGGAGGACGAGAGCAAGACCGGCTGCCAGGCCCCACTCTTTGGCTGACGTACTCTCGCGCCGTAGCATGTCCGACTATCGGTGGGGCGTAGCCTTGGCGGCCGCGCGACGCGCGGGTGTACTTCGCCCTCGACTCTCTCGTCGCGGTCGGCATCGGCTTCTGTCGCTTGTCAGACCGGACTTGGCTGACCAACGGATAGCGGTCAGGATGAACCAATGAGTCGACTGCGAGATCGACGTCCAGTTCGGGCCAGTATAGATGGTGTGAGCTCGGCAACCTGAGGTTCATGAGCTCAGCGATGGACGCCTCCTGAAACCAGGGGAACACCTTGAAGGAGACGAAGCGCTCGTGCTCGCCAATCAGCAGCCAAAAGCCATGCCGCGACACGTTCGTAACTTCAACGTCCAAAATGCTTCCTCCACGCCGTGCGGATTTCATGCTCGTGGTCCAGGATCGTCTTCAGGGCCTGACGCGCCTTTCCGTGAGCCCGTAGTTCTGCGCAAGCGGCTCGAGCCAGAACTTGGCTTCGCCGGTCGCGTGCTGGACATGCACATGGGCCGGAGGCTCTTCCCGCGAAAAGAAGTACAATCGGTACCCACGATCCTAACCCACTCCACAATATATGACCCCCCGGCGCTGCGGCAAGCGGCCCAAGGTTCCGGTTCAGCGGCAGCACGAAGCGCTGTCCGCTGCAACGGTTGTCTGACGGCGTCACGCACGGAGCAACACGTTTACTCACGCTAGAACGCCACTCCTGCTGGCGATGCAGCAATGGACCTTCGACAAGGATCTATGGTCCGCGCGCATCAGGCAGCCGAGAAACTCCTCCTGGACTCGGTCGAACTCGGGACCGCAGAAGTCACGAAGCAGCGTCATGCGGTTGAAGCGTGATCGCCAGGCCTCCAGCACTTCGGGGCGGGCAGATCCACTGAACGAGAGCTCCTGATCCGCGAGCGTCAGCGTCTCCCACGCCGTAAACCCGGATCGCTCGACGTGTTCCTTCAGCTTTCGGCCCATATGGAAGTCATACCGTCCGGCCGCGAGCGCGTCTTCCGCGTACGCCTCGAGCAGCGCCTTCGTCCGAACGTCGAGTGGCACGTGTCCAAACAAGTCGTCGATCTCTACGAGTGCGATCCAGCCTTCCGGCTTCAAGTTGCGTGTCCACGCGGTGAGCGCAGTGGAGAGATCCGGGAAGTATGCCGCTGTGAAGCTGCACCAAATGCCGTCGGCGGCAATCCCGAGATCCGGCAATGTTCGCAGATCATACGTCCGAAATTCTGCGTTCGAAAGTTGCCGGGACCTGGCTTCGCGGACGAGCTCCGCATTCCCATCAACCCCGATCACTCGAGCCCCGCGAGCCGCCAGCTCGGCTGCCAGGTCGCCGACTCCGCATCCCAGATCGAGCACGGTCTGCCCTTGGAGCGAAGGCAGGGCGTCGAAGACGGCGGGCCAGTCACGCCAGCCGAATTGCCGCTTGTACTCGCTCGAGAGGCTCACGAATTCGACTTGTGGTCATCAACTTTCACTGAATTCGCTGACGGCTCTTGCTCGGATCGCGCGGCTCCAGATGCGCATCAAGTTCCGCAATCAAGGCTGTCGCGTCGGGACTCGCAGGATGCTCCGGCGTTATGACGGCTGCCATGCGTGAATGCCTCCTAACGCCGGGCTGAGCGGCCAGCGAAGGCGCTCGGTCATCACACCAGAGCCGTGGAGTCGGGCATTGACCGTTTCCAGGCACGGCACAAGCACCAGCGCCTGCTTCGGCGAGAATGAGCAAGGGATTGGCGGTGTCCCTGCGTCCGGGCTGCCGGCGGCGCGACAAGTTGCTCTGCACCGACGCGCATCATCGTAGCAAGGAGCGTCGCCACGAGTTTCTCGCGACCTCCCTCCACGGCAACGACGTCGCCCGCGCATACTGTCACGGTGCGGCCGGGTCGGATGACGCGACCACGGGCGAGCAGTTTCTCGCCCTGAGCCGGCGTCAAGAAGTTGGCCTTGTATTCGATGGTGAGAACGGAAGATCCGGGTGGCATCAGCGTCATCGCGGCGTAACCGCAGGCGACGTCCACCACCGCAGTGAGAACGGCGGCGGCCATGAAGCCATGATGTTGAGTCAGGTCATTCCGGAATGGCAGCATGACTTCCACTTCGCCGGGCGACACCCGCTCGAGGGCGGCGCCGATCGTTCTCATCAATGTCAGACGGTCAAAGCTCTCGCGGACGGCAGACCGGAAGTCAGGATCTTCCGGATCGAATGTTGGCATCAGCCTCTCTCCTCCCACGCCTTGTCCGTCCACCTAGAATTCGGCTGGTCTGCGTAGCGCCACCAGCCAAGCGCGCGCCGACGGCGTAGCACGAAGGCGGCCGGGCTCGGCGTCACGGGGCCGCCGCCCGCTACTCGCAGTACTTGCAGGGCGGGTAGTTGCGGTCGTAGACGGGGGTCTTCAGGTATTCCACCTGGTTGTAGGTCCAGAACTGCGACACGTTCGGATAGGTGTGGATCACGGTGTTCTGGAGCTTGCCGCCCACGCGCTCGACCTTGCGGATGTAGACATTTTGGATCGGGTTGCCCAGGTCGTCCATCTTCATCGGCCCGCGGGGCTCGTCCTTGAACTCCACCTTCCGGAGCGCGGCCAGGATCTTCTCCTTGTCCTCGGCGTCCCCGCCGATGCTCTTGAACGCCTCGTAGTAGAAGCGCGCGCACGTGTACCCCTCGGCGGAGTAAAGCGAAGTGCCGCGGTTGTAGCGCTTCTCGTAGGCGGCGGCAAACTTCTTATTGGCCGGTGTATCCAGCGCACCGCTGTAGATGAGCGAGGTGATGGTGCCCAGCGCCTCGTCGCCCATGCTCTTCAGAGTGTTCTCGTCCGTGAGTGTCCCGATGCCGACGAGCGCGACCTTGCCCTTCAGGCCCGCATCGCTCCACGCCTTGATGAAGCGCGGAGAGAGGCCGCCCGTGTGGCACGCGTAGACGCCGTCGATGTCCTTCTTCAGCGAGGCCAGGTACGGTGCGTAGTCCTGCATGTTCAGCGGCGTCCAGACCCGCTGCACGACCTTGCCGCCCAGGTCCTCGAACGTGCGCTGGAAGCCGGCATTGGATTCCCAGCCGAAGGCGTAGTCCATGCTGATGGTGGCCACGCGTCGCAGCTTGAGCTGCTTGTAGGCGTAGTCCCCGAGCGGATGCGTCGCCTGGCTGCTCGTGAAGGACGTGCGCACGATCCAGCGCACCGGCTTGCGCTGGGTGATGTCGTCCGGCGCCATCACGGGATAGATGGTCGGGACCTTGTTCTGCTCGAGGTACGGGGCGATGGCGTAGCCGGTGGCGGCCAGGAGCCCGCCGGCGACTGTATGCACATGTTCCTGCTCCACCAGCCGCCGCACCTTTGTCAGCGCGCCCGCCGGCTCGGGGTCCGAATCCTCGACGATGATCTTGACCTCGCGGCCGGCTACCTTGTTGCCGACCTCTTCCCAGAACAGGGTGAAGCCGTCCGTCATGTCCTTCCCGATCTGGGAGAAATTTCCGGTGAGGGGACAGAAGTAGCCGATCCGGATGGGCCCCTTCTCGGCGGCCCGACCCAGGGGCGGCGCCGCGGCCAGGCCCGCGGCGGCCGCGCCCATCGTGGCGAGGAATGTGCGTCTGCGCATGATCTTTCCTCCTTGTGGGGTTATCTGGCCCACGATAGTGTGACGGCGCGCGTGGGCCGTCAAGTGGGCGATTCGTTGCGAGCCGCCGCGCCATCACCTACGATCAACCCATGACGCACTTGCCCTCGACCCGGCGCGCCTTCCTCACGACCGGCGCCATTGCGATGGGAGCCATGCTGAGGCCCGCTCACGCACGCGGCGGCGCGATGATCGAGCGACGCATTCCGAAGTCGGGCGAGACGATTCCCGCGGTCGGCCTGGGCACCTGGCAGGTATTCGACGTCGCCGGCGACGCGAAAGAGATGGCGCACGCGAAGGAGACGCTCAAGGTCTTCGTCGAGTCGGGTGCCCGCGTCATCGACAGCTCGCCGATGTACGGCTCGTCGGAATCGGTCACCGGGCAGCTCGCGGCCGAGCTGGGAGTGCGCGCGAAGCTCTTTCTCGCCACCAAGGTGTGGTCCAGCGGCAAGCAGGCCGGCATCCGCCAGATGGAAGACTCGATGAAGAAGCTCCGCGTCGAGCGCCTTGACCTGATGCAGGTGCACAACCTCGTGGACGCCGACACGCATCTCGCCACCCTGCGCGACTGGAAGGCCTCGGGCCGCGTCCGCTACGCCGGCGTCACCCATTACCGCGCCGGAGCCCACGCCGAGCTGGAGCGGTTCGTCAAGCGAGGCGATATCGATTTCATCCAGGTCAACTATTCCCTCGCCGAGCCCGAGGCCGACCGGCGACTGCTCCAGGCCGCCGCCGACAGCGGCACCGCGGTGATCGTCAACCGACCCTTCGCCGAAGGCGCGATGTTCCGGCAGGTGAAAGGCAAGGCCCTGCCCGACTGGGCGAAGGATATCGGCTGCTCGACCTGGGCGCAGTTCTTCCTGAAATGGATTCTCACGCACCCGGCGGTCACCTGCGTCATCCCGGCCACGCGCAACCCGGCGCACATGGCCGACAATCTGGGCGCCGCCTCCGGCCCGCTGCCGGACGAGGCGATGCGCCGGAAGATGGCCGCCTACTTCAAGAAAGACGCTTGAAGTAGCAGAATCGCGCGGCGGGCCGGGCGTCCACACCCGGCCCACCGCGCGGGCATATGACCACGCGTGGGGAAATGCCCACGCGCGAATCGCGCGAGCCGCCGCTCCTCCAGCCCGGCTCCTGCTCTCCCAAAGATCTCCACGACACACCGCTTCCTTGGAAATCAGCGCTTTGTGGCTTACGCGGAGACGCGTACCACCCGTGGCATGCCGCTTGCCGCTAGCACCGCCGAGTCTCGAATCGCAGGTCAACCGATCAACTCGAAAGGAGACGGGCAATGCGAAAGTCGAAGTGGACGGCGGGTGCGGTGATAGCAGCCATGCTCCTCACGGTGGCGGCAGGACTCATGACCCCGGTCACAGCCGAAGCCGCGGACCTGAGGCTCAGGACCAAGCTCACGGGGCCCAAGATCGGCAACGAGAGGCCGCACGGGGTCGCCAAGTTCCGGGAGAGAGGCGCCAACAGGAAGTTCTCGGCCGAAGTCCAGGACGTGAACCTCCCCGCCGGCACCGTCCTCCACGTCTTTGTGAACTCGACCGAGCTGGGGACGATCACCCTCTCCGCTCTCCAGCGGGGCGAGCTCGAGCTGCGCACCAGGGACGGCGACGTGGTGCCCCCGATGGCCAAGGGCGACGTGATCAGCGTAGTGGATTCGGCCAACGTCACCATCCTGTCGGGGACCTTCTAACGCTCTCGAAGGTTCCTGGGCACGAGAGGCGGGGTGTGTCCCCCACCCCGTCTCTCGTGCTTTCCCGCGGCTCGGGTGAGTCCACGCGCGCGGGCTTTGTTTGACCCGCGTGGGGAAGGTCTGGGATGATCCGTGCATGAGCGGGTGGGGCGGCCGTGCGCCGCATAGCGGAGCGGTATTGATCCGGCAGTTCGCCGTCCTGAGTCTCGCCATCGTCGGCTGATCACTGTCGCCCTGTGCGGATTGATCTCGTACTACCTCAGGGCGGATCTGCTGGAGCGCGAATGGTCGACCACCGCGGACTTCATCCGGACCGAAGCCTTGCAGCACTTCGCGCCGGCGGACTTCGCCGCTCCGATGAATCCGGCGACACAGGAGCGCTTTCGGCGGTTCTACAAGGAAACCGTCATGATGCCGCAGGTGGTGAGGGTCAAGATCTACGACACGAGCATGACGGTCATCTGGTCGGATGAGCCGCGCCTCATCGGCCAACGGTTCGCCGACAACGCGCAGCTCACCGGCGCCGTCGCCGGTCGAACGACCGTCAACCTCGAAACCGGCAAGAAGAAGGGCGAGAACGTCTACGAGCGCGGCGAGCCGCGGCTGGTCGAGGTCTATGTGCCGATCGTGTTTCCGGAGAGCCCGCGCGTGGCCGGCGTCGTGGAGACCTACAAGGACACGGCCCAGCTCTTCGCGAAGATCAGGAGCGCGCAAGGAACCGTGATAGCGACCGCGCTCGGCGGGGGCGCCCTCCTCTATCTCTCGCTCTTCTGGATCGTCCGCCGGGCCGCGCGCAGAATCGATGCGCAGCACGAGGTCCTGGAGCGGCAGAGCCGCGATGTCCTTGCAGCCAACGAGAAGCTCCGGGCCCTCCAGGCTCAGCTCATCGAGGCCGAGAGGATGGCAGCCGTCGGAGAGATCGTCGCCTCGGTCGCCCACGGGATCCGCAACCCGCTGGCCAACATACGCGCCTCGGCCCAGGTGGCGCTGCTGGACTGCAAGGACGCGGATCCGACCGATGTCGGCCCGAGAAGCCTGGCCGACATCGTGGCCGAGGTCGATCGTCTGGCGGCCCGGCTCAGGGACCTTCTGAGGTTCGTGCGACCCGACGAGCGCCGGAGTCAGCCCACCGACCTCAACACGGTGCTGCGCGGCGCGCTCAAGCTCCTGGCGGGGCGCATCGCCGAGGCCAAGATTCGGGTGAAGGACGAGCTTGCCCCTGCCCTTCCCGTGATCAGTGGCGACCCGATGGTCCTCGAGCAGGTCTTCATGAATATTCTCGGGAACGCCGTGGACGCGCTGTCGCCGCTCGGCGGGACCATCACGCTCACTTCGGGGACGGAGCGCACCGACGGGGCACCGCTGGTCTTCGCGAAGGTCAGGGACACCGGCGAGGGGATCCCGCCCGAGAAGCTCGACAAGATCTTCGACCTGTTCTATACGAGCAAGGCGCAGGGGACCAGGCTGGGCCTGGCCGTCGCAAAGAAGTTCACCGCGGCCCACGGTGGCACGATCTCCGTGCGGAGCAAACCCGGGGAAGGCGCGACCTTCCGTGTCACCTTTCCGACAAGATCCACGCCCGAGGCCCAACTGGCCGCCACGGCGGCAGAGGCCCGGCGCCTGCCGTAGCCACGGCCCTCAAGGGTGACCGGCCTCCCCGGGCTCGATCCCGTACTTCTCGAGGCGATAGCGCAGGGTCTCGAGAGAGATGTCGAGGAGCTCGGCCGCCCGCCGGCGGTTGTTCCGGGCGATCTTAAGCGCTTCGATGATCATCGTGCGCTCTACCTGCGCCAGGCTCACCCCACCTTTCGAGAAGTCCACGCTGACGCCGTCGGCGCCAACCTTGAGATCGCCGGCGCCGCCCGGCGCCCGGGAGAGTCCGAGATCGTCGCCGTGAATCTCTTCGCCCTCATGGAGCAGGACGACACGCTCGAGCACGTTCGCCAGCTCGCGGACATTGCCCGGCCACGAATACTGGAGGAGCTGCGCCTCGGCGTCCGGATGGAGGCGCTTCGGCCTGCGGTGCTGGCGCGCGGCGTGCTCGAGGTAGTGGCGTGCCAGCGGCAGGATGTCGTCGGGGCGATCGCGGAGCGGAGGAAGCGGAAGCGTCAGGACGTTGAGCCGGTAAAGGAGGTCGGAGCGGAAGCTGCCGGCCTTCACCGCCTCCTGGAGGTCGGCATTCGTCGCGGCGACGATCTGCACGTCAACCACCTTGGATCGCAGCCCGCCAAGCCGGCGGACCGAGTTGTCCTCGATGATCTTGAGGAGCTTGACCTGGAGCTCGGCCGGCATGGCGCTGATCTCGTCGAGAAAGAGCGTGCCCCCATCCGCCGATTCGAAGAGTCCGGCCTTGACGGCGCGCGCGTCGGTGAATGCCCCCCGCTCGTAGCCGAAGACTTCGGATTCGAGGAGCGCGGCCGGAATCGCGCCGCAGTTCAGCTCGACGAACGGGCGCTCGGCGCGGGGACCCAGATCGTGGAGGACGCGGGCCACGAGACCCTTGCCGGTGCCGGTCTCGCCTGTGATCAGGATGGGAGCGGCAGCCCCGTGGCCCCGAGGGCCGCCAACCGCTCGACCTGCCCGCGAAGCTGACGCGTTGCGCTCGAGTCCCCGATGATCCGGTCCGCCGGGTTGCCCTCACGGCCGACTTCCCTGCCAGTAGCGGAGCTCGCGCTGCAGCCGGGCGTGATCCCACGCCTTGTCGAGCACGAGTGCCAGCTCTTCGAGATCCACCGGCTTGGTCAGGTAGTCGTAGCTGCCCGCCCGCATGGCCTCCACGGCGATCTTGACGCTGCCGTGGGCCGTCACCATCACGACCTCGGCGGCCGGCGCCGCCTGCTTGATCTGACGCAGCGTCTCGAGTCCGTCCATCCCCGGGAGCTGGAAGTCCAGCACGACCAGGTCCATCTCGGACTCGCGCAGTAGCTTCAGGCCTTCTTCTCCCGAACCGGCCACCGCCGCTTCGTAACCGTGGTGGGCCAGGTAGTCGCGCATCGCATGCGAGAGGATCCGCTCGTCCTCGATGATGAGGACGGAGGGGATCATGAGGAGAGCGCTCGCTCGTTCATGGGCTCGCCCCGATTCTAAGACCGCGCGACCTGGCGCGCGAGCGCCTCATTGCGGCGCCCCAGCCACAGCCCATTGACCAGCCAGACAATCGAGATCGGCACGGCCGCGAGGCTGATGCCCGCCAGCCCGACCCCGAGGAATCCCATGGCGGCGTACGACCACGCGCCGAGCTGGTCACCCGCGCGGTAGACGAAGGTGTCGATGAAGCTCTTGGCCTTGTACTTGTCCTCGCGCGGGACCACCGTGAAGCACGTCTCACGCGTGGGCCGCGCCACGGCGAAGTTGCCGGCCCGCCGAAGGACCTGGAAGATGACGATCGGCCACAAGGTCGGCGCGAGCCCGACCAGGGCGAACCCTGCGGCGCTCAGTGCCGGCAGGAGTGTGAGCGTGAGCGCCACGCCGAGCCATCTGATGATGCGCCCCGTCAGAAAGAGCTGGCCAAAGAGCGTCAGGACGTTCACGGCCAGGTCGATATTGGCGAAGAAGGCCGTGCGCGCCGACCGGTCGGTGAAGCTGTGCTTCGCGATGTCGGCCTGCTGGAAGTAGAGAAACGTCGAGAGCACCGTGAAGAGGAGCATGTACAAGCTGAGGTGCAGCAGGTAGGGCGATCGAAACGCGTGGGCGAATCCCGACAGCGCCTGGCCGCCAACCGCGGCGTCATCGCCGGGCTCGCTCGACTGCTCGCGCAATCCCCGCGGGATCCGCGCGAGGCGCCGGACGCTCCACACCGCCACCTCGAGCAGCACGGCCGAGGCCAGCAGGAGCCGGGCCCGGCCAAAATGTTCCACGAGCGCGGAAGTCAGCGCCGATCCGACGATCCCACCGATGGTGCCGCCCGCAGCGATGAACCCGAAGAGCCTCCGGCTCTGCTCGGTGCTGAACACGTCGGCGAGAAAGCCCCAGAAGACCGACACGACGAAGAGGTTGAAGATCGCCGCCCAGATGTAGAACGCCCGGCCCGTCCACACATTGGCCGATCCATCCGTCGTCTCCAGGAGAATCAGGAAGACCACCAGGTTCGCCATGAAGAACCGGTACGTCCACGAGATGAACCGGATCGGCGCCAACCGCGCCACCAGCGCCGAGTACGGCGGGTTCACGATCACCATGCCAATCAGCGTCCCGGTGAAGAGCCACGGCAAATTCTCGACGCCGCCAGCCGCCCCAATCTCATCCCGAATCGGCCGGATAACGTAGTACGCGGACAGTATCGAAAAGAAATACAGCCACGACCAGCCAAGCGCCCTCCCCTCGCCCGGCCTCACATCGATCACCGCGCGTAACAATCGAAAGGCTCTCCCCTCTCCCCCACCGGGGGAGAGGGCAGGGTGAGGGGGCGGTTCACTCTCGCGAGACCGGCTAGTCCCCTCTCCCCCATCGGGGGAGAGGGCAGGGTGAGGGGGCGCCGTCTCGCTGGACTTTTCAGAGCTCACAAGGTAATCCTGTCGGCACAGAAGAGTACCAATCCCGCACCCCCACCGTAAGGAGAATCGCGTCGTGACCTATGTACTGATCCACGGAGCCTACCAAGGCGGCTGGGTCTGGAAGCACGCAGCCCAAGGCCTGCGCGCCGCCGGCCACGTCGTCTACGCACCCACGCTAGAAGGCTGCGCCGAGCGCCGCGACCAGATCCGCCCAGGCATCACCGTCGGCACCCACGCCAGCGAAATCGCCCAGCTCCTCTTCTACGAAGACCTCCGCGACGTCGTCCTCGTCGGCACCAGCTCAGGCGGCATGGTCATCTGCAAGGCGGCGGAATTGGCCGCCGACCGGATCGCGCGCCTCGTCTTCGTGGACGCCCTGGCGCTCCTGCCCGGAGAGCGCGTCGCCGACATCGTGAACCGCCCCGCCGCCAACGAGGTGACCGAGGTTTCCACCGTCCCGTCGCGCCAGGACGCAGAGGGCCGCATGTTCGCCTCCCTCGAGCCCGCCACGCGCGCCTGGACCCTCGAGCGCTACACGCCCCACCCGATCGCAGCCCTCGAAGCCTCCATGGAGCCAACGAACTTCTGGGGCAGCCAATGGACGGCATCGGTGATCCGCTGCAAGCAGGCGCGCAACCCTCCCGAGTCCCACCAGCGCCGCACAGCCGAGCGCCTCAAGGCCTCCTACACGGAGATGGACACGGGGCACTACCCGATGCTGAGCCAACCCGACGAGCTGGTGCGCCTGCTTATCTGACCGGTCGCCTGGCGGGAAGCCCGGGCCCGGTCTAGTGTGTCCACCATGACCAATGCCGCAGAGTGCGGACCAGCATTGGCGACCGATGAAGCGAGGCGGCCGTGCCGTTGTTAGGCGCGCACCTACACCTCGACAGCCAAGCCAGACACTTCACCTGTAGGCGCAACAAAGAGGCGCGAATGCCGCATGGCGAAGATGACAATTGGCACGCTGGCGGCCAAGCCGATCATGCGCTCCACGACGTCTGGTCGCCCCGCTGTCAAGGGCCGGCCGATCTACCGTGCCACCCCTGCCCGTTTTGGGCTGCTCATCAAGCAAAAGGCGCCGCGCGCGCATCTCAGCTATCTCGTCAGCGGAGATGCTGCTAAAGGACATTCCGCTGAATACACCCTCGAGATGTTCAGTCGACGGGGTAATGACCAAGCGCCAGCGTTCTTCACCGGCTTCGAACGTCTGTGTTCCCTCCTCGACTCGTCGGTGGCAGACGACTGCGCATCGTCGGGCAGCAACTCAACGATGAGGCGATCTGAGAGTTCAATGTGCCCCGAACCAGCCGTCAACGGATCGAAGCCGCCCTCTAGCGGAAGGAGCAAAACGAGAGACGATGTATCACGCGCGGATGCCCCCGGGTGCAGGCGTACCGGTGCCGCTGCAGTCTCGGGCGTTCCTTCTGGGGGCAGGCGGCGAAGCGTGCCGAGGGCCGGTTTATGAATAGCCGGCTGCTCCGTCAAATGGCGGTAGAGCCGATCGTATTCGCCCTCCATGCTCAGGTCATAGTAAGTAGCACCGCGAAGGAAGGGCGGCCGATGGTGTAGATCATCTGATTCGAAGATCACCGGAATGAACTTGGTATTTGCGCCGCCGGCGTCATAGAGCTCCTGGGTTATGAGCGCACCTTCCCATCGGCTGCCGAGACCACCAACCTCTTCGAGGCCGGTCACGCGTCGATGGTATCGCTCGGTGCAAACGACGAGAACGAACTTCGCGTCTCTGACCCGCCTCAGCATCCAGGCGGGCCAACCTTCTGGTGGCGACACAACCCCCTGGTCGAGTTCGCAGTCGACGCCTTCGACGCGGAGGCGCGTGGCGAGTTCAACAACGCGGCGCTTATGAGCGGCAGAGTCGTGGCTGTAGCTAACAAAGACCGGCAGTGAAGCGGCGCTTGGTTCGGTCATTTGGGAAACTCTACTAGAATTCGGCCGACCAGCGCAGCGACCTTTACAGGCGCGCGCCGAAAACGTAGCACCGTGAGACCGTGCCCGGTACGGGGGTGATCACCCCCAAGAGACCTGGGTTTCACCGGCATGGACGGGCTGCCGGAGGCTTTGCCATGCAGACCTCGGATATACGATATGTACGCTCTGTGTATCCGGTTTGAGGGCAGGCCCGGCATCACGAGGTCACAATCCGACTCGCCGGGCTCCGGAAGGAGGGGGCGCGATCACGGCCCGGGGGATAGCGCATTCCCGGAGCCTGCTCAAGCACGCCAAGTTGGTGTAGGGTATCGCCCATGGCAAATCAGATGGAGTACCGGACGCTGGGCAGGACGGGGCTCAAGGTCTCCGCGCTGGCTTTCGGGTGCGGGGATGTCGGCGGGTTGATGGTGCGGGGCGAGCCGGCGGATCGGGAGCGGGCGATCGCGCGGGCGGTGGAGCTCGGGATCAACTACCTGGACACGGCGCCGTCCTATGGCAGCGGGGAGTCGGAGAAGAACCTGGGCGTGGTCCTGCGCGCGCTGCGGCCGCCGGTGATCGTGGGCACCAAGTGCCGGCTGAGCGCGGCCGACCTGGCGGATGTGCCGGGCGCGCTCGCGCGGTCGGTCGAGAACAGCCTCGAGCTGCTGGGCCGGGGCCACCTCGACCTCTTCCACCTCCACAATCCGATCGCGAGCGTCAGGAGCGAGCGGCACCTCGGGGTCGCCGACGTGCTGGACCTGGTCCTGCCCGCGTGCCAGCACCTCAAGGAGCAGGGCAAGATCCGCTTCTTCGGGGTGACGGCGCTCGGCGAAACGGGGGCGCTCCACCGCGTGCTGGGCAGCGGCGCCGTCGACACGGCGCAGGTCTGCTTCAATCTGTTGAGCCCGGCTGCGGCGCACGAGGTGCCGGTGGGTTTCCCGGCGCAGGACTTCGACGGGCTCGCGGTGCTGGCGCTTGAGCACGGCGTGGGCACGATCGGGATTCGCGTGCTGGCCGGCGGTGCGCTGAGCGGCCAGGTCGCCCGGCATCCCATCGCCATCCCCACGGTAGAGCCGATCGCGTCGGGTCCGGACTACGCCACGGATGCGGCCCGCGCGCGGGCCTTCGAGCCGCTGGTGGCCGAGGGCTATGCCGCCAGCGTTGTCGAGGTCGCCTTCCGCTTCGCGCTCACGACGGACGCGATGTCCACGGTGCTCATCGGCACCTCGGATCTCGCCCAGCTCGATTTCGCCGCGGCCGCCGTGGCCAAGGGCCCGCTCCCCGCCCGCGCGATGGAGCGCGTTCGCGACATCTGGGCTAAGCTGGCCGCTGCCCACTAGACGCTGGAGGAGCACACGACCATGGCAGAGCCACAGAAGACCGAGTACAGCCCGCGCGAGCGCGTGGTCGCCGCCTACAAGGGCGAGTTCGCCGACCGCGTGCCGGCCTATCCCATCGCGGGCTGCTTCGCCGGATGCCTGGACGGCCTGACGATCGAGGAGTACTGCACGAACCCGACGAAGGCCGCCAAGGCCATGCTCAACTACTACGAGCGGTACCAGCCCGACATCATGATCGCGTTCAACGACCTGGCGAAGGAAGCCGAGGCGACGGGCTGCCGCGTCAAGTACTCCGACTACGTCGTGCCGTCCATCGACCAGCACGTGCTCCAGGACGACAAGGGCCTGCTCGCGCGCATGGAGATCCCCGATCCGAAGCGCGACGGCCGGCTACCGGCTTTCCTCGAGCAGTGCGCGGCGCTGTCGAGCGCCAAGCTGCCGAGCGCGCTCGGCGCCGTCCTGGTCGGGCCGTGGACGATCGCTATGCTCATGCGCAACCCCGAGATCATGTGCCTCGACACCATCGACGACCCGGAGTTCGTCCACGAGCTGATGCGCTTCACCACCGAGTTCGCCAAGCGCATGGGCGACGCCGTGCTCGAGACGCGCATCGGCTTGAGCTACTCGGACCCGACCGCCTCGTGCTCGCTCGTGGGGCCCGACACGTATCGCGAGTTCATCAAGCCCTACCACAAGGAGATGGTGGACTATTTCCGGGCGAAGAAGGTCGGCACGACCGTGCACATCTGCGGCACGACGCATCAGATCCACGAAGACCTGATGGACGTGGGCTTCGTGGCCGTCACAATCGATCTCGACCAGCAGAGCGATCCCAAGCTCAAGGTGGACCAGCTCGACCGCCTCGTCACGCTGGGCAACCAGCGGGGCGTTGTCGGGATCGGCAACGTGGACGTCACGATCTTCGAGCGCGCCACGCGCGGCGAGATCGAGGCCGAGGTCCGGCGCTGCATCGACACCGTGGGGCACCGCTCGCGCTTCGTGCTCTCCACCTCGTGCGAGCTGCCGCCGCGCGCCAACCCGGATTGCGTCCAGTGGTTCATGGACGCCGCGCGCGAGTACGGCCGCTGGGACCGCCTCCCCGCCTCGTGAGCGCGGGACGGTGACCGCCCCGCTCGGCTTCTCCATGATGCCGCTCGAGAACCGGCGCGACGTGCTCGTGCGCCTGGCCATCCAGGCGGAGCGCGCCGGGCATGCGGCCTTCTATCTGCCGGAGACCTGGGCGCACGACACGACGGTGATGCTGGGTGAGATCGCAGCGCGCACGTCGCGCATCGAGCTCGGCACCGGGATCCTCGGGGTGTGGAACAGGAGCGCGGCGACGATCGCCATGGCCGCCAGCACGCTCGACGCCATCTCGGGCGGCCGCTTCTCGCTGGGGCTCGGCGCCAGCACCGCCCAGCTCGTCGAGGGGCTCCACGACGTTCCGTACGCGGCGCCGCTCGAGCGCATGCGCCAGGTGCTGACGCAGGTGCGCGCGCTCCTCAAGGGAGAGCGCGTGCCGCTCTCGCCCGGCGCGGGCGCCCGCGCGCTGCGGCTCAACCTGCCGCCGGCGCCCCGCGTGCCCATCTACCTCGCGGGGCTGTCGCCCGAGACGGTGCGGCTCGCCGGCGAGCTGGCGGACGGCTGGGTCCCGTTTCTCTATCCGCGCTCGCGCCTCCGTGACGGCCAGGCGCTCCTGCGCGAGGGGCGGGCTCGGCGGGCGCGCCCCGCGACCTGCCGCGCATCGTGCCCAGCATCCCGACCATCATCGCCGCCGACGGCGCCGAGGCGCGGAAGGGCGCGGCGTGGTTCGTGGCCTTCTATCTGACCTCGATGGGGCCATTCTACCCGCGAGCCATCTCGCGCCTGGGATTCGAGCGTGAGGTGAAAGCCGTCGTCGCGGCCAACACCACGCGCGGCTCCGCCGTGGTGCCGCCGGAGGCGGAGATACTCCTGGGGGAGCTGACCGTGTATGGCACGCCGGACGAGGCGCAGGAGCGGCTCGCCGGCTGGCGGCAGGCGGGCGCGGACTTACCGATCCTGCTCCTGCCCCCGCAGCTCGAGCCCGCCCAGATCGACTTCGCCCTCGCTGCCCTCGGGTGAGGGTGGACTAGCGGTTCGGTCCCCTTCCCATCGGGTAGGGCTGCCAGCGGATGAGGCTTGTCCGCGGGAGCACGCCCGGGTTGACGGCTGAGCGGGGCCACTTGCCCTGGAGCACCGTGGCGATCTCGCGGCCGAGGCGGCGCCGCGTCTCGGGCGCCATGCGCGCCGTCGCCGAGGCGATGTGCGGCGTCACGATGACGTTGTCCATGTGCAGCAGCGCGTTGAGCGGGTCCACGGGCTCCTGCTCGAAGACGTCGAGCGCCGCGCCGGCGATGTCCTTGTGGCGGAGCGCTTCGATCAGCGCCTTCTCGTCCACGGTCGGCCCGCGCCCGTTGTTGATGAAGATCGCGCTCTTCTTCATGGCCTTGAACTGCTTCTCGCTCATCATGTGATGCGTTTCGCTGTTGAGCGGCGCGTGCATGGACAGAAAGTCCGCGCGCTGGCACAGCTCGATGAGGCTCGTGACCGGCTCCACGCCGACGGCGGTCATCTCCAGCTCCGCCAGGAACGGGTCATACGCGATCACGTGCAGGCCAAAGGCGTGGCAGCGGCGCGCGACGGCCTTGGCGACGTTGCCGAAGGAGATGAGGCCGATAGTCTGGCCGTAGAGACGCGGGATGTCCTTGAAGTACGGGCGCCCCTCCGTCCACTTGGCGTCCACCGTCAGCTGGTGCATGAGGCGCAGGCGCCGGTGGGCGGCCAGGAACATGGCCATCGTGTGGTCGGCGACCTCGTCGATGAAGACGTCGGGCACGTTGGTGACGACGATGCCCGCCTCCGTGGCCGCGTCCACGTCCACCGTGTCGGCGCCCACGCTGCCGAGGCCGATCACCTTGCAGTTCTTCAAGCCCTTGATGATGGCGGCGGTGATGCGGCGGTTCCGCGCGATCAGCGCGTCGGCGTCCTTCGCCGCGGCGATGAACTCCTCCTCCGTCTTCGCCGGCACTTCCACGATTTCGGCCCCGATGGGGTCCAGCGCCTCGCGCTCGATCGCGTAGGCGCCCTCGGCCAGGTCGAAGGTGATCCCGCCCGACGGCTGCTGGACGACAATCTTGAACTTTCCTTTTGCGGCTGGCATGCGTGCGACCTCCCTGTAGGTGTAATGCCGTAGATCGCGTCAGCTTCCGCTGCGGCGGCCCATCTTCGATAGCAGCGCCTCGGCGGCGCCGACGACGCGCTCCGTGGTGAAGCCGAGCTCCTTGATCGCGACCTCGCCCGGCGCCGAGGCGCCGAAACGGCCCAGCGTGAGGGTGGCGCCTTCCGTGCCGGTCCACCGCTCCCAGCCGAGTGAGACGCCCATCTCCACGGCCAGGCGCGCCGTCACGGATCTGGGAAGCACGCTCTCACGGTAGTCGAGGCTCTGCTCCTCGAACAGCTCCCAGGAGGGCATGGACACGAGCCGCGCGGTGATGCCCCTCGCTTTCAGGATGGGCTCGGCGGCAACGATCAACTGCACTTCCGATCCGGTGGCGATCAGGATGATGTCGGGCTTGGCCGCCGCGGCGCGCGCGTTCAGCACGTAGGCGCCGCGCGTCACCCCCTCGGCGGAGGCGTAGACGGAGCGATCGAGCGTCGGCACGTTCTGGCGGGTCAGCGCCAGCGCGGTCGGCCGGTGGCGATCGCGGATGGCGACCCTCCACGCCCACGCCGTCTCGCTCGCGTCGGCGGGACGGATGAAGACCAGGTCGGGGATGGCCCGGAGCGCCATGAAGTGCTCCACCGGCTGATGAGTCGGGCCGTCCTCGCCCACGCCGACGCTGTCGTGGGTGTAGACCCAGACGGAGCCGAGCCGCGCGATCGCCGAGAGACGCACCGCCGGCCGCATGTAGTCGGAGAAGACCAGGAACGTCGAGCCGTAGGGAATGAAGCCGCCGTGGTAGGCCATGCCGTTCACGACGGCGCCCATCGCGTGCTCGCGGACGCCGAAGTGGACGTTGCGCCCCGCGTAACTCCATACTCCTCCAACCGCACCCTGCACACCCTCCTGCGGCTGCGACGGCGGCGCGAAGTCGCCCTGCCCCTTGAGCCAGGTGAACGTGGAGGGATCCAGGTCCGCCGAACCGCCCACCAGCTCGGGCAACTTCGACGCGAGCGCCTGCATGACGCCCTCCGAGGCCTTGCGCGTGGCCACTCCCTTCGGGTCGGCCTTGAAGCTCGGCAGGTCCTTGTCCCAGCCGTCGGGCAGCGCGCCGGCCAGCCGCCGCGTCAGCTCGGCGGCGAGATCGGGGAAAGCCGTCTGATAGGCAGCCAGACGCTTGCGCCACTCATCCTGCTGCCGGGCGCCGCGCTCCTTCGCGCCACGGAAATGCGCGCCCACATCGTTGGGAATGAGGAACGCAGGCTCGAGCGGCCAGCCCAGGTTTTCCTTGGCCGCCTTGACCTCGTCGGGCCCGAGCGGGCTGCCGTGCACGTGGAAGGTGCCCTGCTTGTGGGGCGCGCCGTAGCCGATCACCGTGCGCACCGCGATGAAGGACGGCCTGTCGCTCACCTGCTGGGCCGCGCGGAGCGCCTTGTCCACGGCGCCCAGCTCGTTGCCGTTCTCCACCGACTGGACGTGCCAGCCGTAGGCGGCATAACGCGCGCCCACGTCCTCGCTGAACGAGACGGACGTCGAGCCCGCAAGCGAGATGCTGTTGTTGTCGTAGAGGACGACGAGCTTGCCCAGCTTGAGGTGGCCCGCGAGCGAGGCGGCCTCTGACTGCACGCCCTCCATCATGTCGCCGTCGCCTGCAAGCACGTAGGTGTAGTGGTTGATGATCTCGTGTCCCGGCCGGTTGAAGCGCGCGGCCAGGTGCGCCTCGGCGATGGCCATGCCCACGGCATTGCCCATGCCCTGGCCGAGCGGCCCCGTCGTGGTCTCGACGCCCTTGGTCAGGTGGCTCTCGGGGTGCCCCGGCGTGAGACTGCCCCACTGGCGGAACTGCTTGATCTGCTCGAGCGGCAGGTCATAGCCCGTGAGATGCAGCAGCGAGTAGAGGAGCATGGAGCCGTGGCCCGCGGAGAGGACGAAGCGGTCACGATCGGGCCAGGACGGATCCGTCGGGTTGTGGCGCAGGAACCGCGTCCACAACACGTAGGCCGACGCCGCCGCGCCCATGGGCAGGCCGGGGTGGCCGGAGTTCGCCTTCTGCACGGCATCCACCGAGAGAAAGCGGATGGTGTTGATGGCCCGTTCGTCGAGGCTCTGTTCGGTCACGGTGTCGGCTCCCTTGCGGACTGCGATCCAGCGCTGGTGCCGGCAAGAGTAGCACCTTGACAGCGCCGCCGGCACCCCTGTATGTGGAGGGCACCATGAGAAAGCCCTCGATGCTCCTGTGCTGCCTCGGCCTCGTCGCTCTCCTCGAAATACTGGCCGTCGTGGCCCCGGTCTGGAGCCAGACGCCCAAGCGCGGCGGCATCCTCAACTCCGTGCTCATCGAGGACCCGCCCGGGCTCCTGATCCACGAATCGGCCACGGTGTCCAACGTCTGGCCGATGTCCCCCTGCTACTCGAACCTCGTCCTCTTCAACCCGCTGAAGACGCTCGAGAGCGTTGAGACGGTCATCCCCGAGCTGGCCGAGCGGTGGTCATGGCAGGACAACTACCGCAACCTCGTCTTCTTCCTCAAGAAGAATGTGCGCTGGCACGACGGCCATCCCTTCACCGCCCGCGACGTCAAGTACACCTTCGACGTCGTCCGCGAGGCCCCGGACACGCCGGCCAAGCTCCGCCTCAGCCCACGAAAAGACTGGTACGCCAACGTCGAGAACATCGAGGCGCCGGAGCCTCACACCGTTGTCTTCCACCTCAAGCGGCCCCAGCCCTCGCTGCTCCTCATGCTGGCCTCTGGCTACTCGCCGGTGTACCCCGCCCACGTGCCCCTGGCCGAGCTGCGCCAGCGCTGCGTGGGCACGGGCCCATTCCGCTTCAAGCAATACGCCCGCGGTCAGATCGTGGAGCTGGAGCGCAACCCGGATTACTTCGTGCCTGGCCGGCCCTACCTCGACGGGATCCGCTACACGATCATCGGTGAGCGCGGCACGCGGCTGGCCGCGCTCCAGACGGGCCGCATCGACGCCTTCGTCCCTCTCGAGATGACCAAGACGATGGCGGAGTCCGTGAAGCAGGGCGCGCCGTCGCTGGTGATCGCCGAGGTCGGCCAGAACGGCAGCGACAACGTCATCGTCAACCACAAGCGCGCGCCCTTTGACAATTCCGTGGTGCGCCGAGCGATCAGCCTCGCCATGGATCGCCACGCCTTCGTCCAGGGGGTCCGCCACGGTGGGGCCGTCGTGGGCGCCGCCATGATGCCCAAGCCCTTCGGCATCTGGGGGCTGCCGGACCAGGACCTGCGGACTCTCCCGGGCTATCGCGGCTCGGCCCAGGACAAGGCCGAAGCGAAGCGCCTCCTGGCGTCCGCGGGCTACGGCCCCGGCAAGCCGCTCAAAGTGGAGATGGTCACGCGGACCATCTCGATCTACCTGGACGTGGCGTCCTTCGTGGCGGATCAGCTGCGCCAGGTGGGCGTGGAGGCGACGCTCAAGCAGCTCGACACCACTGCGTGGTTCCCGGCGCTCGCGCGCCGCGAGTACCAGATCGGCGCCAACCTCACCGCCGGCGGCTTCGACGATCCCGACGCGTACTTCTACGAAAACTACAAGTGCGGCTCCTCGCGGAACTACACCGACTACTGCAGCGAGCAGATGGACAAGCTGATCGATCTCCAGTCATCGGAGCTCGATCCCGCCAAGCGCCTCAAGATCGTCTGGGAGATCCAGCGCAAGCTCGATGCCGACGTCGCCCGCCCGATGCTCTCCTGGCGCAAAGAATATTTCGCCCAGTGGCCCCACGTGAAGAACCTGGTGCCCCACAACGCGCTGTACAACTACGGCCGCATGCAGGACGTCTGGCTGGACAAGTAGCCCGGACGCCACAACTCAGAAAGGGAGGATGCCGCCATGCCGACGATCACCCACAAGGGCACCAAGCTGGCCTATGACAGCCGCGGCAAAGGCAGGCCGGCCTTCGTATTCATCCACGGCTGGACGTGCGACCGCTCGTTCTTCGCCCCGCAGGCGAAGTACTTCGCGCGGCGGCACCGTGTGGTCTCCCTCGACCTGCGCGGCCACGGCGAGAGCGACAAGCTGGAGGGGCCGTATCCGATCAGCAACTACGTCGACGACATCGCGTCCCTGATCGACACCCTTCGCCTCGGCAAGGTGGTGGCCGTCGGGCACAGCATGGGCGGCATCACGGCGCTCCAGCTGGGCGCCGACCATCCCGACAAGGTCGCCGGCATCGTCATGGTCGACCCGGCGCCGCTCGTCTGGCCCCCGGAGCTCAAGACCGGCGTCGAAGCGATCGTGGCCGCCATCGAGGCCGGCAACCAGGAGCCGCGCCGGCAATTTATCGCCGACGCCCTCTTCATGAAGACCTCCGACAAGGCGCTCGTGAAGCGCGTGCTGAAGGTGATGATGGCCGCGCCGAGTCACATTGCCGCTGACGCGATGAAGGGCATTCTGGCCTTCGACGGACCCGCGGTCGCCGCCCGGTGCAAGGTGCCCGCGCTCCACCTGGCCGCCAACCCGCCGCTCAACCCGCCGCACCTGATGTCGCAGTGGCTGCCCTCCGTCGTCAACGGCTGGACGGTGGGCGCCGGGCACTTCAACATGATGGAGGTGCCCGAGCAGGTGAATTCGATGATCGAGGGCTTCCTGCGCCACTACGTCTAACCGCCTGAGCCAGGCACGGCCGGTTGCTCTTCTGATCGAGGCGACGCTGGCCTGTGCGGCGGCCAAGGCCGCATTGACAACCTATAGCAAGGGGTTGTCGAAGGAAGTCGGAGCCAGGGGCGTCCGCGTCAATTCGGTCGCGCCCGGCTTCATCGAAACGACGGCTAGCCGGGCAGCCTCGATTCACGGGAGCGAATACGTGATCGACGGCGGCACGGTCCCCACAGTCTGATGATCTCCGGTCACTCGCCTTTGCTGCGGCGGTCGTAGGAGATGGCATAGGCGGCCGACCGGGCCAGCAGGATCGGATCGTCCGAGAGATCGATGCCGTCCGTCCTGTTGGTGGGGTCGAAGATCAGGCGCCGCTCGTCTGCCGCGCTCGTCGGGGAGATGCCGGTGACCTCCAGACGCCCCAGCTCGACCACGGACCGACCCTCAGGCCAGAGCGCGGTGACGTCGTCCGTCGAATCGCCTGCCTCCGCCAATTGCAGGAGCAGCCGGAACGCCACCGGGCCAGCCCGTAGCCGGCCTTCCAGCTCCTCGCGCAGAAAGCTCGGGCTTCGCTTGCCGCCATCCTCAGGGGAGAGAAAGGCCTCGCCTGCCTGCGGCACAAAGCGATAGCGGCCGAATCGGCTCGTGCCATCCGCGGCCGTGAAGCGGAAGGCGTGCTCGGCATGGTAGATCGCCTGCGCATAGCTGGCCGGCACCGGCTTCTTCATCATGCGCTCGACGAAGGCGCGTCCGGCGGGATGGCCGGCGAGAAAGCGCGGAACCGCATCGGGGTCGGGCCGGCCGCTGGCCGGGTCGGGGAGCTGAGCCCGAAGGAACTCGAGCAGCTCCCCGGGCGTCCGCGCGATGAACCCTTCGACGGAGTTGGCGAGGATGTCGGCGCTCTTGCCGTCGGGGAGCTGAAACTTGACCGCCATCGAGCGCACGCTGGGGGCACCATCGTGCACGTCGGGGTTCCCGTTGGCATTGGCGAACCGGACGATGGTCGGCACCGATTGGCCGGTGAAATGGGGCGCCCGAGTGACGCGGGGAGCTTCCGCCGAAGCGCGAAACGCTCCCGAGCAGACGAGCCCCTTGGCATGGACGGGACGGAAGCCTGGATGTGGACCGGCCAGCGTCCTCATGGCTTCGACGATCTGACGGATGACGGCTTCCGGTGCGGCCGATGTAGACATGTGCGCGTCTCCTTCCCGGGTGATGCCGACGCTGGACGCGAGTCGCCGAACGCTCGAGTAGCGTGGCGGTCAGGCTACGAAACGGAACCACGCTCGCCCACGAGCAACTGATCATACGCTAGGTCGGCCTTCTCGAGCGGGTAGCGCTCGATGGGACGGACTCCGGTCAACGCGCTGAACTGAAGAGTGTCCTCGGAGTCCTTGACGGTGCCCGAGGGCCAACCTAGTTCACTTTCGGGTTGCCGTGTCAGCGCGCTGGTGAAAATTCGACTATGGCCGAATCTGGTACGCTTGCATCGTCTTTGTCCTCGGCGATTGTCAGAAAGCCGGGACGGCCATTAGACTGGGGACTGGGCGACCTCGTCCAAGGGCGTGAGCGGGAACCCGCGCTCATGCCATCCCATTAGGCCGTCCGCGAGCGGGCGCACGCGGGTAATGCCGTGCCGGCGAAGGTTGAGCGCCACCCGGGCGCTGGTTGCCTCGTTGGGTCACGTGCAATAGAGTACGACGTCAACGTCTCGCCGAATCTCTTTGTGGCGCCGTTCGAGCTCATCAGGGCTGATCCGCAGCGCGCCTGGGATGACGTAAGGCATCGCCCCGACGTCGAGCTCCGTCCGGAGGTCCACGACCAGGGTTTCCGTTTTTTCATCCAGCCTCTGCTTCAGCTCTTCCGGGCTGATCCGGGCCATACGCAGGGATCGAAGGAAGCGCCGGCGTTGAACATACTTGACTCCCAGGTAGGCTGCCAGGAGCCCGAGAAGCACGAGGAGCGACATGAGGCCGAGCCGAGATGCCTCGGCCGCGATCTGCTCGATCAGGTCGGTGAAGACGTATCCCAGGCAGATCCATCCCGCCGACCACGCGAGTGCGCCTCCGGCCTCGTAGAGGACAAATCGCCCGACATGAACCTTCATCACACCCGCGAGCGCGGCAGCGAGAGGATTCAACCCGGGTAGGAACTTGGCAGTCAGGACAACGCGGAGGCCGTAGGCCATGAACAGGTCCTCGGCCCGGCGCACGCAGGAGTCCGGCTCGAGCGTGATCCGGCACAGAGAGCCGAGGACCCGGGCGCCGCGCCGCCGACCGAATGTATACCAGAGTAGATCAGCCGCAAGGCAACCGGCGATGGCGGTTGCAAGCGCCACCAACAGGCTGAACCGACCGGCGCCCACGAGCGCCCCCACGACGAGCAGGAGCGGAACAGCGGGCAGCGGGACGCCCGCCTGATCGACGAGCACCCAGGCGAACAGCACCGGCGGACCTTGCCGGACCACGAACTCGAGGATCTCATTCATGTGATGGGCTCACGCGCCGCCTCTGGGTGCCTCCGGGCCCAACTTTCTAGAAATGGCGGATCTGGGGCATCACGTCGTGGCCGATGCGCTCGAACGAGCGCAACATGAGCTGGTGGTCGCCCACGACGTGGCGCACCATCACGTAGTCGAAGCCCATCGCCCGGTATCGGCGCAGCGCCTGGACGACGGTGTCCGCGCTGCCCACGAGGAGCTGATCGGTGCCCGTGCCGCGATATCCCTCGGCGAGGATGGCGCCGACGACTGCGCGCGCCTCCTCGTCGGACTCGCCGACATAGATGTCGCGGCGCAAGATCGGTCTCGGGGGACGGCCGGCGTGCGCCGCCGATTCCCGATAGAGCGCGAGCTGGCGCACGAGATCCTCGTCCCCCGCGTTCTGCCCCGTCAGCCAGGCATCGCCCAGCCGCCCCGCGCGCTCGGCGGATGCCGGCACCGTCCCTCCGAGCCAGATCTCCACGGGCACCCGGGGCAGCGGGCTGATGGTGGCGCCCTCCAGCGTGTAGTAGCGGCCGCGGTGGGTGACGCGCTCGCCGGAGAGGAGTGCCCGGACCACCGTCACCACCTCCTCGAGGCGGCCGACGCGGCTGCGCTCCTCCATGCCGAAGGCCTGAAACTGCTGCGGGCGGCCGCCCAGAACGAAGTTCACGATCAGCGGCCCTTGGGCGAACGCGGCGAGCGTGCCGATTTGCTCGGCGAGCAGGAGCGGGTGGTAGAAGGGGGCGAGCAGGACCACCCCGATGGGCATGTCGCCGGTCACGCTCATCAGCCTGGCGACGGTGGGCAGCGGGGAGAACGTGGCAGCGTAGGCAGGATTGGCGGCGTGACTGTCCCCGGTCAGGAGCGCGTCCAGCCCCGCCGCGCGCGCCGCCGAGGCGACCTCCATCAGATTGCGCGCCTGTTCCTCCGGCGCATACGCGCCCATCGGCCGCTCGATGAACGCCCCCTTCGGCATCGACGCGAGGAGGCTCCGAAATCGTTCATGGGTGGCCGGCGAGGTGGGAAACAGGAAGCGAACCGAGGTGCCGAGCTTCATGTGGTCGCTGCCAGCAGCGCCTTGATAGGCTAGGCGCGCGCCCGCTGGAGCTGGAGCAGCGACGCGAAATGGATGACGATCCACAGCGGCACCATGAAGGTCGGAATCAGACTCAGCGGCAACATCCCCATCGACGGCATCGGCGTCGCCGGCGCGAAGAACCCGAGCGAGGAATTGCTGGTCAGCACGCCGGTCGCGACCGCGCCGATGAAATCGAGCAGCCCGCCGAGGTTGAGCAGGAGCACTCGCCGGCGCCAGTTCGGACGGCCGTCGATCATCGCGAGCAGCACGAACACCGCCGCGACGCCGACCGCCACGTCGCCCAGTCCCGCCGTAAAGGCAAACAGGGCCGGGCGCAGGTTGAACGCGTAGAGAAACAGGAACGTGCCGCCGATCACGCGCCAGATCTGCACGGCGGTGAGCAGCCTCAGATCGATCCCGAGCACGAAGTGCCGGAATTCCGTCGAAATGCGATAGGCGAGCAGGAAGAGCGCCGGCGGCACGACGAGCGCCGCCAGCAGCCCCAACGGCGGCCGCCCGCGGCCGGCTTCAAAGACCCCCGCCGCCCCCGCCGCCACGATCGCTAGGAGCCATATCGCGCCGATCAGGATCAGCAGCGTCACCATGCCGGAATGTTCATGCGGCCGCTCGATCGAGGAACGCTGACGTCCGGACGGAGCCGTGTCGATTGCGGTGCTCATGGCCATCTCCTCCCTATGTCTCGGTACAGGCGGTCGTGAACTCCTGCAAGCCGCCGCGCAAGGCCCGCCAGGCCTCAGGGCCGATCGCCTTCACCGCCTGCGCCTGCGCCTGGCGCCAGAGCGGCAGGGCCCCCGCGAGTGCTCGCCGCCCCGCCGCTGTCAGACGCAAGTAGCGCTCGCGCCGGTCCGGCCCGCGCTCGCTTTTCACGAGTCCGTCGCGCTCCAGCGGAGCCACATTTCGCGTCAGCGTGGTGCGGTCCATGACCAATCGCTTGGCCACCTGGCTCAAGGTGAGCTGCTCGCTCAACGAGAGCGCCACCACGAGCGTGAATTGCGTGACCCTGAGCCCGCTGGGCTCGAGGGTCCTGTCGTAGAGCTGCGTGACGGCACGGGCCGCCTTGCGCAGGCTGAAGCAGGCGCAGTGGCTTGCGACCTCGGCTGCCGCCTTGTTGGCGCTGCGTGCTCTCATATAGGGTGTATATACACGTTCCTGGATAGAGTCAAGCGCGGCGTGGGATCTCACCCGCTCACCGAAGGCGCCCGTTCCCCTTCCCTTACTGCCACCGCTTCTTCCAGAAAACAAAGCTCCGCGAAATGTTCCTCGCCGGGGCAAGGCCCTCCTGACCGGCCATGACCCCCGCCTCCAAATGGCCCCGGGGAGCCCCAGGGCCCTGACAGCACGGAAACACTCATAACGTCACGTATCGCCGCTGCTGACACCGCGACCGTCCAGTTTGAAACCCACGGGCTGTGTTCCTTCCGCTTTTGTCCATAACCGGGAGGCAGGTAAGCCACTGATCCGTAAGTCCTTCTGGGAACCGCGCCCTGCGTCTTCTGCCACGTGAACGGGCGGTCGAGAACTCGTGTCGGTGGGAACTGAGATGGAACGACTCTTGCCCCATAGGGTAGCCGCTGGCACTCAACCGAATCGGCGAACCGGCGAACTGGCGTCCAGCGGAGGAAATCCTCAGTCATGCAGATGAGCACGAAAGGTACCGGTAGACGCTTCCGTGGCTTCGAGCGCGGCGGCTTCAGCACGCCCGAGCTGGCGGTCGTCTGCACCGTGGTTGGCATCCTCTTCGTGATGACCGTACCGTTCTTTCTCAGTTATTACCGGGCCGCAGCGATCAAGGCCGGCTCCCAGCAGGTCATCGTGCTCCTCAACCAGGCCCGCGAGCTCGCCGTCAAGCAGAACGACGATGTCTGCGTCCAGCTTCCCAGCAATACCCAGATGCAGCTTCGTCTCGGTGGCTGCGGCGGCCCGGTCTGGATCGGGCCGGGAACCGACGCCGCCGGCAATATCAGCCTGCCTCAAGGCTTCACCCTGGCCTCCCTGAACGACATCGTCTTCAGCTACCTCGGCGCGGCCCTGCCGGCGACGACCTACACCCTCACCGACTCCACGAGCGGCGAGACGGTCACCGTCTCGATCGCTCTGACGGGCCGAATTGCGAGTCCCTAACATGAGATCGCGCGTCTTCCGTCAGATCCGAAGCCAAGCCGGAATGTCACTGGCTGAAGTCCTCGTCGCGTCCACGGTCGTGGGCGTGGGCCTGACCGGGCTCCTGTCGGCCGTGCCGCTCGCGGGGTATGGCATCCACGAAGGCCAGAGCCTGTCGACGGCGACGTTTCTCGCCAACCAGCGGCTCGAAGAAGTGCGCAATGCGCAGTGGACGCTGAGCCCGGTGGCGGATACCCTCGGGGTCTCCGCCTCGCCGACCGCGGCGCCCGTCGCGGGCGTGGGCGTCACCTTTCCTGACGAGGCGCCCATGGCGACGCCCTACGCCGGCTATACGCGGACTGTCCGCATCACCGATTGCGGCGTGGGGCCCGGCTGCGGCGGCATCATCAACTCCGGCATGCGGCAGGTCGTCGTCAGCGTCAGCTACACTCCCGTGACGGGCACCGGCCAGGCGGCCGCAGGGACAACCAAGGCCGCGACCGTCAGCCTCATCATGGCGCAACGGTGAGCACCATGCGGCGAACCATGAGAGATGAGCACGGCTTCTCGCTGGCTGAGCTGCTCATAGTAGTCGCCGTCCTCGGCCTGATGCTGACCGGGCTTCTCTCTATCCAGGTGCAGGGACAGCAGAGCTACCTCATAGGATCGCGGCGCGTCGAGGCCCAGCAGAACGGGCGGGTCGCCCTCGACCTCATGGTCCGGGAGCTCCGCTCGGCGCAGTCGGTCACGGCCATCCCGAGCGGGACCGACATGACCTTTGTGGACGGGACCGGCACCCCAATCCAGTATCAGCTCGCCGCGACCACGATCAACCGCATCGCGCGCGGCGTCAGCAATCCTCTCATAGGCGGGGTGCAGACGTTCACCGTGACCTACTTCTCCGCCTTCAACGGCGCCACGAACACCGGCACCACAACGGGGACACCGGCGAACGTCAGGCTCGTCCGAATACAGCTCGTGACCGGCACCGAAGAGAGCGTCGCAGCCTACTCCGCGGCCAATCAGAAGGCCACGATCGAGTCCATCGTCCGGCTTCGAAACATGTAAAGGAGGCTCTATGCGCTATTCTCGCGTCCGAAGAATCCTGGAGTGTCAGCGCGGCATCGCGCTGCCCATGGCCCTCATGGCGCTGTTGATCCTGTCGGCGATGATCATCGCCTTCTCCATGCTGGCGGCCTCCGAGCCCGTGCTCGCCAATAACCAGCTCCAGATCGCCCAGGCCCGAGCGGTCGCCGAAAGCGGGCTCGAACGCGCGATCTGGGCGCTCAATAACCCGGTGGATCCCGACGGAATCCCGAACCCGCTCGTCACCCCCGCGGCGCCCTATAACGGGACCACCGCGGTCCCCGTCATGCTCAACGGCGCCCAGCTGGGTGTCTTCGTAGTATCCGTGACCAACGGCGCCACCGCCAATGAGCGCAACGTCGTGGCAACCGGCTGGACACCGACCAACGTGGGCCCCGATCCCAAGGCCAAGCAGCGGATCACGACGACCGTGTACAAGATCCGGCCCCTGGATCCGCCGGCCGCCCTCGTCGTGCGCGGCGAGATCAACGCGGGCGGAAACTCCATAATTGACTCCCGCTCGGACACGAGCTGCGGCAACAAGGCTGGCACCTGGAGCCTCGGGACGACGAGCATCGGCGGCTCGGCAAGCATCTACTCGCATGACGGCGACAACTCGGCGAACCAGCTGACGGACGCGTGGCAGAACCTCCCGAGCTCAGCATTCGATCCGTACACGTATAGCAACACCGAGCTCAGCGCCTTCAAGACCATCGCCAAGTCGCAGGGCACCTACTACCAAGGCGCGGTCACGTTCAATTCGAGCAACCGGATCCCGAACGGCCTCGTCTATATCGACACCCTGAGCGGCCAAAATATCGACACCGGCGGGCCCAACACGACGCCGATCAGCGACTTCGCCTCCGTGGACATCCACGGCAACGCCCCGGCCGATTCGAGCGGGATCTTCAGCGGCTGGCTGATTGTCGCGGGCTCGCTCTCGATCAGCGGCAGCTTCCAGATGCACGGCATGATTTACGTCCTCAACGACTTGGCCTACACGGGCACCGGCACGGGTGAGATCGCCGGCGCCGTCCTCACCCAGAATATTCGCGACACGTCCTCCACGACGATCGACACCAATACGCACGGCAATGCCGCCATCTATTACAACTGCGGCTACGCTACGACCGGCGGCGGCCAGGTGCCGCAGACCTGGACCATCGAGTCCGGCACGTACAGGGAGGTCTCTGGTTAGCATGCGCGGGCGCATCCTCGCGCTGCTCGCGTTCCTCGTGCCGGCCCTCGCCGCCTGCCAGGCGCCGGCCCCCACCCCGCCCCATCGTGCCGAGGAAAAGGCCGACGTCCGCGCCGCTGCCGCGCTGGAAGCCGGCCGCTACCCAGAAGCCGCGGACCTCTTCAGGCTGGCACTCGAGCGAGCGCCGGAGAGCGTGCCGCTCCACTACGGGCTCGCCGTCTCCCTCTCCTACGTGGACCGTGGTGCGGCCGGCAGGCAGTTTCAGTGGGTGATGCAGAGGGCCCCAGCCGGTTCGCCCGAGGCCACCGAGTCGCGCCAATGGCTCGCACGGGCCGGCCTCCTTCCCCAGGCCGCCCCCGCGCTCAATGGGTCGGGCCAGCCCGAGCGGCAAGCGGGCAATGCGGTCCTCGTAGGCCGCGCTCTGTCCGTCGAGAAGGGCCCCCGACCAGAGCCCATGCGGCGGCTGCAACTCTTCCTGGTCGGTCAACCGGACAGCCCGACGAAGGAGGAACGCTACAACCTCCGGACCGGCGAGGACGGCAGCTTCAAGTTCCCCAACGTCGTGCCTGGGCCCTACATGCTGACCAATCGCGTGGCGGGTCAGCCGACCTGGCGGCTCCGCGTCGAACTCAAGCCCGCGGAGGAAAAGCACCTCGACCTGACGTCCGGCAATAGCGCCTCCGTCCGCGACGACTTCCCCCTCTCCCGCTAGTCGCCGGCCCGCCCTGAGCAACCCCGCGAGGCCGCGGGCGACCGGCGCGGGCGGCCCTCGCCTACGCCGGGGTGCGGGGGCCTCCGGTCGTGAGGATACGCTCCACCTGGTCGGCGACCTCGGCGGCAAAGCGACTGGCCGTGGTGGCGTCGTTCACCCGGCTGGCCGCAGCGCGCAGAAGCTCGTCCAGATGCTGGCGGATGACGACGTTTCAATCACGATCCCGTTTTTGCTGGCCGCTTCGCGTGTTTTTCGGCCAGCGATCCCTGGGCTAAACCGCGGGCCTGCTAGGCGCGGTCGACGGCGGGGCGGATCGTGCCGGTGACGAGCTCCAGGAGCTCGAGCATTTTCGCGAGGTCGTCGCGGCGGAAGTCGATCATCACGTGGCTGAGGCCGAGCCGCTTGTACTCGCCGAGCTGGTCCACGACCGCCTGGGTGCCCTGGGCGAGGAGCTCGTCCTTGAGAGAGTAACGGATGGAGAGCGTGATGCTCTCCCACGGCCGGCGGGCCGCGTCGACTGCGGCGCGCAGTCGGCCGAGGGCCTCCTTGAGCTGGGCGGGGGTCTTCGACGTCGCGTGCCAGCCGTCGCCCAGCGTGACGACGCGGCGGAAGGCGCCCGGGCTGTCGCCGCCGACCCAGATCGGCGGGTGCGGCTTCTGCACGGGCTTGGGCGCGAAGCCGATGTCGCTGAAGCGGAAGAACTCGCCCGCGAAGGACGGATTGTCCTCGGTCCACAGCGCCTTGAAGACGCGCAGCATCTCGTCGGCCTGGCGGCCCCGCGCGTGGAAGGGCGCGCCCAGGATGTCGAGCTCCTCCTTCCACCAGCCCACGCCGACGCCGCAGATGAGCCGCCCGTTCGAGAGCGCGTCGATGCTGGTCAGCATCTTGGCCATGACGACGGGATGGCGGTGTCCCAGGATGAAGACCGACGCGCCGAGCCGCGCGCGCGACGTGCAGACGGCGGCGGCCGAGAGGGCGACGACGGGCTCGAGATAGGGCTTGTCGGGCGGATGCGGGAAGCGCCCGCCCGGATAGTTGCCCGTCGCCTTCCGCGGGAAGATGACGTGGTCGCTGACCCAGAGCGACGCGATCTCGCGCTTCTCGGCCTCGCGCGCGAAGGTCATCAGCGCGTCGCGCGTGGCCACGGGCCCCTGCGTCGGAAGGTGGCAGCCGATGTCCATGGCGTCAGATAGTGCGCCGGCGGCGGGCCCGCGTCAAGCTGTGGAGGCCGACCGTCATTCCTGCTATCATGCGGCCCGCCATGAATCTCCTGCGTCCAGTGGACCGCGAGGTCGTCGTCAACGGCTTGAAGCTCCACCTGCTCGACTGGGGCGGCGAGGGGCGCATGCCGCTCGTATTGCTGCACGGCTTCACGGGGAACGCGCACGCGTGGGACACGCTCAGCATCGCGCTCCAGCCCCACTTCCACGTGTACGCGCTGGACCAGCGCGGCCACGGCGACAGCGATCCCGCCGACGTCTATAATCCGGCCGTGGCCTTCGACGACATCTCCGGCGTCGTGGACCAGCTCGGCTTGAAGTCGATCGTCCTGATCGGGCTCTCGATGGGCGGCCGGAACGGGATGTACTACGCTTCGAAGCTGCCCGAGCGGGTGCAGAAGCTCGTCATCGTGGACATCGGGCCCGAGATCAGCAAACGTGCCGCCCAGCCGTCCTCCGGGCCGCCCGAGCCTGATACGTGGGAATGCATCGAGCAGGCCGCGCAGCATCTCTACCGCGGCAACCCGTACCCCGGCATCCACTACTACCGCTGGGTCGCCTCGCACAGTCTCAAGCAGCGCTCCGACGGCGCGATCGTGTGGAAGTGGCACCCGAGCGTCAAGGAGCGGCGCTCCCAGCTCGACCTCGACTGGTGGGCGCTTCTCAAGACCATCACGCCGCCGACGCTCGTGCTTCGCGGGGAGTCGAGCCCCGTGCTCGATCGCGACGTCGCCGAGCGGATGGCGAAAGAGCTGCCGCGCGGCAGCTTCGTCGAAATCCCGCGGGCGGTGCACACCCTCCACGAGGACAACCCCGAGGCGGTCCTGGCCGCGCTGAAAGAGTTCCTGGAGCTCAAATGAAGATCACCCACGTCACCACGCGCATCCTGAGCACGCCCGCCGACAACCCGCTCGTCGTCGGGCTGCCCGCGCCCACCGACACACGCGAGTTCGTCACCCTCGAGCTGGGCACGGATCAGGGCCTTGTGGGACTCGGCCTGACGTTCTTCGGCGCGGCGCTCACGCCGGCGCTCAAGGTTGCGGTGGACACGCTCGCCCGGCTCGTCATCGGCGACGACCCGTCGCACACGGAGGCCATCGCCGCGAAGTTGAGGCGCGCGGCGGGCAACTCGGGCCTCGGCGGCATCTTCTCGCTGGCGCTCTCCGCCGTGGACATCGCGTGCTGGGATCTCAAGGGCAAGGCCGCGGGCAAGTCCGTGTGCGCGCTGCTCGGCGACCTGCGCGATTGCGTGCCGACCTATGCCTCGGGCGCCCTCATGCGCGCCCACCCGGTCGATTACCTCGCCAAGGCGGGACCGCGGCTCGTGGACATGGGATTCACGCAGATGAAGATGCAGTGCGGGAGCGAGCCGACGGTGGCGGCATCCGTCGAGCGCGTGCGCGTCATGCGCGAGGCCATCGGACCCGACATCGACCTCATGTGCGACATCAACCAGCTCTGGAGCGTGCACCACGCCATCGACGTGGGCAATCGGATCGCGGACTATCACCTCTTCTGGCTCGAAGACCCAACCGCCCACGACGACTACGCCGGCCTCGCCCGCGTGGCCGACGCGCTCGACACGCCCATCGCCGCTGGCGAGTATCACTACGGCATCGTGCCCTTCCGCCACCTGCTGGAGACGCGCTCCGTCGACATCGTGATGATCGACCTCCTGCGCGTGGGCGGCATCACGCAGTGGATGAAGGTCGCCGGCATGGCCGAGGCCTTCAACGTGCCCGTGGTGAGCCACCTCATCCCGGAGATCCACGTCCACCTGGTTGCCGCCATCCCCAACGGGCTTACGGTCGAGTACATGCCGTGGACGCTCAGGCTCTACGAGGAGGCGCCGGCCCTCGAGGGCGGCCGGCTCGTGGTGCCGAAGAAGCCGGGCCTGGGCCTGGCATTCGACCAGGCCGCGATCAAGCGCTACCAGGTCAGCTAGCAGGCCGCCGAAATCCTAGGCGGGTCGCGCCGCGCGCAGGAGCGCCGTGTTCTCTTCGAGCGTGTCCGCCGCCGTGATGGCGCGGAGCACGATCTCGTCCACGGCTCCCTGCCACTTCGCGAGCGCCGCCGGGATCTCGTCCGCCTTCTGCGCGGCGATGGCGGTCTCCACCGGCTTGACCCCCATGCGCGCGAAGTGGGCGCCGTAGGCTGGGATCGCCGCGTAGCGGCGGCCCTCTTCCGCGAGTTTCTCGCACGCCTTGGGGCCGAGCGCGAGGCGGACATAGGCGTAGAGCGTGGGCGCCTTCCGCCCCGCCGCCGCGGCACCCTCACGCACCCAGCCGGCGGAGAGGCGCGCGTGCTCAGGCGTCAGCCAGTTGAAGAGCACGCCGTCGGCGATCTCGCCGGCGAGCCGGCACATCTTGGGCCCGAGCGCCGCCACGACGAGGCGCGTCTTGAGCTCTAACCGAAGCGCCGCGACACCGTCGCGCACGCGGCCGAGGGAATTCGGGTTGGGGCTGCCCACGCCGAGAAGCAGGCGATCGAGCGGCAGCTTTGTCGCGCGCACGCCCTGCACTATGCTCTCGGGCCCGCGCGTGTGGAGCGGGATGACGCCGATCCCGAGCTCGATGCGCTTTGTCTCGCCCGCCGCGTGGGCGAGCGCGGCCAGGCCGTCGATCGAGCCCGGGTGATTGACCCAGAAGGAGCTGTACCCGAGCGCCTCGGCCTCCCGCGCCGAGGCGCGGATGATCTCGGGGGTGGTGCCGGCGAACAGCGCGAACCCGCGTCCCATCACGCCCTCCTCTTGCGGAAGCGGGAGAAGTCGGGCTTCCGCTTCTCGAGAAACGCCCGCGCGCCTTCCTGCTGCTCTTCCTTCCAGAACTCCGGCGTGACGACGAGGCGCCGGACCGAGTCGCCCTGCCCGAGGATGTGCTCGAACTCGGCCACGAACGACGCCTTGAGGATGCGGAGGCAGGTGGGCGACAAGGCCAGCAGCTCCTCGCACCACCGGCCGACCTCCGCGTCGAGCTCGGCCATCGGGACCACCGCGTTGGCCAGGCCCCAGTCGAGCGCCTGCGCCGCCGTGTAGCGTCGGCAGAGCATCCACATCTCCCTCGCGCGCTTGTGACCGATCACGCGGGCGAGGTAGCTGACGATCGGGCCGCCGGCCGGGCTGCCGACGCGCGGACCGTTCTGGCCAAACACCGCGTGCTCGGCGGCGATCGTGAAGTCGCAGAAGTACGCGAGGTGGTTGCCGCCGCCCACCGCGTAGCCGTTCACGCGCGCGATGACGGGCTTGGAGCAGTGCGACACGGTCAGGTGCAGCATGTACGGCTCGAGTACCTGGCGCTCGAGCCCGCCCTCCTTCTCCCAGTTGACATCTCCGCCCGCGCAAAAGGCCTTGTCGCCGGCGCCGGTGAGGACGACCACGCCGATCTCATCGTCGGTGTTGGCATGCTCGAACGCCAGCGTCAGCTCCTTGAGCGTATCTCCCGTGAAGGCGTTGTACTGCTTGGGCCGGTTGATGGTGATCCGGGCGACGTGGTTCTTCGACTCGTACAGGATGTCCGTGTAGTCACGCGGCACGATGGGGCTCCTTCCGGCTGGGGTGGATGGCCACGCCGACCTTATCCCGGACCTCGATCGGGCGCAAGCGGGGCGGACCGCCGTGGTCCTTGACCGCCCCGGCCCCCGGCGCTAAGCTCGGCAAGCTTTCGCCCCTCACCGTTCCGGCGCAAAGGAGTGCATGCGATGCTGAAGCGAGCGGCAGTCGAGAGCACCGCTGAGGCGTATCTGGAGCTGCTGGCCGCGCGTGGCGTCGAGTACCTCTTCGCCAACGCGGGGACGGACTTCGCGCCGTTGATCGAGGCGTACGCCAAGCGCGGCGCGCAGGGCCAGGCCTCGCCCCGGCCGATCACCGTCCCGCACGAGGTGCCCGCCGTCGCGATGGCCCACGGCTACGCGATGGTCACGGGACGGCCGCAGGTGGTCATGGTCCACGTGATCGTGGGCGCGGGCAACGCCGTCGGCGGCATCATCAACGCCGCGCGTTCCAACGTGCCGATGCTCTTCAGCGCGGGGCGCAACCCGATCACGGAGGCTGGCCACGCCGGCAGCCGCGACCGTCCCATCCACTGGGCTCAGGAGTCTTTCGACCAGGCCGCGATGGTCCGCGAGTTCGTCAAGTGGGACTACGAGCTCCGAAGCGTCTCCGATCTCGAGACCGTGGTGGACCGCGCGCTCACGCTCTGCCAGGCCGACCCGCAGGGGCCGGTCTATCTCACGCTGCCGCGCGAGGTGCTGGGCGGCCGGCTGGAGGCGATCGAGTACGCCGACCCCGCTCGCGTGGCCAAGCCGGGCCCGCTCGTCCCTTCTCCCGAGTCCATCGCCGAGGCGGCGCATCTCCTCGCGGCAGCGCGGAACCCGCTCATCATCGTCAAGGCGGCGGGCCGCGATCCGGGCGCCGTCGCGTCGCTCGTGGCGCTGGCCGAGGCGCTCGGCGCGCCGGTCTTCGACCAGTTCCAGACCTACGTCAATTTCCCCCAGAATCATCCACTGCACGCCGGCTTCGACGCCGCGCCCCACCTCGAGGAAGCCGACGCCATCCTCGTCGTCGAGTCCGACGTGCCCTGGTTCCCGGCGTTCAGGGGGCCGCGGCCGGAAGCGCGAATCATCCACCTGGGCGTCGACCCGCTCTTCTCCCGCTACCCGCTCAGGGGCTTCCCCACCGACGTGGCCCTCGCGGGCACTCCGCGCTTGGCGCTCCAGGCGCTGGCCGCCGCCGTCGCGCGCCTGGTAGACCCCGCGGTCATCGCGGAGCGGCGCATGCGCTGGGAGGCGCAGCATGTCCGGCAGCGTGAGGCCTACGCGGCGCGGGCGCGGGCCGTTCAGTCCGACGCGCCCATCGACATGGCCTGGCTCTCGCGCTGCGTGGGCGATGTCGTGGACGACCAGACGATAGTCATCAACGAATACGATCTGGACGCGACCCAGGCCTGCTTCACCCGGCCGGGGAGCTTCTTCGCCGCACCGCCCTCGGGCGGGCTCGGCTGGGGGCTCGGCGCGGCGCTCGGCGCCAAGCTCGCCGCGCCCGACAAGACGCTGATCTGCTGCGTCGGCGATGGCGCCTATATCTTCGGCGCTCCCACGGCGGCCCACTTCGTCTCCCGCGCCTACAACCTGCCGGTTCTCTTCGTCGTCTTCAACAACCGCACCTGGAACGCCGTCAAGCGCGCGGTGCAGTCGTTCGCGAAGGACGGCTGGGCGGTCAAGACGGACTCGATGCCGCTGACGGCGCTCGAGCCGGCGCCCGACTACGAGATGGTCTGCCGCGCCTCGGGCGGTCACGGCGAGCGGGTCGAAGGTCCGGCGCTGCTTCCCGACGCGCTCAGGCGCGCGCTGCGCATCCTCAAGGAGGAGAAGCGCCAGGTCCTCCTCAACGTGATCTGCAAGAAGCCGTGATGAAGATCCTCGCCACGGGACCGAGCGGGCCACCCGAGGAGCTCGCTCCGCTCCGCGACGCGGGCCACGAGGTGCTGATCGGCCGCCCGCTCGACCAGCCGGGCCGGAAGGCGTACACGGAAGCGGAGCTCTGCGAGGCCGCCCGCGGCGTCCACGTCATCCTCGCCTCGCATCTCGAGACCATCAGCCGGAGCGTCCTCGAGTCCGCGCCCGATCTCCGGCTCGTCATCGTGCCCTTCATCGGGACCGACAGGATCGACCTCGCCGCGGCCTCGAAGCAGGGCGTCCTCGTCGCCAACAGCCCCACGCCGGAGAACTTCATCGCGGTCGCCGAGGCGACCATCGGCCTCATCGTGATGCTGCTCAAGCGCGTCAAGCACAATGAGGCCAAGCTCCGCCGCGGCGAGTGGGCGCAGCGCCAGGACCGGGGCGACTTCCTCTTCGGCAAGACCGTGGGCCTGGTCGGCTTGGGCCGCGTCGGCTCGCATGTCGCGCGGCGGCTCGTCAACTGGGACGTGCGCCTCCTGGCCTCCGATCCCTACGTCCCGGCGGCCCACGCCCAGGCCCTCGGCGCGACGCTCGTGGACCTGCCCGCGCTCCTGGCCGAGTCCGACGTCGTCTCGCTCCACGCCTCGCTGACCGACGAGACGCGCGGGCTCATCGGCGAGAAAGAGCTCAGACGCATGAAGCCCACGGCGCTCCTCGTCAACACGGCGCGCGGCGAGATGGCCGACGAGGAGGCGGTGGCACGCGCCCTCGGCGAGGGCTGGATAGCCGGCGCGGCCATCGACGCGTTCGTCAAGGAGCCGCTGGGCCCCGCGAACCCGCTCCGCAGCGTCGATCCCGAGCGCCTCATCCTCACCCCGCACAACGTCAGCCACAGCGAGGCGGACCGCCGCGCCAATCTCCGCCTCGCCCTCGAGCAGATCCTGGCCGCCGCGCGCGGCGAGGCGCCTGCCCACTGCGTCAACCCGGACGCTATCCCGCGCTGGAGGGGCAAGTCATGAGCGGCAACGCCATCCCCGTCCTCGATGCCGACGGCCACGTGACCGAGTCGTACCAGCAGATCGCGAAATACCTCGACGAGCCGTATCGACGGCGCCCGCTCACCTTCCCGCTGTACACGGCCGATGGCTGGGACCGGCGGCTGATCGACAAGTTCCACGACTGGGCGGGCAATGCCGACGAGTGGCTGCGGGCCCTCGACAAGGGCGGCATGGAGCTGGCGGTGCTCTACCCGACGCTCGGGCTCTTCATGAGCTTCCTCAAGGATCGCCAGTGGGCCGTGAGGCTCTGCCGCGCCTACAACACGATGATGCACGAGGAGTTCATCAAGCTGAGCCCCAGGCTCCAGGCCGTCGCGCTCCTGCCCGTGCAGGATCCCAAGGCCGCCGCGCTCGAGCTCCGCCGCGCCGTGAGCGAGCTGGGCCACGTCGGCGGGATGCTCGCCGCGGACGGCACACACCTCCTGGGCGACGAGCGCTTCCTGCCCGTCTACGAGGAAGCCGACCGGCTCGGCGTGATGCTGGGCATCCACGCCTCGGGCTCCCACTTGGGCGGGGCCGGCGTGGACCTCTTCCCGAGCTTCATCCAGGCGCACACCTGCTCGCACGCCTTCGGGCAGATGCGCCAGCTCACGTCTGTGATCTACGAAGGCATCCCCGAGCGCCTCCCGCGTCTGCGGCTGGCTTTCCTCGAGGCCGGCTGTGGCTGGGCGCCGTACTGGATGGAGCGCATGGACGACGAGTACGCCAAGCGCGCGGAAGAAGCGCCGGCGCTCCGCAAGAAGCCGAGCGACTACATCCGGAGCGGGTCCATCTACTTCTCCTGCGAGGCCGACGAGTGGCTGCTGCCGCAGGCGGTCAAGCTCGTCGGCGAGAACCAGATCGTCTACGCCTCCGACTTCCCTCACTGGGACCACAGCTACCCCGGCTCGATCGACGAGATCAAGGACCGCGGCGACATCACGGACGCGCAGAAGCGGAAGATCCTCGCCGACAACACGCGCCGGCTCTACGGCCTCAAGCCCTGAGCGGGAGCGGTCGAGCAATGGACTGCTGCAGCCACGAGGGACCGTCCAAGGGCGACGCGAGGTTCGACTTCAGGAAGATCGCCGACGGCGTGCACGTCGCGGTCGCCGCGCCCGCCTACAAGGTCAATTGCAACACCGCGATTATCGAGAGCGACGACGGCGTGGTCATCGTGGACACGCACTCCAAGCCCTCGGCGGCGCGCGTCATCGTGGAAGGGCTTGGCGACATCACGACGAAGCCCGTCCGCTACGTCGTCAACACGCACTTTCACTGGGACCACTGGCACGGCAACGAGGTCTACCCCGCCGCCTACCCCGACGCGGAGATCATCACCAACCAGCTCACGCGGGAGGCGATGGTGCGCAAGGCGCTCAAGCGCATCCAGGACCACGTCCGCCAGATGCCCGCGGAGATCTCGAAGCTCGAGGCCGACATCAGCGAGGCGCGCACGGCCGAGGAGCGCGCGCGACTCCAGGCCGACCTGCGCCATGCCGAGTCGTACCTCGCCGAGGTGACGGCGCTCAAGCCCGCGCTCCCCACCATGGCCTTCGAGCGGACGATGAAGCTCTACCGGCGCGACCGCGAGATCCATCTCCTCTACCTCGGCCGGGCCCACACCGAGGGCGACGTGTTCGTCTATCTCCCGAAAGAAAAGGTGGTTGTCACGGGCGACGCCGTCATCGGCTGGACGCCCTTCATGGGCGACGGCTATCCCGAGGACTGGGTGACGACGCTGGATCGCCTGGCCGAGCTCGACTTCACCTACATCATCATGGGCCACGGCGAGCCGGCGGGCCGCGACTGGCTCCGCACCTTCCGCGGCTACGTCCACGACATGGTCGAGGCCGTCCGCGAGGAAGCCGCCCGCGGCGCCACGCTCGAAGAGGTCCAGCGCCGCGTCCCGGACAGGCTCGCGCCCACGTACGAGGGTCCGTTCTCCACGTACGGCGACTACAGGCCCTGGCGCGCGGGCCTCCTGCGCAACATCGAACGCACGTACGCGATGGTCAGCTGAGGCGCCCGCTCGAGACCGAGCAGGACGCGTGCGGCGGGTGTAATATCGGGACCTCGGAACAGGCACGTCAACCCTGAGCATTCGAGGAGACCACGACATGGCGCAAGAGAGGATCCCGTTGGACGCAGGGCGCTTCGCCAAAGGCATGACCTGGAAGGACTACCTCGCCCAGATGGGCGACACGAAGGCCCGCACCGAGGAGAACTACACCAAGGCCTCGTTGACGTCGGAGGAGAAGCAGTTCTTCAGCGGGCTCAACCAGGTCAAGTATGTGCTCATGCTCGCCGAGAACTGGTGCGGCGACGTCCACCGCAACTCGCCGATGATCGCGCGGATCGTCGAGGCGATGCCCGGCGCCGAGCTCCGCGTGCATCTGCGAGACCAGAACCCGGACCTGACGGACTGCTTCCTGAACAACGGCTACCGCTCCATCCCCATCGTCGCCTTCTTCGACAAGGACTGGAACGAGGTCGGGCGCTGGATCGAGCGGCCCGCCGCCGCCACGCAGAAGGCGTACGCCATCCGCGCCACGACGGTGGATGTCGCGGGGGAAGACCAAGCGAAGAAGGACGCGGCGATGGCCGAGTTCCGCAAGCAGGTCCAGGCCGGCTATGATACCGCCCCCGACAAGAGCCTCTGGCGCGAGACCGTGAAGGAAGTTCGCGGCGTGCTGGAGACGCGGCTCGGGCTCGCCGGCAAGAAGTAGCCGACCGCCGGGATCGCCGAGCGGAGAGCCGAGCGCGAGGTCCGGCGCTCAGCTCCGCTCGGCGATCTCTCGCATCTTGCGGAAGGCGAGGTAGCGGAGCCGGTTCGCCTCCGGCATCGTGGAGGTGTCCACCTCGGCCACCGTCAGCCCGTAGGCCTCGTATGTCGGGATGTCGCGCTCGGCCAGGGGCGGCATCGCCTGCTTGCGCGCGAACGCCGCCTCGATGTACGGCGCGAGCTCCTCCATCTTCCGCGCCTGCCGCGCGGCGTCGCGCTCCTGGAACTCCGGCATCACCTCGCGCGCGAAGAGCTCGAGCGACTCGCAGATGTGCTCGTGCCGGTTGTTGCCGCCCTGCTGGATGAAGATGGTCTGGTCCACGCCGTTCTGCTCGAACTGCCGCAGGCTCGCCGTGAGCTGCGCCGGCGTGCCGATGCAGCCCGTCCCTCCGCCGAGTATCTCGAGCCCGAGCTGCTCGCGCACGGCGACGAACTTCTTCCAGATGTCCGTCCGCCCCGGCGTGTGCTTGCCGAAGCTGTAGTGGTGCCCGAGCGCGAACTGAAAGAAGCGAAAGCCGTCGGTGCCGCGCCGCCCCGCCTCCCCCGCGTCGGGGTGGCACGAGAAGCCCGTGACCATGGCCACGTTGGGGTTGACGGTGTGGCCGATCGGGACGCACTCGCGCTTGACCGTGTCGTAGTAGTCCGCGATCCAGTGCGCCGCCTCCGCGGGATCGATGAACGCGAAGGTGAGCGCGCCCATCCCGAGCTGTGCGGCCAAGTGGATGGTCTCGCGGTTCGAGCACGCGACCCAGAGCGGCGGGTGCGGCTTCTGGACGGGCTTGGGCACCACGTTGCGCACGGGCATCGCGAAGTACTTGCCCTGGTAGCCCGGGTATGGGTCCATCGCGAGCATATTCGCGACCTGCTCGGTGCTCTCGCGCCACATCTCCCGCCGCTCGGCGGGCGTGATGCCGAAGCCCTCCAGCTCCGCGCGCGATGCCGACTCGCCGGTTCCCCACTCGACGCGGCCGTTGGAGACCAGGTCGAGCGTGGCCAGGCGCTCGGCGATCCGCGCCGGGTGGTTGTACGCGGGCGGCATGAGGACGATGCCGTGCCCGAGGCGAATTCGCCTGGTGCGCTGCGAGGCGGCGGCCAGGAAGACCTCGGGCGCCGAGGAGTGCGAGTATTCCTCGAGGAAATGATGCTCGACCTCCCACGCGTAGTCGATGCCGAGCCGGTCGCCCAGCTCGACCTGGTCGAGCGCGTCCTGGAAGAGCTTGAGCTCGCCGCCCTCCGCCCACGGGCGCGGCAGCTGGTGCTCGTAGAAGATGCCGAAGCGCATGCGTGGTCTCCTTGGCTAGGAAGATGGGACGGACGCGGCGCCGCTCATCAGGGGCGGCGCCGCAGGGCGAGCAGGACGACCCCGGTCTCGTACAGCTCCTCGCCGAGGATGACGGCCGCGATGATGATGGTCGCCCGCGATCCGTAGAGGATGCCGAGCGCGAAGGCGATGCACGCCGAGGCCGCGATGAGCGCGCGGATGCCGCGGATGAGCCGGGCGCTGCTGTCCTCCTCGCCCGAGTGGCGAAGCGCGCTCTCGAGCTGACGGATAGCCCGCCAGCCCAGCACGGCGGCCAGGACGAGGAGGCCATCGGCGATCAACGGGCTCCCCTTTTGGACTCAGTTCTTTTTCAGGCGCACGTCGTCGAGCGGCGCGGACCAGGGCCAGGGGTCGATCAGCATCAGGGCGGGCTCCGCCACTCGCGGGCCGATCCCGCTCGGCCAGTTGTATTCGAAGATGGGCCCCATTCTCACGCGCTCGTGCATGAGCTGCTGGATCTGGTGCAGGAGCGCCTCGCGCTTGCGCCGATCCGTCTCGCGGCTCTGCTGCTTGTAGAGCGCGTCGATGTCGGGATAGCCGCCATAGGCGAAAGCGCCGTCGCTCGGAATCACCTCAGACATTCGCGAGGCGGCGTTGCCGTACAGCGCGCTCGTGCAGACGCAGAGCCCGTGGAGCTTCCTGGCCTGGAGCGCCGAGATGTAGGTCGCGCGCTCCATCGGCCGCATCTTGAGCTTGATCCCCACCGCCCCCAGATAGCCCACGATCGCCTCGCCCAGCGAAAAGTACGGCGGCAGCTGGTGCAGCTCCCCGGCGTCGAAGCCGTTCGGGTAGCCTGCCTCCGCCAGGAGCTGCTTCGCCTTCGCCGGATCGTACGGGTAGGGCTCGATCGGGAGCCGGAACTCGAAGTTGCGGGGAATGAACGTTCCCGCCGGCTTGGACGCGCCGAGCGTCTCGGCCTCGCTGAGGGCCCGGCGGTCGAGCGCGTAGTTGGAGGCCAACCGCACCCGCCGGTCGTGCCAGGGCGACTTCGGGTCCCACTGATCGAGGTAGTCCAGGAAGAACACCGCGATCCCGCCGGAGAAGGCCAGCTTGAGGTTGGGGTCGCGCTTCACCTCCTCCGCCTGCGGGACGTCGAGCAGGTACGCGATGTCGATCTCCCCACGCTTCAGCATAGCCATCCGCGTGGTGGACTCCGGCACGCTCTTGAAGACGAGGCGCTTCACCGAGGGGACTTTCCGCCAGTAGCCCTCGAAGGCCTCCATGACCAGCTCGATGCCTGGCGTGTGGCTCACGAACTTGTAGGGCCCGAGGCCGATCGGGTGCCGTTTGAAGCCGTCGTCGCCCACCTGCTCGACGTACTTCTTGGGCACGATCCAACCGGCCCCGCTGACGACCGTACCGTAGAAGGTCATGAAGTCGGGCCACGGCTCGTGCAGGTGGAACCGCACCCGGTACGGTCCGACGACCGTCACCTCCCGCACCTTCTCCTTGAGGATCCGCGCGCCCTTGGAGCGCTGGAAGCTGAACTTCACGTCCTCAGCCGTGAACGGGTCGCCGTTGTGGAACTTGAGCCCTTCGCGCAGCTTGAACTCGTAGACCCGCTGATCCGCGCTCACCGTCCACGACTCCGCCAGGCACGGCGTCATGGCGTTGCCGGGCATCGGCTTGACGAGCGCGTCATGCATGGCATAGAGCACCCAGAACGGCGTCAGCTGCCCCACCACCTCCGCCGGATCGAACCAGACGGCCGACAGGGTGACGTAGAGCGCCCAGCGCATCTCCCCCTCCGGCTTGGCCTGCGCAGCCGCCTCGGCGAAGAATCCGCCCGCGAAGGCTGCGCACAAGAGGAGCAGGCAGCCCAGGGCGAGGCGTCGTGTGGCTCTCATGCTCTTCCATCCGTTCCGCACGGTACAGGAGCTTACACGAAGTGAATTCTGGATCGCCCCGCAAATTCCTGTAAGCTAAGAGGGCCATGAGCTGGCATCGGCTGATTCCCCTGGTAACGGTTCTCGTGCTGGGCTCCGGGCCTCATGCCTGGGCCGGACCGCCGACGGACCAGCTGCGCACGTACACCGACCAGGTGCTGAAGATCCTCCAGAGCCCGTCGATGACGCTGGCAGACCGGCGCGAGGCAGTCCGGAATCTGGCCGAGGAGGTCTTCGACGTGACGGAGACGGCCAAGCGGGCGCTCGGCCAGCACTGGCTGAAGCGGACCCCGGCCGAGCGCGACGAGTTCGTGAAGCTCTTCGCGAACCTGCTCGAGCAGACCTACATCAACAGGATCGACGAGTTCGGCGGGGAGAGGCTCACCTACGTGAGCGAGCAGATCGAGGGCGACCGGGCCATCGTTCGCGCAAAAATCACGACCAAGAACGGCACCGACGTGCCGGTGGAATCCCGGGTCCTGCTGAAGGACAACCGCTGGCTGATCTACGACATCCTCATCGAGAACCTGAGCCTGATCTCCAACTACCGCGCTCAGTTCGACCGGGTGATTCGAACGGCCTCGTACGACGAGCTGGTGACGCGCCTGAAGAACAAGGGCGAGTTCCTCAACGAAAAGGGGACCAAGACCCCCAAGAAAGGCGAACCGGTCAAGCGCTAGCCGCGCGGCTCAGCGCGGCGCGGTCCCGCGCTAGGGGCCCGTGACCTTCCTCACCAGGCCCGACATCGCGCGGGCGTCGCTGTCATCCAGCTCACCCAGGCCCCTCACGACCCCTTCGCGATCCGCCGCCGGCCTGTTCTGGCTCACCTTCCACTTGCCGACGAGTCTCGTGAGCGGGATCTCGATCCCGACGATGGCGCCCAGCATCTGCTCGACGAAGTCGGCAGGCGCGTCCGTGACCTTCCACGGCTCGGGCCTGCCGGTCTCATGGCGGGTCGTGAGCCGCTCGACGAGCCCGCGCAGCCACGCCCGGTCTTCGACGATCCGCATCGGGCCGTACGCGTGGACGACGATGTAGTTGTAGGTCGGCACGACCTTGCCCGTCTCCCGCTTCGTCTGGTACCAGGCGGGCGAGATGTACGCCTGCGGCCCCTGGAAGACGGCGAGGGCCTCGACGTCGCGGGAGAAGTCGCGCCACACGGGATTGCCGCGCGCCACGTGGCCCCGGAGCGTCCCCAGCGGAGCCGGCTCCGGATCCAGCTCGAGCGGGATGTGGTTCGCGTTCAACCCGCCGGAGCCCAGCGTCACCAGCGCGGCCAGCGAGTGCTCGTGGATCAGCCGGCCCAGGACGTCCAGCCGGGTCTCTTCGAAATGCGCCGGAATGTACATGCGGCTAGGGCGACTGGCGCGCGGACAGCGGAACCGCGGCGGCCGCCGGCAGGGCCGCCTCCTGGCGCCCCGCCTCGCGTGCCCCGGGCCGCTCGTCCCGCTTCGCCGTGAGCTTGGCCACGAGGTCCGGGTAGCCCGAGCGCTGGATGACGGCGTTGAACTGCGTGCGGTAGTTGCCGATGAGGCTGATGCCCTCGATGCTCACGTCGTAGACGGCCCAGCGCCCATTGCTCAGGAACATGCGGTAGTCCGCCGGGATCTCCGTCTCCTGCTTCGTCACGATCCGGGTCTTGACGATCGCCAGGTCGCCCTCGATGGCGTCGCCGGGGTACTGGATCTTCTCGCCGGAGTAGCTCTCGATCTTCGTGATGTACGCGTTCTCGAGGAGGTCGCCGAAGAGCGCGATGAACTGCTCGCGCTCGGCGGGCGTGCGGGCCTGCCAGTGCCGGCCCAGGCACCGCCGCGAGATTTCCGTGAAGTCGAAGATCTGGTTCACGACCGCCCGGATTCTCTTCCGGCGCTCCGCCGTCTTGGCTTCCTTCTTGAGCTCGGGGTCGGTGACGATCTTCAGGACGAGGTCGATGGACCCGCGGAGCTGGTCGGTGGGAACGCCGGCGCCGGCGTCGCGCGCCGCGAGGAGCGACACCACGGCGGCGACAGCGACGAGCGGGCGGGTCATGGCTGGGCCATCTTATACCGAAGCGGAAACCGAAGTCACCTGCGAGTTCTTCAGCACGCTGCTAGAGACCGTAAAGCTCCTTTGCGTTGTCGCATAGGATGCGGCGGCGCGCCGCGGGCGGGACATCCTTGAAATTGTCCTCGATGGCCTTCCGGGAGTCGGGCCAGGTGCTGTCGGCGTGCGGGTAGTCGGAGGCCCACATCACCCGGTGCTCTCCGAGGACGTCGAGCAGGCGCAGCCCCGCGTAGTCGACCTGAAACGTGGCCCAGATCTGCCGCCGGAAGTACGCGCTGGGCTCCATCGTCAGCGGGAGCCCTCCGTGGCCGCGCCAGTACTCGCCGGCGTCCAAGAACTTCTGGTATGTGTCGTCCATCCGCTCGAGCATGTAGGGCAGCCAACCGATGCCGGTCTCGGCCAGCACGATCCGAAGCGCCGGGTAGCGCTCGAGCGCGCCGGAGAAGACCACGCCCGCGAGCGCCTCGTCCATCTGGAGCGTCGAGCACGACACGCGGACGCCCATGTTCCCCGCATCCGCCGCCTTGGGCCCGCTGAAGAAGACGGTGCGCAGGCCGCCTCCCAGATGGAGCCCCAGGACGATGCCGGACTCCGCCGCGGCCTCCCACAGCGGGTCCCACGCCCGGTCCCACAGCGGCAGGTCCACCCGGGCGGCCAAGAGCATGCCGGTCCGGAGCGCCAAGCGCTTGAGATAGCGCACCTCCTCGGCCGCGGCCGCGGGATCGTCGATGGGGATGAGGCCCGCGCCGACCAGGCGCTTCGGCGCCGACGCGCAGAACTCGGCCAGCCATTCGTTGTACGCGCGATAGCACACCTGCCGCAGCTCCGGGTCCTTGATCAGCAGCGGCACGATGGGCCCGTACATGACCGTGGCGTCGACTCCGTCGCGATCCATGTCCGCCAGCCGGAGCCCCGTCGTCGTCGGCCGGAGCACGCCGGGCTCGAGGACCCCGCCCCGCTCGAGCGCCAGCCGCCGGCCGCCCATGGCCCCCGCCGCGCCCTTGCGGCCGCCCCACGAGTCCCAGCGATCGTCAGCACACATCCAGTACGGGCCGTCGGCCGTGTCGACGACCTTCGGGGCGCGCTCCCGCCACGACTGCGGCACACGCTTCTGCCAGAGGTCCTTCGGCAGCCACTGCATGTCGATGTGATCGTCGGCGGAGATGGTGCGGTATTCCATTGCGCCCTCCTTGCCATCACGCGGTCCTAGCCGGTTCCAGAGCATACTGCCCCGCCCGATGCCATTTCAAGCGACCCGTGCTAGGATTGCGACCGGAGCGGATGACGCGGGACATCCCGCCACAGTCGAAGGGCCAACGGGAGGGTGCCATGGGATTGTTCAAGGAGCTGAACCACGTGAGCATCACCGTCACCGACGTCGCCAAGGCGCGGGAGTTCTACACGGGCCTGCTCGGGCTCGAGGAGATCCCGCGCCCGGCCTTCGACTTCCCAGGCATCTGGTACAACCTCGGCAACGGCCTGTCGCTGCACATCATCTTGAACGACCAGCTCGTGCGGCCTGCGGTCGAGCGCGAGAAGATCCAGGCGCGGTACGCGCATTTCGCCCTCTGGACCGAGGATGCCGACAAGACCGCGCGTGAGATCTCGGAGCTGGGGCTGCCCTGCCGCGACGTCGTCGCCGGGCCGACGGGCCTGCGCCAAGTCTTCGTCAAGGATCCGGACGGCAACATGGTGGAATTCATCGGCCCGACGAAATCAGCCGCTCCCCGGCGCATGGAGTCCTAGCAGGCACCAGTCCCGGATTCTGCGGCCCGGCTGACAATTTCAGTCGCTCGCCGTCGTGTCGTGTCGGCCAAATACGCGATTCCCCTGCCTTACAGAAGTGGCCCGGCCCTTGCTCCGTCATGGGGCAGGACGAGCCATATGCTCACTACCGGAGCTCCTTCGCCCGCGCCGAACGCCACCCCCCGCATCCTGCTCGTCGACGACGATCCCCTGATCACTCAGCTCATCATCGACATGTTGAGCCTGGACGGGCATGACGTGGACACCGCGCCGAACGGTCTCGCGGCGCTGAACAGAATCCAACGCCGGCACTACGACCTCATCCTGACCGATCTCCACATGCCCGAGCTGGACGGCGTCGGCCTCTATCGGGAGCTGGAACGGCGGCGGGCGCATCCGCTGCACAAGATCATCTTCCTCACGGGCACCGCGGGCGCGTCAGAGGCGCATCATGTCGTGCAGGAAACCGGCCTGCCGGTGCTCCGGAAGCCCTTCAACCTCGTCGAACTGCTGGCGTTGGTTCGGAAGGTGCTGGATTCCCCGTAGCTTCGCCAGGCCCTACCCGCCAAGTGAGTTGAGGAACTCCGCGTTGGTCGCCGTGAGGCGGAGCCGCTCGAGCATCGCCTCCATCGCCTGCACGGGCTTGGTGCCGGACAGGGCGCGGCGGAGGAGATGGATCTTCTTCAGCTCGGCCTCGGTGTAGAGGAGCTCCTCGCGCCGGGTGCCGGACTTGAGAATGTCGATGGCCGGGAAGATGCGGCGGTCGGCCAACTCCCGGGTCAGGTGGAGCTCCATGTTCCCGGTGCCCTTGAACTCCTCGAAGATGATGTCGTCCATCCGCGAGCCCGTCTCGACCAAGACCGTGCCCACGATCGTGAGCGAGCCGCCCTCCTCGAGCTTGCGGGCCGCGCCGAAAAAGGCGCGCGGCATCAGGAAGGCGCGGCTGTCGATGCCGCCGGACATGGTACGCCCGCGAGAGCTGAGCTCGTTGTTGTAGGCGCGCGTCATGCGCGTGAGGGAGTCGAAGAGGAGGAGCACGTCCCGCTTCTCGAGCACGAGGCGCTTGGCCTTGTCGAGGACCTGCTCGGTCACCTCGATGTGACGGCGGTAGGGATTGTCGTTGCTCGAGGCGAAGATCTCCGCCGACTTGCCGATGGTCATCCGAAAATCCGTCACCTCCTCGGGGCGCTCGTCGACAAGGAGAACCATGACCACGACTTCGGGGTGGTTGGCGAGGACCGCCTTGGCGATCCCCTGGAGGAGCATGGTCTTACCGGTCCTGGGCTGGGCGACGATGAGCCCCCGCTGACCTTTGCCGATGGGGGCGATCAGGTCCATCGCGCGCATGGACAGTTCCTCGGGCGTGGTCTCGAGCCTCAGGCGCTCATGGGGATTGACCGCGGTGAGGCTCTCGAAGCCCGAGGTCGCGGCGGCCGGCGGCGGCACGCGCGACGGGCCCGAGCCGCGCATCCCACCTGGCGGGTGTGCTCCCGGCCGGCGCGAGTGGCGAGACCGTCTACTCAACTGGACTGCTCATATCGCTGAAGGCCCTCATGACCACGTGGGTAGGCGAACGGGCCCGGCTCACACACGGGCTGGAGTGCTTCCCGCCTCTTCACCGCGCGGGAAGTTAGCTAACAGTCTAACGCAAAATGCCAGAATCTGAACGGTCGCCTCGCCTGAGGGCTCCTAGCCGGTGCGGGCCAGCAGCGCCAGGATCGCCTCCGCGATCGCCGCGGGCTGCTCGCGCGGCAGGAAGTGGCCGCCTCCCGCCACGACCCGGCGCTCGGTGCCGGCGGGGAAGAGCGACATGTGACGCTCCGACCGGCGCGGCGGGTCGACCGTGTCCTCCGCCCCGTGCAGGACGATGCTAGGCACGGTGATGGGCGGCCGCTCGGCGAGCCGCCGCTCGAGGGGGTCGAAGCGCGCCTCGCCGGGCGCATTGCCGTACCGGTGGCGGTAGGAATGGATGACGACCTCCACGAAGTCCGGGTTCTCGAATGATTCCGCCGTGCGGTCGAAGGTCGCGTCGTCGAAGCGCCAGCTCGGCGACCATTCGTGCCACAGGAGCCGGCAGATCTCGCGCCTGTTCTGCTCGAGGCCCCGGCGGCCGCGCTCGGTGTTGAAATACCACTGGTACCAGTAGGCCCGCTCGGCGGCAGCGGACGCGGGAGGCGAGGGCACGACGGTGTTCTGCACATTGTACCCGGCGATGGTCACCAGCGCGCGCACCCGGGCGGGCGCCACGATCCCGGCGATGCAGGCGGCTCGGCCGCCCCAGTCGTAGCCGGCCAGCGCGACGCGTGACATGGCGAGCGCGTCCATGAAATCGAGGAGGTCCTGGCCGATGGCCGCCTGCTGGGCCATGCGGGGCGCCGCAGCGTCGAGGAAGCGGGTCGGGCCGTAGCCTCGCAGGTAGGGCACCAGCACGCGATGACCGGCGGCGGCGAGCGCCGGGGCCACACCGTCCCAGGCGCGCGCATCGTCGGGAAAGCCGTGCAAGAGAATGATGGGAAAGCCCAGCGGATTGCCGTGTGACTCGTACGCGATCTCGAGGCTGGGCGTGCGGACCGTGAGAGCCACTACACCCGCTCCACGGCGGGCCGGCCGAACATGCCGTACGGCCGCACGAACAGCATAGAGATGAGCACGAAGTAGGAGGCAACGTTGCTGAAACCTCCGCCCAGGAGGGGATCGACATAGCCCGCGGCGAGGCTCTCGAGATGGCGCTCGTCGGGCTCAAGGTGTTCCCGATCGTCATCATCGGCGGCCTCGACAGCATTCCCGGTACCATAGCCGGAGGCGTCAGCGTCGGCGTCCTCGCCCAGCGCCGCCATGCCGGCGCACGCGAAGCCCAGGGCGGAGAACATCCCGAGTCCCAGCGTCGAGAGCGCGGTGGCCACCAACCGCGAGGCGACCATCACCCACTCGCCCAGCGCGAAATTGATCATCCGCGACGCCTTGTACACGACCACGAAGGCCAGCGCAATCGGAGCGTAGACGGCGCCGGCCAGCATTCCATCCACGAGAGAGATGAAGAACAGCAGCTCGTGCGGCATCCGGCCTCCCGCCACAGCCTAGCGCAAGATGGAGGCAACCGGGAACTCGCGAACATGGCGAGGCCCCGGCGGGCATGGCGCGCGCCGGGGCCTCTTGTTGCCCGATCCTAGCCACGGAGACTAGGCTAACCCCGCCAGTGTCCCCGGTGCCACCGCCAGCCCCAGTACCCATACGGAGCGACCACCACCGGCGCCGGCGCCACGTACACACCGGCCGGAGGCGAGGGCGAGTACGCGTATGGATACGGATCCGCGTAGACGGCACAACCACCCAGCAGCAGCGCGGCCAGAACGAAACCGATCATTCGTCTCATGGCTGCACCTCCCTCTATGAGCTTCTATTGCCTATCCCGTTAGACGGCCGACTCGCCGCCGTTATTTACCCGCCGCGATGCTCCTCCCGGAACCCCTCGTGGCGCCGCCCATGCTCGTCATCCCATCTCCGTCCCCAGTGGTGGGCCCACGGCGGCGGTCCTTCGCGCCTCGCGTGCCTCCAATCAGCCGGCGCGTGCCGGTAGTAGCGTACCGGAACAGTGAGAATGGGCCGGGGCACGAACTCGGGCGCCAGGACTCTCCAGGGGCCGCTGTGCCTGTGGCTCACGTACCAGCCGCCATTGTGGTAGACGTAATACTCTCACGCTCGGCGCGTACATCACCTGCGTGTCGGGCACGGCCACGAGGGCCGGCGGGGCCTGAAGATTGATCCCGAAATTGACCCTCACATCGGACTGCGCGGTGCCGGCTGCGCCCGCGAGAGCGGCGACCAGCACCACCGCGCTGATGATCATCCGTCGCAGCATCGTTCTATCCTCCTGTCATGTTCAGACTCACTGCGTCTCGGCCCACCGGCGTTATTCCCTGTCCGGCCAGCCTGACCACTCGCATGTAGGACGGCAGGCGCCCATCGATCATTTACGCGGGCGCCGTCCCCGCATATTGGCAGGGTGCAACAACCGGACCGAATGAGGAAAGGTGCGACTGCGCCCTGTTTTGGAAGGAACTACCGCGTAAACTTTTCCGGATGCTGTCCCAACAGGGCTTTTGCGACTTCGGCGACCGACGGCTTGCCGGGCGCGTCCTTGTAGCCGGCGAGAGAGTCGTAGATTTTTCCCGCGGCCAGAAAGAAGCCGTCGGGAAGCCCCGCGTCATCGAACGTCGCCGCGATCTCCGCCATCTCGCCTGCGAAGCGCCACGCCTTGCGCGCCGTTTCGGCCGCGGCGCGCTCGGAGCGCGCCCCGAGCTCGGCCTGGCTCCGCGCCCACTCGGCCAGCAGCGCCTGATCCACTCCGGAGTGGATCGCCAGCGCCCGGATGCTCACGAGGAGGGCCGCCGTGCCCTTCGTGTACGCGGCATAGGCCATCTTGAGCGCGGAGGCCGCGCCGGAGCCCCCCTGCACCGCGATGGCCTCGAGGGGTCCCTGCTCGAACAGGGGACGGATGCGTCCGGCCTGCTCGCCCGAGAGATACAACCGCGTCGTGCCGCGGGCACGGGCGGGAGGACCGATGATTCCGCCGTCCACGAAGCTCGCGCCTCGGTTCTCGATGATGCGCCCGATCTCCCGCGCCGTCGCCGGAGAGACGGCATTCGCGTCCACGTAGGTGCCGGAGAAGCCCTGCGCCGCCACCGTCCGCGCGAGATCGAGGGCCGCGTGTGGCGGGCAGACCGAGAAGATCACATCGCTCGCGGCGCAGAGCGATGCCAAAGTCTTCGCGTCCTCGAGCCCGGCCGCGGCCGCGCGCTCGTTGGTCTGCGCGCTTCGACCCTCGGAGACCCACAGCACTCGCGCAGCGTTGGCGCGGGCCGACGCTCCCACCGTGCTGCCCATCTCTCCCGGATGCAGGACGCCGACCGTCAGGTTGGTCATCGCGCTCGCTCCTCCTGCCAGAGCAGGTCACAGTAGGCGTGGAAGCGCAGGATGCGGCTGCCGGGATAGTAGTACGAGAGCTGCGGTCCCGGCTGGCCACATATGGCGCACGTCTCCACATCGGCCGTGCCCACGTGGACCTGCGCCGCCACCCCCCGACCGCTCTCGTCGACGAGGGAACTGTCGGCCAGGGTCGGCGGGAGCTCGCCTGCCAGCATCAGACCACGGATTCTGTCGCGGATTTCACGCTCGTTCATCTGATCCCCGGCTCGGCCTGCTGCCAGCCGCGGGCCTCGGCTGCGGCGCCGCTCAGGTGCGGTATGAGGGATCGAGGCGGTCGAGGCGGCGCAGGAGTCCCGGCCACACCAAGGCACCCCTGCCGCCGCCGGGCCTCTCCGTCTTCTGCATCCGCGCCTGCGAGTCCTCGAGAACGTCCTTGGGCACCGGGATCAGCTCGCCGCCGCCCGATTGCGCACGGACCTGGATCGCGCAGGACGTCTCGAGGTAATACATCGAGACGAAGGCCTCGGCGGCCGTCTCGCCCACGGTCAGCAGCCCGTGATTCCTCAAGATGAGCGAGGTCTTGTCGCCGAGATCCGCCACGAGCCGCGGCTTCTCGTCGTCACGCAGCGCCGGGCCCTCGAAGTCGTGGTAGCCCAGGCTTGCCAGCACCGAGATCGAATGCTGCGAGATGGGGAGCAGGCCCGCCCGCTGCGTCGAGACGGCGACGCCGTTCAACGTGTGCGTGTGTAGCACGCACTTGGCGTCGTGCCGCGCGCCGTGAATCGCGCTGTGGATGACGAAGCCCGCGGGGTTGACCGGAAAGGGCGAGTCCTCCAGTTTCTGACCCTGCTGGTCGATCTTGACGAGGCTGGAGGCCGTGATCTCGTCGAAGAACACGCCGTACGGATTGATCAGGAACTGGTCCCGCGTGCCCGGCACCCGCGCCGTGATGTGGGTGAACACGAGGTCCTCCCAGCCGAAGCGCGCCACGAGACGGTAACAGGCGGCGAGATCCACGCGGACCGCCCATTCTTCGGGCGAGACCTTGTCCCGCAGCGACCGGATGTCGAGGTCTGGAGCTGCCATGGGGACCGCCTCCTGTCGATGGGTTCCGAGCAATCGCGCTCCTGGCGCAGCGAACCCGGCGAAGATCGAGGATCAATGTAGCACAGGATCACCCGCGGCCGACGAAGGGCATCTTGGTCGCCATGACCGTCAAGAACATGATGTTGGCATCCAGCGGCAGGCTGGCCATGTGCACGACGGCCCGCGCGACGTTCTGGACGTCCATCGTCGGCTCGACCTCGATGGCCCCGTGGGCCTGCTGCACGCCCTTCTTCATTCTCGCCGTCATGTCCGTCGCGGCATTGCCGACGTCGATCTGGCCGCACGCGATGTCGTACTTGCGCCCGTCGAGCGAGGTCGTCTTGGTGAGGCCCGTGATCGCGTGCTTCGTCGACGTGTACGCCACGGAGTTCGGCCGCGGCACGTGCGCGGAGATCGAGCCGTTGTTGATGATGCGCCCGCCGCGCGGCTGCTGGCTCTTCATGATCTTGAACGCCTCCTGCGTGCACAGGAAGGAGCCGGTCAGATTGATATCGACCACGGCCTTCCACTGCTCGTATGGCAGGTCCTCGAGCGGCACGGCGGGAGCGCCGATGCCCGCGTTGTTGAACAGCAAATCGAGCCGGCCGAAGGCTTCCTTCGTCTTTGCGAAGAGCGCGCGGACCGACTCGGGGACGCCGACGTCGGTCTGCACGACGAGCGTTTGCGAGCCGGTCGACTTCCCCTCCGCGGCCGTCGCTTCGAGGAGATCCAGCCGGCGCCCCGCGAGGGCGACGGCGTACCCTTCCTGCAGGAGCGCCAGCGCGGAATACTTGCCGATGCCGGTTCCGGCGCCCGTGACGATCGCGACCCTGTTGGCTGAGGTCATCTCGCGCTATCCTCCCTGGTCGATCGGGCTTCGTGGATCGGGAAGAGCTCCCATCGTGAACAGCGAGTCGTCCGGCCGGCCCTACCCGTCGAGGAAAGCGCGAACGGCGCACGCGAAGGCCTCGGGCTGGTCGGCGGGAACCGTGTGGCCGGCGCCCGGGATCTCGACGAGCCGTCCGTCCGGCAGCGCGTCGATCATCCGCTTGGCGACGTCGGCGGAGAGGATGTCGCTCTCGGCCCCGCGCACGAGGAGGGCCGGCGCGGCGATCCGCCGGAGCGGCTCCCAGAGGTCGATCGAGTCCCGCCTTCCGCCCTGCCGCATCATGTCGCGAAGCGCCTTGTCGTATTTCCACTCGAACCCGCCGTCGGGGAGCCGCTTGAGCCCGTGGCGCACGCGGTCGCGCAGGCCTGCCTCGACCATGCGCGGGTTGGCCCGGAGCACGAACTCGACGGCCTGCTCTTCCGATTCGATCCGCTCGGGCGCACCCGCCATCATCTGCCGGATGCGCTCCATCCCCGGGGCATGGATCTCGGGGCCGATGTCCACGATACAGATGCGCTCGATTCGCGCGGCGTGCCCGTCCGCGTAGGCGATGCCCACCCGGCCGCCCATGGAGTGCCCGACCAGGGCGAACCGCTCGAGGCCGAGCGCGTCCACGAACCCCGTGAGGTCGCCGGCCATCGTCGCGACGCGGTAGTCGCCGTCGGGCGCGCGGTCGCTGTCGCCGTGGCCGCGCTGGTCGAGGGCAATGACGCGGAAATCCGCGGACAGATCGCGCGCGAGAGCATCCCAGCTGCGGGCATGGCCGGTGACGCCGTGGAGCAGGACCACGGGAGGCGCCGATTCAGGCCCCCACGTGATGTAGTGGAAGGTGAGGCCGCCGGCGGCGAGCGAGGCGTCCCGCGGCGCGGTCACAGGCTGCCCCACACGTCGCGCGCCAGCCCGACGCAGAGCGAGAGCTTGGCCCGCTCGTCCTCGACCGCCACGTCATTGCCCTCGACGGTCGAGGAGAAGCCGCACTGGGGGCTGACGCAGAGCTGGTCGAGGGCGATGTACTTGGACGCCTCGTCGAGGCGCCGCTTGAGGTCATCCTTCTTCTCGAGGGTACCCACCTTCGACGTCACCAGGCCCAGGACGACCCGCACGTGACTGGGCACGTGGCGGAGCGGCGAGAAATCGCCCGAGCGCGCGTCATCGAACTCGAGGAAGAACCCGTCGTAGGGCAGCTGGTTGAAGATGGTCTCGGCGATGCCGGCGTAGCCGCCCTGCGCGCGCCACGCGGAGCGGAAGTTGCCGCGGCAGAGATGCGTGCAGACGGTCAGGTCCTTGGGCTTGTCGCGCAGCGTGGCCCGAACCAGCTTGACCGACAGCGCGAGCTGGGCGTCGGGATCCTCGCCGTGCGCCCGTCCCCGCGCGCGCATCTCCTCGTCGCACAGGTAGGCGAGGCTGACGTCGTCGAGCTGGAGATAACGGCAGCCGGCGGCGTAGAGGTCGGCGATCTCGGCGCGATACGCGGCGGCCACGTCCTCGACGAACGCGTCGAGGTTCGGGTACACCGCGGGGTCGATGTTGGCGCGCCCGACCTGCGTGTACAGCATGGAGGGCGACGGGATGGTCAGCTTGGGCGTGCGCGTGGTCGCCGACATCAGAAACTTGAAGGCCTCAACGAAGATCGCCTTGGGCCTCGTGACGCGGCTGGCGATTCTCAGATCTGGGCGGGTGAAGAAGCGGTCGCCCTCGCGCCCGTGGAAGGTGACGGGCAGCATCTTGCCCTCGCTGGAAAGACCGCTCAGCTGGAGCAGGAAGTCCATGTGCCAGGACTTGCGGCGCATCTCGCCGTCGGTGATCCCCTCGAGACCCGCGTCCTCCTGGAGCTTGACGCCGTCGCGGATCGCCGCGTCCTCGGCTTTGCGGAGGTCGGCGGCGCTCACCTTGCCCGCCTCCTGCTCGAGCCGGAGCGCTTTGAGCGCGGGCGGGCGCAGCAGGCTGCCAACGTGATCGGCACGGAACGGGGGCCGCGGATCAGCCATGGTGAGCCTCCTCGAAGACGCGGACCAGACCGAGCAGCGCGTCGGTGCGCCGGCCCGCCTCAGCGTCCTGCAGCATCGTAAGGCGCCCGGGGGTTACTTCGCGCCGGTGGTGGCCCGTATGCTCCCCAGGTGCTCCTGCACGTGGTTGATCAGGATCCCTTCGATCGCCTGCGCCGCGGTCATGGCCGGCATGCCGGCGAGCACGCTCGCGCTGCGGTCGAGCTCGGCGTCGGTGAGCCCGCGGATGATCGCGCTGGCCTTGCCGCCATTCGCCTTCAGGAGCGCGAGGGCCTCGGCCTTGGTCACGTTGGCCTGCTCCTTGGCATGCTTGGCGTTGTTCGCGTGGATCATGTCCATCGTGAGGCCCGGCAGCGGCTGGCCCTTGGCGACCAGCTGCACGAGCCCCGAGATCCCCGCATGCCCCAGGGCGGCGTGGTGAGCCACGACGCCGACGGGCCACTTCTCGGACGACGTCACCTTCTTCCAGTCCGCATCGCTCAGACCTTCGACGACTTTGTTCATCTCGCGGCACGACTCGTCGAACTTCTTGGCCAGCTCCTCGGCGCGCGCTCCCATGCTGCCTCCTCCGGTGATGGGTGGGCGCCGGCCTCGACCGCGGCCGACGCGTTTGCTCCAGGGCGCTCCATGATAAAGACAACGGCGCCAATCGGCAACCGCTGGGGAGGCGGGTGTAGGGAGGCGGGGCGGGCTAGCTGGGGCGCGGTCGGAAGGGTCGAAGGCGGCAGGCTACGAGCGACAGCCGGGGCGAAACGGCGGATCGAGGCGAGCCGACTTCAGTCGCGGGCTCCGGCAATGTACGATGTCTGCCCTCGCGCCGTCAGCTCCTTGACCTTCGAGATGGCGTCCACGCGATTGGCGAACGGGCCCAGGCGCACGCGCGACCACTCACCGACCCGGTTCCCCGCGGCGTTCGTGAGCGAAATCCTGGAGATCGTCGCGCCGTCCTGGCGATACCGGCCCGCCAGGTGAGCCGCGGCATCCACCGATTGGAAGGCGCCCAACTGGACCCAGTAGGGCCCGAGCCCCTGGCTCTCGCCCGAAGGCTCCGGCTTCGCGATGGTCGCGGGCCCCCTCTGCGCTGTCATCGAGGATGGAACGGGCGAGGCTCGAACGGGCGAGCCTCGAACGGGCGAGGCTTGAACGGGCACCGAGGACGATGCCTCGCTGGGGCGCACTGCGAGATGAATGTCCTGGCGGGTCCGCGGCATCAGAGCCGCTGCTCCAGGCGGCGGCGCCATCGGGGCTGCTGCCGGCGGCACGGGCGGGGCTGCCGCCTGCGCGCTCCACGAATTCTGCGTCACCGGCGGAATGGCCGACACGGACGGCTTCGCCTTGACGTCCGGAACGCTCGCTGCGACCATACCGGCCCCGGCGGGCGGGTTGCCTCCCATCCTCGCGATGATCTCCGCGTAGGGGTAGGCGCCCAGGACCCGCGCGAACTGCGCCCGGTAGTTCGCAATTAGGCTCACCCCGTCGATGACCACGTCCTGGACCTTCCAGCTCTCGCCCCGGCGGACGAACCAGTAGTCGACGGGCAGCTCGTGGCCGCCCCGGGTCAGCACTGTCGTCGCGACGCCCGCCGACTCCTTGTTGATGGACTCGCCGAAGTACTCGACGGTCACCCCGTTGGCCACACTGGCCTTCGAGGCAAGCATCGCGATGAAGCCGCGCTCGAGGTAGGCGCCGAACAGCCGGGCGAACTCTGCCTGGTCCTCCGGAGTCCTCGACAGCCACACGGGGCCGAGCGCGAGCGCGGAGGCCCCCCGGAAGTCGAAGACGTCATTGACAAGGTCGCGGATGGCTTGGCGCGGCTGATCCAGATCGCCGAGCGGATCCATGGTTCGAAGGATGACGTTGGCACGCGCGAAGAAGGCTTCCAGCACCGCGGTCGGCGACGTCGCCGCGGCGGGCTGAGCCGCGATCAACTCAAAGCCCACGACCAGAGCGAACAGCCCGCACCACCGCGCGCGCATACCCTGTAAGAATAGCCCCTCCCCCGGATTCCACCCCTTCTTTTCGTGTCCGCTACGGGCCTCGTGGTGGCCCTTCGGCGCAGGCGTAGACCTCGACGGGCGCCGCGCGCCCGCGCAGCGCCTGGGGCCCCAGGGGCTCGACCGCATACCGCTCCGCGCCCGCGAGGCGGCTGAGCGCGTCGGCCGAGACGATGAAGCGCCGGCCGAGGTCGCGGGTCGCCTGCTCGAGGCGGGCGGCGGTGTTCATCACGTCTCCGTGAAAGACGATGGCGCGCTTGCTGCCGCCGATCTCGCCGCTGATCACTGGCCCGGCGTGGAGCGCCGCGCGGAGGCCCGGCGCCGCCCCGAACTCCCGCTCGAACTCGGGCGCGGCCTCGTCGAGAGCCGTCCGGATCGCGAAGAAGCAGGCGATCGGCCGCGCGTCCCGCCGGCCCGCCGCGACCGTCCACGTCACCACCATCTCGTCGCCGACGTACTGGTAGATCTCGCCGCCGTAATCGTCGATGGGATCCGAGGCCAGGCGGAACACGCGGTCCAGGAAACGGTGGACGGCGGCCGGACCGATCCGCTCCGCCAGCGACGTCGAGCCGACGATGTCGACGAAGAGGAAGAACCTCTCTTCGGATCGTGGCCGATGGTAGCGCCCGAGCACGATGTTCCAGAGGGTGCGGCGCCCCATGAGGTTGCTGATCTCGAACACGAACAGGAAGCCGAATGTCGCCACGAACGAGAAGATGACGGACAGCGGCGTCAAAGAGGTTGCGCCCGTCGACGCGCCGATCACCCGCGCGCCCAGAGCGCCGACATTGACGGCTGTGATCACGGCCCCGTAGACGAGCCACCTCACGGCGAACATCACCAGGAACGGAGCCCGTTGGAGCGACAGGCCGTGGCGGGTCGGCAACCAGAGAATCTCGATGGAGCCGATCACAGCCGTGATCGTCGCGCCGTGGACCGCTCCCGCGAGGCTGCCGGTGAACCCGCTTCTGCCGACGGCGAGGTTGATGAGCCCGCCGTAGCCGACCCCGACCAGCGTCCCCACGATCAGGATCCGCACGAGGAACCGCACCCGCCGCCTCGTCGCGCCACGCATCCGAGCCAGTCTACCGTATCCGCTCCGGTTCCTTCGGACCGGATCGGGCACAAAGCGGCGACGTGCGGCAGGATCTTGCCTTATCATACCGGCACCGTGACAGGACAGACGCATGGCTGACGACTGGCAACCCGAGCTCGACGAGCTGCGGCGCCGCGAGGCCTTCGCCGAGCGGCTCGGCGGGCCGGAGCGCGTCAAGCGCCAGCACGACGAGGGACGCCTGACCATCCGCGAGCGCATCGCGCGCCTGGTCGACCCGGACACCTTCCACGAGGTGGGCAAGATTGCGGGCAAGGCGGCGTACGACGCTGACAACGAGCTCGAGGATCTCACGCCGTCCAACTTCATCTTCGGCCGCGCGCGCGTGGACGGCCGGCCGGTCGTCGTCGGCGGCGATGACTTCACCGTGCGCGGCGGCTCCGCGGACGCGACCATCAAGGGCAAGCACCTCATGTGCGAGCGGATGGCGCAGGAGCTCCGGCTCCCGCTGATCCGGTTCGTCGAGGGCTCAGGCGGCGGCGGCTCGGTCAAGACCATCGAGACCACGGGCCGCGCCAACGTTCCCGGTGTGGACGGCTGGGAAATGGTGGTCGACAACATGGCCATCGTGCCCCGCGTGGCGCTCGGGCTCGGCTCTGTGGCGGGCCTCGGGGCGGCGCACCTCGCCGCGGCGCACTACTCGGTGATGGTGAAGAGCACCTCGGCGCTCTTCGTCGCGGGCCCGCCCGTCGTCGAGCGCATCGGCCAGAAGCTGACGAAGGCGGAGCTCGGCGGCTGGCAGATCCAGCTCAAGGCCGGCGGAGTGGACGACGCGGTCGAGACGGAGGACGAGGCCTTCGCGCGCGCGCGGCGGTTCCTCTCCTACCTGCCCTCCTCCATCGACGACGTGCCGCCGCGCGGGCCGCGCGAGGACGATCCGAATCGCCGCGACGACTGGCTCTTCGGCGCCGTCCCGCGCGACATCCGCAAGTCCTACCGCATGCGGCCCATCGTCGAGGCCGTCGTGGACCGCGGCTCGTTCTTCGAGATCGCCCCGCTCTACGGCCGCGCGGTCATCACGGGGCTCGCCCGGCTCGACGGCTGGCCGATCGCCGTGATGGCGAGCGACCCGACGTACTACGGCGGCGCGTGGACGGCCGACACCTGCCAGAAAGTCGAGCGCTTCGTGGACACGGCCGAGACCTTTCACCTGCCTGTGGTCTACCTGGTGGACTGTCCGGGCTTCCTCATCGGCCTCGAGGCCGAGCGCACGGGGACGATCAAGCAGGGCGTGCGCGCGATGTCGGCCATGTGGCAGACGACCGTGCCCTGGTGCGCGGTGATCGTGCGGAATGTGTTCGGCGTCGCGGGGGCGGCGCACCGGAACGGCCGGCGCTACTGCACGCGCTACGCGTGGCCGTCGGCCCGCTGGGGCTCGCTGCCCCTGGAGGGCGGGATCGAGGCGGCCTACCGCGCCGATATCGACGCGGCGCCCGACCCCAAGGAGAAGATGAAGGAGATCGAGGCGCGGCTCAACAAGCTCCGCTCGCCGTTCCGCTCGGCGGAGACCTTCTGGATCGAGGAGATCATCGACCCGCGCGACACCCGGCCGCTCCTCTGCGAGTTCGCCGAGCTCGCGGCCCCGCTCCGCCGCCCCGGCCCTTCCGCCCACGGGATGCGGCCCTAGTCACGGCGACCTATCGGTAGACGATGCACGCGGGGCTCCCCGTCTTCACGATCTGACCCGTGGGGGTCAGCCCGCCGCTTGCCTGATCCACGCTGAACGTGACGATCGTGTCGCTGTTCTGATTCGCCGCGTAGAGATACGTCCCGGCAGGGTAGATCGCGAAGAAGCGCGGCGTCTTTCCCTGCGTCGACTCCCAGCCGATCGATGCGAGCGCACCGGTGGCCTCGTCCACCGTGAGGATCGCGAGGCTGTCGTGGCCCCGGTTCGACGCGTAGACGAACCGTCCGGACGGGGCGACCTCGATCTCGGATGTCGTGCTGGTGCCCGTGAACGCCGGCGGGAGCGTCGAGATGACCTGCAGCAGCTTCAATTCGCCCCGCCCCGGATCGAGGCCGTACGTCGTGATCGTGGAATCCAGCTCGTTGAGCACATACGCGTACGGCTTGGTCGGGTGGAAGTCCACGTGGCGCGGCCCCGCCCCCGGCCGGCTCGCCACCGAGGGCCGAGCCGCCGCCGTCAGCTTGCCGGTGGCCGTGTCGAGCCTGTAGACGAAAATCGTGTCGAGGCCCTTGTCCGGCACGACAATGAATCGGCCGCGCGGATCGAACGCGACGTCGTGGGGATGCGACGTCGCCTGCTCGGTGCGGTGCGGCCCGGGCTTGCCGGGAAGAGTGACCAGGTCGCTGAGCTTTGCCAGTGATCCGTCGGGGTTGATGGGCAGGACAGCGACGGTTCCCGAGCTGTAGTTCGCCACCACCAGGAAACGGTCGGTCGGATCGACGACGAGGCTCACGCCGTTCTTGCCGCCGGTGGGCTGACGGTTGAGCATGCTCAGTCGGCCCGATGGCGCGTCGATCTGGAACGCGGTCGCCTCATCGCCGTCACCGTGCGCCGAGTACAAGACGCGCTCCCGCTGATCGAGCGTCAGAAACGACGGATTGACGACGTCTTTCAGGAGCTGCACGTGCGTCCAGTTGCCCGTGCCGGGGTCGACCCGATAGACGTTGATCCCCTTTCCATGACCGTTGCGTTCCTTCGTGGTGTACGAGCCGACGTAGGCGAAGTTCGGCATCGACGCCGAAGTTAGCTCCGAGGCGAGAACCCGTCAAGAGCCCGGCTCGGCGTGAAAGGATTGCACAGTAGCGGAAATTTCTACCCATCGTGTCCGGGCAGGAATCCCCTTATCTGAGGCCTATCTGGCCTTTCCGAGCGATGGCACAGCCGATGCTGCCTCTCTACCTGGCTGGAGACAATCAGGCACAGGAGGTAAGCCATGCACCGTAGAATTTTCAGCACCGCTTGCATCGCTGCATTGTTTTGCCTCACGGTCGTTCCCGGCGCCCCGGCGGGCGCGGTGGAGAAGACCACAGGCAAGCCCTCTGAAGCGGCCCCACCCTCGATGGCTGCCGGCGTCGTCAAGCCGCCGGTCGCGGTCCCGACCGATGACTTCGCCTCTACGGCTGAGCTCGTCTCGGTCCACTTCGACTTCGACAGCAGCGTGATTCGGCCGGGCGAGGCCGCCAGGCTGGACAAGAACGCCGAATGGCTGAAGGCCAACCCGAAGAACGCCGTGCTCGTCGAGGCCGCGGCCGACCAGCGCGGTAACCGCGCCTACAATCAGGCGCTGGCCGAGCGACGGGCCCGGGCTGTCAAGAACTACCTCGTGGCCCACGGGGTCGCGTCCGACCGCATCATGATGATCAGCTACGGCGAGGGCCGCCTGGCCTGCCCGACCAATGCCGATCCGTGCTGGAGCGACAATCGGCGCGTGGACTTCCAGGTCAAGGTCCTGAACAAGCAGGCACCCTGAAGTCACTCGAGCGGAGGATCGAAGCCATGAGCCATACCGAGACGAAGCCCATTACCAACTGGTGCCCGCAGGCGACGCCCGACAAGCCAGGCTGCTGCGGCACTGACAAGATCAGCGAGGACGGCAAGCGCCATCACTGCGACAGGCCGTCCGCGCACACCGACGATCAGCACTCCTGCGCGTGCGGGGTCCAGTGGAAGCACCTGATGTAGGACAGCCGTCGCAGGCCGAGTTGAGTTGAGCAGCGCGAGGGGGTGGCAGGCCGCCACCCCCTCCTTCCGTCGTCCGCCGTCTAGAGGCGGCGGCTGAGCAGATCCCGGGACGCGAAAAGTAGGAGAGCGGCGGCCACCCAGGCCAGCGCGCCGTCGAAGACGAAGGCGCCGGGCAGGCTCAGCGCTGCCAGTCCTCCGGTGGCCAGCGGGCTGAGCGCCGTGCCGAACTGCACACCCAGCGCGAGCCAGCCGAAGGCGGCGCCGCGAGTCTCACTCGGCGCAAGCTGTCCGCCGAGCGAGTAGGCAAGGGTCAGCGTGCCGCCAAGCAAGAACCCGACCAGACAGCGCAGGACCAGGAGCGCCACCCACGTGTCGGTCCACGCCATCAGCGCGCATGGCACGCCTCCAGTGACGCAGCCAACCAGCAGCAGCCGCGCGATCGGCCAGCGCAGCCCGAGCCGCCCGGCCAGGCTGGACGAGACCGTCCCGCACACGGCCGAGGCCGAGATGATGAGACCCGAGATCGCGGCGATGCGCTCCACGCCGCTGAGATCCGCGACCTTCAGCGGAATCAGCAGGGCGAGGCCGCGGTCGATGAACTGGCAGATCAACAGCAGGCCGAGGACGAGGGGAAAATGCGGCAGGCGGAAAACCTCTCGAAAGGGAAGGTGCGGCGGCCGCTGGGCGAGCTCTGCTGGCCGCTCCTCCTCGAAGAGGAAGATCAGCCCGACGAGAGCCACGGCGCAGAGGCCGGCCGTCACGAAGAAGGCGACACGGATCCCGAAGTGCGACGCGACGTAGCCGCCGGCGACGGGACCGACGGCCACGCTCAGAAGCTGGGCCGACTGGACCCGCGCGATCGCCACCGGCACCTTGTCACGAGGACAGGACACGGTCGCGACGGCCATCGCCATCACCGAGAAGCCCGCGAAGACGCCCTGGAGCATCCGCGCGATGAAGAGTTGATACACCGAGGTCACCAGGCCCATCAGGGCGATGATGACCACGAAGCCCGCCAGCGACCGTATCAGCATGAGCTTGCGGCCGACGCGATCAGCGAGCCGGCCCCAGAACGGCCCCAAGAGACCCGACACGCCGGGCGTGACAGCCAGCAGCACGCCTGACCACACGGCAACCTCGGCCGGGTTCGTGACGCCCAGCTCTTGGACGTAGAGCGGCAGAAACGGCGAGAAGAACTGGAACCCCACGAACGCGGTGAAGACGACGAGCGCCAACGCCCACACATTGCGCTGCCAGTTTTCAGGCTCGCGTTGTGCCATCGGCTAGCCGGCGATCTTCAACAACTTCGAAGAGCCGCACGGGCAATAGCAGTCACTGGCGCCGAGGTTGAAAAAGCTCAACCGGATTGCCAGACGGATCCTCCAAGAGGATCTGCAAGCCGCCCGGTCCAGTCACGATGTCGTTGAGGAAATGGACGCCGGCGGCGCGGAGTCGATCTACCTCGGCCGGGAGGTCTTCGACGATGAGGTGGATACGATTCCAACCGCCCGGAGCTGGCTGGCGGCCATCGGGCATCGGACGTCCGGCCGAACTGCTCGGTCCGCTGAGCAGCAACCGCAAGTCGCCGCGGGCCACGTCGGCAAACGCCGGCGCTGTCTCGGAGATGAGCGTGAAGCCGAGGTGCGCCGTGTAAAAGGCGACGGGTAAAAGGCGACGGCAGCACCGACGTCGTTGACCATGTAACGGACGTTGACGGTGGTCATCGTTTCGTTTTCCTCCGAGCTGTTCGTCACCCACAGCAGAGGTTCTAGGACTCCGTGGCATGATATCAGGCATGCCTTTGGGACTATTTTTCTTCGCGGTCGCGCTGATCGCCGGTGGCGTCGCTGCGGTGACCGGCTTCGCGATTGGCAGTTTGCTCACCCCGACACTTGCCCTCGAAACCGGGACGAAGCTGGCCGTGGCGGCGGTCGCCATCCCGCACTTCGTGGGTACAGCGCAGCGATTCCTCATCTTTCGCCGCCACGTGCACCGGCGGGTCTTGCTCGGCTTCGGCATCCCAAGTGCCGCGGGCGGGCTTGCCGGCGCCCTCTTGCATGCGCGCGCGTCGAGCCGCGCCCTCGCGGTGGTATTCGGCGGGCTCCTGATCATGGCCGGTGTGTCGGAGCTTACGGGATGGATCGAGCGCGTCCGTTGGGGGCGTCGCACCGCCTGGGTGGCCGGTGCTGTTTCGGGCGCATTGGGCGGGCTCGTAGGTAACCAAGGAGGAATCCGCTCCGCCGCCATGCTCGGCTTCAACGTACCGAAGGAATCCTTCGTGGCCACGACGACAGCCGTCGGGCTCATCGTCGACCTGGCCCGCCTGCCGGTATACCTGGCGATCGGCTGGCGGGACATTCTGCACGTATGGCTGCTTGTGCTCACGGCGACGGTCGGGGTCGTGATTGGGACCGCGTTCGGCACGCGGGTGCTGGGCCGTCTTCCCGAGCGGACGTTCCGCCGCGTGCTGGCCGTGCTGCTCTTGGCGCTCGGGCTCTATATGGCGTTCGCTGGCGGCGGGTAACGCGACTGACCGTCACTCGCTGGAAGCGTCCCGAATCACCTGAGCCGGTCGGCTAGACGCCATTTCGGTGACAGTCAAAGTTGACTGTCACCGAAATAGTTGACATTTATGGCGGGCTCGACGGGATTTGAACCCGCGACCTCTGGATGGACAGTCCAGTGTGCTAACCAGGCTGCACCACGAGCCCGACTCGAGACTTCAGCACGTTACACGACACTTCCATCCGACGCAAGCGGCCGCTGTGCCCTAAACTGTGCCCGCCAGCTTCCGAGCGACGTCCTGCAGGTCCGCCGGGTTCACGATGTGGTAGCGGTCGAACACCGAGCGCGTCCTGTGCCCCGAGGGCCTACCATTAATCCAGCGGCTTACACGCCTCTCAACCTGCTCGCAGAACGCGGCACTTCTCCGCCCCGCTCAATCAGTGAAGCATCGGGCTCAGCATGTGCGTGTCGCGTCAGCCGAAACTCATGCCGCCCCAGCAACGTGCCCGAGAAGGGGTGCGTGACCTGGCACTCCTCGGCGCGTCATACGAACCCTCGACGAACTGGGAATCCGCCCAGACTGGCTCGCCGCGCTACGGTAGCTGCGGGCCCGCCTCACCACGGGCACCACAGCCTCGGAGCCCGTCATGCCTGTGGTGGCGCTCGCGCGACCTCGATAGCCGTGCTTGCCTATCCGCGGGCGACCTCCGGAGGAGGCGGCGGGCCGGGCTCCCCGTGTGCCGCGGGCCGGCGCACCCGGCCCCTCCTCAGTCGCTCGCTCATGCCCTCCAGCGCCACGTAGAACACTGGCACGAACGGGATGGCCAGCAGCGTCGAGGCCATCATCCCGCCGAACACCACCGTACCGATGGCCTGCTGGCTGGCCGCGCCTGCTCCGGTGGCAACCATCAGTGGCACCACGCCCAGGATGAAGGCGAACGAGGTCATCACGATGGGCCGGAAGCGGCGCCGGGTCGCTTCGACGGCGGCCTCGGTGATGGAGAGGCCGTCCCGGTTGTGGAGGTCGCGGGCGAACTCCACGATCAGGATGGCGTTCTTGCTCGCGAGCGCGATCATCAGGACCAGACCGACCTGGGTGTAGAGGTTGTTGTCATAACCGCGGCTCATCTGCGCCAGCAGGACTCCCACCAGGGCGATGGGGACGACGAGGACGACTGCGGCGGGAGACGTCCAGCTCTCGTAGAGTGCGGCCAGCACCATGTAGACCAGGATGATGGACAGCGCGTAGATGAGGTATGCCTGGTAGCCGACCTTCTTTTCCTGGAAGCTCGTCGAGGTCCAGTCGAACGCCATGCCTTCCGGCAGCGTCTCGGCGGCCAGCCGTTCCATGAGGGTGAGGGCCTGCCCGGAGCTGAACTCCGGCGCGGCGGAGCCGAAGATGGCCGCCGCCGGGTAGAGGTTGTAGCGAGTGAGCAGCTCGGTGCCCTGGATCTGTCGGATCTCGATCAGGGCGTTCAGGGGGACCATCTCCCCGCGCTGGTTGCGGACATAGAGGTTTCTCATGTCCCCGGGCTGGAGACGGTAGGCGTTGTCGGCCTGGATATAGACCTGAAAGACCTGGTTGAACTTGTTGAACAGGTTGACGAACGAAGAGCCCAGGTAGGCCTGGAGGGTGTCGAAGATGCTCGACGGAAGCACCTGCAAGGACTCCGCCTTGGTCCGGTCGATGTTCAGGTACAGCTGGGGGCTACGCGTGCTGAAGGTGGTGGCGAGCCCCCGCAGGCCGGGCTGCGAGTTTCCCTTCTGGACGAGCTCGGCGGTGTTGCGCTGGAGCTCGGCCAGGCCGAGGCTTCGACGGTCCTCCACCATCATCTGGAAGCCTCCGGTCTGGCCCAGGCCCCGGATGGGCGGCGGGATCACGACGAAGGCGAGCGCTTCCTGGATCCCGGCCAGCTCGCGATTGAGGCTGGACACGATCCGGTCCTGGGTCACTCCCTTGCCGCGCTCCTTCCAGCCCTTGTACACGATGAAGGTAGTGGAGACGTTCGGGACGTTGGCGAAGTCCAGCACGGAGAATCCCCCGATGGTCACCCAGCCGGCGAGCCCGTCCGTCTTCTCGAGCAGCGCGGAGATCTTCTCCGCGACCGCGCGCGATCGGGGCTGGGAGGCGCCCTCGGGCAGGACCGACACCAGGATCGCGTAGCCCTGATCCTCGGTGGGGAGGAACCCGGTGGGCTGACGCGCGAAGGCCCAGACGGTCACCCCCACGATGACGGCGAAGAGCACGATCATGAGCAGCGGGAGCTTCACCATCCGCGCGACGATGCCCACGTAGACGTTGGTCACCGCCCCGAAGGCCCGGTTGAACCCGCGGTAGAACCAGTTGGGAGGCTTCTCCCCGCGCGGCCTCAGCCAAAGGGCGCACTGGACCGGCTTCAAGGTCAGCGCGTTGAGCGCGCTGATCACCGCGGTGGCGGCGATGACGAGCGCAAACTGGCGGAAGATCTGGCCGGTGATCCCGGGCAGGAAGGCGGCCGGGAGGAAGACCGCGACCAGCGCCAGCGTGATCCCCACCACCGGCCCGGTCAGCTCCTCCATGGCCTTGATGGTGGCTTCCTTGGGCGGCATCCCCTGCTCGATGTAGTAGGAGCTGTTCTCCACGATGATGATGGCGTCGTCCACCACGATTCCAATTGCCAGGATCAGGGCGAACAAGGTCATCAGGTTCACCGTGAAACCCAACCCGGCCATGGCGATGAACGCGCCGATGATGGTGACCGGCACCGTGGTGGCGGGCACCAGCATGCCCCGGAAGTTCTGCAGGAACACGAGGATGACGACGAGCACCAGCACGGCGGCGATGAACAGGGTGATATAGACGGCGTGGATCGCCTCCCGGACGAACAGGGTGGTGTCGTAGCGGATCGCGTACTTCATGCCGTCGGGAAACTGCTTGCTCATCTCGGCCATCGCGACGTAGACGCGATCGGCGACCTGGATGGCATTGGCTCCCGGCAGGGCGAACACCACGATCTGGGCCGACTTGTGACCGGTGAACCGCGAGTAGTTGCTGAAGCTCTGCTGGCTCAGCTCCACCCGGGCCACGTCGCGCAGGCGCACGAGCTGGGGGGCGGTGCCGCTGGCCGCCTTGATCGTGATCGCCCCGAAATCCTGCGCGTCGGAGAGCCGGCCGAGGGCGTTGATCGTGAACTGGAACGGCTGGTCCTCGGGGACCGGCGGGGCGCCGAGCTGCCCGGCCACCACCTCGATGTTCTGCCCCCGGATCGCGGCCATGACATCCGCGGTGGTGAGCCCGAAGGTCTGGAGCCG
>WNFU01000423.1_pt1 | contig 112986 bp, 115 predicted proteins | sample 5400121 | NCBI WGS metagenome assembly WNFU01 (sample SAMN13153360, study PRJNA577476) | soil metagenome | isolation source: 100 cm soil or saprolite under grassland replicate 1 | place: USA:California | collected 2016-06-15 | reverse complement strand
ACGCCGCCGCCAGCTTCACATCCATCGTGATCACCTTCTGGGCCATGACCCATCGTCATGACCACCAGCTCAGGTGTCACCGATGTCCCGCGACAGCCCTGTGAACGATCTCCCTAGAGTCCACACATGCCCGGGCATGCTCAGAAACGCACCAAGAGGGTGGGCTCATCCCGCCTGGCAGACCTGTGGCAGCTCCCGGCCCAGGTCGTGGCGCATCACGTCGTGGAGCGTCGCGACGAGATCGCTGCGTACTGCCGCGCAGCCCGGGTCCGACCAGCGGTTCACCAGCTCGCCGGGATCCTCCGAGAGGTCGTAGAGCTCGCCGTTGTCGTCGACGTCGAGGTCGCGCGTGATGCGCCACTGCTTCGTGGTGAGCGTACGCAGCCGCAGCGCGTTCGGGAGCATCTCGGTCTCGGTGAGGACGTGCTCTCGCGTACCCGCGGTGAGCGATGTGCCCTCGAGCGCGTCCGGGGCGGGGACGCCCGTGGCGTGCAGGAACGTCGGCGCGAGATCGATCGTGCCGGCCGGCTCGTCGACGCGCGCGCCGGGCTTGAACCCCGGGCCGCGCACGACGAGCGGCACGCGCACCAGCGACTCGTAGTGGATCGGGCCCTTGAAGAGGAGCTGGTGGTCGCCGAGGTACTCGCCGTGGTCGGCGGTGTACGCGACGAGCGTGCGGTCACCGGCGCCGCGCTGATCGAGCGCGTCGACGATGCGCCCGACCGCGTGGTCGACCTGCGCGACCATCCCGTAGTACGCCGCGACCATCGTGCGACGCTCCTCGTCGGTGAGCGTCGCCCATCCGGGGTTCGCCCATTCGTACGGCGTGCCACGAAGCCCCTCGCTCCACGACCGGTGCATCGCCGGCTTTGCCTCGAGCTCGCCCGGCTGCTCCTTCGGGATGACGTCACCCACGCCGGCCGGGTCGTAGCGGTCGCACCAGGGGTGCGGCGGGTCGAAGGGGTGGTGCGGCGCGGTGAAGCTGACCCACGCGAAGAACGGTTCCGGCACGTTGCGCAGCCACTCGATCGTGCGGTCGGCGATCCAGGTCGTGACGTGGTCCTCCTCGGGGAGCGCGCTCTTCCACGTCTGCGTGTGGTCCCAGGTCCGACCGGCGGCCTCGGGTTGCATGAGTCGCAGCCGCTCGACTCCTCGGTCGTGGCCGTCGCGGAACAGGTGGCGCGCGTAGTGCAACCCGAAGGGCGGCGGGCCGAACGCCCAGCTCCATTTGCCCTCCTTGCCGGGGAAGTCGAGCCCGATCGAGAGCTCCACGTGCCAGAAGCCGACGTACGGCCCGCACCAGTCGGGTGGCACGGCGGCCGAGTCCGCGATCGACTCGACGCGCCCGGTCGGGAAGTCGGGTGTGCGCGAGGCGAAGTGCGCGTGGCCGAAGAACGCGGTCGCCGCGCCCGCGCGAGCCAGGTGTGTCGCGACCGACTCGTCGACCGCCTCGTCGGGAAGGTCGATGCCGTTGCGCAGGATGCCGTGCGTGCTCGGGTGCACGCCGGTGAGGATCGTGGCGCGTGCCGGCTGGCAGAAGGGGTTCTGCGTACGGCAGCGCGTGAACGTGGTGCCCTGCGCGGCGAGCCGGTCGAGGTTGGGCGTCGCGCCCAGCGGGTCGCCGTAGGCGCCGACCGTCGTCGCCTTGTGTTGGTCGGCCGTGACGAGCAGGACGTTCACTGCGGGTAGTTTGCCGTCGGTGAGCACGACCGCAAGCGCCGCCGGCGGCTCCACTGGTCGGCGTCGACAAGCTCCGCCTCCTCCGACGGCGGTCGGCACAGCCGCCACCGCCGGTCGCTTCGTCGGCCAGTCGGTGAAGAGACGGGAGGACCCGCGGCTGCTCACCGGGCACGGCACGTACGTCGACGACGTCGTCGTCCCGGGCATGCTCCACGCCACGTTCGTGCGGAGCGACCTGGCCCGCGCCCGCATCACGCGGCTCGACGTCGACGCCGCACGCGCGCACCCCGGGGTTCCGCTTCGTCGGTGACCCGATCGCGCTCGTGGTCGCCGACAGTCGTTATGTTGCCGAGGACGCGGCCGAGCTCGTCGAGGTCGACTACGAGGCCATGGCGCCGGTCGTCGACTTCGAGACGGCAGCCGGTGACACCGAGAACCTCGTGCACCCGGAGCTCGGCTCGAACATCGCCATGCGCGTCCCGTCACCGACCGATCCCGACCTCGACCGCATCTTCGAGACGGCCGCGCACGTTGTCAGCGAGACGTTCCATCAGCACCGGCACACGAACGTGCCGCTCGAGACCCGCGGGGTCGTGGCCGGCTACGAGCCGTCGAGCGGCGAGCTCGACGTGTGGATCAGCACACAGAACCCGCACGAGGTGCGCCAGACGTGCGCGCGATTCACCGGCGTCCCGGAGCAGCTGGTGCGTGTCCGCATGGGCGACGTCGGGGGCGGCTTCGGTCAGAAGTACTTCGTCCCGCGCGACGAGCTGACCGTGGTCGGCGCCGCGCATCACCTCGGGCGCACGATCAAGTGGGTGGAGGACCGGCGCGAGAACCTCATCGCGTCGAACCACGCACGCGCCGACCGCATCACCGTGAGGTTCGCGCTCGACGACGACGGCCATGTGCTCGCCGCCCGTCTCGATCACATCGAGGACTGCGGCGCGTACCCGGTCGGAGGCACGGGCGGCGTGGGTCCGTTCGTCGCGATGCTCTTCACCGGGCCGTACCGCATCCCGAGGCTGGGGTTCGTGTCGACGCAGGTGTGGACGAACACGTGCGGGCGAGGTGCGTATCGCGGCCCGTGGATGCTGGAGACGGTTGCCCGCGAGCAGATGATGGACGTCGCCGCGCGCGCGATCGGGATCGACCCGCTCGAGCTGCGGCGCCGCAACGTGATCCACGGTGGCGAGCTGCCGTTCACGATGCCGAGCGGCATGACCATCGACGCGGTCACGCCGGAGGAGACGCTCGAACAGGCGGTCGGGATCATCGCGTACGACGCGTTCCGCGCCGAGCAGCGACGCCGGTTCGAGGACGACGGTCGGCTACTGGGCATCGGCATCGGGCTCTACATCGAGCCGACGAGCGTGTCGTCGGGCGCGCTCGGTGTCGAGACCGCGACCGTGCGCGTGCAACCGAGCGGCAAGGTGACCGCGCTGCTCGGCACCGGATCTCACGGTCAGAGCATCGAGACGACGATGGCGCAGGTGGTTGCCGAGCACCTCGGCGTCGACATCGACGACGTGCTCGTCGTGCAAGGCGACACCGCGAGCGCACCGTTCGGCGGCGGGACCGGCGGCAGTCGCACGGCGGTGGTGGCCGGTGGCGCGGCGCGCGAAGCGTCGGAGCAGGTCCGCGAGAAGGTGGTGCAGATCGCGGCCCACCTGATGGAGGCCGCCCCCGAGGACCTCGAGGTGGAAGGCGGCGTCGTGGCGGTGCGGGGCACGCCGACGCGCAAGGTGACCCTCGCCGAGGTCGCCCGGCTCGCGCTCAACGCGCCGAGTGAGCTGCCACGTGACATCACGCCGGGTCTCGAGGCGACCGTCAGTTACAAGGCGCCCCCGGTCACGTGGTCGAACGCGTGCCATGTGTGCACGGTCGAGGTCGACGCGCAGACGGGGGGCGTCGAGATCCTGCGCTACGTGGTCAGCGAGGACTGCGGCGTGATGATCAACCCGATGGTGGTCGAGGGACAGGTCGCGGGCGGTGTCGCCCAGGGCATCGGCGGCGTGCTGTACGAGCAGGTGGTGTACGACGACGACGGGAACCCGCTCACGACGACCTTCCTCGACTACCTCGTACCGACCGCGACTGAGGTGCCCGACATCGAGTACGGCCACGTCGAGACGCGCTCGCCAACGCCCGGGGGCCACAAGGGGATGGGGGAGGGCGGCGCGATCGGCTCACCGCCGGCGGTGTTCAACGCGATCGCGGACGCGCTCGCGCTCCGCGGCGTGAAGCCGACCCGCCAGCCCCTCGACCCCAACCAGATCATCGAGCTCCTCGCTTGATGCGCATCTCAGCGTCGTAATGCGGGCTCGGATGCGCACGTCGGTCGCGCCGCTCGCCGACCTCGTCGTCGCGCTCGCGTTCGTCGCGATCGGGCGGCGGACGCACCACGAGGCCGGCGATGTCGAGGGCTTCGCGCGCGTGCTGTGGCCGTTCGCCGCCGGTCTCGTGGTCGCGTACGCGACCACCGGTCTGTTGCGTGAACCGCTGGCGTGGCGACGCGCCATCCCGGCTTGGCTCGTGACCGTGGGCGTCGGCGAGGCGCTGCGACTCGGTGTCCAGGGCCGCGAGCTCAAGCTCGGGTTCCTCGTCGTCGCGATCGTGTTCTTCGGCGCGGCGATGCTCGGCTGGCGTTGGGCCGTGCTCCGGGCGCAGACGCGACACACGCGCCGTGCCCCGCGCGCTACTCGCTGACCCCGTCCGCGCCGAGCTCGCGCAGGGCGGTGCGGATCGCGCCGGCCGTCTCGGCGAGCTCCTCCGGCGTCGCGCTCCTGGCGTTGCCGAGATGGAGGTCGCTCTCCGACCTGATCGGGATGACGTGGAGGTGGGCGTGCGGGACCTCGAGGCCCGCGATCAGCAGCCCGACCTTCACGGGCGAGAACGCCCGCTGCTGGGCTCGACCGATCGTCTGCGAGACCACCATGAGGTGCTCGGCGAGCGGAGTCCCGAGGTCGATCCAGTGGTCGACCTCCGCCCGCGGGACGACGAGCGTGTGGCCGGGCCGCACCGGGTTGATCGAGAGGAAGGCGACCGCGTCGGGGTCCCGCCAGACGAACGTGCCCGGGATCTCGCCCTCGATGATCCTGGTGAAGACGCTCGGCACGGGCCGGATCGTAGGCCCCGGCCCCGAGGCATTCGCTCCCGCGCTCTACTTTCGGGGCCCTTCTGCCGATGACCTCAACCGTGGCGCAGGTCGACGTCGAGGTGGGGGTCATGACCCCGGACGTCTCGCACAGGGAGCCGGCGCCGACGCCGGAGCCGGACCGCGCGCCGGGTGAGTTCCGGCTGGACGCCGCCTACCCGCTCCCGGAGGTGCGCCCGGTCGGTGACTTCGCGGCGCTCCCCGCCGGTCGCCGCTACGTCACGGTCCAGGCCAAGTTCGTGATCGCACAGGTCGCGGCGGTGGGCTGGCTCGCGCTCTGCATCGTGATCTCGCTCGCGTTCGGCCAGGGCCTCGCAGACCTCGTGTCCTGGCCGTACGCGCTCCTGCTGCTGATCTTCGTCGTGTACATCCCTGCCTACCTCGCCGCGTTCCAGTGCGTCGCACTCCTGCTCGACGACCCTCCGCCGTTGCGGGTCCCGCGTCCGGACGTCCCGGTGACGGTCGTGATCCCGGCGCGCGATCAGGCCAAGAGAGTTGTCGCGACGCTCGCGTACATGGCAGCACAGGACTATGCGGGCCCGCTGCGCGTGCTCCTCGTCGACAACGGGTCGAGGGACGACACGTCCGGTGAGGCGCGCCGCGCCGCGCTCCACCTCGGCATCGACCTCGACGTCGTGTACGAGGCCGACGTGGGATGGTCGATCGCGCGCAACCGCGGTCTCGCACGGGCCTCCACACCGCTGACCGTGATCGTCGATGTCGGCGCGTACCTCCATCCGTCCGCGGTACGCATGCTCGTCGGCCGCTTGCTGAGCTCGCCGCCCGACACCGCGATGGTCTCGGGCCACGCGCTGGTCCGGAACGAGCACGACGGGCGGCTGTCCGAGGCGTTCGCGTCGGAGTACGCACTGTCAGCCAACGCGATCCAGCGGGTGAACGGGCTGTTCCAGGGCGCGCTGGTTGCGGAAGGCGCTTGCAGCGTCTATCGCACCGACGCGGTCCGATCCGTGAACGGTTGGCCACCCGCCACGACCGACGACGTGCCGCTGACGTGGCGGCTCCTCGAGCGTGGGTGGCGTGTCTTCCACGAGGCACTCGGCATCGCGTTCACGACGGAGCGGGTGACCGTCGGTTCGACCGCACGTCGCCGGGCGCGGAACGCGTGGGGGCTGCTCGCCGCGATCCGTGAGGCGGGTCCGTTCAGCCTGCGCTTCCCGTTCAGCCGGTTCCTTGCCGCGGTCGACCTCGCGTACCCGCTGCTCGACCTGCTGTTCACGCTGGCGTGGGTACAGGCGATCATGCTCCTGATGCTCGGTGAGGTGTCGCTGTTCGGGTGGTACGTGCTGCTGGTGGTGCCGATCTCGCTCGCGTCGCAGGGGCTCATCCGGCGGTACCACCGCGACGTGATGGACACCGCCGGCATCGCAATGCCGGAACGCGGTCCGGAGCGCGTCGCTGCGTTGCTGAGCCTGCAGGGCGTGCAGGCACCAGTCTCGCTGTGGGCCTACGTGAAGGAGCTGGGGGTGCTGCGCGAGCGACGGGTCCCTCAGCGGTTCAGGCGGTCGCACCTCCGACGGCCGGTGCAACCTCGCGCATGAATCGTGCAGTCGTCTCGGCTGTCCCGAAGTCGCTGAACTGCAGCACGAAGCCTTCGACCCCGCGAGCGACCTCGGCCGCGAGCGCTTCGGCGACCTCTGGCGCGGTGCCGCTGACCATCCCGCCCCACGAGCCGAAGCGACGCTCGGCGGTTGTGATCACCTCGTCGCGCGACGCGTCGTCGGGCGCGAGCGCGACCGGGTGCTGCACCGAGACGTGCGCGTCGCCCGCGAGCGGGCGCAGCTCGTCGAGGCGTTCGACCGCGTAGCACGGGCAGTTCCACCAGTCGGCGTGGTCGCGTACGAGGGGCATCGTGAGACGCGGTCCGCTCCCGCCGATGTGGACCGGGATCCGCGGCTGGACGGGCACGGGTCGACCGATCGCGCCTTGGAGACGGAACTGCTCTCCCGCGTAGTCGAATCGTTCGCCCGAGAACATCAGGTCGAGGATCTCGCAGGTTTCGCGCAGCTGCGCGGCGCGTGTCACTGGGGGATCGTCGCCGAACCCGAACGCATGCAGCTCCTGCGCGACGGAGCCCCACCCGAGCCCCAGCTCGAGGCGTCCGGCGCCCAACACGTCGACCGTCGCCGCCATCTTGGCGAGTAGCGCGGGGTGACGAAACGGCGCGCAGTTGACGAGGTGGCCGACGCGGATCGTCGTGGTGCATGCGGTCAGCGCGCTCGCGAGCGTCCAGCTCTCAAAGCTGTCCTCGTCGGTCGCGGCCGGGGCCGCGAGGTGGTCCATGAGCCATACCGAATCGAAGCCGGCGGCCTCGGCGGCGAGAGTGCGCTCGAGGATCGTGTCGAACGACATCCGCAGCTGGGGGAGGAACACCCCGAACCACACCGAGCCCATCGGAGCGGGACGTTAGCGTCGGGCGTTGTGGAGGGAGCGAGGCCATCGAGATGACCGAGCGACAGGTGCACCACAGCGCGATCTGCGTGCGCGACGTCGACGAGAGTCTGCGCTTCTACCGCGACGGGCTCGGCCTCGCCGTCTTCATGGACCAGGCGTTCGATGGTGACTGGCCGACGTTGTTCGACGCCTCCACGTCCCGGTTGCGTTCGGTGATGCTCGGAGATCCCGAGGCGCGGGACTCGGGTGTCGTCGAGCTCGTGGCCTTCGAGCACGCGGCGGGTGAGCGCGTCGAGCGGTGGCGAACGCCGACCGTCCGCCACGAGGGGCCACCCGACTCCGGGTTCTTCCTGCTGTCACTGTTCCTCGACGTCGACGCGGCGCTCGCGCGGCTCGCCGCGCTCGGTCTCGGCGGTGAGCCGCGCCGCGTCAGCCAGCCCGCGCCGAACGGGATGCGTGTGCCGATGGCGACCGTCCGCGATCCCGACGGTGTGCTCGTCGAGCTGATCGGAGCGCCGGCATGACCGACCAGGACACGCTGGCGATGCACAGCGTCGAGAGCCGTGTGATCATCGTGACGGGGTCGGGCCAGGGCGTGGGGCGCGGTCTGGCGAACCACCTGGCCAAGGCGGGCGCGACGGTCGTCGTGGCCGACTGGAAGCCCGAGAAGATGCAACGCACGACCGACGAGCTGCGCGCACTCGGCGGCGAGGCACTGGGCGTCGTCGTCGACATCAACGACAAGGACCAGATCGACGCGATGGTGGCGCGGACCGTCGACGCGTTCGACGGAGTCGACGCGATCGTGAACAACGCACAGACGTTCCGCGCCAATGCACCGATGGCCGAGGTCAGCGCGGACGACGTCGACGTGTTCCACCGTTCCGGTGTGCTCGGGACGCTGTGGGCGATGCAGGCCGTCTACCCGCACATGCGGGCCGCCGGGTGGGGGCGCATCGTGAACTTCGCGTCTTCGATGGGGCGCGTCGGCGGTGAAGGGTTCGGCGCGTACAACGCCTCGAAGGAAGCGATCCGCGCGCTGACGCGCACGGCGGCCCGTGAATGGGCGAAGGACGGCATCGTCGTGAACGCGATCGCGCCGGCGGCCGCGCCACCCCGCGCCATCGGCAGCGAGCACTACGAGGAGTTCATGCGCACCTGCCCGATGGGGCGCAATGGCGATCCCGAGACCGATATCGGCCCGGTCGCCCACTTCCTGTGCACGGACGCCTGCCGGTACCTCACGGGGCACACGTTCATGGTGGACGGCGGCACCTTCATGTGGTCATGAGCAAGCCACCGACCGGCCCGAGCGAGCGACGGGAGCACAGCCGAGCGAGCGCCCGCGAGCCTGGTATCCCGGCTCGCAGCGAACGAGGCCGTAGCGCCGACTGGCGGGACCCGTGGCCGGTCGTCGGGGTGCGCCGAGGCGACCCGGAGCCGTCGCCGGGTGTCGCCGCGCTGCGCGCCGACGGATATCGCGCGGTGTTCGACGTCGACCCGGTCGACGCTGACCGCGACGAGTACCAGGACCACCTCAACAACACCGCCGCGGTGCGGATGTTCAACGAGCTGCGGATCGCGTACGTCGCGGACCGCCTCGCACCCGACTGGCCTCGGTACGTGCGCCGGAACGGCCTCGGTGTCGTGGTGCGCGAGCTGCACGTGCAGTACGACAGTGAAGGCTGGATGCACGAGCGCTACGCCGGCGCGACGCGCTACGTGCAGCGTCGCGGCAAGGCCGCCATCGTCGAGCAGCGCCTCGTCGAGGCGGCGACCACCCGGTCGTTCGCGACCGCGTCGGTCGTGCAGCTGCTCGTCGAGTTCGACGGTGGCGTCGTGGAGTGGCCCGCCTTCTTCTGGGAGATGGTCGCAGTGGTCGAGGAGCAGCCGATCCCGACGGTGACCGGCGCGCCGCGCGCGCAATGGAGACCGCCCGAGTGATCGAGCCGCACGCCGAGCTCGCCAATCGCCTGCGGACGCACGCGCAGCTCTGTGCGCAGCCCGGGTACTCGCTGTTCTATGCGATCTTGCTCGAGCGTATGGCTGACGACGTCGAGGCCGGCGGCCCGACGTGGGGCCTGCTCGAAGCGTCGGTCGAGCGCCCACCCCGCGACATGCCGCAGTTACGCGTGTTGGGATTCGTGCACCGCGAGGTGCTCTCGGGCCGCGCACCTTCACTCGCAGTGCACTACCCCTCGGCCGAGGGTGACGGCGATGCGGTCGCGACGTGGCCACTCGTCCGCGCGATGTTCGAGGAACGAGCAGACGAGATCCGCCCGTGGCTCGATCGCGCGCCGCAGACCAACGAGGTAGGCCGCTGCGCACCGCTCGCCGGCGGCTTCGCCGTCGTGGCATCCGAGACACGGCTGCCGCTGCGCATCCTCGAAGTCGGCGCCAGCGCCGGACTCAACCTCCGGTTCGACCGCTACCGCTACGAGGCCGGCGACGTCGCGTCGGGGGATCCCGATTCGCCGGTGCGGTTCGTCGACCTCTGGCAAGGCGGCCGTCCGCCATTCGACGCGCCCTTCGCCGTCGTCGAGCGCCGCGGCTGTGACCTGTCCCCGATCGACCCGACGACGGGCGACGGCCGCCTGCTCCTGCTCGGGTACATCTGGCCGGACCAGCACGAGCGCTTCGAGCTCCTCCGCGGTGCGCTCGACATCGCAGCGCGCGTGCCGGCTGCCGTCGACCGCGCCGATGCGCTGGAGTGGGTTCCGAGGCAGCTCGCCGTGTCGCGTACGGGTGTCGCGACCGTCGTGTTCCACTCGATCGCGCTGATGTACTTCTCCGACGAAGCGGTCGAGCGCTTCACTGCGGAGGTGACTGCCGCCGGGTCGCGTGCATCACGTGCCGCGTCGCTCGCCTGGCTGCGCCTGGAAGGGGCGCCGCACTTACTGCACGCCGAGCTGCGGCTGACCACATGGCCCGGCGGCGAGGAGCGGCTGCTCGCGACCGCGACGTTCCACCACGGCCCGGTGCAGTGGCTCGTCTGACGATCTAGGCGCCCAAGCCCTCGAGCAGCTCGCCCAGACGATCGATCGCGCGGCGGCACGCGCTCGCGTAGCCCTCCTCGTCGATGCGCGGACCGATCAGCTCGAGGTCGAAGCAACCGCCGTACCCGGCAGCGAGCACCTCGCTGATGATCCGCTCGAGCGGGATGTCGCCGTCGCCCGGCACGAGCCGGTTCGGCGTCGACAGCGTGCCGATCGCGAAGTCGCTCACTTGCACGACGCGGAACGTGTCGACGCCGGCGCCGATCGTCTCGCCCAGCGCACGTTCGGCCCAGCACGCGTTCACCTCGACGCAGACGCCGGTCCCGAGCCGGCGGGCGAGGTCGACGACGTCGTGCAGCGAGTGCACGAACCCGACGTCGACCCGCAGCGAGTTCGTGTGCTCGAGCCCGAACGGGATGTTGCGGGCGCGTGCATCGTCGACGAGCGGCGCGAGCGCGCGCTCGAGCGCATCCGCCGCGTCCTCCCAGCTGAGCTGTCCCGCCGGGCCGGTCGTGAGGATCAGGCACTCGGCGCCGACGGCCTCCGCGGCGTCGAGCGCGCCGCGCACGCGGTCCCGCTGCGGTTCCCACCGCGAGGGGTCCTCGAGCTGGAACGGGCCGATCCCGATGAGGTTCGTGACGCGCAGGCCCGCGTCGCGCAGCCGTCGTGCACCTTGCTCCAAGCCCGCGGCCTCGAGCTTCGCGAGTGAGGCGCCGATCGCGGTGACCCCGGCGGCCTCATAGAACGCGAGGTCCTCGTCGAGCGACCACTGGAACGTCGAGATCGCGCTGAGGGAGACGCGCGGGTGCATCAGGATGCCTCGGGCTGCATGTGCGCTGCGAGCCAGTCGGCGATCAGCGGGTACACGTGCACGGGCGCGCACACGCCGGCGAGCAGGTCGTCGTGCCCGGCGTCGACGGGGAAGCCGTCGTCCACACCGACGCGCACGAACGTCTTGTCGGCGCTCCCGAGAGCGTCGAACGTCGCGCGTGTTGCCTTCGGCGGGCGCTGCAGATCGGCCGCGCCCGTGAGCACGAGCACCGGGAGCGTCACGTCGGCGAGCCGCTCCGACCAGACCGTGGCGTGGTCGCGCGATCGCATCGTCCCCGAGTCCATCCAGTCGCGGAACTGGTCGACGAGGTCGGTCGCCTCGTCGGGCACGCCGTGGCGGAAGTACCGCGCGGTCACGACCCAGTCGGTGTTCGACGGGCGAAAGCTCGACTCGAGCACCTCAGAGCGCTGTTCGGCGAGCTGCGGGCCGATGTCGCGGACCATCGAGAACGGGTATCGCGTGCCGTCGCGCTCGGGGTACGGCGTGGTCACGCCCGGCACCTGCGCGCGCCGCGGGGTCACCGCCGGCGAGCCGAGTGTGACGCCGCCGCGTAACTCGGCGATCTCGCCGTCGATCGCCATCGCGTAGAGCGCGATGCCGCTCATCTCCGTGCCGAGCCAGCACGCGCCCCGCGCGCCGGTCACCGAGCAGGCGGTGCGTATCGCGGCCGGGATGTCGTGGCGCACGAAGTCGTCGAAGCACCACTGGAGGTCGTTGCGCGGCCCGCCGTCGGGCCAGCTCTCGTTGCGGCCGCGGAGGTCCACCAGCCATACATCGAAGCCGTGGGCCGCCAGCGTCCGTGCCATCGAGTAGTCGGGGTGCACGTCGAAGATGTAGCGGCTGCCTGCGAGCCCGTGCCCGCAGACGATCGGGAGGGGGTGCGGCATGCGCCGCGGCCGGTAGCGGTACAGCGCGAGGTTCCAGCCGTCGTCGGTGCGCGCGACGTGGCGCTCGTCCTCGCCGGTCTCCCACTCGAGCAACGCCTCGTCGGGCATCAGCCCAGGCTCGATGCGCGGGCGATGCTGCCGCCGCCGTCGAGCTGGAGGTTGATCCCGGTGAGGAACTCCGACTCGCGGCTCGCGAGATAGACCGCTGCGTACGCGACGTCGCGCGCCTCACCGAGGCGGGTCAGGTGCATGGCCTCGAGGCGGGCGCGCCGCTCGTCGGGCAGGTCGGCGTCCCGCCGCTCGTTGATCACGTAGCCAGGGCTGATCGTGTTGCAGCGGATGTTGTCCGGGGCGTACTCCACCGCGAGCGCGCGAGTCAGCGCGTTGAGCCCGCCCTTGCTCGCCGCGTAAGCAGCGAGGCCTGCACTCGGTCGCTCGGCCTGGCGCGACGAGATGTTCACGATCGCACCGTGCCCGGCCCGCTGCATGTGCGGGACCGCCGCCCGGCACAGCCACATGGGCGCGGTGAGGTTCACTCGCAGCGCGGCCTCCCAGTACTCGCTGTCCATGTCGGCGACGCGCGCGTCGTTCCCGTCCGGGCTCGCCACCGCGTTGTTCACGAGCACGGTGAGCCCGCCGAGCCGGTCGGCCGCGGCCTCGACCAGCGTGTTGCACGCACCCTCCGACCCGAGGTCGGCGGGCACGAACTCCGCCCGTCCGCCCGCGGCGGCGATCGCTTCGACGACCGCGTTGCCCCGCGACGCGTTGCGTCCGTGCACCACCACGCGCGCGCCCTCAGCCGCGAACTCGACGGCGATCGCCTTCCCGATCCCCGACGTCGAGCCGGTGACCAGGGCCTGCTCCTCTGCCAGCCGCACGACCGGAGGGTACCGACCGCGGCGCAGGTACCCGGGGCCGACGGCCCGGCGCGAAGCGCTGAGAGCGGAATGTGAGTGCTCTCGAAGGACCGCGAACCGGAGACGGGACGCGACCAGACTCGCGTGGTGGCTCAATGGCACGCGGGTGGCGATGAGGCGCCGCCGTGGACGCGCCGGTTCATCGCTTGGACCGCCGGTGTGCTCGCGCTCCTGACCGTCGTCGGTCTCGTCGCCCTCTGGCCCGGCGAAGACGTGCGGAGCGGTCGCCGCGTCAACCTGCCGAGCGAGGTGTACTCCGCGGTCGTGGTGCGGGTGCACCGCGGCCCGTGCAAGAGCACGGTTCCCTCCGACGACGTCACGTGTGATCGGGTCAGGTTCCGGCTTGAGCAGGGGCCGGACGAGGGCGAGACGCGATCGATCGACTTCCCCCTCTCGGCGTCGAGCCCGCACTTCGACGTCGGCGACGGCGTCGTGCTGAGCCGGCAGCACGGCGCCGATCCGGGCTTCGACTACCAGTTCGCCGACCGGCAGCGTCGGTCGTCGCTGCTCTGGCTGGCCGTGCTGTTCGCGGTCGCGGTGGCGCTGCTCGGACGGCTCCGTGGTCTCGCCGCGCTCGTCGGTCTGGTGGCGAGCATCGGGGTGCTGCTCGTGTTCGTGTTGCCCGCGATCCTCGAGGGGGCGAGTCCGGTGCTCGTCGCGATCGTCGGCTCGAGCGCGATCGCGTACCTCGCGTTGTACCTCGCGCACGGCCTCCGCACAATGACGAGCGTCGCGCTGCTCGGCACGCTCGCGGCACTCGCACTGACCGTCGGTCTGGCCGCGCTGTTCACCGAGCTCGCCCACTTCACAGGGCTCGCCAGCGAGGAGGCGATCCTCGTGACCGTCGGCACCAAGGGCATCGACCTCCAAGGTCTCGTGCTCGCCGGCATGGTCGCTCGGCGCGCTCGGCGCGCTTGACGATGTCACCGTCACACAAGCGTCGGCCGTGTGGGAGCTGCGGGCCGCGGACCCTGGCATGTCCCGCTTCGCGCTGTATCGCGCCGGATTGCGGATCGGCCGCGACCATGTTGCGTCGACGGTCAACACGCTCGCGCTCGCGTACGCGGGCGCGTCGCTGCCGCTGCTGATCCTGTTCGTGCTGTCGCGCCAGTCGCTCGACACGGTGGCGAACAGTGAGGTCGTCGCGGTCGAGATCGTGCGCACACTGGTCGGGAGCATCGGCCTCGTCGCCGCCGTGCCCATCACGACTTGGCTCGCGGCCCGGCTCGTGCCGGCGTCGACCGGTCGCCAACGCCGCCGAGGTCGCCGGCGCGGCCGGGTCGCGCCCGCTGACGCCGAGGCCGGTGAGTCCAGCGCCGAGCCCCCGGCCCCCGAGCTCCCGCCCGACGAGGCGTTGGCGCCCCCGCCGGCAGAGGAGTTCTGGCGGCGTCGTTGAGGCCGGCGCCGCGCCACGCCTACCCTGGCACCCGATTCGTGCGGCTCCTAGGAGCGGCGCGGCGCGGCTCATGTTGTCCCTGTTGCGAAGAACGATCACTGCGGCTGCTGTGATGCGGCGACCGGTCGCGGGCTTTGTCGCCGGCGCGGTGGTCGCGGGGGTCGCGGTGGGGCCGGGCGGCCCGGCCGTGGCCTCGCCGCTCGATGACCTGAAGGCGAGGGTCGCCGACGCGCAGCGTGCCGCCGACGAGGCGACCCGGCGCTTCGCCGACGGTCAGAACCGCTACGAGGCGCTCGGCGTCGAGATCACCCGGCTCGAGGATCGCATCCGTGCCGGGCGTGGCGAAGCCGCGGCGCTGCGGGTTCTCGCCCGGAACCGCGCGATCGAGGCGTACACGGGTCGCGACGTCGCCATCTACGACGGTTTCATCGTCGACGGTGACCCGCTGGACGCGATCCGGCGCGAGCGCCTGCTCGCACAGACGAAGAAGCGCGAAGACGACGCGGTCGGCCGGCTCGAGCGCCTGACCGAACGGCTCGATCACCAGCGGCACACCGTCGAGGCCCGTCGCGCCGAGCAGGCGAGAGCGCTCGACGTGATGCGCGCCGACCAGACGCGGCTCCAGGAGCAGCTACGCGTCGCGGAGCAGGCGCAGGCCCAGCTCGAGGCGGAGCTCCGCAAGAAGCTCGAGGCCGCGCAAGCCGCGGCGCAAGCGGCCGCGGTCGCGCGCCAGGCGCACGCGCCCGCCGGCGGTGGTGGCGCGCCGGTCAGCAGCGACATGATCTGTCCGATTCGCGGGCCGGTGTCGTTCACCGACACGTTCGGCGCGCCTCGTCCCCAGGGCCCGCACATGGGTGTCGACCTCATGTCGCCGGCGGGCACGCCGAACGTCGCGGTCGTGTCGGGCAACGTCGAGTTCAAGGACGGGCCGGTGTCCGGCCTCGGCGCGCGCCTCCACGGCGACAACGGGACCCTCTACTACTACTTCCACCTGTCGGCCTACGAGGGCGGGCCGCGGCACGTGCAACAGGGAGACGTCATCGGCTACGTCGGCAACACGGGCGACGCGTCCGGGGGGCCGACGCACACGCACTTCGAGGTCCATCCGGGTGGCGGCGCGGCGGTGAATCCGTATCCGTACGTGGCCGCGGTCTGCTGAGTTCCGCTTGACGGGGCGCAGTCAATCGCGGCGTGCGAACGGTTGGATCATCGACGCGGCGCCTCGGCGGATGGTGGTCGCGAGTGCGGTGATCGCGAACGCGAGGGCCGTGGTCAGGACGATCGATCCGCCTGGTGCCAGCGCCCAGAGCCTCGCGGCGGCGAGGCCGAGGATCACGGAGGCGATTCCCACGATGACCGCGATGCCGATCGTCTGCTTGAAGGAGCGCGCGACGAGGCGGCTGGTGGCCACCGGGAGCACCATCATCGCGGCGACGAGCAGGACGCCGACGACTCGCATTGCCGCGACGACGGTGACGGCCGTGAGGACGGACAGGAGCGCATTGGTCACATCGACGGGGATGCCGGCAACTCGGGCGGACTCTTCGTCGAGCACGATCGAGAACAGCGCGCGGCCGAAGACTGCGATCGAGGCGATGATCGTCGCGCCGATCGCGACCACCACCCACACGTCGGCCGGGCTTACCGTCAGGATCGAGCCGAACAGGTAGGGGACGACGTTGAGGCTTCCGTCGCTCGCGCGGCTGACCAGCACCACGCCCGCGGCGATGCCGCCATAGAAGAAGAGCGCGAGCGCGAGGTCGCCCGTGGCGTGCCGGCGGCTACGAAGCCATTCGATCGCGAGCGCACCGATCACGGCGACGACGAGCGCGCTCCACACCGGCCATACGTCCAGCAGCAAGCCGGCCGCGACGCCGGCGAACGCCGTGTGCCCGATCCCGTCGCCCATGAGCGAGAGCCGCTTCTGCACGAGGAAGACCCCGATCAGCGGCGCGCACGCACCCACGACGAGGCCCGCGCCGAGAGCAAGCTGCATGTAGTCGCGGTCGAACGGGTACGGGAGCGTGAGCGCACCGAGCAACGTCATGCGAGCTCCTCGAGCCACAGCGGCAGGTCCTCACGGTGGATGCCCAGGCTGACGCCGGTCGCGGCCAGCTCGGCGGGTGGGCCGTCGAAGAGGATCGTGCGCTTCATCACCATCACGCGGTCGAGGTCGTCCGCGACCGCGCCGAGCTCGTGCGACACGAGCAGCACCGCCGCCGTGTGCTCGCGCACGAGGTGCACGAGCGAGTCGCGGAACAGCCGTTGCGATTCCGCGTCGACGCCCGCGATCGGCTCGTCGAGCACGAGCAGCAACGGCTCACTCGCCAGCGCCTTCGCGATGAGCACGCGTTGCTGCTGGCCGCCCGACAGCTCGCTCACCGGTCGCTTGCGCAACGGCCGCAGCGCCACGGAGTCGAGCGCGTGGTCGACCGCGGCGCGGTCGACGCGGTGCGCGAACCGCCAGAAGCCGCGGCGGGCCAGGCGGCCGGTTGCGACGACCTCCTCGACGGTCGTGGGCAGGTCGGGCGCGAGCGTCCCCCGCTGGGGCACGTAACCCACGCGCCAGCGGTCGGTCAGGTGACGCGGATCGGAGCCGAAGCAGCGCACCTCGCCCGTCGACGGGCGCAGCAGCCCGAGCAGCAGCCTCAGCAGCGTGGACTTGCCGGAGCCGTTGGGGCCGACGAGCGCGGCGAACTCGCCGGGCGCCAGCGACAGGTCGACGTCGCTCACGACCAGGTCGGCGCCGTAGGCGAACGAGACGTGTCGGGCGGACAGGACCGGCTGGATCGTGGCATTGTAGTGTGAGACTCGTTCTCATTCCCGAAGAGGGGGCGACGGATGCGCCGGAAGCTGTTGCTGGTGGTCGCGGGGGCGATGCTGGTCAGCCTCTCGGCCCCACGCGGCTGGGCGGCACCCGCGCCCCGAGCGAGCCGCGGCGGCCGCATCGAGGTCGTCGCCGCGTTCTACCCGCTCGCCGAGGCCGCGCAGCGCGTCGGCGGCCGCAACGTGGTGGTGCACAACCTCACGCCACCCGGCGCGGAGCCCCACGACCTCGAGCTCACGACCGACCAGCTCGACCAGATCGAGAGCGCGGGCTTGGTCGTGGTGATGGGCCATGGCTTCCAGCCCGCGGTCGAGAAGGCGGCTCGCGACCACGCGAGCGCGACGGTGTTCGTGCTCGACCGGCTCCGCGGCGAGCTCACTCCGGGCGATCCGCACGTCTGGCTCGATCCCGCCCGCATGCGCGACATCGTCGACGTCGTGCAGGCCGCGCTCACGAAGGTCGCGCCGCGGCACGCGACCGGGTTCGCGCGCAACGCCGCGGCATTCGACGAGCAGCTCTCGCGTCTCGACGTCGACTTCGGCGTCGGGCTGGCCCGCTGCCAGCGCCGCCTCGTCGTCACCGCGCACGAGGCGTTCGGCTACCTCGCGGCTGCGTACGGGCTGCGCCAGCGCGGCATCGCGGGGATCTCGCCCGACGCCGAGCCCGACCCGAAGCGGCTCGCCGAGCTGGCCGACCTGGTGGAGAAGCAGGGCGTCACGACGATCTTCACCGAGGAGCTCGTGTCACCCAAGATCGCGGACACGCTGGCGCGCGAAGCCGGCGGCCTGAAGACGGAGGTGCTCAGCCCGCTCGAAGGCCTGACCGACGAGCAGCGAGCGCGGGGCAGCGACTACGTGTCAGTGATGCGCGACAACCTGGAGAAGCTGCGCGGCGCGCTCGCGTGCTCGTGAACCCGGTCAGTGGCCTTGGCCGCCCTTCGCCTTCGTGAGCTCCAGCTCGGGTGCCGGGTGCTCCGGCTCGGGCGCGCCCTTCTGGCGCTCCTCGATCCAGCGCACGACCTGGCCGTCGCTGTAGGTCTGCAGGGCCTTGAACTCGAGGTGGCTGCCCTTGGTGGGCAGCGGCCCGGCCGAGATCGTGAACAGGTCGAACTCGCCCGGCTTGATCTCGCCGCCGGACCACGTGATCGTCGAGACGACTTCGCTGACTTCACCGTCCTCGGTCTGCACCGGCTTGCTCAGCTGCTTCTTCTCCACGGCGATCGTCCATCCCGGCTTCGTCTGGACGCTGACCGACGGGATCGGGTGGTCCTGCGGGAACTGAACCTGTAGCTGCGTCGTGCTGGCGTCGTCGCGCTCGTTCGGGACGGAGAAGCTCAGGATCGCGGAGCCTCCCTTGGGCGCGCTCTCGGGCACGACTTCCACGTGCGCGGCCGCGGGGCCCGCGGCGAGAACGACGAGCGCCGCGGCGGCGGCACCGACGACTGCGCACCGCTTCCGGTTGCCTGCTCGGACGTGCATGGTCGCCTCCCTGGTGAGTCGGTCGTGAGGTAGTCGCTCCGGCTCGTCGGCCGGTTCCCGACCTTCGGTTCGGCGGGTGCCGGTAACGTCGCCGAGGTGACGCACGCGGGCCACGACCACACGGTGGGCGGGGTCCCGGCCGGGTTCGGTGTCGCGCGACGCGCGTTGTGGCTCGCGCTGACCGCGAACGGCGGATTCCTGCTCGTCGAGATCGCCGGTGGGATCGTCTTCGGCTCGCTGGCCTTGCTGGCCGACGCCGCGCACCTCGCGTCCGACGTCGGTGCGCTCGCGGTCGCGCTCGTCGCGCAGCGACTGGTCACGAGGCCCGCGTCGGCTCGGCGGACGTACGGGCTACGACGGGCCGAAGCGCTCGGCGCGCAGGCGAACGCGCTGCTGCTCGTCGGCGTCTCGGTGTGGATCTTCGTCGAGGCCGTCGCTCGGCTGGGTGAGGGCGCGTCGGTCGACGGCGCCGGGCTGCTCGCGGTTTCGAGCGCGGGGCTCGTCGTGAACCTCTACGCGATGCGTGTGCTCGCCCGTGTGCGGGGGAGCGACCTGAACCTGCGCGGCGCGTTCCTCCACACCGCCTCGGACGCGGCCGGCTCGCTCGGTGCGATCGCAGCCGGCATCGCCGTCCTCGCGTTCGACGCCGACTGGATGGACCCCGTCGCCTCGATCGTCATCGGCGTGCTCGTGATCGTGTCGGCCGTCGCGCTACTGCGCGACACGACGAACGTTCTGCTCGAGGGTGCTCCGCGCGACCTCGACCCGGACGCGGTGGAGTCGGCCCTGGCCGGCGAGCCCGGTGTCGACGCCGTGCACCACCTGCACCTGTGGGAGCTCGCGTCGGACCTGCCGGCGCTGTCGGCGCACGTCGTGCTCACCGGTGAGCCGACGCTCCACGACGCGCAGGCCCGGGGTGACGGGTTGCGGGCCATGCTCATGTCGCGGTTCGGCATCGAGCACGCGACGCTCGAGCTCGAGTGCCACGACTGCAAGGCACCGGCACACGACTCGGTAAGCCGCTAGACCGTGGCGCGCCGCGCCCGGGCGGGACGAAGCGCGAGTGCTGCCACCACGGCGAGGCCGCCTCCGAGCCCGAGCGCCAGCGCGACCTCGAGTCGCGCGAGCCAGCTCGCGGTGGTCGTGGGCAACTGCGAGCGGCTGAGCGTCGTGACGTCGGCCAGTCCGCCCGCGATCGCGACGAACAAGCCGGCCAGCAGCACCAGGGGCGCCGCCGCGTAGAGGCCGCTGCGGACGACCCACGCCAGCGCCACCACCGCGAGCGCCACGCCGCCGAGCGAGTACCCGCTCGCGGCGAGCTTCGTGATGCCCGACGCGGTGGTCCCGCCCCAGGCACCGGCCACGTGCGCGCTCTCACTCACGACGAGCAGCCCGAGGGCGACCATCACGGTGACACGTGCGTACCGGGACCCGACGACCGCGAGCAGCGCGGCGACGAGGCCGACCGCGCCCAGCACCCAGGGCCACGGCGACGGGCCGGGGACCCAGAGCACGTCACCGTGCACACGGAACACGCGGTGCCGCTCCTCCAGCTGGACGGTCCACCGCTGCACGAGGTGCCGGGCGCCGGGGTCGCGCTGCACGGCCGGCGGGTCGTCATGGCTCATCCAGTGCGCGCGGTGGTCGTGCCAGCGCGCCGCCGTCGAGGTCGACACGCGTCGCCACTGGGGGAACGCATTCGAGTTCGCGAACTTCGGGACCGGGTCTGTCGCGTAGCGCGTGCGGTTGAGGTAGACGGCCGGCGAACGGACGTTCTCGAAGGTGCCGCGTGGGCCGACACGCAGGTACGGCTCGTCGTCGTAGCCGAGGACGATCATGTCGCGGCCGGTGTGGTTCGTGAGCTCGAGCCGGGCGCCGAGATCGACCACCGCCACCTCGATGCCGGTGACGTGAGGCGTGATCGAGAGCACGCGCGTCTCGTAGTTCGAAGGTTGCACACCGCCGACACCGTGGGCGCTCGCTGGGTCAGCGCTGGCGACGACGGTCGCGCCGGCGAGTGCGCCCGCCAGCACGACCGCGCGCGCGACGCGCATCAGCCGGCGTTCGCAGCCGCGAGCGCCTCCACGAGAGCGTCGCGTGCGCGCGCGACACGCGAGCGGATCGTGCCCACGGGCACCGCGCAGACGGCCGCGGCCTCCTCGTAGGAGCAGCCCAGCACCTGGGTGAGCACGAAGGCCTCCCGCCGGTCGGGTGCCAGCACGCCGAGGAGGGCGAGCGTGGCATGCCCAGCCGCAGTGTCGGGCAGGGCCACGACGGCTGCGCCGGCTTCGTGCTCGATCCGTGCGCGCAGGCGCCGCCGCCGGCTGCGCCGCCGGAGCTCGTCGGCGCACGTCCGACGGGCGATCGCCAGCAGCCAGGTGCGGGCACCGGCCTCGCCCCGGTACGCGGGGACCGCCCGCCACGCGCGGAGGTACACGTCCTGTGTGACGTCGTCCGCGTCGCCCGGATCGATCAGGTGAGCGGCCAGGCGCCAGACGTCCGCCTGGCTCGCACGCACGAAGGAGCCGAACGCGAACCTGTCACCGCTGCGAGCGGCCTCGAGCAGCCGCGTCAGCTCGTCCACCTCGCGGGACGATACTGGGGAACCCCCAGGCCGTTAGGGTCGACTACCCAGGCATGGACCACGCACGCATGGACTGCCGGCACATCCGTACCGAGATCTCGGCCCGCCTCGACGGCGAAGCGCACGCCGTCGACGCCCGCGTCGTGGCGTCGCACCTTGCCTCGTGCGCGGCGTGTCGCAGCTTCGAGCGCCAGGCCACCGCGTTGCACCGGTCGACTCGCCTGTCGCCCGCTCCACCCGTTCCCGACCTGACCGCGCGCGTGCTCGACGCGATCGCCGGGGTCGAGGGGTCACCGGCGCCCACTGGCGCGCTGCGCGTCGGGCTCGCGATCGTCGCACTGGTGCAGATCGGGCTGGCTGCGCCCGCCCTGCTGCTCGGCGAGGACGCCGGCCTCCCGGTGCACACCGCGCGTCACCTCGGCTCGTTCGCGGTCGCGCTCGGCGTCGGGTTCCTCTTTGCCGCGTGGCGGCCTTCGCGGGTCGCCGGCGTGTTCCCGATCGCGGCCGCGCTCGTCGCCTGCCTCGTGGCGACGTCGTTCGTCGACGTCGCGAGCGGGCGCGCCGCCGCCACCGGCGAGCTGACCCACACGACGGAGCTCGTCGGCCTGGCCGCGCTCTGGCTTCTGTCCCGCACCGACGCGCCCTGGCGACTACGAGGCGGAGCCGCGGCGTGAGGCGAGCCGTCCGGCGCTCGCTCGTCGTCCTCGCGCTCGCCGGCGCGTTGGTGGGGCTCATGGCGTCGCCTGCGTTCGCGCACGCCACGCTGCTCTCGTCGACCCCGCAGGCCGGACAGGTGTTCCAGCGCGCGCCGAAGGCGGTCACGCTCCAGTTCAGCGAGCCGGTCGAGGCGAAGCTCGGCGGAATCCGGGTCTTCAACGGCAAGGGCGCCCTGCTCGACGCCGGCGACATCCAGAAGCCTGCCCCGAACACCGTGCGGGTCGCGCTCCCGAGCCTGAAGGACGGCACCTACGCGATCACGTGGCGCGTGATCTCGGCCGACTCGCACCCGGTCGAAGGGGCGTTCACGTTCCAGGTCGGCGCGGCCGGCAACGCGAGCAGCTCGGCGGCGCGCAACCTCGCCCAGCGTCTCCTCGCCCGCGAGAGCAGCGATCAGGCCGTCGGTGCGTTGTTCGGCGTCGCGCGCGGCTTCGTGTTCGGCGGGCTCGCGCTGCTGATCGGCGCCGCCTTCTTCGCGGCGGTGTTGTGGCGCGACGCGCGGCAGGCGCGCTGGGCCCGCCGCCTCGCGTGGGCGGGTTGGGGCCTCGCGACGCTCGGGACCGTCGCCGGCTTCCTGCTCCAGGGTCCGTACGGAGCCGCGCTGCCGCTCGGGGACGCGTTCCGGACGAGCCTCATCGGCGACGTGCTCGACACTCGCTTCGGTCACTTCTGGGCGCTCCGGCTCGGGCTGCTCGTGCTCGCGATCCCGATGCTCGTCCAGCTGTTCGCCCGGCATCCCAAGCAGACGGACGGCGCGCTCGGGCTGCCGCCGGGCTGGGTGGTCGCGGCGGGCGCGGTGGCGGTGGCGCTCGCGGCGACGCCCGGGCTCGCTGGTCACCCGGCGACCGGCGACTGGGCGACGGCCGCGGTCGTGGCCGACACCCTGCACGTGCTCGCGATGTCGGTGTGGCTCGGAGGGCTCGTGGTGCTCGCCGCCGTCGCCCTGCCCGCTCGTGACGCGCAGCAGGTGCGCGACGCGGTCCCCCGGTTCTCGCGCTTGGCGCTCGGTTGTGTCGCGGTGCTCGTCGCGACCGGCGCGTTCCAGGCGTGGCGCCAGGTCGGCAGTCTCGACGCGCTGCGCACCACCGACTACGGGAGGATCCTCGTCGTCAAGCTCGTGCTGCTCTCCGCGATCGTCGTGTTCGCCGCGTTCAGCCGTGAGATCGTCGACCGGCTGTTCCCGCGGTCCCAACGCCGCCGGGTCCCCGCCATCGCGGGTGGTGCCGACGACTGGGACGAGGTCGACGAGGCGGCGGAGCTGCGGCACCTGCGCAGGTCTGTCTGGGCCGAGATCGTGTTCGGCGTCGCGGTGATCGCCGCCACTGCCTTGCTCGTGAACGCGGTGCCCGCCAAGACCGCGGCAGCCGGCACAGCCGCCAACGGCGCGACCGGGGTGACGCTGAAGGCGAAGAACGTGTGGGTCGACGTGACCGTCGCGCCGGGCGTCAAGGGGCGCAACGACTTCCACGTCAGCGCGCTCAAGCCGGACGGCGCGCCGCTCGACGTGCCCGAGCTCCAGCTGACCATCGACCAGCCCGACAAGAAGAGCATCGCTCCGATCAAGGTCCCGGTGCGCAAGCTCGGCCCGGGCCACTACCTCGCGCCGGGCTTCGACATCCCGTTCGACGGTGACTGGCGCGTCACCGCGAGGGCACGTCTCGACGAGTTCAACGAGGCGACCATCACCGGCACGATCTCGATTCGCTGACGCCGTACCGGTGAACGATGTCGACGTCGCGAACCGGTTCTTCACCGTCCTCGCGTTCGTCGCCGACGCCGCCGTCGTGGCGCTCGCGGTCGCATGGTGCGCGAGCCGGCTCACGCCACGCGCGCTGGGGGCTTGGGAGCGCGTTATCACGCTGGTCGGGTCGCAGGCGGTGCCGCTCGCGGTGCTCGTCGCCGCGGTGGCGACCGCGGGCAGCCTCTACTACTCGGAGATCGCGGACTTCACGCCCTGCGTGCTCTGCTGGTACCAGCGAATCTGCATGTACCCGCTGGTCCCCGTCCTCGCGGTCGGCGCACTCCGCCGGGACTCGTCGGTCAGGCTGTACGCCGCCGCGTTCGTCGTCGTCGGTGCGCCGCTGGCGCTGTACCACTGGCTGGTCGAGCGCGTGCCCGCGCTCTCCGACTCGGTGGCGTGCTCGGCCAGCGCGACCTGCTCCGCGCCGTACTTCGAGGAACTCGGATACGTCACTCTGGCGTTCATGGCATTGAGCGCGTTCCTCTTGATCGGAGCGTTGCTCCTGCTCGACCACGCCTACGACAGGATGGAGACCCCGTGAGCACGAAGACCGCCGCCCGACCGAGTCCTCGCCGAGCCCCGGGCCCGAGCGGGCGCTGGCTGTGGTGGGGTGTCGCCGCGTTGCTCGTCGTCGCGGTCGCCGTGGCGGTGGCGTCCGGGGGCGGCGACGGGAAGGCGACGAAGCACGAGGTGAGCCCGCGTGTCGCGGTGAAGGGCACCGCGCTCCCGGCGAGCGATGCGACGGGGTTCGGCGGCGGTGCCGACCCGGCACTCGGCAAGAAGGCGCCCACGCTCCGCGGCGAGACATTCGCCGGCAAGCCCGTCACCTTCGGGAGCAGCGGCAAGCCGCGGATCGTGCTGTTCGTCTTCCACGGGTGCCCGCACTGCCAGGCCGAGGTGCCTCGCCTGGTCGCGCTGGCCAAGGCCGGAAAGCTCGACGGCGTGGAGGTCCAAACGGTCTCGACGGGCACCGATTCGCGCTACGACAACTACCCGCCGTCCGCGTGGCTCGAGCGCGAGCACTGGCCGTATCCGGTCCTGGCCGACGACGCGCGGACGCTCGCGGCGGCGGCGTACGGTCTCCAGTTCTACCCGTACTTCGTGCTCGTGGACGCCGACGGGAACGTCGTCGGCCGTGCGAGCGGCGAGGTGTCCGACGATGTCATCACGCGGGTGGTGAAGGCACTGGCAGACGGCAACGAGCGACCACTCGCGGCGGCCTGAGCCGAGGACCCGCGTCGCGTCTCCTCGTTCTCAGCCGCAGCGACCGCAGACGCCGACGAGATCGATGCGGTGGTGCTCGGTCCGGAATCCCGTCGCGCGCGTGATCTGCGTGACGGCGTCGCGGACCGACTCCTCGAGTCCGGCCGAGGCAGGCACGTCCTCGATCATCCCGCACTGCGAGCAGATCAAGTGGTGGTGGTGACCGGTCAGCTCCTCGGTGAGCTCGAAGCGCGCGAACTCGTCGTGCGTGACGATCCGATGGACGACGCCGGCCTGCTCGAGCACGACGAGGTTGCGGTAGACCGAGCTCTGCGCGAGGCCGTTGGCTGCGGCCAGGATCTCGGTGATCGTCAACGGCCGCGTCGCGCCGGCGAGGACGTCGACGATCCTCTCGCGATTGGGAGTCAGCCGTTGGCTGGCGCGCCGCAGACGCGTCGAGACCGTCTCGCGAAGTTCGGCCGCCACGACGGCGAGTGTACCGTCGACCTGCGTGAACGCGACCGAGCGCTTCACCGAGCTCGTCACCGGGCCCGAGGAACGGCTGCCGCTCGACGAGGCAGCGCTCCTGGTCGCGGCCCACGATCATCCGGTCGACGTGAACGGTGAGCTCGAGCGGCTCGACGCGCTCGCGCGTGACGCTCCCGGCGACACGGGAGCGCTCGCCCGCCACTTGTTCGTCGAGCGCGGGTTCGCGGGCAACTCCGTCGATTACAGCGATCCGCGCAACTCGTTCCTCGACGAGGTCATGCGGCGCCGGCTCGGGCTCCCGATCACGCTCAGCGTGCTGATGATCGAGGTCGGTCGCCGGCGCGGGCTCGCGCTCGCCGGCGTCGGGATGCCGGGTCACTTCCTTGTCCGCGGCGCGCCGGGCGAGTTCTTCGACCCGTTCCACGGCGGTGAGCCGCTCGACGAGGCGGGGTGCCGCGCCCGCTTTGCCGCCACACAGGGCGCGGCGGAGTTCGAGCCCGAGTACCTCGAGCCCGTGGGAGCGAACGCGATCCTCGCCCGCATGCTGGCCAACCTCGTGCGCACGTACGTCGAGCGTTCGCCTGCCGATGCCGTGTGGGCGCTGCGGCTGCGCTTGCTGGTGCCCGGTGTGAGCCCGGGCGAGCGGCGCCAAGCCGCTCGCCTGCTCGCGACACTCGGCCGTTTCGAGGAAGCCGCAGCCGCGCTCGAGACGCTGGCGCCGTTGCTCCCCGATGCCGACGAGGCCGACGCGAGGCGCGACGCGCGACGGTTGCGAGCGCGGAGCAACTGAGGCCGGCATGGGCCGCGTGCTCCCGATGTTCCCGCTCGGCTCGGTGCTGTTCCCGCACGCGTTGCTCCCGCTCCACGTGTTCGAGCCCCGTTACCGTGCGTTGACCGAGCACTGCATCGCCGGCGACGGCGAGTTCGGCATCGTGCTTATCGAACGCGGCAGCGAGGTAGGTGGCGGCGACACGCGCTTCGACGTCGGGACGGTCGCCCGCATCGTGCGCGCCGGCAAGCTCGACGATGGGCGGTACGTGCTCGTGACCGCTGGTACGCAACGGCTCCGCGTGCGCGAATGGTTGCCGGAAGAGCCGTATCCACGCGCCGAGGTCGAGCTGCTCGACGACCACGCCCACGGCGACAGCGCGGGCCGCGCGTCATCCGTCGGGCGCGCACTCAAGCGTGTGCTCGCGCTACGAGCCGAGCTCGGCGACCCGGCGGCAGGTGTGGACGTCGACCTCGACGACGATCCGGTGCGCGCCTCGTTCGAGGCGGCAGCGCTGTCACCCGTCGGTCCCCTCGACGCGCAGCGGCTGCTCGAGCTCGACGACGCCGGGGAGCGCCTCGCCCGGCTCGACGCTCTGCTCGCCGAGGAGACCGCAGTGCTCGAGTTCCGTCTTTCCGCCGGCTGAAGCGCGCGTACGCTGCGGTTGTGCGCGAGGGACATGGCGACGACGAGCGGCCCGACGAGGACCTGGCCGGGCTGGAGGAGCTCGAGACGGAGCTCGCCGAGCTCGAGCGCGAGCTCGAGCAGCTGGAGCGGCGACACGCCGAGGACTGAGGCGAGCCTTCGCGCCGAGAGTGGAGGTATGAGGCGAGCGTTCGCGCCGCAGGTACCCTGCGGCGCAGCGAGGCGGGGCCCGAGCGGCCCGGCGCGCAGCGCCGAGAGCGGAGGTACGGATGGCGTTCATGATCCAGCGGGTCGGCGAGTGGACCGACGAGCGGGAGTTCACGGTGGAGGCGGCCAGGGCCGAGGCCTACGCCGCCGCGACGAACGACCCGATCGAGGAGCACCGTCTCGGCAAGATCGCGCCGCCGGTCTTCGCCGTCGTGCCGGTGTGGGACGTGATTGCCACCGCCGCCGCGATGGTCACACCGCCCGAGGTGATGCTCAACGTGCTGCACGGCGAGCAGGACATGTACTTCCACCGCCCGATCACACCGGGTACGACCCTCGTGTCGAAGGGCGCGCCGGTGGGCGTCCACGTGAAGAAGTCGGGCACGACCGTCGTCACGAAGCTCGAGAGCCGGGACGCGTCCAGCGGTGAGCTCGTCAACGAGCAGTACACCGTCACGTTCTTCCGGGGCGCGGCCGACGGCGACAGCGCGGGTGAAGAGGCACCCGGCCATCGCGTACCGCAAGAGGTGCGCTCGCAGGACCCGGTTGCGGTCGTCCGCCAGACGATGGACGAGGACCAGACGTACCGGTACTCCGAAGCGTCCGGCGACATGGTGCCGATCCACCTCGACGAAGGCATCGCGCGCTCGGTCGGGCTGCCCGGCATCATCATCCACGGACTCTGCACGATGGCGTTCAACAGCTGGGCCGCGATCGAGCACCTGGCCGGTGGTGACACCGCACGGCTGGAGCGGCTCGCAGTCCGGTTCTCGAAGCCGGTGCTGCCGGGCGAGACGATCACGACGCGCTTCTGGCCCGCCGGTGAGCGCGACGAGCGCGCGGTGTACGCGTACGAGACCACCAACCCCGACGGTGATGTCGTGATCAAGGACGGCCTCGCCGAGATCGCGCCCTGAGCGCTCGCGTCCTCTTCTTCGCGCAGGCGCGCGACGCGACCGGCGAACGACAGGTCACGGTCGAGACGCCGGCGGCGCTCGGGAGCATTCTCGACGCGTTGCGGGGCGCCTACGGCGACGCGTTCGCCGGCGTGCTCGAGACCGCGCGCATCTGGGTCAACGGCGACGATCCGCCGCAGGGCGACGCGACGATCGTCGAGCACGACGACGAGGTGGCGGTGCTGCCGCCGGTCAGCGGCGGCTGACGGGGATCAGCGGAAGACGGCTACGTCCCGAGGGCGAGGTCGATGGTGCGTGTCTTTTCGAAGCGCGCGCCGACGTCGGCCCAGTTCACGACGTTCCAGAACGCGTCCACCCATTCGGTCTTCCGGTTCTCGTACTGGAGGTAGTACGCGTGCTCCCACATGTCGAGCGCGAGCAGCGGAGGGCCGCCCTGGCCGACGTTGCCCTGATGGTCGTAGACCTGCTCGATGATCAGCCGCTGGCCGAGCGGATCCCATGACAGCGCGGCCCAGCCCGAGCCCTGCACGTTGTTGGCCGCCTCGGTCATCTGCGCCTTGAACCCGTCGAACGAGCCCAAGTGCTCGCCGATCGCGGTCGCGAGATCACCGGCCGGCTTGTCGCCACCCTCGGGGCTCATGTTCTTCCAGAACAGCGAGTGCAGGACGTGACCGGAGAGATGGAACGCGAGGTTCTTCTCGAGCTGGTTGATCGACCCGAAGTCCCCGCTCTCGCGCGCCTCCTGGAGTTTCTCGAGCGTCTTGTTCGCGCCGTCGACGTATGCCTTGTGGTGCTTGTCGTGGTGCAGCTCCAGGATCCGTGCCGAGAGATGGGGCTCCAGCGCGGAGTAGTCGTATTGGAGGTCGGGCAGCGTGTACGGCATCGGTCCTCCTCACACCGTTGGCGCGCCGCGGTCATGGCGGCGGCGCACGCAGGCTCCAACACTTGGACGGGGAGCCCGTGTTCCCACTGATACCCTCGCCTTCGGTGACCGAATCCCGCCGTCGTCGCATCGACGCGATGCTCGCCCCCGATTACCTCGAAGGGCTGTCCGACCTGTCGCTCGACGATGTCCGGTCGCGGCGCGACGACTGCCTCGAGGTCGAGACCGAGGTCTCCTACGTGCGTCGCCTCGCGCAGGCGCGTATCGACATCCTGGAGGCCGAGCTCGACCGTCGCGCCGCCGGGGGCTCGGTCGGCGACCTCATCGCGTCGTTGCCGACGATCCTCTCCGATCCGGCACCGAGGTCGGATCCCGCCAACAGTCGCCTGTCGCGCCGGCTCGCCCCGTCGATGGCGATCGAGTGGAAGCGCGGGCTCGAGTACCTGATCACCGACACCACGCTCATGAACCTGCCCACGCTGACCGACGACGAGCTGCGCTCGAGGCTCGACTTGCTGCGCGAGCTCGAAGGCGAGGTGTCGTCCCGGCGGCGGGCACTGCACCGGGTCATCGACCGCATCGAAGCCGACATCGTCACCCGCCACCGCGTCGACCACGCGTAGGCGCTCGGTGGCCGAGGCGATCGAGAACCGGCTCCGCGACCTCGGCGAGTTCATCCGCGATCAGCGCCGGAACGCACGTCTGTCGGTCCGGCGGCTCAGCGAGCTGGCCGGCATCTCGAACCCGTACCTGAGTCAGATCGAGCGAGGCTTGCGCAAGCCCAGTGCCGAGATCCTCCAGCAGATCGCGAAGGCACTGCGCATCTCGGCCGAGACGCTGTACGTGCGAGCCGGGATCCTCGAGCGGCGTGAGGACAGCGACGTCGAGAACGAGATCCTGCGGGACACGTCGATCAGCGAGCGCCAGAAGCAAGCGCTGATCGAGATCTACCGCTCGTTCCAGAGTGAGCGAACAACCTGACGCGACCGAAACATTAGGATCTGGCTTCCGATGTCTGTGCGCCGCGTTGCCATGCTCAGCGTCCACACGTCGCCGCTCGCCCAGCCGGGCACGGGCGACGGCGGCGGGATGAACGTGTACGTCTACTCACTCGCCTCTGCGCTCACGCGCGCGGGCGTCGACTGTGACGTCTTCACGCGCGCGGACCGCACGCGACAGCCGGCGATCGTCACGGTCGAGCCCGGCTTCCGCGTCGTGCACCTCGTTGCCGGGCCGCGCGAGCCCGTGCCGAAGCGGGCGCTGCCTCCGCTCGTCGACGAGATCGCCGCCGCGGCGCGCGAGCAGATCCTCGCGTCCGGTGACGTGTACGACGCGCTCCACGCCAACTACTGGATCTCGGGTGCGGTGGGTCACCAGGTCAAGCACGACCTCGACCTGCCGCTCGTCGCGACGTTCCACACGCTGGCGCGCGTCAAGGCCGAGGCCGGGATCGACGACGATCCCTACGAGCGGGCACGCGTGGAGGCCGAGGTCGTCCGCTGCGCCGACCTCGTCGTCGCTGCCACCGACGACGAGCGCCGCTCGCTCGTGGCCGCGTACGACGCGGAGCCCGACCGCGTCGAGATCGTGCCGCCCGGCGTCGACCACGCGATCTTCTTCCCGGGTGAGCGCTCCGGCGCCCGCCGGGCTCTCGGGCTGTCGGTCGATCGCCCGGTGCTGCTGTTCGTGGGCCGGATCCAGGCGCTCAAGGGCGTCGACCTCGCCCTGCGCTGCCTCGCGGGCGTCCCCGACCAGCGTGCCGAGCTCGTCGTGGTCGGCGGCCCGAGCGGCGCCGACGGCCCCGGCGAGGTCGACCGGCTGCACACGCTCGCGGCCCAGCTCGACATCGCGACCCGCGTCCGGTGGGTCGAGCCGCAACCGCACGCCGCGCTCGCCGACTACTACCGCGCCGCCGATGTCTGCGTCGTGCCGTCGCGCAGCGAGTCGTTCGGCCTCGTTGCGCTCGAGTCGGCCGCCTGCGGGACACCCGTCGTCGCATCGAACGTTGGTGGGCTCCGCTCGCTCGTCGACGACGGGCATACCGGTTTTCTCGTCGACGGGCGCTCGGCCGACGAGTACGTAGCCCCGGTCACGAAGCTGCTCGAGGACCGACGGCTCGCCGAGGAGCTCGGCGTGAGCGCCGCGGCACGAGGGAGGCGGGGCCCGAGCGGCCCGGCGCCGAAGGCGCCGAGAGCGGGAACGTAGAGCCGACCGACCGCGACGCAGGTACCCTGCGGCGCAGGGAGGCGGGGCCCGAGCGGCCCGGCGCCGAAGGCGCCAAGAGCGGGAACGTAGAGCCGGGTGAGCTCGCCGCCGAGCTCGACGAACGCGAGCAGGCCGCGCACGCGCTGATCGCGCAGCATCTCGAGCAGCACGTCGCCAACGAGCCGTACATCCAGACGGTCGAGTACGACTCGGAGCTCACGCGCTGGTACGTGAGGTTCGGCTGCGACGCGCGCGACGCGACGACGATCTACTTCGACCTGCACCAGCGCACGCTGCGGTACGAGGTGTACTTCCTTCCCGATCCGCCGGCCAACCACCTCGAGCTCTATCGATTCTTGCTCCAGCGCAACCACGGCATGTACGGCGCGCGCTTCTCGATCGGGCCCGACGGCGACGTGTACCTCGTCGGGCGGGTCGCGCTCGAGCATCTCGACGTCGCGGAGCTCGATCGCATCATCGGCGTGCTCTACGAGCTGGTCGACACGTGGTTCCAGCCCGCCGTGAGGATCGCATTCCGACGAGGGTCTTGATGCCGGCGGGTCGGTCTGTCAGAGTGCGGCCCGCCGGCGCCGACGGGCGCCGGCGTCGCGGGCCCGAGGTGCAGGACGGTCCGTCCCGTTCGGGGAAGTGCGGGGCGTATCGGAGCGTTCCTCGGGCTCGCCCATTACCCTCGCTCGCTGTGCTGCGGCTCGCGCTCCTCGGTGGTGGCCGCATGGGCGAGGCGTTGCTCGCGGGTCTGCTCGACGCGGGCTGGGACGCCGACACGCTCGCGGTGGCCGAGATCGACCCCGAACGGCGTCACGTGCTCGAGCAGCGCTTCCCGGGCGTGCGCGTCGTGCCGAGCCCGGCATGGGCGGTACCCGACGCCGACGTCATCGTGCTCGCGGTCAAACCGGACGACGCACCGGGCGCGCTCGAGGCGTCCGCGTCGGGGCTCGCCGAAGGCGCGCTGGTCATCTCGATCGCAGCCGGCGTCACGCTCGACGCCCTCGAAGCAGCCGTGCCGGACCGACCGGTTGTGCGTGCGATGCCGAACACGCCCGCGCTCGTGAAGCGCGGCGCCGCCGCGATCGCCGCGGGACATCACGCGACCGACGCTGATCTCGACATCGCCGAGCGCGTGCTCGGCGCGGTCGGCACGGTCGTCCGCGTCCCGGAGCACCATCTCGACGCGGTCACCGGTCTCTCCGGCTCCGGACCCGCGTACGTGTTCCTGGTGGCCGAGGCCCTGATCGAGGCCGGCGTGCTCGCGGGGCTGCCGCGAGATACCGCGGACGCGCTCGTCCGCCAGACCCTCGTCGGCGCCGCGCTGCTCCTCGCCGAGGGCGAGAGCCCCGAGGCGTTGCGCGCCGCCGTCACCTCGCCGGGCGGCACGACCGCCGCCGGGCTCCACGCGCTCGAAGAGCACGGCGTACGCGCCGCGCTGCTCGACGCCGTGCTCGCCGCCACCGATCGTTCCCGCGAGCTCGGCCGGGGCGGCTCGTGAGCCGTCGGGGTGGGCGGGCTCGTCCACCGCGGCTCGACGACGTCAGCGCGCCGCCCACCTCGAGCTCCCGCGGCGGGCCGACCCTGCGGCGGCGCGTGATGGACGCCGGCGTGACCGGACCGCCCGGGCGCCGGGGGCGTGAGGAGGTCGTCAACGGGATCCGCCGCCTGGTGGCCGGCGAGCCGCGGTCCCGCTTCGCGCTCGATCTCGGTGACGTGAGCCGGGCCGAGGCCGACGCCGCCGTCGAGGAGGCATGGGGATGGGACCCGCGGCGCCCCCGCGCCGCGATCGACACCGATCACACCCTGGAAGCCGCCCGGACACTCGGCGAGCGGCTCCGGGCGGTCGCGGCCGGCGGCGGACGGGTCGCGCTGGCGACCGGCCGCCCGGCATCGCTGCTCCCGATGCTCGTGCGCCTCGGGGCGAGCGCGGCGGCCCAGGGCGCCTCGGTCGTCGAGCTCGTCCGGTACGGGCCGCTCGAGCCGCCGCGTCACCCCGGCCGGTGGCTGTGGTGGCACGAGGGCGTCGCCGTCGTCAGCGACGGCGAGCGTCTCCTGCCCGACGAGACCGCCGAGACGGGCTCGGAGTGGCTCTTCGCGGTCGGCCGCCCGGATCTGGTGGTCGCCGACCACGCGTTCGCGGGGGCGGCGGCGACGTCCGGCTCGGAGACCTTCGCCCTCGCGGATCTCGACGCGCCGGCGCTGGCCGTCGCGGCCCACCGGGGTGTTCCCGTGCACCTCGTGCCCCTCGACGACCGTTGCCCGCCCGCCGCCTACGCCCCGCTCGTCGACGTCATCCTCGCCACGCCCTCGGAGGATCAGCAGCAACACTCGACAACACGCGTGGTCGAGACCTACGCTCCCGCCGATTGCGGGGGAAAAAAGGGGTAAACGACAGTGGCGGAGTCCTTTGCGAAGGCGCGCTTCCTGACGGTGCAGGAAGTGGCCGACCTCATGCGGGTGTCGTCGATGACCGTGTACCGGCTGATCAAGGCGGGTGACCTGCCTGCGGTGCGGGTCGGCCGCTCGTTCCGGGTGCGCGACGTCGACGTCGACGCCTACCTCGCCTCCCGCTACACGCAGGCGGGCTGACAGCCCTCTCGGCCACGTACCCTCGGCGGGTGCCCACCCGGCCCGTCGCGTTCCTGTCCGACTACGGCCTGGTCGACGAGTTCGTGGGGGTCTGCAAGGCCGTGATGCTCGGCCTCGCGCCCGACCTGACGATCGTCGACCTCACGCACGAGGTACCCGCCCACGACGTGAAGGCCGGTTCCCTCTCGCTCGTGCGGGCGGTGCAGTACCTGCCCGAGCGCGCGGTGGTCCTGGCCGTCGTCGACCCCGGCGTCGGCACCGAGCGGCGGCTCGTCGTCGTCGACACCGAGCCCGCGACCCTGCTCGGTCCCGACAACGGGCTCCTCGCCCCCGCGGTCGCGATGCTCGGCGGTGCCCACCGTGCGGTGGCGCTCACCAGCGAGGAGCACCGCCTGCCCACCCCCGGTGCGACCTTCGCCGGCCGGGACGTGCTCTCCCCGGCAGCCGCCCACGTCGCGCTCGACCGACCGCTCGACGACCTCGGCGACGACGTCGATCCCTCCGGGCTCGTGCCCGGCCTCGTTGGGCTCCCGCAGCCCACGCCGGGGGGAGCGGTCGAGACGGAGGTCTGGTGGGTCGACCGGTTCGGGAACTGCCAGCTGAACGTCGGGCCCGACGACCTCGAGGCGCTCGGGGCGGCCCCCGGGGGGACGATCGAGGTCCACTGCGGGGGCGTCGCCCGAGCCGCCCGGTGGGTCGACGCCTACGCGCGGGCGAAACCGTCCGAGCTCGTGCTCGTCGTCGACTCCTACGGGCTGGTGTCGCTGGCGCTCGATCGCCGGTCGGCCGCCGCCGAGCACGGCCTGTCGCCGGGCTCGCAGGTCACGCTGGTACCGCCCGGCGCTAGCTTGGGGCAGGCGAACGGCCCGGAGGGCGGCGCCGGCGTGGGGCGGGCGCGACCAGGAGACTGATCCTCATGAGGCCGGGCACCACGATCGCGATCGGCGCCCTGCTCGTGCTGATCCTGGCGGCGGCATTTGCGCAGTTCGTGCTCCGGCTCGGCCCCTGATGCTCCGGCCCGGCCCTGATGTTAGGGTCGGGTAAACACTCTCCGCGCGAGGATGTGACCACTTAAGGTGGTCGGCACGGGGGCCGATCCCCCAGAAAGTTCCGGTTGCGGGCGTGGGTAACGTGACACCGGCGGGCGCTTCTGCCTGCGGGTGTCACCGGCCTCCCAGCCCGCCCCAAGGCCCACGCCCGCGGCCGGTTCTTCCCCTCGATGGCCTCGCTCGCTCGGCGAGCAGCACCGGGCTCCACTGCTCCGACCTGAAGGACCGCTCGCTCGGCTGCGGACTTCGCTTCGCTGCGGCCGCGTTGTGCCTCGCCCGCGGGCACTCGCTCGGCTGCGGCGCGCGCGTGCGCTCTTAGGATCAGCGGCGGTGAACCTCGCGGACGTCCTCTTGCGCGCCGCCGCCCCGTCGCCTGATGCCCCCGCACTGATCGCGAAGGGAAGCAGAGCGATGTCGTACGGCGAGCTCGACGTGATGGTCGGTCGGCTCGCCAGCGCGCTCCTCGAGGCGGGCGCGGGGCCCGGCGCGCGGGTCGTGATCGGCTCGGACAACGACGAGCACTTCGTCGTCGCGTATCTCGCGACGCTCCACGTCGGCGCGATCGCGGTGCCGCTCAATCGCTCAGCGCCGCCGGCGGAGCTGGCGCGTCACCTCGAGGCCGTCGACCCGGTGGTCGTGCTCGCGGCGGGGCCGGCGCGGGGGATGCTCGGTGCCGCCGGTGCGAAGGTCACGCCGATTGCCCTCGACGCGCTGCCCGAGGCGCGGGCGGCGCGGCACGAGAGCGCGGACGACGACGTCGCAGTGCTGCTGTTCACCTCGGGGACAGCCGGCGCGCCGAAGGCCGCGATGCTCACGCACGGGAACCTCGCGGCCAACTTGCGTCAGGTGCAGGATCACCCTGGCTTGCGCCTCGAGCCGTCCGACGTCGCGCTCGGCGCGTTGCCGTTCTTCCACGTGTTCGGTCTCAACGTCGTGTTGGGCGTCGCGCTCGCGGCCGGCGCGAGCTTGGTGCTCACCGATCGGTTCGACCCGGGCGAGGCGGCCCGCTGTGTGCGCGACCACCGCGTCACGATCCTTGCCGGCGTGCCCACGATGTACGAGGCGTGGCTCGCGTTACCCGATCGCGTCGCGCCGCGCGACACGTTCAGCATCCTGCGGCTGGCGGTCTCCGGCGCGGCACCACTGCCGCCGGAGGTGGCGAAGGGGTTCGAGGAGCGGTTCGGCGTGGTCCTGCACCAGGGATACGGGCTGACGGAGGCGTCGCCGATCGTCACCACCACGGCGCTGAGCACGGGGCATCCCAAACCCGGCTCGATCGGGCCACCGTTGCCCGGCATCGAGGTTCGTCTGGTCGACGAGCACGGCGAGGACGTGCTCCTCGACGACCCCGGCGAGATATGGGTACGCGGGCCGAACGTGTTCCCCGGCTACTGGCGCGACGCCGAGGCGACGGAGCGCGCGCTCACGCCCGACGGCTGGCTGCGCACCGGCGATGTCGCGGCGGTCGAGGACGACGGCGACCTCCGCCTCGTCGACCGCGCCAAGGACCTGATCATCGTGTCGGGCTTCAACGTGTACCCGGTGGAGGTCGAAGACACGCTGCGCATGCATCCCGACGTCGCTGACGTCGCGGTCGTCGGCGAGCCGAACCCGCGAACCGGCGAGACGGTCACGGCGTACGTCGTGCCCGTGGTCGGCACCGCGCCCCACGTCGAGTCGCTCATGACGCACTGCGCGCACTCGCTCGCTCGTTACAAGTGCCCGAGCCGGGTCGAGGTGGTCCACGAGATCCCGCGCAGCCCCGCGGGCAAGGTGCTACGCCGAGAGCTGCGCTGACGGCTTCGACGGCGCGGGAGCGGGGCTCGTGCGGCGTGCCTCCGCGACGAGGAAGCCCGTGTAGATCACGGTGATCCCGATCGCGAGGCTGATTGCGAACGCCTCGTCGTGGCCCACTGCGCCCTGCACGAGCCCGCCGCTCGAGAGGACGAGCGTGCCGAGGGCGATCAGACCGTTCGCCGCGGCCAGTCGGCCGCTCCGCGGCGCATCGCGGTCGCGCAGGTAACGCGCGCCCGACCAGACCGCTCCGGCGAAGATCACGATCGCGCCCACACCGCTGCCGATGCCGGCGAGCGCGCGTGGGAACCCGCCGAGCACCTCGCTGCCTTGGGGGATGTGCGTCCCGTGGATCGGGTCGACGGGTGTGCTCAGCAAGACCCCCGCGGCGAGACCGGAGAAGAACACGAGGAACCACTGCGCGCGGCGCCCGGCACCGGTACCGAGGAGCAGGTACACGGTCCCGAGCGCGAGCCACGGCACGTTGAGCACGGCACCGAGCAGGAAGAAGACGCGGAACGTACCGCGGTCCCAGCCCGTCGACACGCCGACCGCGAGCGCGGCCGAGGCCAGCGCGAACATCGCCAGCGCGACGGTCCACGCGAGCAAGTGCAGTGCCCGGCGCTGCGTGTAGCGCACGAGGGTCGACTCCGCGAACAGCGACGCGACCGCCGTCGCGAGGAACGCGAGCGCCGCGACCATCCTTATGGCCTCGCTCGCTGCGAGCCGATTTCTCCGACCTGAAGGACCGCTCGCTCACCTCTATGGCCTCGCTCACTCGGCGAGGAGCACCGGGCTCCATTTCTCCGACCTGAAGGACCGCTCGCTCGGCTGCGGCCTTCGCTTCGCTGCGGCCGCGTTGCGCGTTGCTTGCTGCGCCACGCTCCTCAAGGCTAGATGGGTGCCAGGCACTTTGTGACCGCGTGCACAAGCATGGGTGCGGGCGTACATTGGGCGGTACGGCCGGGTGGTCCCGGACCGTTCCCCCAGGCAGCGGATGGAGCGTCCGATCACCAACGCCCGCCGGATCCCCGAGGCCACCGTCGCCCGGCTCCCGCTCTACTACCGCGGGCTGCTGGAGATCGCCGACCAGGACGTCGGCACGGTGTCCTCCGAGCAGCTGGCCGATCTCGCGGGCGTGAACGCGGCGAAGGTCCGCAAGGACCTCTCCTATCTCGGCTCCTACGGCACCCGGGGGGTCGGCTACGACGTCGACTACCTGGTGCGCGAGATCTCCGAGGAGCTGGGCCTCACCCACGACTGGCCGGTCGCGATCGTCGGCTTGGGCAACCTCGGTCACGCGCTCGCGAACTACCGCGGCTTCGGCGCGCGCGGCTTCCGGATCGTGGCCCTGGTCGACGCCGACCCCGCGAAGGTCGGTGGGCGCGTCGGCGAGCTGCGCATCGACGCGCTCTCCGACCTCGACCGTCTCGTCGCGGAGCGCAACGTCGCGATCGGTGTGATCGCGACGCCTGCATCCGCGGCGCAGGACGTCGCCGACCGGCTCGTTGCCGCGGGCGTCGGGTCGATCCTGAACTTCGCGCCCGCGGTCGTGACCGTTCCCGCCGGCGTGTCGATCCGCAAGGTCGACCTCGCGACCGAGCTCCAGATCCTGTCCTTCTACCAGCAGCGCCGCCGCCCCGCCCCCGACGCGGCACCGGTGTGAGGACGTCCACCCGGCGCAGTGCGCGAACGACAGCGGCACGGGGTATCCCCGTGCCGCAGTGAGCGCACCATGGGGATGAGCCGGGAGCGGGCAAGGTGAGCGAGCGGCCGCAGCGCAGCGAAGGCCGCAGCCGAGGGAGCGACCGCGGGCGGGGTAACCCCGCCCGCAGCGAGCGAGGCCATCAAGCTGAGCGCGTGGGCCTCGGTGGGTATCCCGTCAACCTCATCGTCGCGGGGAAGCGCTGTGTCGTCGTGGGCGCGGGGCGCGTCGCCGCCCGCAAGATCGAGTCGCTGCTCGATGCAGGCGCCGTCGTCCACGTGATCGCGCCGCAGGTCGGTGACGACGTACGCCGATGGCGCGACGAGGGCCGGCTCAGCCTCGACGAGCGCGCGTTCACGCCCGGCGATCTCGACGGCGCGTGGCTCGCCACCGCGGCCACCGGCGACGCGGCCGTCGACCGCGGCGTCTTCGAGGCGGGAGAGGCCCGCCACATCTGGGTCAATGCAGCCGACGACCCGGCCAGCTGCTCGTTCACGCTGATGTCCGTCGTCCGCCGGGGCGATCTCGTCGTGACCATCGGCACCGGGGGCCGCAGCCCTGCGCTGGCCGCCTACCTCAAGGACCGCCTCGCCTCCGAGCTCGGGCCCGAGTGGGCGGTACTGCTCGACCTGCTCGCCGAGGCTCGGGAAGCGCTGCGGGCCTCGGGGCGTTCGAGTGAAGAGGTCGATTGGCGACGCGTCGTCGATTCCGGCATGCTCGAATCGATCCGCGCCGGCCGGACAGGCGAAGCGAAGGAGCTCCTGCAAGCGTGTCTCTCGTCGTCGTCGGGCTGAACCACCGGACCGCCGAGGTCGCCCTCCTCGAGCGGATCACGGTGCCGCCGTCGGGCATCACGAAGGCGTTGCACGCGCTGGCCGAGCGCGAGCACCTCGCCGAGGTCGCGTTGCTGTCGACGTGCAACCGCACCGAGGTCTATGCGCGGACCACGAGGTTCCACCCCGGCGTCGACGACGTCCGTCAGTTCCTCGCCGACCACTCGGGCCTCGATGCCGACGCGCTCGCTGCGACGCTGTACACGTACCACGACGACGCCGCGGTCGCGCACCTGTTCGGCGTGGCCGCCGGCCTCGATTCGATGATCATCGGTGAGGGGGAGATCCTCGGTCAGGTGCGCGAGGCATGGCACATCGCGGAGAAAGCCGGCACCGTCGGTCAGCCCCTCGCGCGCACGTTCCGTCACGCGGTCGAGGTCGGCAAGCGTGCCCGCACCGAGACTGCCATCGGGCGCCACGCGGTGTCGATCTCGTCGGCCGCGGTCACCCTCGCCGCCGAGCGGCTCGGCTCGCTCGTCGGTCGTCGGGTGCTCGTCCTCGGCGCGGGCGACGTCGGTGAGGGCATGGCCGTCGCGCTCTCGGGCGCGGGTGCCACCGAGATCGTGGTCGCCAATCGAAGCCGGGCGCGAGCGCGAGAGCTCGCGCGACGCGTCGCCGGTCGCGCGATCTCGCTCGACGAGATCCCCGACGAGCTGGTCGACGCCGACGTCCTCCTGGCGTCCACGGGTTCTTCCGGCGTCCTCATCGAGCGGGGGGACATGGAGGACGTGATGCAGCGCCGCGACGGCCGGGCGCTGCTCGTCGTCGACGTCGCGGTGCCGCGCGACGTCGACCCGGGCGTGAGCCAGGTCTTCGGCATCACGCTGCTCGACATCGACGCGCTCCGCGCGTTCGGCGACCAGAGTCTCCGAGCGCGCCGCGCGGAGATCGGCAAGGTACGCGAGATCATCACCGACGAGCTCGACCGTTTCCGGCTCGAGCAGTCGGCGCGCGTCGTCTCGCCGCTCGTCAGCGCGTTGCGGGCACGAGCGGACGTCGTGCGTGATGCCGAGATCGCGCGGTACGAATCGAGGCTTGCCGAGCTCGACCCCGCCGAGCGCGCCACCGTGGAGCAGCTGACGCGCGGGATCGTCAACAAGCTGCTGCACGAGCCGACGATCCGTCTGAAGGAGGCTGCCGGCTCGACGCGCGGCGAGCTGCTCGCCGATGCGATCACCGACCTCTTCGCGCTCGACGAGACCAAGCCGGCCGACGACGCCGACTGAGCGGAAAGGGTGACGTTGCGCGTCGCGACGCGCGGCAGCGACCTGGCCCGCCGGCAGGCCGAGCGTGTGGTCGAGCTGCTCGGTGGGGACGCCGAGCTCGTCGTGGTCACGACCACCGGAGACCGGCGGGCCGACGTGCCGATCCATGCGATGGGCGGCACCGGCGTGTTCGTGAAAGAGGTCCAGCAGGCAGTGCTCGACGAGCGCGCCGACCTCGCGGTGCACTCGGCCAAGGATCTCCCGTCGGAGACACCGGCCGGTCTCCTGCTGGCAGCCATCCCCGAACGCGTCGACCCGCGCGACGCGCTCGTCGGCTCGACCCTCGGTGCGTTGCCGACCGGCGCTGTCGTCGCGACCGGCTCCGTGCGGCGGCGCGCCCAGATCGCCGCGCTCCGACCCGACGTGGGCTTCGCGGAGCTTCGCGGCAACATCCCGACCCGGCTCGAGAAGGCCGACCGCTTCGACGCGATCGTTGTTGCCGCCGCCGCGCTCGACCGGCTCGGCCTGGGCGATCGGATCGCCGAGCGCCTCGAGCCCTCCGTGGTGCTGCCCCAGGTCGGTCAGGGCGCGCTGGCCGTCGAGTGTCGCGCCGACGACGACCCGACGGTCGCGCGTCTGCGCGCCATCGACGATATCGACGCGCACCGAGCGGTCGACGCGGAGCGGGCATTCCTCGGCGAGCTCGGAGGTGGTTGCAACCTGCCGTGCGCGGCGCTGGCCCACTCGGGCGGCGACGGCGTCACGATCGAGGTCTTGCTCGGGTCGCTCGACGGGCGCGTCGTGCTGCGCTCCCGGGCCACGGGGGACGAGCCGGCTGCCGTCGGCCGGGACGCGGCGCGGCAGCTGCTCGATCGCCATGGCGGCCGCATGCTGCTCGAGGACATCGCATGACCGTCGCGCTCGTCGGCGCCGGCCCCGGCGACCCTGGACTGCTCACACGGCGGGGCGCCGAGCTGCTCGCGCGCGCCGAGGTGATCGTCTACGACCGCCTGGTGTCGCCGGCGCTGCTCGACCTCGCGCCGCCCGACGTGACCCGTGTGTACGTCGGGAAGGCGCCGGATCGTGCGGAGACGGCGCAGGACGAGATCAACGCGTTGCTCGTCGAGCACGGGCGCGCCGGCCGGCGCGTCGTACGGCTCAAGGGCGGCGATCCGTTCGTGTTCGGGCGCGGAGGCGAGGAGGCCGAGGCGCTCGCCGCCGCCGGCGTGCCGTTCGAGGTCGTGCCCGGCGTCACGAGCGCGATCGGCGCGCCCGCGTACGCGGGGATCCCCGTCACGCACCGCGGCGTGTCGACGCACTTCACGGTCGTCACCGGTCACGAGGACCCGGCGAAGGGACGCGCCGACGTCGACTGGGAGGCGCTCGCCCGCGCCGGCGGGACGCTCGTGATCCTCATGGGCGCGGGCAGGATCGACGAGATCGCCCGCCGGCTCGTCGACGGCGGGCTCGCAGGCGATACACCGGTGGCCGCGGTACGGAACGGCACGCGGCCCGACCAACGCACGGTCCGCGCCACGCTCGGGACGATTGCGGACGTCGAGATCGCCGCGCCCGCCGCGATCGTCGTCGGCGACGTCGCGGCGCTCGACCTCGGGTGGTTCGAGCGTCAGCTGCTGTTCGGCAAGACCATTGTCGTGACGCGCGCGCGTGAGCAGGCGAGCTCGCTCAAGGGTCGGCTTGAGGAGCTCGGTGCCGAAGTGCTCGAGCTGCCCACGATCACCATCGAGCCGGTCGACTTCGCCGTCCCCGATCTCGATCGGTACGACTGGCTCGTGCTCACGTCCGTCAACGGCGTGCACGCGTTCTTCGGCCGTGGGCTGGCCCGAAGCGGCCGGGACGCGCGCTCGCTCGCCGGCGTGCGCGTCGCCGCGATCGGGCCTGGGACGGCGGACGCCGTTGGCGAGCACGGCGTGCGCGCCGATCTCGTGCCCGAGCGCTTCGTCGCCGAGTCGCTCCTCGAGGCGTTCCCGGATCCCGTGCGCGCAGACGCCCGGGTGCTCCTCCCCCGGGCCGAGCGGGCCCGCGACGTCCTGCCGGAGGGCTTGCGCGAGCGCGGCTACGCGGTCGACGTGCTGCCGGTCTACCGGACCGTGAAGGCCGACCCCGACCCCGGCGCGCTCGCGCGCGTCCGAGCCGGCGACGTCGACGCGATCACGTTCACGTCGTCGTCGACCGTCGGGAACTTCTGCGACGTCGTCGGTGAGCTGTCCGACCCGCAGCCCGCGATCGTCTCGATCGGCCCGGTCACGTCGGCGACGGCCCGCGAGCGCGGCCTCCGCGTGGATGCCGAGGCGGGCGAGCACACGATCGAGGGCCTGATCGCCGCCCTCCTGGAGCTCTTCGCCTCCGGCTCTTCGGCACGCTGAACAACCTCTGCGGTTGCTGAGCGTGCCGAGAAGGACAGGGCGGCGGGGCGGCGACTACGGCAAGCCCGTACCGGACAGGGTCACCTGCACTTTCTCCCTCCCCGACGCGCCGACGAGGAGCGTCGCGGTGTGGGTCCCGGTCCCGGTGTCGTTCACGTAGCCCACGTCGAGCGTGCACGACTGGCTCGGCGCGAGCCGTTGGCCGGCGCACGTGTCGTTCGTGACGGGGAAGGACGACGCCGCAGTGCCGGCCACGATCGTCGACAGCACGTGTGACAGGTTCGGCCCGTCGTTCACCACGGTGAGCTGTGCCGTCGCGCCGGTGGTCGAGGGCGTGTCGGTCAGCGTCGCGCTGACCGGGGCGACGCGGAGCGAAGTCGCGTCCGCGAACTGCTCGACTCTCGCGGCCACCGTTGACAGGTCGAGGTTGTGGGTGCCGCCCTGGATGTACATCGTCTCGACGCTGCGTCCGGTCGCCCGGATCGCCGCCTCCATGTCGGTGGCGTTCGAGAACGGGACGAACGTGTCGGCGCGGCCGTGCAGGAGCAGCACCGGCGCCGCGATCGTGGCCGCGCGCGTGGTCACGTCGACGTCACCGGCGAGGAACCCGTGGTACGGCCCGGCCGCGCCCGCGTACAGATCGTGCTGGCCGAGGGACGCGAGCAGCAGGGCGGCCGACGCCCCCAGGCTGTGGCCCTCGACGAGCAGCCGGCGACCAGCGAACATCTTCCGGACCGCGCCGGTGATGGTCTTGAGGTCGACGAGCGCCGCGTCGGTCACGCCCTTGAGCGTCGGCCCGGGGCACGGCACGTCGCTCGTCGACTGGAACCAGCAGGCGAGGACGACGTCGAAGCCGTGCGACTGATGGAGCTTGGCGTAGTCGACGAAAGCCTTGGCGATGCCGCTGCTGTTGTGGAGCAGCAGGATGACCGGTCGGGTCGACGAGGCCGGCGCACTCGAGTCGAGGACGCCCAGCCGGATCGACGTGCCGTCCGCGGCCGGGACCGAGTGCCAGACGACGCCGGCGTCAGGCGGCGGAGGTGGCGGTGTCCGCGCGATCGGTTGGCACGCGACGCCGGCGCCGACGGCGAGGAGCACGGCGAGCAGCACGCGCCGCGAAGGACGCGTTGCACGACGCGCGTGGTCGCCCCGCCGACTCCCCACCCGACGATGGTAGGCCCGTGATTTGTCGACCTCGCGCCGGCGGTCGTGGCGGCTCGCCCTGGCCGTACGATGGTGACGTGGCCTTCCCCGAGCAGCGGCCGCGGCGCCTCCGCCGCACCCCGGCGATGCGCCGGCTGGTCGCCGAAGCGCGCGTCACGGTCGACGATCTGGTCGCGCCGCTGTTCGTGAAGGAGGGCATCGACTCGCCCGACCCGATCGCGTCGATGCCGGGCGTCGTGCAGCACACCCAGGAGAGCCTGCGCAAGGAGGTTCGCGGACTCGCCGACCTCGGGATACCGGCGGTGGTCCTCTTCGGCATCCCTGCGCGCAAGGACGCCGCGGGCTCGGGTGCCGACGCCCCCGACGGCGTCGTGCAGGTGGCGCTGCGATCACTCCGGGACGAGGTCGGCGACGCCCTCGTGCTGATCGCCGACAGCTGCCTCGACGAGTACACGGATCACGGCCACTGCGGGCTGCTCACCGGTGACGGCGCGGTCGACAACGACGCCACGCTCGAGCGGTACGCGTCGATCGCGATCGCGCAGGCCGACGCCGGCGCCGACGTTGTCGCCCCCTCGGGGATGATGGACGGGCAGGTCGGGGCGATCCGGGCCGCGCTCGACAGCGCCGGTCATCACGACACGGCGGTTCTTGCTTACGCGGCCAAGTATGCCTCCGCGCTGTACGGGCCGTTCCGTGACGCGGCCGAGTGCGCGCCGCAGTTCGGTGACCGGCGCGCCTACCAGATGGACCCGCCGAACGCGCGTGAAGCGATCGAGGAGACCGCGCTCGACATCGCCGAGGGCGCCGACATGGTGATGGTGAAGCCCGCGCTCGCCTATCTCGACGTGATCACGCGCGTGCGCGACGCCTTCGATGTCCCGGTCGCCGCGTACCACGTGAGCGGCGAGTACTCGATGCTGAAGGCTGCCGCGCAGCACGGCTGGATCGACGGCGACGCGGTGGCGCTCGAGCATCTCACTGCCATCAAGCGAGCCGGTGCCGACTTCGTGCTCACGTACCTCGCGCGCGAGATCGCCGAACGCCTGAGGGCATGAAGCTGGCAACCTCGAGCCGGCACTCGTGACGTCCCTCTCCAAGCGCGCGCTCGAACGCATCCCGGGCGGCGTCAACTCGCCGGTGCGCTCGTTCGCCGCCGTCGGCGGCGAGCCGTTCTTCGTCATGGGTGGTGAGGGCGCGTACCTCGTCGACGAGCACGGCAAGCGGTACACCGACTACGTGCAGTCGTGGGGCGCGTCGATCCTGGGCCACGCTCACCCCGCGATCGTCGAGGCCGTGCAGCGCGCCGCGTCGCTCGGCACCTCGTACGGCGCGACGACCGAGCGCGAGGTCGAGCTTGCCGAAGCGATCTGCGAGCGCCTGCCGTCGGTCGAGAAGGTGCGTCTGGTCTCCTCCGGTACGGAAGCAGCGATGACCGCGGTGCGTCTCGCGCGCGGCGCGACCGCGCGCACGAAGATCGTCAAGTTCGCGGGCTGCTATCACGGTCACGCGGATTCGCTGCTCGTCGCGGCGGGCAGTGGCGTCGCGACGCTCGGCCTCCCGGGCTCGGCCGGAGTCACCGAGGGCACCGTGGCCGACACCCTGGTCGCGCCCTTCAACGACGTGGCGGCCGTCGACGAGCTGTTCGCTCGCCACGGGCACGACATCGCCGCAGTCCTCGTCGAGCCCGTCGCCGCCAACATGGGTCTCGTCCCGCCCGCCCCCGGCTTCCTCGAGCACCTGCGCGAGTGCTGCACACGGCACGGCGCGCTGCTCGTCTTCGACGAGGTGATCACGGGCTTCCGCGTCGGCCCGTCGGGCGCGCAGGCCCGGCTCGGTGTCACACCCGATCTCACGATGGTGGGCAAGGTCGTCGGGGGTGGGCTGCCGCTCGCCGGTGTCGGGGGTCCCGGCCGCCTGATGGACGAGCTCGCGCCCGTCGGCCCCGTGTACCAAGCCGGAACGCTGTCCGGCAACCCCCTCGCCACCGCGGCCGGGCTCGCCGCGCTCGAGCAGCTCGACGCCGACGCGTATGCACGCCTCGAGCGCACCGCGACCCGGTTGGAGCAAGGACTCCAGGCTGCCTTCGCCGCGTCCGGCATCGAGGCGCAGGTGCCGCGCGCGTTCACGCTCGTCGGGGTGTTCTTCAGCGCCAACGAAGTCCGTGACTACGACGACGCCGCCAAGGCCGACCACGATCGCTACGCGCGGTTCTTCCACGGGCTCTTGGAGCGGGGCGTCTACTTCGCGCCGAGTGGCTACGAGGCCTTGTTCCCGTCGCTCGCGCACAGCGACGAAGACATCGACGCGACGATCGAAGCGGCGACCGAAGCAGCGCGCGCCCTGTAGGACGAGCTAGCGCTCGGACTTGTCCGCGGGGGAGCGGCGACGGATGCGGTCCATGAAGAACAGCGCCGCGAAGAAGATCATCACCGCCGCCGCGAAGAGCACGAAGGCGAGGCCGCCTGACCCGTTGTCCTGCTTGCCCGCGTCGACGAGCTGCTGCGCGCCCGCCGGTGCCGCGCCCGCGAGGACGGCGACGATGCCGGCGAGCGCAACCGCGCCGAGCGTAGGGAAGCGTCGCATGGTCGTCCTCCTCATGCCTGTGACGGGGTCGGTGCGGGCCGGAGCGCCGTGCCCTTCGCGGCGGCCTGCTCGTCCTTCTCCCGCCAGTGCAGCGCGAGCAGCCCGAGCCCGAAGAGCACCACCGCGCTGATCCACGCCACGATCGGCGGGATCCGCAGCGACCCGAGGTCACGCTCCAGGATCAGGAACGAGTGCTTGCCGCTCGCGCACTTCGGCTCCGGCGGGACGGTCCCGAACGGGACGTCGACCTGCTTGACCGGGCAGAACTCGACTGCCGCGAACAGCGGCTTGTGCGTGAGCTCGAAGTCGAGTGGGTTCGGGTGGCTGCCGCCGATCTCGAACGTGTTCAAGGCCTTGTACTGGGTGACCTCGTCGAAGCGACCGAACTTCGTCGGCTCGGGCGGCTTCCCGCCGACGCCCTTGGGCTTGACGAGCGCCTCGTCGACCGCGGCCTTCACGTTTGCCGCCTCGACCGCGCTGACCTTGCGGCCCTTGCTCTCGATGTGGCGCACCTCGCCGGCCTTGGCCGCGCCGATGTCGGTCACCACCTGCTGCGGCTTCCACGCCGGGATGCGGCCCTTCAACGTGTTGAGCGGCGACGCGGTCATCACCCACAACGACGTGAGCAGCACCATGAAGCCCATGAGGCCCGTGAACGCGACGAGGAAGCCGAGCCGCGCACCGAGGTTGGTCGCGAGCAGCAGGTAGACCGACCCGCAGAAGAGCCCGATCGCGAAGACGACGACGAGGATCCCGAGGATGGTCGGGTACCAGAGCGTCTTGTGCAGCGTCTCCGCGGCGAGGACGGGCATGCTCAACTCGGTCGCTCCTCTCCTACAGGCTGCGCTCGTAGTCGACGATCTCACGGATCTGCTTGTCGGTCAGCACCTGGCCGAAGTGCGGCATGCTCCCCGTCGAGATGCCGCGCACGCCGTACTGGTTGTGGGCGGGCACGCCGACCGCGACCCAGTCGATCTGCTGTTGCCTGCCGGCCTCGCCGGGGAACTGCAGGAGCTCGGCACCGTTGTTGAGCGCCGGGCCGTAGGCGCCGCTGCCCTGCGGGGGCAGCGGTGGCAGGTCGAGGCGAGCCGGCTCGTTCATGTAGTAGGACCAGCCCTTGGTGTGACAGCGCGCGCAGCTGAGCCGGAACAGGATCCCGCCGTCCGTCTGCGCGAGCACCTCGTCGCGATACGCGATCGCCTTGGCCAGCTCGGCCTGCGCGGTGGCGACCGCGGCTTGCGCGTCCTGGATGGCCTTCGGCGTCGACTTCGGGTCGGACTGGGCCTTGGCCAGCGCAGCCTGCGCGTCCTCGAGATCCTTCTGCTTCTGGTCGACGAGGGCACGCGCGTCCTGCTTGTACTTCCCGATCGCCTTCGCGGCGTCCGCCTGTGCCTTCTCCGGCGTCGTCTTGATGCTCTCGACGTAGTTGACGAGGTCCTGGATGCTCTGCTCGTTCTTCGAGCCTCGCCCGCTCTTCACACCCCACGCGGGCATCGGTGTGCCCGGGCGCCCGTACGTGATGATGTCGGTGAGCTGGCCGCGGTCGTAGCGGAGCCCGGCGAGCGTCAGGTCGGGCGCCGACCAGATCACCTGCTTCGGCAGGCACTCGGGCTTGTTGACGTTGTTCTTGTTCTCCTCCTTGAGGCACTCGTCGGACTCGGGCTGGAGCGTGAACGTCGCGGTGCCGCCCTTGCCGTCGACGCCGTGGCAGTTCGCGCACAGGAGCGACGTGGTGGAGTCGTAGTGCGGGCTCTGGTCGTTCGCGAACAGGACGGCGCCGCGCTCGATCGAGCGCTCGAGGAACGCGTCCTTCGCACGCGCCTCACGCTGGGGCTCGACGAGGAAGTACAGGGGCAGCGCGACCGCGATGATGATCGTGAAGATCAGTGCCCAGCCGAGCACGCGCTCGAGTTTGCGGCCCTCGAGGTCCTCGTCGGGCATGCCCTCGGCCACGTTGGCGGGCGGACGCGGCTCGGGGTTCCGCCGCAGGCTGACGACCCGGTACACGATCATCCCGGCGACGACGGCCAGGGCGACCACGTTCAAGATGATGAGCGACGCGCGGAAGCTCACGGGTTCGCGGGTCTCCTTGTGGGTCTCGGACGAGCGGGGCCGGCAGAAGCTAGACGCACGGCGCGCCTTCCTGGCCCTGGCCGGTGGTGTCGGTGCCGATCGGCGGACCCTGCACGATGGTGCCGGTGTCGACGCTGATGTTGCCGCCCGACACCTGGAGCGGGAAGCGGTCGAGCCCGCGCGGCGCCGGGCCGCCGCGCTTCTCGCCGACCCGGTTGTACTTCGAGCCGTGACACGGGCACTCGAACCACTGTGAGGTCTGGCACCACGGCACCCGGCAGCCGAGGTGCACGCACTTCTGGTACAGCGCGACGTAGCCCTTCTCCATCCCGGCCACGATGATCGGGAGGTACACCTTCTTGGCCTTGGGGATGTCCTCCTTCGGGTACGGCTGGATGTAGACCTTCGCCGACGCGTTGTAGAAGGGCTGCTTGTCCGCGAACGACTTCTTCACGTCGTCCTCGCTGCCGACTTCGATCTTCCCGCCGAAGCCGCCCGAGCTCGAGGGCCACAGGAACGCGAGGCTGGCCGCGCCGAACGCGCCGACGCCGAGACCCAAGCCGGTCAAGATGCCTCGGTTGAAGAACTGGCGCCGCGTGACGCCGAGCTCCTCCTCGTCGACCGGCTCGTAGCGCGCGGGCGCGCGCTCGCCGGCGGGCACGGGCAGCGCACTGCCGCTCTCGATCGCCCGCCGGGACTCGTCGGCACGGGCGCGTGCTGCCTCGTCGACGTCAGCGCGCGTGCTCGACTGCAACGGCGCTTCGGGCGGCGCCTCCGACGGTGGCTCCGACGCGTCGGCCTTGCGCGTCTCGCGGCTCAGGCGGCCCGTGCTCGCGCGTCGCTGCGCGGTACCGAGGAGGACGATCGCCCCCAGCAGGAGGATGACCGCGACCCCGATCACGATGACGGCCACGCGTGCTCCTACAGCTCGAAGAAGATGCCGTCGTTCCAGGGGAACACGAAGTTGAACCCCGGCCCACGGAAGAACGAGCCGATGATCACGAGCACGGCCCACAGCATGATGAACATCGTGAAGATCGCGATCGCGAACTTGCGGTCCCTCGGCTTGTGGGAAGGGTTCTTGTCGACGTACGGCGCGACGGCGAGCAGGAGGAGCCCGACGCCGGGGATCGTCACGCCCGCGACCATCGGGTGGAACATCGTCAGCAGCTCCTGGAGACCGAGGAAGTACCAGGGCGCCTTCGACGGGTTCGGCGTCTTGTTCGGGTCGGCGAGGCCGAGCAGTGGCGCGCGCACGACCGCCGAGAAGATCGTCAGCACCGCCAGCACGATCAGGATCGACGCGAACTCGACTACGAGCAGGTGCGGCCAGACGTGCACCTTGTCCTGGGCCTCGGCCCGCGTCTGCTGGATCGAGCCCGACTTGACCACCGTGAGCAGGCGCTGCGTGTGCCCACCCGGGCCGGTCGCGGTTGGCACCGCCGGCGCCGCGACTGCGGTCGCGGTGGCGCCGGTTGCCGCCGCCGCGGCCGGTGCCGCCTCGCCCGGCTCGCCGCCGGCGAGCGCGGCGCGTCGCCGCTTCGAGCGCTCGAGCAGGTGCGCGGGGATCCGGCCGCCGCCGTCACCGCCACCACCGCCGTCACCGCCACCCGCGTCGCCGCCGTCTTCCCCGCCGGCACCACCACCGCCGGTGGGCGGGGGCGGCGCTTCGGGCGGTCCCCCGGCCTCGCCGCCGGCCTCGGGCGGCCCGCCGCCTTCGGTTGCGGGGGCCTCGGCCGCGGGAGCCTCGCCCTCCTCCCCGGGCACGGGGAGACCGAGCGCCTTGCGGCGCTCGCGGGAGCGCTGCAGCAGGTGTTCGGGGACCTCGCCCGCCATGCAACCAGTCCTTTCGACCTACGCCTCGACCTATAGGGGCCCGGAGATGCCGCCGTCCTTGCGCACGCGCCAGAAGTGGACGGCCATGAAGATCACGATCACGAACGGCAACAAGAGGACGTGCAGCACGTACCACCGCAAGAGCGTGTCGTTGCCGATCTCCTTCGAGCCGAGCAACACGTATTTCACGCTCGACCCGAAGACTGGTGTGTACCCCATCATGTTCGTGCCGACGGTCACGGCCCACAGCGCGAGCTGGTCCCACGGCAGCAGGTAACCGGTGAACGAGAGCAGCAGGGTGAGCGTGAGCAGGATCACGCCGATCACCCAGTTGAATTCCCGAGGTGCCTTGTACGCGCCGTGATAGAAGACGCGGCACATGTGCAGGAACACGGTGAGCACCATGAGGTGCGCCGCCCATCGGTGCATGTTGCGCACGAGCGATCCGAACGTCACCGCCGTCTCGAGCGTGCGGACCGTCGGCCAGGCCTGCGCTGCCGTCGGCCGGTAGAAGAACATCAAGAAGATGCCCGTAACCGTCAGCAGGATGAAGAGGAAGAACGACATCCCGCCCAGGCACAGCGTGTACGACACCTTCACCGCGTGACGCTTCACCTTCACCGGGTGGAGGTGGTACAGCACGTTGTTCATGACCACGTAGGAGCGGTTCCGGGGGCTGTCCGTGTAGCCGCGCCGGTAGACGGAACCCGGCCTGAAGATCGAGTTCCAGGCTTGCGAGCCCCGGACCTTCTCGTCGGTCTTCTCGAGGACCGCGGCGAGCCGCTTGCTGCCGTTGCCGTTCTTACCGTTGCCGTTGGCCACGAATGCGTCTCCTCGTGACTACTTCGACACTACGGAGCGGGTGGGACGGATCACGATCTCAGAACCGAACGCCGTACGCATAGCCGTGGCGGTTGGTTCGCGTATGAGGGTCGCCGTCGGCAGGCGCGGGGTTGAGCTTGCCGAGCGTGATGACGCCGGTCGGACAGCGGTCCACGCACAACGCGCAGCGCGTGCATACGTCTTCGTCGACGATGAACGCCACGTGGTCGCGCGGGTCCTCGCCCGGCTGGTCGGTGCCGACCGCCTCGGCGATCGCGTTCACCGACACCATGTGGATGCACTTCCAGGGGCAGATGTCGACGCAGCCCTCGCACAGGATGCACTCGGCCTGGTCGATGTGGAGGAACTGCTTGGGCTTGACCGACTGCGTGAGGAACGCGGGGTCGACCTCCTGGAGCTGGTAGTCGACCGCGAAGTCGGGCATCGGCGGGTTCGCGTCGGTGCGTGCCATCACATGCCTCCCGAGCCCGACGGTGCCGGCGTGGGGCCGCCCGCCGAGTGGGTCTCGGCGCGCCGCGCGCTCCATACCCGCAGCGGGCGCCCGAACCGCGACCGGCGAGCGGGTGTCGCCTCGTCGGTTGCGGCGGGGGCGGGCACCTCGTTGCGCTTCTGCCACATCACCCAGAGCTTCAGGTTCAGTCCGAGCATCACGACGTAGATCATCGTGACCACGATGTCGCGCAGGGCCGGGTAGTCCAAGTTGAACGGGTAGTGGACGGGAAGGATGCCCAGGATGTCCTGGTGGCTGGTGAAGACGAACTTCGTGCTGTCGCCCCAATCGAGGTTGGCGTTCGCGAACGTGAGCCACTCGTGCGGCACGATGGCGTACCCGAGCACGAACAGCGCGAACACACCCACTGCGCCCGCAAAGCACTCGGCCCACGTCGCCTCCTGCTCCGGATCGCGCGGCTTGCGGCTCGCGATCATCAGCAGCATGTGCGCGACGAGCGCGAGCAGCATCAAGAAGACGATGGTGCGCTGGAGTGACGGGATCAGCTTCCCGAGCACCAGCCCGCCGGCGAGGATCACGAAGAAGAGCGCGACGCCGACCTTCGTCGGGAACGGGCGCTTCCGCGCCGGCGGCCTGAGCAGCGTGATCACGACGACGAGGCCGACGACGAGCGCGAAGCTGAACCAGAGGAGGCGCCCCGCCTCTCGGAGGGTGAAGTCGCCGAGATCCCACGGCAGCGTCACGGTCCAGTCGGGCAGCAGGTTGGGCATGTCCCGGGTGGTCCTCCCCGCGCTGTGCGCGTTTCGTTTCCTACCACGGTAATTGGGGCCTCCACCCATCGGCGCTCACGCCGGTGGGGGACCGAACCGGGGCCTGTGTCACGATTCGCGGCGTGACGGGCGTCAGATGCCGAACGAACGGCTGCGGGCCGGGTATCCCGGTCCGCAGTGATTGAGGCCATGGTCTGGGACGTGCTGGTGGTCGGCGCCGGTCCGTCGGGCGCGTCCGCGGCGCACTGGCTGGCCGACCGGGGCCACCGCGTCCTCGTCGTCGAGCGCAAGCGGTTCCCCCGAGACAAGACCTGCGGTGACGGGCTGACCCCGCGGGCGGTCCGTCAGCTCGAGGACATGGGGCTGGCCGAGCGCTTGGCCGACTGCCAGCGCTTCGACGGGCTGCGATCGATCGCCCACGGGGTGACGATGGAGCTCCGCTGGCCGGAGCACCCGCGCTTCCCGTCGTACGGGTACGTGGTGCGCCGGCGCGATCTCGACGAGATGGTCGCAGAACGCGCCGTGAAGGCCGGCGCCACGATGTGGCCCGCCGCCGAGGCGGTCGAGCCTGTGGTCGAGCGCGGCTTGGTGACAGGAGCAGTCGTGCGCCGTACGGAGAGCGGTACGCACGAGACGGTTCGCGCCCGCTACCTCGTCGTCGCCGACGGCGCGAACTCACGGTTCGGGCGCGCGCTTGGTGCCGCGCGCGATCGCACGTACCCGCTCGGCATGGCGGTGCGCGGGTACTTCACGAGCCCGTACCACGACGAGCCGTGGATCGAGAGCCACCTCGACCTGCGCGACAAGCACGGCAACCACCTGCCCGGGTACGGGTGGGTGTTCCCGGTCGGCGACGGGACGGTCAACGTCGGCGTCGGCTTGCTCTCCACGTTCGCGGGCTGGAAGGACATCAACACCAGTCATCTGATGGAGGTGTTCTGCGAGACCGCGCCGCGGCGTTGGGGCATCTCGCCCGCCACGGCGTGCGGCGCGCCGGTCGGCGGCAAGCTGCCGACGGGCCTGTCGGTCGTGCCGCGAGTGGGGCCGACGTGGCTCACGGTTGGTGACGCCGCCGGTTCGGTGAACCCATTCAACGGCGAAGGGATCTCGGTCGCGTACGAGACCGGACGTCTCGCGGCCGACGCGCTCGACGACGCGTTGCGGACCGGCGACGGGCTCGCGCTCCGGCGTTACCCCGAGCGTCTCGACGAGGAGTACGCGCTGTACTTCAAGGTCGCGCGCGCGTTCGTACGCGCGATCGGCAACCCGGCGGTGATGCGGGAGCTGACGCGCATCGGCATGCAGTCGCGCCCGATCATGGAATGGGTGCTGCGGATCATGGCCAACCTGCTGCGCCCCGACGAGCTCGGCCCCGCCGAGGCCGCGTACAAGGTGGTCGAGCGCCTCGTCGCCGTCGCCCCCGAGCCCTAGCGATCGGCGCTGCGGGCTGCCACCCGTTCACGGCGTGCCCCGGTGGGCGGCGACGAAGGCCTCGGTCTCGGCCGGGGTCGTGGGGCCGTACGTCTCGTTGCCGCTCGGCAGCGTGAGCCGGATCTGCGCGAGCTCCTCGCGCGTGAACTCGCAGGGGACCGTGACCGGGTCGACGTCGTGGAGCTCGAGCGCGTTGAGCCCGAGCACCTTGCGCTTGATCTCGTCGGTGAGCGCCGGGTAGCCGAAGCGCTCCTGGAACTCCGTGCTGATCCGGAACGCGCGGAACGCCTGGAGCTGGTCCTGCGGCGCGCCGTAGAAGAGCGCGTCGGTGCCCCACAGCACGTTGTCCTCGCCGACGTAACGCAGCAGCTTGCCGAGTACGTGTGCGGCCTGGTCGGGCGCGCCCATCAGTGACCACCACGTCGAACCGAGCTCGGCGTACACGTTCTCGTTCGGCCCGATGCCGCTGTCGAGCATCGACGCGACGAGCCGGTTGACGCCGACGCCGCGGTGCGCGTCGTCGTAAGGCCCTTCGACGACATCCGGTTCGTATCCCGAGTGATACGCGACGAAGCGCGCTTCGCGATGCTTGGCCGCGGCAGGCCCGAAGTCGACCGGCGACGCGTACTCGCTGTTGTAGCCGAGCGTCTGTGAGAACCCTTTGTGCGCACAGATCGTCGGAATTCCGAGTGCGACCGCGCGCTCGATGAACGCCTCGCCGACGAGCGTCAGCGAACGATCGCCGTCGTCGAGGCGCCACGCGTTGTGCGAGCCGTCGTAGAGGTCGGGATAGTTGGTGAACACCTTCCACGCCACGATCGGATACGCACTCGCGGTCGCGTCCATCGCGTCGAGCGCGGCCACCGCGTCTCCGACGTTCGGCAGCGCCTGCGCGTGCAGCAGCACCCGCTCGTCGCGGCACAGCGCCGCGGCGACGCGGCGTGTCTCGTCCATGAGCCCGGCCGACATCGGGCTCCCCTCGGGCGCGATCGGCAGGGCCGACAGCACCACCATCGAGGTGTCGCTCTTGAGGAACACCTCCTCCATGAAGTGGTTGATCGAGAAGCAGACGCGCGGGTCTTCCTCCCCGCAGTCGCGCTGGGGGAAGCCATCCCAGAAGTCGCGCCCGGCGCGCGTCGCCGGATTGACGCGGTACTCGAGGAAGTGGCCTTGCACGTCGAAGACGAACTCGTCCCCGGCGAGCGCGGCCCGCGCCGCGTCGGGATCGGTGGTCGCGGTCGTCGGGATCTCGTAGTGCCCGCCGGGCTTGCGCCGCCGTGGCCGTGCCTCGTCCGAGCTGCACGCATTGAGCGCGAGCAGCGTGGTCGCGGCGCCGCACACCGACAGCAGGAACTCCCGCCGCGAGACGCCCGTACGGCGCGCGTTCTGGTCGCATTCCTCGCGGGCGCGCCGGATCGCCTCGCGGACGACCGGCGCCAGCGCCCGGGGTGTGTACTCGCCGTTCGAGCACGGTCCCAGCTTGATCGGCAGCCCGGGATCGTCGTCGTGGCGTGTCATCGCCCGGATCGACGCACGGGGGCGGGAACCGGTTGCGCACCCGCCGCCGATCGCCCCTTCCCGCGGTCCGAGGGCCGTCGGATAGCCTGCGCGCGGATAGCCCGAGTGAAGGGGAGCCGGTGGCGCAGTACCTGCCGATCCTGTCGATGATCGTGCTGGTGGTCCTGTTCGCGTCGCTGTCGTTCTTCGCGTCGAAGCTGCTCGGCCCGAAGCGTCCGACGGCTGCGAAGCGAGCGCCCTACGAGTGCGGCATCGTGCCGGAGGTCGAGCTCGCGGAACGCTTCCCGGTCAAGTTCTACCTGGTCGCGATGGCGTTCATCGTCCTCGACGTCGAGATCGTGTTCCTCTATCCCCTCACGACGATCCTGCGTCCGCTCGGTGACTACGGGCTGATCGCGATGGGTGTGTTCCTCCTCGTCCTCCTCGTCCCGTTCGGCTACCTGCTGTCGACCGGCGCGGTCGACTGGGGACCTGCGCGCAAGGCGATCTCGCGGGTGACGGCGCGTGTGATGTACGCCGCCGGTGCACCCGGTCGTGAAGGTCTGGACCCCGCGACCGTCACGCCCGCGCGCGAAGACGAGAAGGTCGCGTAGATGGAGACGCAGCGGAGGCGTGGCCGGACGGCCGGGACGCCGGAGCGGAGTCGACCGTAGAGATGGAGACGCAGCGGAGGCGTGGCCGGACGGCCGGGACGCCGGAGCGGAGTCGACCGTAGAGATGGGCATGGAGAACGTCCCGCACAACTTCATCACCGGGCGTCTCGAAGACCTGGTGAAGTGGGCGCGCCGCAACTCTGTGTGGCCGGCGACGTTCGGTCTCGCGTGCTGCGCGATCGAGATGATGGCAGCCGGCGCCGCGCACTACGACCTTGCCCGATTCGGCATGGAGGTGTTCCGCGCGAGCCCGCGCCAGGCCGACCTCATGATCGTCGCGGGCCGGGTGAGCCAGAAGATGGCCCCGGTGCTCCGGCAGGTCTACGACCAGATGGTCGAGCCCAAGTGGGTCATCTCGATGGGTGTGTGCGCGAGCACCGGTGGGATGTTCAACAACTATGCGCTGGTCCAGGGCGTCGACCAGATCGTGCCCGTCGACGTGTACACGCCGGGTTGCCCCCCCGGCCCGGAGACGCTGATGCACTCGATCCTCGTGCTGCACGAACAGATCCGCTCGGGGGAGCTGTTGCGTCGCCGCCAAGCCCGTGGGGGCGGCGCGGGGATCCTGGTCGAGCAGCGCGACGGCATCCCGTCGCACGTCCGCCCCACGAAGCAGCCCGCGTAGGCGCATCGGGGGAGCCTCGAGATGCCCGACCACGACCACCCTCGTGAAGAAATTCACGAAGTCCGGGGCGAGGCCGCCGACGAGGTGGCTGCGGCCGTCCTCGAGAAGTTCCCCGACGCGGTGTTCCACGACTCGCACGGGCAACCGGTCGTGTACGTCGACCGCGCGTCGTGGCACGACGTCGCCGCCTTCTTGCGCGACGAGCAGCGCGTCACGCAGTGCCTCGACGTGTGCGGTGTCGACCATCTCGTCGACAACGACCGGCTCGTCGTGCCCGGTGTGGAGCCCGAGCGCTTCGAGGTCGTTGCCAACTACCTGTCGTATCCGCGCAACCGGCGGATCCGCGTGATCTGCGAGGTGCCGGCCGACGATCCGAAGGTACCGACGATCGTCGATCTGTACCCGGGGATGGCCTTCGGTGAGCGCGAGACCTACGACATGTTCGGCATCGCGTTCGAGGGTCACGAGGATCTTGCGCGCATCCTCATGCCCGACGACTGGGTGGGCTTCCCGCTGCGCAAGGACGACGCGCCGGCTCGCGTCCCCGTGAAGTTCAAGGGCGACCCGGAGCCCAGATGAGCGATCGCCGGACTGACGACGCGCGTGCCGCAGTGAGCGCAACGAGCGAGGCCGTAGAGGCGAGGCTCGAGCAGCAGACCGACGAGGGCAAGCAGGAGCTGCGGCGCGACACGAAGCAACGTGACGTCGTGATCACCGGCGGGCTGTGGCCCGACGAAGACGAGACGATGCTCATCAACATGGGCCCGCAGCACCCGTCGACCCACGGTGTGCTGCGGATCATGATGGAGCTCGACGGCGAGACGGTGCTGCGCGCCAAGCCGGTCGTCGGGTACCTCCACACCGGGATGGAGAAGACCGGCGAGGAGCTCACGTACGTGCAGGGTCCCACCAACGTCACCCGCATGGACTACCTCGCGCCGCTGTCGAACGAGCTCGTGTTCTCGATGGCGGTGGAGCGGCTCCTCGACCTGGAGGTGCCGCCACGCGCGACATGGGTGCGGATGCTCCTCGTCGAGCTCACGCGTATGGCGTCGCACCTGCTCTGGCAGGCGACCAACGGGATGGACATCGGCGCGCTGTCGATGATGGTGTACGGCTGGCGTGAGCGCGAGTGGACGCTGCGCGTGCTCGAGGTCATCACCGGGCTGCGCATGAACCACAACTTCATTCGGCCCGGTGGGTGCGCGGCCGACCTGCCCGACGACTGGGAGCGCGAAGTGCTCGAGTTGTGCGACACGGTCGAGGCCGGCACGCGCGACTACGCGGCCCTGCTCAGCGAGAACCCGATCTGGCTCGAGCGCACGGTCGGCGTCGGCACGATCACGACCGAGGAGGCGCTCGCGCTCGGCGTCACCGGCCCGATCCTGCGGTCGACGGGCTTTCCCTGGGACCTGCGCAGGGCGCAGCCGTACCTCGTCTACGACGATGTCGACTTCGAAGTCGTCTACACGGAGAACGGCGACTCGTACGACCGGTACCTCGTCCGCCTCTACGAGATCCTCGAGTCGGTGAAGATCGTGCGGCAGTGCGTCGAGCGGATGCCACTGGGCGATTACCGGTCAGTGGACCGCAAGGTGACGCCGCCGCCGCGCGCCCGCATCGACGAGTCGATGGAGGCGCTCATCCATCATTTCAAGCTCTTCACGGAAGGCTTCCGCGTGCCGCCCGGCGAGACGTACGTCGCGATCGAGTCGCCACGCGGCGAGATCGGCTGCTACCTCGTGTCCGACGGCACCGGGAAGCCGGTGCGGCTGCACATCCGCGGCCCGTCCTTCTACAACCTCCAGTCGATGGAGGCGATGGTCCCGGGCACGCTGGTCGCCGACGCGGTCGCAATCGTCTCGGGGATCGACCCCGTGATGGGCGAGGTCGATCGCTAGATGCCTCTCACCGACGCCGACGTCCGGCACGCGAAGCAGATCATCGCCCGCTACCCGCACGGCAAGTCCGCGATCCTCCCGCTCCTCCACCTGGCGCAGGACCGCGACGGCTGGGTCACGCGCGACGCGATGGAGCAGATCGCCGTGCTGCTCGACCTCACGCCCGCGCTCGTGCTCGGCACGTGCTCCTTCTACACGATGTTCAAGCGCGAGCCCGTCGGTCGACTCGTCGTGTCCGTGTGCACGAACGTGTCGTGTCTCGTGAACGGCGGCCCAGAGCTGCTCGCGCACTTGCGCGAGCACTACCTCGACGACGACGAGGTGTTCGTCGAAGAGGTCGAGTGCCTCGCCGCCTGTGATCTCGCGCCGGTGCTGCAGGTCAACTACGAGTTCCACGGACCGCTCACGCCCGAGACCGCGGTTGAGGTGATCGACCGGTACAAGTCCGGTGAGCTCACCGCGCGCACGATCTCGGGCTCCGTCGGGCACGGAGCCAAGCGCTGATGGCCGGTCAGAACGGGGGAGGCCCGAAGGAGACGCGGATCGTCACGAGGTTCCTGCGCAGCCGCCCGGACGACTCCTGGACGATCGACGCCGCGCTCGGGCGCAACAAGGCGTACACGATGCTCGAGGAGGCGCTCGGCCGCGCGCCCGAGCAGATCGTCGACCACGTGACGAAGTCGGGGCTGCGCGGGCGAGGCGGCGCCGGGTTCGGTACCGGCCAGAAGTGGTCGTTCCTGCCGAAGGACGTGTTCCCGCGCTACCTCGCCGTCAACGCCGACGAGGGTGAGCCCGCCACCTTCAAGGACCACATGCTGATCGCGCGCGACCCGCATCAGATCGTGGAGGGGTCGGCGATCTCGGCGTACGCGATCCAGGCTCACCACGCGTTCATCTACGTGCGAGGAGAGTTCGCACTCGGTGCCGAGCGGTTGCAGCAGGCGGTGAACGACGCGTACGAACGAGGCTTCCTCGGCAAGAACATCTTCGGCTCGGGCTACGGCCTCGACATGGTCGTGCACCGTGGCGCCGGGTCCTACATCGCCGGCGACGAGACCGGGCTCCTGTCGAGCCTCGAGGGTGAGCGCGCGATGCCCCGCGTCAAGCCGCCGTTCCCCGCGGTGCAGGGCCTGTACGCCGCGCCGACGATCGTCAACAACGTCGAGACGATGTCGACGATCCCGCACATCATCCGGCGCGGTGGCGGCTGGTACGCGGGGCTCGGCGTCAACAAGTCCACGGGCACGCGCATCTTCTCGGTGTCCGGTCACGTCGAGCGGCCCGGGAACTACGAGGTCGAGCTCGGCATGTCGTTCCGCGACCTGATCGAGGGGCTCGCCGGCGGCGTGAAGGGCGGCAAGCGGATGAAGTTCTTCATCCCCGGCGGCGCGTCCGCGCCGTGGCTGCTTCCGGAACACCTCGACGAGCCGCTCGACATGGACCGCGCCACAGAGCTGGGGACGATGCTCGGGTCCGGGGCGATCATGGTGTTCGACGAGACTGTCGACCCGTTGCTCGTCGCTTGGCGGATCGCGAAGTTCTTCGCGCACGAGTCGTGCGGCAAGTGCACGCCGTGTCGTGAGGGCGCGGGCTGGATCGAGAAGGTGCTCTACCGGATGGCACACGGTCTGGGTCGGCCCGACGACCTCGACCTGCTGCTCAGCTTCGGCAACAACATCGCGCCGGGCTTGGGCTGGCCGCCGGGCATGACGACGATCTGTCAGCTCGGCCCGAGCACGATGAGCCCGGCCGTCAGCCTCAAGCAGTTCTTCGAGGACGACATCAACGAACGCATGGCTCGCGACTCGCGGCGCCGCCACACGCTCGAGGTGGCGTCATGAATGGTGAGCGCGCAATGAGCGAAGCGCAGCGGAGCGAATGGAGCACGCGGAGCGAGCGCCCGCGGCCGGGGTATCCCCGGCCGCAGCGAGCGAGGCCATAGAGGTGACCCGCGACGCGATCCCGATGTCGCAGTGGCCGTCGGACCACGAATACGTGATCCCGGTCCCGAAGGGGCCCGACACGGTCACGCTCACCATCGACGGACGCGACGTGCAGGCGTCGCGCGGCGAGCTGCTCATCCGCGTCGCGCAGGAGCACGGCACCTACATCCCGCGCTTCTGCTGGCACGAGCGGATGACGCCGGTCGGCATGTGCCGTATGTGCCTGGTCGAGGTCGAGGGCATGCGCGGGCTGCAGATCTCCTGCGCGACGCCGGTGGCCGACGGCATGGTCGTGCGCACGACCAGCGACGCCGTCACGACCGCGCAGGACGGCGTCCTCGAGTTCCTGCTCATCAACCACCCGCTCGACTGCCCGGTGTGTGACCGCGGCGGCGAGTGCCCGCTCCAGGACCAGACGCTTGCGTTCGGTCCCGGCGAGTCGCGCTTCGTGGAGGAGAAGCGCCACTTCGCGAAGCCCGTTCCGATCAGCGACCTCGTGCTGCTCGACCGCGAGCGGTGCATCCAATGCGGCCGCTGCACGCGTTTCGCTGCAGAGGTCGCGGGCGACCCGTTGATCGACTTCGGCGGGCGTGGCGGCGAGACGGAGGTCATCACGTATCCGGACGAGCCGTTCACGTCGTACTTCTCCGGTAACACGGTGCAGATCTGCCCGGTCGGCGCGCTGACCGCGTCGCCGTTCCGTTTCCGGGCGCGCCCGTGGGACCTCACCGCGGTCGAGACGTCGTGCCAGGCGTGCGCGGTCGGCTGCCGTGGCTCGCTCGAGTCGACGTCCAACCGGCTCGTTCGCCTGCTCGGCGTCGACTCGGAGCCGGTGAACCAAGGCTGGCTCTGCGACCGCGGGCGCTACGGGTACGAGTGGGTGCACTCGAAGAACCGGGTGCTCGCTCCGATGCTGCGTCGCAACGACCGGCTGATCGAGGCGTCGTGGCCGGAGGCGCTCGACGCTGCCGCCGCGGCACTCCGGCGCATTCGCGACGAGCACGGCCCGGGATCAATCGCCGTGCTCGGCGGCGCGCGCGGCACGAACGAGGACGCGTACATCTGGGCGCGCCTCGCCAAAGGCGTGCTGCGCACCGACAACGTCGACGCACAGCTGGCCGACGGGCTCCCGGCCGACCTCGTGCTCGGGATGCCGCGAGCGACGATCGCCGACCTCGATCGGGCCAAGGCGATCGTGCTCCTCGGCCCCGACCTCAAGGAGGAGCTCCCGGTCCTGTATCTCCGAGTCCGGCGCGCGGCCGTCGACCTCGGTGTGCCGCTCGTCGACGTCGCCGCGCGTGATCACGGCCTCACGCGCTACGCGGACGCGGTACTGCACCACGTCCCGGGCACGCCGGCAGAGGTCGTCGCGAAGCTGGCCGACGCGCTGCGCGGAAAACGCACGCGCACGAGGGCGGTCGACGCGGTCATCGACCTCGTCGACGGCCGCGATGGTCCGGTGGTCGTGATCGTCGGTCGCCCGTCGGTCGCGGAGGCGGCCGGCGCGACCGTACACGCAGCATCGTTGCTCGCCGCCGTGCCCGACGTGCGCTTCCTGTCCGCGCTGCGGCGTGGCAACGTGCACGGCGCGCTCGACCTCGGCCTCGCGCCGGGCTTTCTCCCCGGGCGCGTGACGCTCGATGCCGGGCGCGAGCACCTGACGGCGGCATGGGGCGGCGTGCCCGATCGGACCGGTCTCGACGCGGCCGGCATGTTGCGTGGCGCGGCCGACGGAACCGTGAAGGCACTCGTGGTGCTCGGTTGCGACCCGCTCGCCGACTTCCCGGACCGCGCGCTCGCTACCGACGCGCTCGAGAGGGTGGAGCGCCTGATCGTCGTCGGCGTGTTCCCCGACGACGTCGCCGCGGGCGCCGACGTGCTGTTGCCGACGACGGTATGGGGGGAGCAGCGCGGCTCGAGCAGCAACCTGGAGGGGCGCGTCGTGCACCTCGGTCGGGCCGTGAGCCCCGAGGGCGCGCTGATGGCCGCATGGCAGGTGGCGGCCGAGCTCGCGGCGCGTCTCGGTGCCGACTTCGATCTCGCTTCGGTCGAGGAGGTGCAGGACGAGATCGCGCGCGTTGCTCCCGCATTCGCAGGAGTGGACGCGTCGTTGCTGCGACGTGCGCGTGACGGCGTGGTGCTTCCGCTGGCTGAGCATCCCGACGAGCTCGCGTTCGGCGTCGGGCGTGCCGCCGCGGGGGTCTCGTGGGAGCCGATCCCGCCGACGCCCGAGACCTCCGACCGCGGCGGCGCCGCGCCAACGATCCCCGAGCCGCCGCTGCCGCTGCACCGATGGGACGCGATTGCCGAGGCGCCGCCGGCGGCACTCGCCGACGCGTACGCTCTGCGCCTCGTGGCCGGTCGCACGCTCTACGGCTCCGACCGCGTCGTTGCCGCGTCACCCTCGATCGCCAAGCTCGCCCCCGGGCCGCGCCTCCTGGTCCACCCGCGTGACCGGGATCGCATCGGCGTCGACGACGGCACGCGCGTACGAGCGACGAGCGGACGGGGGTCGATCGAGATCCCGCTGCACGCCGACGCGCGTGTCCCGGTAGGCGTCGGGTTCATCGCGTTCAACCAGCCCGGCCCTGGCGCGCCCGACCTCATCGACCTGACCGAAGTCGTGATCGATCTGCGCGTGGAGACGATCTCGTGATCGGGGTCGACCCGCTCCTCAACGGCGACATCGACCTCACCGTCGTGCTCATCATGGTCGGCAAGACGATCGTCGTCTTCGCGCTCCTGCTCGTCGCGGTCATGTTCTACGTCTGGTTCTTGCGGAAGGTCATCGCCGACATGCAGAACCGCATCGGTCCGCAGCGCGCCGGTCCGTATGGAGTCCTCCAGGCGGTTGCCGACGGCATCAAGCTGTTCTTCAAGGAACAGTCGGAGCCGACCAGCGCCGACCGGCCGGTGTACCGGCTCGCGCCGTACCTCTCGATCCTCCCCGCGTTCCTCGCGTTCTCGATCGTCCCGGTCGGCGGCCTGGTCACCATCGCCGGGCGCCACACGTACCTCCAGCTCGCCGACCCGCCCGTCGGAGTGCTGTTCCTGCTGGCGATGTCGGGGCTCGGGCTCTACGGCGTGATGCTCGCCGGCTGGTCGTCCGGCTCGAAGTACCCACTCCTCGGAGCCGTGCGCGCGTCCGCGCAGCTGCTGAGCTACGAGGCCGCGCTCGGGCTCGCGGTGGTCGGCGTGCTCATCCAGAGCGGGACGCTGTCGACGCGCGGCATCGTGAACGGCCAGAGCGCGCTCGGCATCCACCAGGTCGTCGACGAGTGGTACTGGCTCCCCGCGATCGGCGCGTTCGTGATCTTCCTCATCGCCGCGATCGCGGAGACCAACCACCCGCCCTTCGATCTCGTCGAGGCGGAGCAGGAGCTCGTCGGCGGGTTCCACACCGAGTACACGGGCATCCGCTTCGCGATCTTCTTCCTCGCGGAGTTCATGAACCTCATCACGATGTGCGCGATCGCGGTCACGCTCTTCCTCGGCGGGCCGTCCGGCCCCGGCCTCGGCTTCCTCGACCGCGGCCACTGGCTGAACATCTGGGTGATGCCCGTCTTCTGGTTCATGCTGAAGCTGCTCGTGCTGCTGTACGCGACCGTATGGGTTCGGGCCTCGCTCCCGCGCCTCCGTTACGACCAGCTCATGGACCTCGGCTGGAAGGTCCTGATCGAGGCCGCGTTCCTCTGGGCGATGGTGACCGGCGTCATCGTCGTGACGCGCGATGAGGGCGCGAGCACGTGGACGACGATCGCCGTCGTCGCCGGGACGACTGTCGGCGCGTTGCTCGTCTACTTCGTGCTCATGGCGTGCGTCCCGAAGAGTGACGAGTACGTCGAGGAGATCAAGTAGATGGGGAGACTGTCCGGGTTCCGGGTGACGCTCGCGCAGGTGTTCAAGCCCAAGGTCACCGGCGACTTCCCCGAGCACAAGCGCCCGAAGCCCGAGCGCTTCCACGGCCGCCACGTCCTCAACCGCTACGAGGACGGCATGGAGAAGTGCATCGGTTGCGAGCTGTGCGCGGGAGTGTGCCCGGCCAAGTGCATCTACGTGCGCGGCGCCGACAATCCGCCCGAGGCGCCCGTGTCACCCGGTGAGCGATACGGCTACGTGTACGAGATCAACTACCTGCGCTGCATCCACTGCGACCTCTGCGTCGAGGCGTGCCCGACCGAGGCGATCACCGAGACCAAGCTCTTCGAGTTCTCGTTCGTCGACCGCGACGACGCGATCTACACCCGCGACGAGCTGCTGGTCGACGACCGCGGGCGGGCGCGCCGGATGCCGTGGGAGCTGTGGGAGGGCAACGAGGACGACCAGACGAGCGCGTGGATGCGCGCCACCGCGCCGTCGGGGCTGGCCGCGTACGAAGGCCGCGTCGCGTGGTCGCCGGAGCTCGGCTTCGGGATCCGCGACCCCGAGAAGGGGCAGTCGGCGATGGCCGCGCTGCCGGCGGCCGAGAGCGCGGACGAAGAGTGACCGAAGTCGTCTTCTTCATCGCGGCGACGATCGTCCTCTCGGGCGCGCTCGGGGTCGTGCTGGCGCGCAACCCGGTGCACTGCGCGCTGTTCCTCGCGATGACGCTGGTCGGCGTCGCGGTGCTCTTCCTGCTCCAGGACGCCCAGCTGCTCGCAGCAATACAGGTCATCGTCTATGCCGGCGCGATCGTCGTGCTCTTCCTGTTCGTGATCATGCTGCTCGGCGTCGACCGCGAGGAGAGTCTCGATGACCCGGTGCGCTTCCAGCGGCCGGCCGCGCTCGCGCTGGGGATCATCGCGCTCGCGGAGGTGCTGTTCCTCGTCGGCCACACCTGGGCCACCGGCGCCAAGACGAGCGGCGGCGTGCCGATCGACAAGGGCGACTTCGGGAACAACATCGAGCGCGTCGCGCGCGTGCTGTTCACCGACTTCCTGTGGCCGTTCGAGATCACCTCCGCGCTGCTGGTGATCGCGGTCGTCGGCAGCATCGTGCTCGCTCGACGCAGCGGCCAGAAGGCGGAGCCGCCCGACGACCGCGAGCCGGCCGAGCGCGAAGGCGAGACGGTCCCGTGATCGCGGCCTTCGAGGTGACGGGCAACTACTACCTCTACGTGGCGGCGCTGCTGTTCACGATCGGCGCCGTCGGTCTGCTCGTACGTAGGAACGTGCTCGTGATGTTCATGTGCGTGGAGCTCATGCTCAACGCGGTGAACCTCACGTTCGTCGCCTTCGCCAGGATGCTCGACGACACGAGCGGCCAGGTGATCGTCTTCTTCACGCTCGTCGTCGCGGCGGCCGAGGTCGCGGTCGGCCTCGCCATCATCGTGGCGATCTTCCGGCGGCGGGCCGGCGCGACCGCCGACGACGTCAACGTGCTGCGGGGCTGAGGTCGTGAGCGAGCGGTCCTTCAGGTCGGAGAAGGAAAGCGCGGTGCTACCCACCGAACGAGCGAGGCCATAGACGTGAGCGAGCGGTCCTTCAGGTCGGAGAAGGAAAGCGCGGTGCTACCCACCGAGCGAGCGAGGCCATAGACGTGAGCGAGCGGTCCTTCAGGTCGGAGAAGGAGAGCGCGGTGCTACCCACCGAGCGAGCGAGGCCATAGACGTGAGCGAGCGGTCCTTCAGGTCGGAGAAGGAAAGCGCGGTGCTACCCACCGAGCGAGCGAGGCCATAGAGAGGTGAGCAGCCGCGATCTCCTGGACCTCGTGTGGATCGTCCCCGCACTGCCGCTGCTCGGCGCGGCCTTGCTCGTGCTGCTCGGCAAGCGGCTCGGTGACCCGAAGGCGGGGTGGATCGGCAGCGCGCTGCTCGCGCTGTCGTTCGTCTGGTCGCTCGTGACGTTCTTCGCGCTCTACGACCTGCCCGCCGACCACCGCGCGCACGTCGTGAGCATCTTCACCTGGCTGCCCGCCGGCGGGCTGCAGGTGAAGATGGGGTTCCTCGTCGACCCGCTGTCGGTGACGTTCATGCTCTTCGTGACCGGCGTCGCGACGCTGATCCACGTCTTCTCGATCGGCTACATGCGCGGCGACGAGCGCTTCGGTCGCTTCTTCTCGTACATGAACCTGTTTGCCGCATCGATGCTCGTGCTCGTCCTCGGCTCGAGCTTCCTCGTGACGTTCATCGGGTGGGAAGGCGTCGGCCTCTGCTCGTACCTGCTCGTGGCGTTCTGGTTCGAGCGGCGCGGCGCGGCGGTGGCGGGCAAGAAGGCCTTCATCACCACACGCGTCGGCGACGTCGGGTTCATGATCGCGATGTTCCTGATCTTCCTCGAGCTCGGCAGCCTCGACTACGGCGCCACGCTCCCGAAGGCCGCCGCCGTGGGCACCGGAACCGCCACCGCGATCGCGCTCCTGCTGTTCCTGGGCGCCGCCGGCAAGAGCGCGCAGTTCCCACTGCACGTCTGGCTGCCCGACGCGATGGAGGGCCCGACACCGGTCTCGGCGCTCATCCATGCGGCGACGATGGTGACCGCGGGCGTGTTCCTGGTCGCCCGGGCACACGCGTTCTTCGAGGTCGGCAGCGACGCGATGACGGTCGTCGCGTGGATCGGCGCCGGCACCGCGCTGCTGGCGGCGACGGTCGCCTTGTTGCAGAACGACGTCAAGCGCGTGCTCGCATACTCGACGATCAGCCAGATCGGCTACATGTTCCTCGCCCTCGGCGTCGGCGCCTACTCGGCCGCGATCTTCCACGTGGTCACACACGCGTTCTTCAAGGCGACGCTGTTCCTCGGCGCCGGCTCGGTGATCCACGCCGACGCCGACAACCAGGACATGCGCGTGATGGGTGGCTTCCGCAAGTACCTGCCGGTGACCGCACTTGCGTTCGTCGCCGCGTGGCTCGCGATCGCCGGCCTCCCGCCGTTCGCCGGCTTCTGGTCGAAGGACGAGATCCTCACCAAGGCGTTCTTCGCCGACGAGTACGGCCTGTGGGCGGTCGGCGTGATCGCCGCGGTGCTGACGGGCTTCTACATGACCCGCCAGGTGTGGCTCGTGTTCTTCGGCAACGAGCGCTGGCGCGCGGCCGCCGACGCGGGGGCCGCGCCCGTCGTGTCCGGCGGTGCGGACGACGACCAGCCCGAGCTCGACGACGGCTTCTTGCCGGAGGAACCCACGGTTGCGTTCGGCGAGCCGCCGCGGGCGCCGAAGCTCGGTGACCACCCGCCGCACGAGAGCCCGCCGGTGATGACCATGCCGTTGCTCGTGCTTGGCCTGCTGGCGGTCGTCGGCGGCTTCCTCAACATCCCGCTGAAGGGGCTCGAGTTCCTGAGCGACTGGCTCGAGCCCGTCTTCAAAGGGGTACCCGCCATCGACACGCCGTCGTTCGTCGACGGCGTGATCCTCTCCACGATCTCCGTGGTCGCCGGCTCCATCGGTATCGCGATCGGCGTCGCGCTGTACCGGCGGGGCCTCGCCGCGCCCGACCGAGATCCCGCCGCCGAGCGCCTCGGCCCGGCCGGCCGCGTGTTCGGCCACGCCTACTACTTCGACGAGGCGATCGCGCGCTTCGTCGACGGGCCGGGCCGTCGCTTCGCGACCTGGCTCGACAAGGACGTCGACCACGGGATCATCGACGGCGCGGCGCTGGGCCTCGGGCGGCTCGTCGCCGCTGCCGCGGGCGGCATCCGGCGCGCCCAGAGCGGCCTCGTGCGCAACTACGCGCTGTGGACCGTCGTCGGCATCGTCGCGCTGCTCGTCTACCTGATCGTGTGGGCGGCCAGGTAACGCATGACCGACTTCCCGATCCTCACGGCGCTGATCGTCACGCCCTTCCTCGGCACGGTCGCAGTGCTGCTCGTGCCCTCACGTCGTCCGGAGCTCGTGCGCATCGCGGCCTACGCATTCGCGGTTGCGACGCTCGCGCTGTCGCTGTGGCTCCTCGCCAACTTCGAGACCGGCCACCCCGGCTACCAGTTCACCGAGAGCGAGCGCTGGATCGGCGACCTCGGCGTCAAGTACACGCTCGGGGTCGACGGCATCAGCCTGTTCATCGTCGTCCTGAACGCACTGCTCTTCGCCGTCGGGCTGCTCGCGTCGGCGTCGATCACCGAGCGCGTGAAGGGGTTCTTCGCGTGGATGCTGTTCCTCGAGGCCGCGCTGATGGGCGTGTTCCTCTCGCTCGACCTCGTCGTCTTCTTCGTGTTCTTCGAGTTCGTGCTCGTGCCCATGTACTTCCTGATCCTGGGATGGGGTCACGGGCAACGTACGTACGCGGCCCTCAAGTTCTTCATCTTCACGATGGCGGGCTCGGCGTTCCTCCTCGTCGGGATCCTCGTGCTCGCGTTCCTCCATGCCGATGCGCCCGGCAAGTCGCTCACGTTCGACCTGCCGACCCTCACCGCCTGGGCGCCGGGCGGTCTCGACACCGGTACCGCGAAGTGGCTCTTCCTCGCGTTCTTCGCTGCGTTCGCGGTGAAGGTCCCGCTGGTGCCGATCCACACCTGGCTTCCCGACGCGCACACTGAGGCGCCGACCGCGGGCTCGGTCATCCTGGCCGGCGTCCTGCTGAAGATGGGCGTCTACGGGTTCCTGCGCTTCTCGCTGCCGCTGTTCCCGAAGGCCGCCGTCGATCTCGCGCCACTCCTGCTCGTGCTGTCGGTGATCGGCATCACGTACGGCGCGGTCGTCGCCGCGATGCAGTCGAACCTCAAACGGCTGATCGCGTACTCGTCGGTCGCGCATATGGGCTTCGCGGTGCTCGGCGTGTTCGCGATCACGACGCAGGGCGTCGAGGGCGGCGTCTTCACGATGATCAGCCACGGCCTCACGACCGGCGCGTTGTTCCTCCTCGTGGGCATGCTGTACGACCGCCGCCACACGTTCGAGATCAGCGACTACGGCGGGCTCTGGAAGTCGGTGCCGATCCTGGGCGGGTTGTTCTGCGCGGCCGCGTTCGCATCGATCGGCCTGCCCGGGTTCTCGGGGTTCATCGGCGAGTTCCTCTCGCTGATCGGCACGTTCATCATCGAGAAGCCGTACGCGGTGATCGGCGCGATCGGCGTGGTCCTCGCCGCCGTCTACCTGCTGTGGGCGTTCCAGCGCGCGTTCATGGGTGTGCCGCGCGGTGACAACGCGAAGCTTCCCGAGATCCGGCCGTACGAGCTCGCGGCGGTCGTGCCTTTGCTCGGACTCTCGCTGTTCCTCGGCCTGTACCCGAAGCCGGTGCTCGACCGCATCGAGCCGCAGGTGAAGGCGCTCGTCCACCAGGTCGAGCAGCACACCGACTACCGGGAGCCGGAGGTTTCGCGCCAGGGCCCGACGGCGGCGGGCGTGCCGAAGGGCGGCGAGCGGTGACCGTCTTTGCCACCGCGCCCATCCGTACGCCGTCGATCGACTGGATGGCGATCGCCCCCGAGATCGCGCTCGGTTTCGCCGCCATCGCCATCGTGCTGCTCCGCTCCCTGATGCGCCGCCGCCGGCCGGTGAACGAGGCGTCGCTGTACCTCGCGATCGCCGGGATCGCTGCGGCCGCCGCGCTGCTGGTGCGCCAATGGGTGCTCGTCCAAGACGACGGACCGATCACGACGATCGCGGGCATGGTGCGCGTCGACGGCTTCGGGGTGTTCCTCGGCATCGTCGTGGTCGCGGCGACCGCGCTCGGCGTGTTCCTCGCGACCGCGTATCTGCGGCGCGAGGAGCTGGAAGCCCCCGAGTACTACGCGCTGATGCTGTTGTCGGCCGCGGGGATGCTCACGATGACGACCGCGAACAACCTCGTCGTCGTGTTCCTGGCGCTCGAGATCCTGTCGATCCCGTTGTACGTGCTCGCCGCGTTCGACCGGCGGCGCCTCAGCTCGCAGGAGGCCGGCATCAAGTACTTCGTGCTCGGGGCGTTCTCGTCCGCGGTCTTCCTCTACGGCGTGGCGCTGGTCTACGGGGCGACCGGCACCACGTCGCTCACGGGCATCTCGCAGTTCCTCGCCCACAACACCTTGTTCGACGACGGCACGCTGCTCGCCGGCTTCGCGCTCCTGCTCGTCGGGCTCGGGTTCAAGGTCGCGGCGGTCCCGTTCCACATGTGGACGCCCGACGTGTACCAGGGCGCGCCCACACCGGTCACCGCATTCATGTCGTCGGCGACGAAGGCGGCGGGGTTCGCCGCCCTCCTGCGCGTCTTCGGTGTCGCGTTCCCGCTCTACCGCTCCGACTGGCGCCCCGCGGTCTACGCGCTCGCCGCGATCACGATGATCGTCGGCACCGTCGCGACCGTGATCCAGACCGACGTGAAGCGCCTGCTCGCGTACTCGTCGATCGCCCACGCCGGTTACATCCTGATCGGGTTCCAGGTCGACACCGCGCGCGGTCGGGAGGCTGCGCTCGTGTACCTCCTGACGTACGCGTTCATGACCGTCGGCGCGTTCGCCGTGCTGACGATCGCGACGCGCCGCGGTGACGACCATCATGCGATCGACGACTACCGCGGCCTCGCGCTGCGGCGGCCGCTGCTCGGCGGTCTGCTGGCGTTCTTCCTCCTCGCGCAGGCGGGGATGCCGTTGACGGGCGGTTTCATCGTGAAGCTCGAGGTCTTCGCCGCCGCGGTCGCGGCCGACGAGTGGCCGCTCGCACTGATCGGTGTGCTCACCGCGGTCGTCGCCGCGTACGCCTATCTGCGCGTCGCGGTCGGCCTGTTCACCGCGCCGGAAGCCGAAGCGGCCCTGCCGTCGCGAAGCGTCGACGGCTGGAGCGCGGTCGTGCTCGCGGCGACCGCTGCGGTCGTCCTCGCGGTCGGCGTCGCCCCCGGCAGCTTCCTCCAGTTCGCCAAGGACGCCACCTTCCTGCTCTAGCGACGAGCGCAGACGCGCGTCGAGCGGAGGGACGCACGGCGTCGGCGCCCGGAGCGGGGTCGGCTCGAGCGGAGCGAGGGCCGGGGGCACCCCGCGAGGACGACGACGTTGTGCGTCCCTCCAACCCGCGGTGCGCGCGTCAGCCCGCGAGGCGCTGCCACCACCTGCGGCGGCGCTGACCCGTCGGACGCGCCTCGTGGTCGTCGAGCGCCTGCAACGCGAGCTTGTGCGCCCCGTCGATCAGCTCCTTGCCCCCGCTGAAGTCGAAGAAGTCGCGGTCGTCGATCGGTGGCGGCAGCACGCACACCTCGATGTCCTTCGGGATCCACTGGAGCTCGAGCTCGAAACGCAGGTCACGCGAGATCGCGAACGCGCGCACGATCACGTCGAGCGGCGACCGGATCAGCTTGTCGCTGATGGGATCGGACACGTCGAGGACGAAGATCCGGTCGACGGGTCCTGCCAGCGCATGCGAGATCGGCACCAGGTTCACGACCGCGCCGTCGACGAGAGTGTGGCCGTGCAGCTCGACGGGAGGGAAGATCGCCGGCAGCGCCGCGCTCGCGAGCAACGCGGGTGCGACCGGCCCGTTGACGATCAGGATCTCGTCGCCCGTGTTCAGGTCGGTGGTGACGACCCGCAGCGCCACCTCGAGGTCGGCGAACGTCGGCGCCGGCTCGGCACTGGCGATCACGGCGGCAAGCCCCTCGTTCGAGATCAGGTGGTCGTCGCGGCGCAGCACGTTCCAGACCCGCGACAATCGCCCTCCCGGGAACACCTTGTCACCACTGAGCCCGAGCCAGACCCCCTCGAGGTGCTCGAGCTTCTCGAGCGTCGGCGACGTCGCCAGGCACGCGCCGTTGAGCGCGCCGGCGGAGGTGCCGATGACGACGTCCGGGAGGATGTCGCGCTCGACGAGCGCGCGCAGCATCCCGATCTGCGCGACGCCCTGATGGCCGCCACCCGACAGGACGAACGCCGTGACCGGCGCGTCGGGCCGTGCCCAGCGCCCGTTCATCACGATCCGCTCCCTCCACGGTACCCCGCTGCTGCCCACGATCGTCGCGCGTCGAACAGCTCGGTCCGCGCCACGCGTGCGCCACTTGGCACGTTTCTTTGCTCCCAGGCGGCCGCTCATATACTGCGCCAGCAGTCCCCCGCAACGGGAGGCATCAGCGCGTGACCGAGTTCTACCGGGAGTACCTCGCGGTCGCCCTCCTCATCGGCGCCGCGCTCCTGATGGTCGGCGCGATGCTCGGCCTCGGCCGTCTGCTGCGGCCGACCCGCCCGCAATCCGAGAAGTACATCACCTATGAGGCGGGGTCCGACCCGGTCGCGGGCTTCGGGCAGTCGAACGTCCGCTACTACGTCTACGCGTTGCTGTTCGTGATCTTCGACGTCGAAGCGGTGTTCATCTTCCCCTGGGCGGTTCGGCTCGAGTCGCTCGACGTGTTCGGGCTCGTCGAGATGACCGCGTTCATCGTCCTGCTCACGCTCGGACTCGTGTACGCGTGGCGCAAGGGGGTGCTGCGGTGGGCCTGATGGACAAGGGCCGGCTGCCGAAGCCGCTCACCTGGCTCCTCAACTACAGCCGCAAGTACTCCCTGTGGATGTTCCAGTGGGGGCTCGCGTGTTGCGCGATCGAGATGGGCGCCGCGCTCGCGAGCCCGCGCTACGACATGATGCGCTTGGGCGTGATCCCGTTCCCGGCAAGCCCCCGACAGTCCGACCTGGTCGTGATCTCCGGCACCGTCACCGACAAGATGGCACCGGCGATCAAGCGACTCTACGAGCAGATGCCCGACCCGAAGTACGTGATCTCGATGGGATCGTGCGCGAACTGCGGCGGCCCCTACTGGGACTCCTACTCGGTGACCAAGGGCGTCGACCAGATCATCCCGGTCGACGTGTACGTGCCCGGCTGCCCGCCTCGTCCCGAAGCGCTGCTGCAGGGGATCGTGCTCCTCCAGGAGCGGATCCAGCAGGAGGGGATCGGCAACGACGAGCTCGCGAAGCGCTGGCGCGGCGAGCCGATCGTCGTCGGAGGTGGCGCCGTTGCCTGACGACGAGACCGCGGACGCGCCGCAGGCATCGGAGACGCCGGAGGCGCAGGCGAGCGAGCGTCCCGAAGGGTCGGCCGGGGTATCCCCGGCCGAAGCGAGCGAGCCCATGGAGCAGGCTCTACCCGAGCCCAACCCCGTCCACGAGGAGCTGCTCGCGCGCATGCAGTCCGCGGGCTTCGGTGGCGAAGCGGTGCTCGCGACCGACGACGCGTTCGGCGATCTCATCGTGCGTGTCGCCGCCGCGCAGTGGCGGCGCGCCGCGGAGGTCGCGAAGGAGCACCTCGAGTGCGATTACCTCTCGTTCATCTCGGGCATCGACTGGCAGCCCGCGCCGCGCGAGGGCGACGAGGCCGGTGGTGACACCTCGGCGCCCGTGCAGCCGGAGGAGATGACGTTCGGCGCCGCCGGGTCGGCCGGCCGCTTCCAGGTGTTCGCGCACGTCCAGTCGACGACGCGTCACTGGGCCGTCACGTTCAAGACCGATGTCGACGAGGCGAACCCGGTCGCGGAGTCGTGGGTGTCCGTCTATCCCGGGGCCGACTGGCACGAGCGCGAGTGCTGGGAGATGTTCGGCATCCGGTTCGAGGGTCACCCGAGCCTCCGTCATCTCTATCTGCCGTCCGAGTTCGAAGGTCATCCGCTGCGCAAGGACTTCCCGCTGCTCGCGCGCGTCGTGAAGCCGTGGCCCGGCCTCGTCGACGTCGAGCCGATGCCCGGCGAGGACGCCGAGCAAGTGGCCGCGGACGGCCAGCCGGAAGACAGCGGGTCTCCATCCGCAGCGAGCGAGGCCGTAGAGGTGAGTGAGAGCTCGTGAGCACGACGACACCCGACGTGCGACTGCATCCCGGCGTGTTGCGCCACCTCGCGGACGCGCAGGTGAACGTCGAGCTCGACACCGGCGACATGATCCTGAACCTCGGGCCCCAGCACCCGGCGACGCACGGCACGCTGCGGATCGTGGTTCGTCTCGACGGCGAGCGGGTGCTCTCGGCCGACCCCGTGATCGGGTACATGCACCGCGGCTACGAGAAGCTCACTGAGTTCCGCACCTATCCGCAGGTCACCACGTTGATCAATCGGATCGACTGGCTCTCGAGCTTCGCCAACGAGGTGCCGTTCATGGACGCCGCGGAGCGCCTCATGGACGTCGAGGCCCCGCCGCGCGCGCAGTACATCCGAACCGTGCTCACCGAGCTGTCGCGCATCGCGACGTTCCTGCTGTTCCTCGGCGAGATGGGGCTCCAGGTCGGCGCGCTCACGCCGGCGTTCTACGGGTTCCGCGATCGGGAGCACGTCCTCAACCTGATCGAGGCCGCGACCGGCGGCCGCTTCCACCCGAACTTCAACCGCATCGGCGGGCTGAAGGACGACCTGCCCTGGGGTTGGATCGCCGACTGCCGCTCGGCGATGAAGGTCGTCCTCGACTCGTGCGACGACTTCGAGAACCTCGTGCTGGGCAACGAGATCTTCGAAGCCCGTACCCGGTCGATCGGGATCATCCCCGGCGACCTCGGTGCCGCGTACGGCGTGTCGGGCTCGAACCTGCGCGCCTCGGGCGTCGACTGGGACCTGCGTCGTGACAGCCGCCCCTACCTCGCGTACCCGGATCTCGACTTCAAGGTTTGGACGCACGCCGACGGCGACTCGTACGCGCGCTACTGGGTGCGGCTCCAGGAGACGCGCGAAGCCGCTCGCATCGTGCTCCAGTGCCTCGAGCAGATGCCGTCGGGGCCGATCATGGCGAAGGTCCCCCGCATCATCAAGGTGCCGGAGGGCGAGATCTGGGTCGAGACCGAGAACCCCCTCGGCCAGATGGCGTACTACGTGATCTCGAAGGGCGCGACCGGGCCGTTCCGCGTGAAGATCCGCTCGGCGTCGTTCAGCAACGTCTCGATCCTGCCGTGGCTGCTGCGCGGCGTGTACGTGCCCGACGTGATCACGATCCTGGCGAGCCTGTACTTCATCCTCGGGGACATCGACCGATGAGGCGGAGCGGAGCCGTGGCCGGACGGCCGGGACGGCGGAGCGGAGCCGACCGGACATGATGAGGCGGAGCGGAGCCGTCCAATGGGGGTGAACGTGGCCGCCATCGCGCCGCTCGCGCTCGACGTCGGCTGGGGCACGACGCTCGCGCTCAAGACCGTGATCGTCCTCGCGATCATTCCGCTCGGCGCGCTCATCCTCGGGTACACGTTCCTGCTCAAGATGATGAGCCACATGCAGAGCCGCCTCGGTCCGATGGACCCGGGCGGCTTTCACGGCTGGTACCAGCTGATCGGCGACGGCCTGAAGTTCCTCCAGAAGGAGGACATCATGCCGGCGCAGTCGGACCGCCACGTGTTCGCCGCCGCGCCCGCGGTCATCGTGATGTCGACGTTCCTCGTGTTCCTCGTGATCCCGGTCGGTCCCGACCTGGTCGTCAAGGACCTCGACGTCGGCGTGTTCTACGCGCTCGCCGTCTCGAGCCTCTCGGTCGTCGGCGTGCTGATGGCCGGCTGGGCGAGCGCCAACAAGTTCGCGCTGCTGGGCGCGCTACGCGCCGCCGCGCAGCTGATCGCCTACGAGCTCCCGCTGCTGCTCGCGGTCGTCGGCGTCGTCATCCAGGCCGGGACGATGAGCCTGCAAGGCATCGTGGTCGGGCAGCAGAACGGCGAGATCTTCGGCTGGGGCGGGCTCGGAGAGCCCTACGTCCTCACCCAGCTCATCGGGTTCACCCTCTTTCTCGTCGCGTCGCAGGCGGAGCTCACGCAGACGCCGTTCGACATGCCCGTGGCCGAGAGCGAGCTCGTTTCCGGGTACATGGTCGAGTACACCGGCTTCCGCTTCCTCTTCTTCTTCATCGGCGAGTTCGGCACTGCGTTCGCGTTCGCCGGCCTCGCGGCCACGCTGTTCCTCGGCGGGTGGTCGATCCCCGGCGTCTACGGCGACTGGGCCAACGTGCTCGGCCCGATCGTCCTGTTCGCGAAGCTGATGCTCGTGGCTTTCCTGATGTTCTGGGTGCGCTTCACGTACCCGCGACTGCGGGAGGATCAGCTCCAGGCCGTGGCCTGGAAGTATCTGATCCCCCTCGGCCTCGTGAACATCCTCCTGACCGGCACGTTCAAGGTGCTCTTCTGATGGCGCGCAGGCTTCCGAAGCCCAAGATCCCCGGCCTCGTCGAAGGGCTCGGCGTCACGCTGCGCACGATGCTGCGCCCGGCGGTCACCGTCCAGTACCCGCACGAGAAGGAGGACCCGGCGCCCCGCGCCCGCGGCGTGATCGCCCTCAAGGAGGAGAACTGCACGGTCTGCATGCTCTGCGCGCGCCAGTGCCCCGACTGGTGCATCTACATCGAAGGTCACAAGGAGAAGCGTCCACCGCGGCGTGAAGGCGGACGCGAGCGCACCGTCAGCGTGCTCGACCGCTTCGACATCGACTACGCCCTGTGCATGTACTGCGGGATCTGCGTCGAGGTCTGCCCGTTCGACGCGCTGTTCTGGAGCCCCGACTACGAGTACTCCGAGCAGAACATCGCCGAGCTGCTGCACGACAAGCAGAAGCTCGGTGAGTGGATGGAGACGGTCCCCGAGCCCGAGCCCCTCGAGATCGGCGCCGAGACCAAGGGCAAGAAGTAGCCGTGACGCATCGAGCGCAGCCGGCGTGCTTCGCCTCGGTGACGCAGCGAGCGCAGCGAGCGGAGTCACAGCCGAGCGAGCGGTCCTTCAGGTCGGAGAAGCGGAGCCCGGTGCTATTCGCCGAGCGAGCGAGGCCATAGAGCTGATGTGGGAGCAGCAGCTCGCGTTCTGGGCGCTCGCGCTCGCGATGGCCGCTGCCGCGATCGGCGTCGTTCGCTCACGCAACGTCGTGCACGCCGCTCTGTTCCTCGTCGTCGTGCTCGCGGGGGCCGCGGGGCAGTACATCTTGCTGGTTGCCGAGTTCGTCGCGTGGGTGCAGGTGCTGATCTACATCGGCGCGGTGATCATCCTCTTCCTCTTCGGGATCATGCTCACACGAGCGCCGATGCGGGGCGACGGGGACGCCCTCGACAACGATCAGCGGTGGGCGGCCGTTGTCATCGGTGTCTTCGTCTTCGGGATCCTCGTCGCGCTGCTCGTCGACGCGTTCGGTGGCAAGGACATCAGGTTCACCGACGCTCTCGTGGGGCTGGGGAGCAGCGGGAACGTCGCGAACTCGATCTTCCGTACGTTCGTGGTGCCATTCGAAGTCGTCTCCATGTTGCTGCTCGCCGCCCTCGTCGGTGCCGTTGTGCTGGCGCGGCGAGACTGAGGGGGCGCGCCACGTGGATCTGAACCAGTTCCTCATCCTCAGCGCGTTCTTGTTCTGCACCGGGATCTACGGCGTACTCGCGCGCCGCAACGGGGTGCTGGTCCTGATGAGCGTCGAGCTGATGCTCAACGCGGTGAACATCAACCTCGTTGCCTTCTCCGCCTACAACAAGTCGGTCTCCGGGCAGGTGTTCGCGCTGTTCGTGATCACCATCGCGGCCGCCGAGGTCGGCGTCGGCCTTGCCATCGTCCTGTTGATCTATCGGAACCTGCGCAGCTCGAGCCTCGACGAAATCGACCAGTTGAAGGGCTGACCGCACGATGCTCGACGCTGCCTGGATCATCCCTTCGCTCCCCGCGGCCTCGTTCTTCTTGATCCTCTTCTTCGGCAAGCGCATGCCGAAGAAGGGGGCCGAGATCGGCATCGCGGCGGTCGGCACGTCGTTCGTGCTCGCGTGCATCGCGGGTGTCCAGTGGATCGACCGCGTCAGCGACGCCACCGGCAAGTCGGAGGGCCTCGCCGCGTTCGGCAAGGGACTGATCGCCGGCGCGGAGCACCACGACGTCGTGAAGCCGGTCGTCCACTCGATCACGTGGTGGCAGAACGGCAGCATCGATTTCGGTGTCGGCACGCAGATCGATGGGCTCGCCGTGATGATGATGTTCGTCGTCACCATCATCTCGCTGCTCGTCCAGATCTACTCCACGGGGTACATGCACGGCGACCGGCGCTACACGTGGTTCTTTGCCGCGCTGTCGCTGTTCACGGCCTCGATGCTCACGCTCGTCGTCGCCGACAACACGATTGAGCTGCTCATCGGGTGGGAGCTCGTCGGACTCTGCTCCTACATGCTGATCGGCCACTGGTGGGAGGAGCGCGAGAACGCCGCGGCCGCGATCAAGGCGTTCCTCACCACGCGCGTCGGCGACATCGGTTTGACGATCGGCGTGATCATCACGTTCTTTGCCGCGGGCACGTTCAGCATCGTCGGGATCAATCGCTACGCGACGAGCGGCGGCGTCCAGCACGATCTGATGCTCGCCGGCGCGATCTGCCTGTTCATCGGCATCATCGGCAAGAGCGGCCAGTTCCCGCTGCACACCTGGTTGCCCGACGCGATGGCCGGTCCCACGCCGGTCTCCGCGCTGATCCACGCCGCCACGATGGTCGTCGCCGGCGTCTATCTCGGGGCGCGCCTGTACCCGGTCTTCTACGAGGGCTTCTCGATCGGAGCCGGCGGCGTCAACTTCATGGCGCTGATCGGCGGGGTCACGATCATCATCGGGGCGCTGCTCGCGTTCGTGCAACGCGACATCAAGAAGGTCCTCGCCTACTCCACCATCAGCCAGCTCGGCTACATGGTGATGGGACTCGGCGTCGGGGCGTGGGTCGCTGCCCTCTTCCACCTGTTCACGCACGCGTTCTTCAAGGCGCTGCTGTTCCTCGGCGCGGGCTCGGTGAGCCATTCCGGCGCCCACCACTCGTTCGACATGAAGTCCGACATGGGCGGCCTGCGCAAGTACATGCCGATCACGTTCTGGACGTTCATCATCGGGTCGCTCGCGCTGTCCGGGATCTTCCCGCTCGCCGGCTTCTGGTCCAAGGACGAGATCCTCGTGAACGCGGGGAACAACGGGTTCGACGCCTTCTTGGTCGTCGGCCTGGTCGGCGCGGTGCTCACCGCCGCGTACATGACCCGCTGCGTGTACCTCACGTTCTTCGGCGAGTACCGGGGCCACGGTGAGCCGCACGAGTCCGGGCCGGCAATCACGGTCCCGCTCGTCGTGCTCGCGGCGTTCTCCGCGGCTGCCGGCATCGTCAACGCGGCGCCGCTCGGGCTCGAGAAGTTCACCGAGTGGGTCGAGCCGAAGTTCGTGTTCCCGACGCTCGTCCACGCCGAGTTCGACTACGGCAAGGCCGTGATCTCGGTGACGATCGCGGTGATCGGCATCGGGATCGCCGGGTTCCTCTGGTTCCAGCGCGAGGAGCTGGGGCCGTTCAAGGGCTTCACGCAGCGAAGCCGTCTCGCGCACGCGGGCTACACGTTCCTCGAGAACAAGTACTACCTCGACTACCTGTACGAGGACGTCATCGTCCGGACCATTCGCGAGCCCGTCGCTCGCGCGGCCTACTGGTTCAACCAGCAGGTGATCGACGGTGTCGTCAACGGCGTCGGCCGTGGTGCGGCCAGCACCGCGCGCGTCGTCTACGACGTCGTCGACCAAGAGGTCGTCGACGGCAGCATCAATCTGCTCGCGCGCGAGACCGGCACCGCGGGCGGTGAGTTACGCAAGGTCCAGTCGGGCCGCGTGCAGCGTTACGCGCTGCTCCTGTTCGCCGGGGTGGGGCTTCTGAGCCTCGCCCTTCTGATCACGAACACGTCCTGAAAGAGGTTCTCGACACATGAGCTGGTTCGATGACTGGGCGCTGACGCTGGCGGTGTTCGTCCCGCTCGTCGGCATGGCCGTCGTGCTGCTGATCCCACGCGCGCAGGAGCAGGCGATCAAGGTGACCGCGCTCCTCGCGTCCGTCGTCACCGCGGGAGTCGGTATCGGCATCCTCGCCGACTTCGACTACGGCGCCGCGGGCAAGCTCCAGTTCCAGGCCAACGAGCCCTGGATCGACGTGATCAAGAGCCGGTACCACGTCGGTGTCGACGGGATCGGGCTGCCGCTGCTCATCCTTACGATGCTCGTGGTCGTGGCCTGCGTCATCTATTCCTGGGACCACTTTCCGGAGCCGTACAACCCGAAGGCGTTCCTCGCGCTCGTGCTGCTCCTCGAGGTCGGTATGAACGGCACGTTCGTCGCCCAGGACCTCATCCTCTTCTTCATCTTCTTCGAGATCGTGCTGCTCCCGATGTTCTTCATGATCGGGGTGTGGGGCGGGCCGAACCGCGAGTACGCGTCGATCAAGTTCTTCCTGTTCACGCTGTTCGGCTCCGCGCTGATGCTCGTCAGCTTCCTGGCGATCTTCTTCTTGTCGAAGCAGGAGACGTTCGATATCCCACGGCTGGCGAGCTTCGGTGCCGACGGCATCTCGAAGGGCACACAGATCCTCGTGTTCGCCGGGCTCTTCCTCGGCTTCGCGATCAAGGTGCCGATGTTCCCCTTCCATACGTGGCTGCCTGACGCCCATACCGAGGCGCCGACCGTCGGGTCGGTGCTCCTCGCCGCGATCCTGCTCAAGTTGGGCACGTACGGCTTCATCCGCATCGCGCTGCCGCTGCTGCCCGACGCGGCGACGGTGTGGGCACCGTGGATCGGGCTGCTGGCGGTGATCGGCATCATCTACGGCGCCTTGTGTTCCCTCGCGCAACGCGACATGAAACGGCTGATCGCGTTCTCGTCGGTCGCGCACATGGGCTTCGTGATGCTCGGCATCGCGACGCTCACCGACTTCGGGATCAACGCCGCGATCTTCGGGATGGTCGCGCACGGTCTGATTACGGGGATGTTGTTCTTCATCGCGGGCTCCGTGCAGGAGCGCTACGAGACCCGCGAGATGAACCGACTCGGCGGGCTGCTGACACAGGCGCCGAAGCTCGGGTGGATCCTCGGGTTCTCGACGATGGCGTCGCTGGGGTTGCCGGGCTTGGCCGGCTTCTGGGGTGAGTTCCCGGCGACGCTGTCGGCCTACGACCCGTCGAAGCTGGCCGAAGGCCTCTTCAACGGCGACAACCTGCTGACGTTCCGCATTTACATGGTGTTCGCCGCGATCGGGACGGTGCTCGCGGCCGGCTACCTGCTCTGGATGTTGCAGCGCGTCGCGATGGGGACCGTGAAGACCGAGTTCGAGGGCGCGCACATCCATGACGTGCACGTACCCGAGTGGCTCGCGTGGACTCCGCTGCTCGCGCTGATCGTCGCACTCGGCATCTATCCGAACCTGCTGTTCAGCATCACCAACGACGCTGCGATCGGGTTGTCGAAGGTCTTCGGGGGCTAGAGGCGACCCGTGAACCCGCACGTCGACTTCCACGCGATCGCGCCGGAGCTCGTCCTCACCGGCACGATCGTCGTGGTGCTGCTCGCCGACTTGATCCTGCGCGAGCGGCAGCTCGTCGCCCGCCTCGCCACCCTCGGGACGCTCGCGTCGCTGATACCGGTCATCACGCTCGCGGTCGACGGCGCCAACCGGTCGATGTTCGGGGGCGCGTACGTCGTCGACAACTACGCGCTCGCGTTCAAGGCGTTCTTCCTCGTCGCGGCGTACATAAGCATGCTCGCAGCGTTCGACTACATCGCGGAGGGCGACTACTACCAGGGCGAGTTCTACGTGCTGCTGCTGACGTCGGTGCTGGGCATGATGATCATGGCGTCGGCCCGCGATCTCGTGTCGATCTTCGTGGCGCTCGAGACCATGTCGCTCCCGACGTTCGTGCTCGCGGGCTGGCGCAAGCACGACACCAAGTCGAACGAGGCAGGGCTGAAGTACTTTCTGATCGGTGTGCTGTCGTCAGCAGTGATGCTCTACGGCATGTCGTTGATCTACGGACTCGCCAGCTCAACCGTGCTTGCCGACATCGCGAGCTACGCCCGGACAAGCACGCCTGCACTCTTCGCGGTCGCGATCTTCCTGACCCTGGCCGGGTTCGCCTTCAAGGTGAGCGCGGTTCCGTTCCACTTCTGGGCGCCCGACACGTACGAGGGCGCCCCGACGCCGGTCACCGCGTTCCTCTCGGTCGCGTCGAAGGCTGGGGGGTTCGTCGCGCTGCTGACGATCATCAAGTTCGGGTTCCTCCCGTCTGATGACTCGTGGCAGCCGATCCTGTGGGTGCTCGCTGCGTCGTCGATGACACTCGGGAACCTCGCGGCGCTGCGCCAGACGAACATCGTGCGGATGCTCGCCTACTCGTCGGTGGCGCAGGGCGGCTTCATCCTCGTGCCGCTGGCGGTCGCCGGCGACGTCAGCGACAACTCGGCTTGGGAGGCCGTCCTCGTCTACATCCTCATCTACGGCGCGATGAACCTCGGTGCCTTCGCAGTCGTGATCGCTGCCGCGCGCCGGACCCGCTCGGCCGAGATCTCATCGTACGCAGGCATGGGACGAACGAGCCCGTTCCTCGCGGTGATGATGACGATGTTCCTGTTCTCCTTGGCCGGCATCCCGCCGCTCGCCGGCTGGTTCGCCAAGTTCGTGATGTTCCGGGCGGTGTTCGACGCGAACACGACCGCGGCGGTCGTGCTGGGCGTAATCGCGGCCGTCAACTCGGTGATCGCGCTCTTCTACTACTCGGGCATCGCCCGTCAGATGTGGTTCCGCGAACCGCCCGAGACGGTTCCGGAGGTCGCGCCGGCAGCCGCGCGCGTACCGGTCGCGCTCGGGGCGGCGATCGTCCTGACCGTCGGCATCGTGCTGGTGGTCGGTGTCTACCCACAGTTCTTCGCCCGCGTCGGCGAGCTGGCGTTCCGCGGCGGCTGAGCTGCTCGCGGAAAGGCTCGCCGAGCGGATCCGCCGGGAGGGGCCGATCCCGTTCGCCGACTTCATGGAGGCTGCGCTCTACGACGAGCGCGACGGCTTCTTCGCACGCGGAGCCGGTGCGGGCCGCGCCGGCAGCGACTTCGTGACGAGCCCCGAGGTCGGCACGTTGTTCGGCTCGTTCGTCGCGCGCGCGATCGACGACATGTGGCGCGACTTCGACGAGCCCGATCCGTTCGTCGTCGTCGAGGCCGGCGCCGGGCGCGGTCGGCTGGCCGCCGACGTGCTGCGCGCCGAGCCCGCGTGCACACGCGCACTTCGCTATGTCCTCGTCGAGCGGTCGGCCGCGTTGCGGCAACAACAGCGCGAGCTGCTCGAGCTCGAGCCGGCCGACGAGGCGCTCGGCCCGGCGGTCGCGTCCGGAGACCGCGACGACGCACCGGTGCCAATACGCGGCGTCGGGCCGATCGTCACGTCACTCGACGAGCTACCCGCCATCGAGCTCGACCCGGGTCTCGTCCTCGCCAACGAGCTGCTCGACAACTTCCCGGTGCGGATCGTCGAGCGCGCGGGCGAGGGCTGGTCGGAGGTGCGCGTGACCGCGCACGACGACATGACGTTCGGCGAGGTCCTCGTGCCCGCGCCGCCGGACCTCGCCCGGGAGGCCGACCTCGTCGCCGCCGGTGCGCGGGTTGCGCCGGGCACACGCCTTCCGGTTCCGACAGCCGCGCGCGATTGGCTCCGCGACGTCGCGAAGCTGCTTCGCCACGGTGAGGCGATCGTCGTCGACTATGCCGACGACGCGGCCGGACTCGTCGCGCGCGGACCAGGCGCGTGGCTGCGCACCTACCGCGGGCACGAGCGCGGCACGTCGCCGCTCGACGCGCCCGGCACGCAGGACATCACGTGTGACGTGCCGCTCGAGTACCTCCGCGGGTCGGCAGAGCACGCCGGTTTCACCGTCACGCTCGACGTGACCCAACGCGCGTGGCTCCTCGCCCTGGGACTCGAGGACGTCGTCGAGGCGTCGGCGGCGCACTGGCGCGAGCGAGCCGCGATCGGCGACCTCGACGCGGTGGCGGCGCGCAGCCGGGTCATCGAAGCCGACGCGCTCACCGACAGGGCCGGACTTGGCGCGCACCGCGTGATCGCCCTGCGCCGATGACGGATGCCCGGCGATAGCCTGCCCCGCATGAAGCGAGCGAAGCGAGCGGAACAGGCGAGCGAGCCGTCGCTCATGTCGATGAAGAGGAGCGCCGTGCTGCCAACCGAGCGAGCGAGGCCATAGAGATGACCGAGACGATCGAGTCCCTGCTCGCCGAAGGCCGCACGTTCCTGCCGCCCGCGGACTTCAAGAAGGACGCGCTCGTCACCGACGCGGAGATCTACGACGAGGGTAACGCCGACTACGAAGGGTTCTGGGCCCGCCAGGCGGCCGATCTCCTCGACTGGTTCGAAGAGTGGCACACGGTCCTCGAGTGGGACCCGCCGTTCGCGAAGTGGTTCGTCGGCGGCAAGCTCAACGCGTCGTACAACTGCCTCGACCGCCATGTCGCCGCCGGGCACGGTGACAAGGTCGCGTACCACTGGGAGGGGGAGCCCGGCGACACGCGCACGATCACGTACGCGCAGCTCCTCGACGACGTGAGCCGTCTCGCCAACGCGCTCAAGGAGCTCGGCGTCGAGAAGGGCGATCGGGTCAACGTCTACCTCGGCATGGTCCCCGAGCTGCCGATGTCGCTGCTCGCGTGCGCACGCATCGGCGCGGCGCACTCCGTTGTCTTCGGCGGGTTCTCCGCCGACTCGTTGCGCGACCGCATCAACGACGCCGAGGCCAAGGTGCTGATCACCGCCGACGGTGCGTGGCGTCGCGGCCAGGTCTTCCCGCTCAAGGAGACCGCCGACACCGCCGTCGCCGACTGCCCGTCGATCGAGACGGTGCTCGTGCTGCGCCGCACCGAGAACGACGTCCCCTGGACGGACGGCCGCGACGTCTGGTGGCACGACGTCGTCGACCGCCAGAGCACCGACTGCCCGCCCGAGCCGATGGACGCCGAAGACCTGCTGTACCTCCTCTATACGAGCGGGACGACGGCCAAGCCCAAGGGCATCATGCACACGACCGGCGGCTACCTCACACAGGTCGCCTTCACGCACAAGTACGTCTTCGACCTGAAGCCCGACACGGACGTGTACTGGTGCGCGGCCGACGTGGGGTGGGTGACGGGCCACTCGTACATCGTCTACGGCCCCCTCACGAACCTCGCCACGATCGTGATGTACGAAGGCACCCCCGACTACCCGGAACGGGACCGGCTCTGGCAGATCGTCGAGAAGTACAAGGTGACGATCCTCTACACCGCGCCCACGGCGATCCGGACCTTCATGAAGTGGGGCACCGAGTTCCCCGAGCGGCGCGACCTGTCGTCGCTCCGGCTGCTCGGCACCGTCGGCGAGCCGATCAACCCCGAGGCGTGGGTCTGGTACTGGCAGCACATCGGCGGCGGCCGTTGCCCGGTGGTCGACACGTGGTGGCAGACCGAGACCGGCGCCATCATGATCAGCCCGCTCCCCGGCGCGACCACGCTCAAGCCCGGCAGCGCGACGTTCCCGCTTCCGGGCATCGGCGCCGACGTCGTCGACGACCGGGGCGACAGCGTGCCGATCCCCGGCGGCGGCTACCTCGTGCTCACCCGCCCGTGGCCGGCGATGCTGCGCGGGATCTGGGGCGACCCCGAGCGCTATGAGCAGACGTACTGGTCGCGGTTCCGGGGTTGCTACTTCGCGGGTGACGGCGCGAAGCGCGACGAGGACGGCTACTTCTGGCTGCTCGGCCGCGTCGACGACGTGATGCTGGTGTCGGGCCACAACATCTCGACCGCCGAGGTGGAGCACGCACTGGTGGGACACCCCGCGGTCGCGGAGGCGGCGGTGATCGGTCGCACCGACCCGACGACCGGTCAGGCGATCGCCGCGTTCGTCATCCTGCGTGCCGGCCACGAGCCCAGCGAGGCGCTCGCGGAGGAGCTGCGTAAGCACGTCGGGCGGACGATCGGCCCGATCGCCAAGCCGAAGACGATCCTGTTCACCGAGGATCTGCCCAAGACGCGCTCGGGCAAGATCATGCGCCGGCTGCTCAAGAACGTGAGCGAGGACGAGGCCCTCGGCGACACCACGACGCTCGCCGACCCCGCCGTCGTCGAAGGCATCAAGTCGCGCTACCTCGCGCAGGCCGCCGGCGACGAGGAGTGATCCCGCTCTTTCGCAACCAGGTGTCGTGACCCCCGAGCACTGGAGGTGGCGGGACGGGCCCGTCGAGCCCGGGCCGGCCGCGGTCGTCGACCTCGACGGGGTGCTCTCCGACGCGGCGAGCCGTCAGCACTACCTCGAGGCGCCGCGTCGTGACTGGCGCGCGTTCTTCGACGCGTGCGGCGACGACCCGGTCATCGAGGAGATCAAGGTGCTGCTCGATCTCCTCGACGCCGAGCTGCGGATCGTGCTCCTGACCGCACGGCCGCAACGCGTTCACCACCTCACCGAGGCGTGGCTCGGCCGCTACCACATTCGTTGGGACCTCCTGCTGATGCGGCCGTGGGCCGACTACGACATGGCACGCGATTTCAAGCAGTCGTCGGTATGGGAGCTACGCGACTGGGGCTTCGAGCTTCGCATCGCGATCGAGGACGACCGCCGCAACGTCGCGATGTTCCGCGGCGAGGGCATCCCGTGCATCTACATCCACTCCGGCTACTACGACTGACGGGGCCGCGGGATGACGGAAGCCACGTTCCTCGCGCTCGGCGCGGCGGTGCTCCACGCGGGCTGGAACCTCCTGTTGAAGCGCAGCGACGAGCGCGTGGTCACCGGGTGGGGCTTCTATCTCTTCGGTGGGCTGCTGTTCGTGCCGGTGCTGCCGTTCGTGGAGCTTCCGGGGAGCAGCGCGTTGCCGTACCTCGGCACGTCCAGCGTCGTGCACGTGGCCTACATCCTCGCCCTGTCCAGCGCATATCACCACGGTGACTTCTCGCTCACCTATCCCCTCGCACGCGGCGGCGGCGCGCTCCTCGCAGCCGTCGGCGGGGTCGCGTTCCTCGACGACCACCTCTCGGCCGCCGCGTGGCTGGCGATCGCGATCGTCGTCGGCGGGCTCGCTTCGCTCGTGCGTCCCGGCGCGGAACGCGTCGCGCTGCTGTTTGCCGGGCTCACCGCCGCGACGATCGGTACCTACACGACGCTCGACGCCGCCGGGGCGCGTCGCTCGAGCGGCTTCGGCTACGCGATCCTGCTCACGCTCGCCTCGGGCATCGCGATGAGCGCCGCCGGCATCGCGACCGGCTATGGGCCCCGCTTCGTCGAGGCGGTGCGCACCGACTGGCGTCGCCTCGTGGCCGGCGGCCTGGCGTCGACGCTCGCGTACTCGCTCGTGCTCGCGGCGGCCCGCCTCGCGCCGGTGGGGTACGTCGCCGCGCTGCGGGAGTCGTCGGTGGTGCTCGGCGCCGGCGCCGGCTGGCTGCTGCTCCACGAGCGACTCGGCCGGGCCCGCCTGGCGTCGTCGGGGGTCGTCGCGACCGGCCTGATCCTGCTCATCACGGTCCGCTGAAGCGCCCGCATCGGCGGAACGAACCGGGCCCGCCTAGCGTTTCCAGTTGAGCGGACCGCACCCCTTCGGTCCCACGAGGTGAGAGCGATGCTCAAGAGCGCACTGGTGAACACGTTCAAGACCACGATCCTGCTGGCGCTCCTCGGCGCCCTGTTCATGGGCATCGGCGCCGCGCTGGGCGGCCAGACCGGATTGGCCATCGGCCTGCTCCTCGGGCTGGTGTTCGTCGGCGGCTCGTACTGGTTCAGCGACAAGCTGGCGATCGCGGCGGCTCGGGCGAAGCCAGTCAGTCGCGAGGAGCTCCCGCAGGTCTATGCGATCGTCGAAGACCTCACGAAGCGCGACGGCATGCCGATGCCGCGCATGTACGTGTCGCCCGAGGCGCAGCCGAACGCGTTCGCGACGGGTCGCGGCCCCAAGCACGCGGCGGTCTGCGTCACGCAGGGCGTCCTCCAGGTGCTCGACGAGGACGAGCTCCGCGGCGTGCTCGCGCACGAGCTGTCGCACGTGAAGAACCGCGACATCCTCATCGGGTCGGTTGCGGCTGCGGTCGCGATGGCGATCACGTTCGTCGCCCGCATGGCGATGTGGGGGGCGATGTTCGGCGGTATGGGCGACGACGACGACGGCGGCAACCTCATCGGGCTGCTCGCGATGGCGATCCTCGCCCCGATTGCGGCGGTGTTGCTCCAGATGGCGCTGTCGCGTTCGCGCGAGTACCAGGCCGACGCGAGCGGCGCGCACTTGATCCACAACGGTGAGCCGCTTGCCCGCGCGCTCGCGAAGATCGAGGCCTACGCGAAGCAGGTCCCGATGAACGTCAATCCGGCCGAGGCGACGGCGTACATCATCAACCCGCTGACCGGTCGCAAGATCAGCTTCGCCGGCCTCTTCAGCACCCACCCGCCGACCGAAGACCGCATCCGCCGGCTCCGCGAGCAGAGCTGGGCCTGATCGCGCCGCCCGAAGGGCTACTCGCCAGGTCGACGACCGAGAGTCGAGCCACACCGGCCTCGGATCTCAGTCGCGGAAGTTCGTGAACTGCAGCGGGATGCCGAAGTCGTGGTCGCGCATCGCCTGGATCGCGCTCTGGAGGTCGTCCTTCTTCTTGCCGTTCACGCGTAGCTGCTGACCCTGCACCTGGTGTGACACGCCCTTGAGGCCGAGACCCTTGATGAACTTCCCGATCTCCCTGGCCTTGTCCTGGTTGATGCCGACGTTGAGCGTGACGGTCTGGCGGACGGTGCCCTTGGCGGCTTCCTCCGGCTTGCCGTAGGAGAGCGCCTTCAACGAGACCTTTCGCTTGACAAGCTTCTCCTCGAGGACCTGGGAGAGTGCCTTGAGGCGTTGGTCGCTCTCGGTGTGCAGCTCGATCGCGCTGTCCTTGAGCTCGACGGTCGTACCCGTGCCCTTGAAGTCGTAACGGGTCGCGACTTCGCGGCTCGCTTGGTCGACCGCGTTGCGGACCTCTTGCATGTCGACCTCGGACACGACGTCGAACGTTGGCATCGGACCCTTCTCCAAGTGATGGTGCGCTCGCTCGGCGGCACGGTACTTGCCGCCGTCCTTCGGAACACTCGCTACCCCGAAAGACCTCGCGAACGCGATTGCTAATGTACGCGACCCCGGGGTCGGTACCCGAGTGGCCAAAGGGGGCAGTCTGTAAAACTGCTGCGAAAGCTACGCTGGTTCGAATCCAGCCCGGCCCACTGCACCCAAGCGACGGGGAAGTCCTCGGTCGCTCCGGGGACGAGGAGCGGGATGAGGGTCTCGATTCTCGACGACTACTTCGACACCCTGCGCACGCTGGACTGCTTTGACAAGCTCGCCGGCCACGACGTCACGGTCTGGACCGATCCCGCGCAAGACGTCAATGTGCTCGCCGACCGACTCCGCGACACCGAGGCGCTGATACTGATTCGGGAGCGCACCAAGATCAGGACGCCGTTGCTGGAGCGCCTGCCCAACCTGCAGCTGATCAGCCAGCGCAGCGTCTATCCGCACATCGACGTGCACACGTGCACCCGACTCGGCATCGTCGTGTCGTCCGACTTGCATGCCGGCGCACCTTCGTATGCCGCCGCCGAGCTGACGTGGGGCCTGGTGCTCGCGGCGATGCGGCAGATCCCAAAACAAGTGGCCGCCCTGAAGGCCGGCCGCTGGCAGACGGGCATAGGCCGGACGCTCCTGTTCAAGACGCTCGGCATCTACGGGTACGGCCGCATCGGCAAGGTCGTGGCCGGCTACGGCCAGGCGTTCGGCATGAACGTTCTCGTGTGGTCACGCGAGCCGTCGCTCGAGACGGCACGCGCCGACGGGTACCAGATCGCGGAGAGCAAGTCCGCCTTCTTCGAGGAATGCGACGTGCTCTCCCTGCACATGCGTCTCGTCGATGCCACTCGAGGCATCGTCACTCCCTCTGACCTCGCGCGGATGAAGCCGACCTCGCTGCTTGTGAACACGAGCCGAGCGGGCCTCATGGAGCCGGGCGCGCTGGTCGCGGCTCTCCACGCCGGGCGTCCCGGCATGGCAGCGGTCGATGTCTACGAGCACGAGCCCGTGCTCGACACGAACGATCCGCTCCTCGGGCTCGAGAACGTCGTCTGCACGCCGCACATCGGCTATGTCACTCGAGACGAATGGGAAGTCCAGTTCGCCGACGTGTTCGATCAGATCAACGCCTTCGCAGCTGGTACGCCCATCAACGTCGTCAACCCGGGCGTCCGCGCGCAGTCGCGGGGCTCTCGCTCAAGAGCTGGCTTCGAGGGCTCCGCCGGATAGGAGCCGCCGCAGCATCCCGCCGAGCGTCGGGTTCGAAAGCAGTCCACTCACCTCCACCACTTCACCGCTCCCCGTGCGCGCGCCTGATGGCCTGGACCATCGCACTGTCGAGCGGTACCCACACGACTTCCCAGTAGTTGTCTTCCGGGTCCGCGAAGTACGCGGAGCGTCCGCCGAAGTCCGTGTCGACGGGTTCTTTCGTGACTCGTCCGCCCGACCGTCGCACGGCCTCGATCGTCTCGTCGACCGCTTCCGGCGTCTCGAGCGTGATCGCGATCGTGAATCCACGCATGCCGCGCTCCGGTGCCGCTGCGTGGGCGTTCCCGTCGGCGGCGAGCTTGTCGAGGGGGAACAGCGAGAGCACGGCCCCTCGCAGCCCGAAGGCGACGAAGTCGTCGACTTCGACGACCGCGTCCCAGCCCAGCCCTCGGTAGAAGCCCGCCAGCCGCCGGACATCCCGTGCCCCCAGCGTGATCACGTCGGCGCGTGCTGGTATCACCGCAGTGCTCCTACCACAACGGGCAGGCGCCGAACCGCGTGTTCGCAGGGTTCCGGCGCTCACGTTCGGCACGGGGCCCCGGATGGTCGATACTGGGGTGTGGCCCGGAGCCGCTGGCAGGTGGTTGCGGGCGTCGTCCTCGGCGGCGTCCTCCTCGCTGCCTGTGCGGGCTCGGGGTATCACTACGTGAAGTCCTCGGAGGACCGCACGTACTTCAAGGTTCCCGAGAACTGGAAGCTCTACGACGAGGATCAGGTGATCAAGACGCTGGGTCACAACCTGTCGCCCCGTCAGCGCAAGTCCCAGCTCGACAACGCCTGGCACGTGGGGTTCGACGCGAGCTCGAGGCCCGCGCTCGGTCGTCACCTCCTCGACGCCCGGGCGCGAAACCCCGTCGGCCTCGCGGCCGTCGAGGAGCTCGACTTCGACACCGCGGATCAGCTCTCGATCAACGCCCTGCGCAACTTCTTCGTCGATATCGACACGGCCATCGACCAGGGCAGCGGCGAGGTCCTCACGTACGAGCCGGTGGAGCGGGACGGTGGGTTCCACGGGATCCACATCGTGGCCAACGTGGACGACCCCAAGGGCCGTGTGATGACATTCGACCAGACCTCGATACTCGACCAGGCGACGAGCAAGCTCTACACCTTGCTGGTCACCTGCAGCGCCAACTGCTACGAACACAACAAGGACAAGATCGAACGCATCGTGGAATCCTGGACGGTGAAGGCGTGAGCACGCGGACCGTGCCTCCTCCGCAGCCGCACGAGGAGTTCATCTCGAGGCCACGGCCCGACGACATGCCCACGCGTCTGCCGATGTCGTGGTGGGATCGCATCAAGATCCTGCTGCTCCTCCTCGCGCTGCTGGCGTTCTTCGTCGCGGCCGAGGTCGCCGACGACCCGATCCTGCCGATCTCTGAGGCCATAAACATCACGCTGCGTACGAAGACGTGGCTCCTCGTCATCATCGGCCTCGAGGTCCTCCGCCAAGTCCACTACTTCATCAGCGAGCGTTCACCGGCGTACCACCAGTTCTTCCAGAAGCGCGTCTTCGGCGCGTGGAACCGGCGCGTCGCACACTTCAACCCGTGGAACCGCTACCGCCTCGCGAGGGCTACCAAGTGGGTGCTGATCATCGTCGTCGGGGCGATCATCCTCGGCCGGCTGTTCGACACGTCCCCGGTGCTCTCGTACTTCGAGGCCCTGCGCGAAGCCATCGATCTCGCTCCGCAGTTCGTGCAGATCGTCTTGTTCCTCACGTTCTGGATCGGGTTCCAGTTCGGTCTGATCATCTGGTTCAGCACGCGCGGTGGCGTCGAGACCTTCTATCCCGACGACATCCGCACCCGGTTCTCCGATGTCTGGGGTCAGGACCAGGTCCTGCGGAAGATCCACGAGAACCTGATGTTCCTCGAGCAGCCCGAGCTGATCGAGCAGAAGGGCGGCTACGTCCCCGGAGGCATCTTGCTCTGGGGTCCACCCGGTACCGGCAAGACGCTCATGGCCGAGGCACTCGCGGGCGAGACCGGTCGCCCGTTCGTGAACGTCGACGCGTCGATGCTCAACACCATGGGTATGGGCGTGCTCAAGGTGAAGCTCCTGTTCCGCAAGCTCCGCAAGTACGCGCTCAAGTACGGCGGGGTGGTCGTGTTCTTCGACGAAGCCGACGCGCTCGGGAACCGCGGGATGCTCGCGGGCATGCCGGGGCAAGGACTCCCGGCCAAGACGCCGTCGCCGTTCACGCACGCACGCACGTGCGGCGGGCTGGGCTATCTCTCCGAGGCGGCGCGCGCCGAGTTGCTCGCCGGCGCTTCGGCTCCCGACGACGAGCTCGACCAGGGGCGTCGCCGCAACCGCTTCTTCATGGGCATGGGCGGAATGGGCATGGGCGGTGGTGGCGCACTCCAGGTACTGCTCACCGAGCTCTCCGGACTGAAGAAGCCGCGCGGTCTCATCAACCGTTACGCGCGGCGGACGCTCCGCATGCAGCCCAAGCCGCCGCCGCAGTACCGGCTGCTCGTGATGATGGCGACCAACCTGCCCGAGAAGCTCGACCCCGCGATGCTGCGTCCGGGCCGCATCGACCGGATCTACAAGGTCGGCTACCCGTCGAAGGGCGGTCGCATCCGCACGTACGAGGGCTACCTCGCGAAGGTGCAGCACGACCTCACCGACGAGGAAGTCGACCGTCTCGCGACGATCACGCCGTACGCGACCGGCGCGACGATCAAGGATCTCGTGAACGAGTCGCTCATCAACTCGATACGCGAGGGCCGCGACGTGATCACGTGGCGCGACGTCGTCAAGGCCAAGCAGTTCAAGGATCTCGGGCCGCCCGAGGACGTCGAGTACATCGAGCGCGAGCGTCACGCGACCGCGCTGCACGAGGCGTGCCACGCCGTCGTCGCGTACCGCGTCCGCCATCACCTCGTCATCGACATCGCGACGATCGAGAAGGGCGGCAACTACCTCGGGATGGTCAGCTCGATCCCGCCCGAGGACCTGTTCACGCGCTGGCGTTCCGACTACGAGGCCGATGTCATGGTGAGCCTCGCGTCGCTCGCCGGCGAGAAGATGTTCTTCGGAGGCGACTCGTCGTCCGGCGTGTCCGGCGACCTCGAGAGCGCCACGCAGCTCACCATCCTGATGGAGGGCTACTGGGGCATGGGGCGCAGCATCGCCTCGCACGGCGTCACCCACCGGGTCGGCATCGGCGGGGGCGGGCAACCCGGCGCGGGTGAGAAGGTGAAGGAGCGCGACCTGCTGAAGGGCGGGCTCGCGGCGCGGATCGAGACGAAGCTGGCCGACCTCTTCGACCGGACCGAGGCGCTCATCGACGACAACCGGCACGAGATCCTCGCGGTCACGCATGCGCTCGAGACGCACAAGACACTCACCGGTGAGGACATCGAGGCGGTCATCGAAGGCCGAGCCGGCCCGCTGGTCGACGGCCGCCAGTACCACGCCGACGCGTTCCTCGATGAGGCCGAGGCGTACCACGACGAGGTCCTCGAAGCGCACGAGCGCCACGGCGAGGTCGACGCGTCGCTCCCGGAGCTCGACGGCCAGGTCGACATCGCGGCATCGGTCCCGGCCGACGCCGCTCCCGCGAGAACGAGCTCCGGGAACGGCGGATCGCGCATCGCGTGGTCGGACCGGCAGCGCAAACGCGCTGTAGCCGGCAACGGTGCGCGGAGGAAGCAGGCCAAGCGCGCGGCGAAAGCGGCCAAGAGGGACAAGGCCGCGAAGAAGGCGAAGTCCGCGGGCCGGAAGGGCAGCTGAAGGGCCGCCCCTCGTCAACCCGCTCGGCGTGTCGAACGGGTCAGAGCATCCGCTGCATCACGACGACGTCGAGCCACCGGTTGAACTTGCGCCCGACCTCGCGCTCGGTACCCACGTGCTCGAACCCGCACGACCGGTGGAGCGCGATCGACGTCTCGTGACCGCCGACGATGCGGGCGATCATCGAGTGGAACCCGTGGGCCTGGCCGAGCCGAACGAGCTCCTCGAGCACCGCGCGGCCGACACCCCGGTTGCGGTGATCACGGTGCACGTAGACGGAGTTCTCGACCGTCGGCGAGTACGCGGGCCGAGGGTGGAACGGCGACAGCGATCCGAACCCGATCACCTGCTCGCCACCGTCCACCGCGACGACCGCGGGATGGCCGCCGGAGTGCTCGTCGATCCAGGCGACCTGGTCGTCGAGCGAGCGGGTCACCATGTCGAAGGTGACCGTGGACTCGAGCACCTCGCGGTTGTAGATGGCCCGCATCGCTTCGGCGTCCCGCCGCTCGGCCAACCGGATCGTCACCTCCATGCCGTTTCGGAAGGTAATGCAGGGGCGGGGCGTTGCTAACCTTTGTTTCTCACGCCCCCTTAGCTCAGTCGGCAGAGCACTTCCATGGTAAGGAAGGGGTAGATGTCGAAGGCGAAGTTCGAGCGGACGAAGCCGCATTTGAACATCGGGACGATTGGTCATATTGATCATGGGAAGACGACGTTGACGGCGGCGATCACGAAGGTGTTGTCGGAGCGGAATCCGAATACGTCGTTTACGGCGTTCGAGGAGATTGATAAGGCGCCGGAGGAGAAGCAGCGGGGGATCACGATTTCGATTGCGCATGTGGAGTATGAGACGGAGCGTCGGCATTACGCGCATGTGGATTGTCCGGGTCATGCGGATTACATCAAGAACATGATCACGGGGGCGGCGCAGATGGATGGGGCGATTCTGGTGGTGGCGGCTACGGATGGGCCGATGCCCCAGACGCGGGAGCATGTGTTGTTGGCTCGTCAGGTGGGGGTGCCGTCGATTGTGGTGGCGCTGAACAAGACGGACATGGTCGATGATGAGGAGATCCTCGAGTTGGTGGAGCTCGAGGTGCGGGAGTTGTTGAACGAGTACGAGTTCCCGGGTGATGACACGCCGATCGTGCGGGTCTCGGCGTTGAAGGCCTTGGAGGGCGACGCCGGGTGGCAGGCCAAGATCTTGGAGTTGATGGAGGCGGTCGACACCCACATCGCGGAGCCGGTCCGGGATGTCGACAAGCCGTTTTTGATGCCGATCGAGGATGTGTTCTCGATCACCGGGCGGGGCACGGTGGTGACCGGGCGGGTGGAGCGGGGGGTGGTGCGGGTCAACGAAGAGGTGGAGATCGTGGGCATCAAGCCGACCACCAAGACGGTGTGTACCGGGGTGGAGATGTTCCGCAAGCTGTTGGATGAGGGCCGGGCGGGCGACAACATCGGGGCGTTGCTGCGGGGCACGAAGAAAGAGGAGGTGGAGCGGGGTCAGGTGCTGGCCAAGCCGGCCAGTATCACGCCGCACACCAATTTCGCGGCGCAGGTCTATGTGTTGACCAAGGAGGAGGGGGGCCGCCACACCCCGTTCTTCGCCAACTATCGGCCCCAGTTCTATTTCCGGACCACCGACATCACCGGGTCGATCCAGCTGCCCGAGGGCACCGAGATGGTCATGCCCGGCGACAACACCGAGATGACCGTCGAGCTCATCGCCCCCATCGCCATGGAAGAAGGCCTGCGCTTCGCGATCCGCGAAGGCGGCCGCACCGTCGGCGCCGGCCGCGTCACCACCATCAACAAGTAAGGCAGCGGGATGCCGAAGAGCGACAAGCGCGTCAAGGTGACGCTCGCGTGCGAAGAGTGCAAGCGGCGGAACTACATCACGGTCAAGAACAAGACGAACGACCGTGACCGTATAGAGATGAAGAAGTACTGCCGCTGGGACCGCAAGCACACGCTCCACAAGGAGACCCGCTGACCCCGGTGACCCCGGTGCCGCCGCCCGCTCCGGCGACGGCACCCGCGCTTCTCCGTGCTCCGCCCGCGAGCGGATCGGGTTACCCACGCGTAGGTGCTGGTCGTGGGGGCGGGTGTGCATGTCCCGTCCCGTCGCGATAGAAGGGCACGAGAAGGAGGCCGTGCGGCCTCCTTCTCGTGCGTCTTCCGGGTTGTGGATACTCGCTGGTAACCCTCTCACGTCGGAACGAGTCTGATGTCCACGTACGGTTCGGCATTGGGAGATCGGGATGAGATGGCTTCCCTCGTCCTCGACGCCCAGCGGGGGGATCGAGGGGCGTTCGACGAGCTGGTGCGGCGCACCTACGTCGACACGTACACGCTGGCGGTCCGGCTGACAGGGAACGAAGAGGACGCACGCGACGTGGTGCAGGAGGCCTACCTCCGAGCCTGGAAGGGCATCAAGCGCTTCCGCGGCGACGCGCAGTTCTCCACGTGGCTGTACCGGATCACCGCGAACACCGGGTACACGGCCGTGCAGAAGCGCCGCCGCCTCCGGACGGCCCCCCTCGACGACGTCGAAGAGCCCGCCGAGCCGCGCTTCGAGGCCCGTCCCGACGCGGTGGCCGAGTCCGCGGCCGGGCTCGCCGAGCTCGCAGACGCCGTCGACCGGCTGCCCTCGAAGCTGCGATCGATCGTGATCTTGAAGGACATGTACGGGCTGCCGCACGAGGCGATCGCCGAGGAGCTCGGGATCTCGGTCGCGGCGGCAAAGGTGCGGCTGCATCGGGGCCGCAAGAGGCTGCGCGACATGCTGTATGAAGACGGTGGGAGGAGCGCGCATGCGGTGTGAGGAGGTTGCGCTGCTGCTGCCGGGCACCGTCGACGGGCTCGAGCCCGCCGCGCTGCCGGTCCAGCGTCACATCGAGTCGTGCCTGCGCTGCCAGGCCGAGGTCGCGCGCTACCGCCGGATGCTGCGCGGCCTCCAGCTGCTGCGCACGCAGTACCTCGAGCCGGTCCCCGGCCTGCTGACGCAGACGCTCGCCGCGATCGGCGAGGCGTCGGAGCGCCGGGCCATCCGCTCGGTGCTCACCGGGCGCCGGGTCGCCTACGCCGGCGCGATCGCGGGCGCGCTCGCGGCAGCCGGTGCCACGACGGCCGCGGTGATCCTCGCCCGCGCCAAGCGTCGCGCCGCCGCCCTCGCGCACTGAGTCCGCCCGGGGATCTTCGCGACCCCGCTGCTAACCTGGCTTGCCTGGCCCCCCGTGCCGGAGGGCAGTAGCTCAACTGGCAGAGCACCGGTCTCCAAAACCGGCGGTTGGGGGTTCGAGTCCCTCCTGCCCTGCTGATCAGCCCTCGGAGGCTCCGCGTGAACCGACAGACCAAGCGTCTGATGCAGCGCCAAGGCGCCGATCGGCCGACCGCGCCCGAGCGTCGTGCCCGACCGCAGCCCATGCCGCAGCAGCAGCGCGAGCGCGTCGGTCCGCGGCAGTACCTGTCGGAGGTCAAGGGGGAGCTGCGCAAGGTCACCTGGCCGACGCGCCGTGAGGTGATCAACTCGACGATCGTCGTGCTGATCGCGGTCGTGTTCATGACCTCGCTGATCTTCGGGTTCGACTACGCCTCCTCGAAGTTCGTCCTCTTCTTGTTCGACTGATCCATGGCGCTCGACTTGACCGACGACGGCGACGAGGTGACACCTACCGACACCCCGACGTCGAACGGCGACGCGCCGGCGACCGACGCCCCCGCAGCCGAGACACCTGCTGACGGTGCCGAGACGGCTTCGGAAGCCGAGACGGCTTCGGAGGTCGCGGCGGCCATCCTCTCGACCGACGACGCCCCGGGCGGCGAGGCACCCGCGCTGGACGCGTCGGCGGAGCTCGTCGACGTGATCGAGATCGGCGCCGACCAAGAGGCGGGGGGCGCGCCCGAGGAGCCGGCGGAGCCGAGCCCCTACGACCGACCCGGCGACTGGTACGTCGTGCACACGTACGCGGGTTACGAGAACAAGGTGAAGCAGAACCTTGCGAACCGCATCCGGTCGATGCACGTCGAGGAGCGCATCTTCGAGGTCGTCATCCCGATGGAGGACGTCGTCGAGTTCAAGGGCGGACAACGGCGCATCGTGCAGAAGAAGGTCTTCCCCGGCTACCTCTACGTGCGCATGGACCTCGACGACGACTCCTGGTACGTCGTGCGCAACACGCCCGGCGTCACCGGCTTCGTCGGGCCGAGCGGGGCGCGGCCGACGCCGCTCGGGCGCAAGGAGGTCGAAGACGTGCTCGGGGTCGCAAAGTCGGAAGGCGGCGCGGCCGTCGAGAAGAAGGTGCGACCGCGGGTCGAATTCGAAGAGGGCGAGCAAGTCCGCGTCGTCACCGGCCCGTTCGCCGACTTCAACGGCGCGATCGCCGAGATCGACATCGACCGGTCGAAGCTCAAGGTGCTCGTGAACATCTTCGGGCGGGAGACCCCGGTCGAGCTCGAGTTCGGCCAGGTCGCGAAGTTGTGATTACGGCGAGCGGGGACGCAGCGAGCGGAGGCGTAGTGGTGTCGGAGATTGACGCGCGCGGACGGAGCGAGGCGGAGCCGAGCGACGGGAGCACGCGGAGCGAGCGCCCGCGGGCCGGGTATCCCGGCCCGCAGCGAGCGGAGCAATAGAGATGGCGAAGAAGAAGCTGGCCGCGAGGGTCAAGATCCAGATCCAGGCCGGGCAGGCCACGCCCGCGCCACCCGTCGGGACCGCGCTCGGCCCGCACGGGATCAACATCATGGACTTCTGCAAGGCCTACAACGCGGCGACCGAGAACCAGCGCGGCCTGGTGATCCCGGCCGAGATCTCGATCTTCGAGGATCGCTCGTTCACGTTCATCACGAAGACGCCGCCAACGCCGTTCCTGCTCCGCCAAGCCGCCGGGGTCGAGAAGGGCGCGCAGAACCCACGCACCGAGAAGGTGGGGCGCGTCACCAAGCAGCAGCTCCGTCAGATCGCGGAGACGAAGATGCCCGACCTCAACGCCCACGACATCGAGGCCGCCATGCAGCAGGTCGCCGGCACGGCGCGCTCGATGGGCATCGAGGTGGGCGAATGACGAAGCACGGCAAGAAGTACGACGACGCGACCAAGGACTACGACCGCGCGCGGCTGTACCCGCCGGCCGAGGCGCTCGAGCTCGTGAAGTCGAATGCCACGCGCAACTTCGACGAGACCGTGGAGGCCGCGTTCCGGCTCGGCGTCGACCCCCGCAAGGCCGACCAGATGATCCGCGGCACCGTGTCGCTGCCCAGCGGGTCCGGGAAGAGCGCCCGCGTCGCAGTATTCGCGGCGGGCGACAAGGCCAGGGAGGCAGAAGCTGCCGGTGCCGACGTCGTCGGTACCGACGACCTGATCAAGCGGATCGAGGGCGGCTTCCTCGACTTCGACGTGGCGATCGCGACGCCCGACCTCATGGGCCAGGTGGGCAAGCTCGGTCGCACGCTCGGCCCCCGGGGTCTCATGCCCAACCCGAAGACGGGCACCGTCACCAACGACGTCGGCAAGGCGGTCGGCGAGTTCAAGGCGGGCAAGGTCGAGTACCGGACCGACCGCCACGGCAACGTGCACGTGCCGATCGGCAAGGCGAGCTTCGAGCCTGCAGCACTGCTGGCGAACTACCACGCGGTGCTCGACGAGATCATGCGGTCCAAGCCCGCTGCCGCCAAGGGCAAGTACCTGAAGTCGGCTGCCGCGTCGTCGACGATGGGCCCGGGCGTGCGCATCGATCCCTCGTTCACCAAGCTCGAGGACTCGCAGGCCACCACCTGATCCGCCCGGTCCCGCCCCACGGCGCTTCGCTCGCGGTCTTGGCGCTGCAGTACCCTCGTGGGAAATCGACTGCGCGCCGCAGACCTCCGGTCTCCCGCTCGGGAGGTAATGGGGTAACCCGCCGGACGAGGCGACTCCCGTACGAGGGGCGTCTCGCGACCTGCGGGGCGCCCTGCATTCGTTGTCGGGAGTCAGGTCCATATGGCGCGGCCCGCGAAGACGGCGGTCATCGAGGAGATCCAGCGAAAGCTCGGTGAGGCCGACGCGTCGGTCCTCACCGAGTACCGGGGCTTGACCGTCTCCGCGCTCGCCAACCTGCGCGGCGCCCTGCGACCCGCCGGTACCGAGTACAAGATCTTCAAGAACACGCTGGCCCGTCTGGCCGCCGAGGCGGCCGGCCTCACCGAGCTGGTGCCGCTGTTCGAGGGCCCGGTCGCGATCGCCTTCGTGCACGGCGACGCGGTCGTCGCCGCCAAGGCGCTGCGCGACTTCGGTCGGACCAACCCGGCGCTCGTGGTGAAGGGCGGGCTGCTCGGACCGCGCGTGCTCACCCCCGCCGACCTCGAGGCGCTGGCCGAGATCCAGCCCCGCGAAGTGCTGCTGGCGCGACTCGCCGGCGGCTTCCAGGCGCCGCTCACGAAGGCGGCCGGACTGTTCCAGGCGTTCACGCGCAACTTCGCGTACGGGTTGAAGGCGTACGTCGACCAGCGCGTGGCCGGCGGCGAGGCGTTGGAGGAGGCGGCCGCCGAAGGGACCGAAGAAGTGACCGAGGCGTCGGCCGACGAGCCGTCAGCCGAAGAGACCGGTACGGGCGCAGCAGAGCCCGAAGAGACCTCAGAGCAACAGGAGAGCGAGTGACATGGCGACGATGAGCACGCAAGAGCTGTTGGACGTCTTCAAGAGCATGACGGTCCTCGAGCTCAACGAGTTCCTCAAGGCGTTCGAGGAGGAGTTCGACGTCACGGCCGCGGCCCCGGTCGCGGTGGCCGCGGGTCCGGCCGCGGCGGCCGGTGGCGACGGTGCCGCAGCTGCCGCGGAAGAGCAGGACGAGTTCGACGTCGTCCTCTCGGCCGTGGGCGACAAGAAGATCCAGGTCATCAAGGAGGTCCGGGCGCTCACGAGCCTCGGGCTGAAGGAGGCGAAGGACCTCGTCGACAGCGCACCCAAGCCGGTGCTCGAGAAGGCCTCGAAGGAGGACGCCGAGAAGGCGAAGGCGCAGCTCGAGGGGGCCGGCGCCACCGTCGAGCTGAAGTAGCGCTCGCGAATCGAGCCGGCCCGGACAGGGTCGGACGACGGCGCCGAGGAGGGGCGGGGCGAGGGCGACATGCCGGCGCACGGAACGGGGTCGGCTCGAGCGGAGCGAGGGCCGGGGGCACCCCGTGAGTACGGCGGCATGGCGCACTCGGCCAGGTGCCGAGCCGCTCCGGCGACAGCCCGGTCATGGGGCCGCGAGACCCTTGACCCGCGTGCCGAGGCGTCCTAGGGTCCTCGACAACTGCGACGGGCCCCCTCGGGGCCTGTTCTTTCACGCGTGTTTGCAGGCCGGCTAGAGCCTGACTAGTATTGCTCTAGCCGTGTCTGCCCGCTCGTGTCACTGCTGATCTTCCTGACCCTGGTCCGCGCGCGCCCCGTCGCCTAGGAGTCGCCTTGCCTCGCCTCGCGTCCCGCGAACGTCTCTCCTTCTCCCGTCTCCCCCAGGTCCTCGAGCTCCCCGACCTCATCGCGGTCCAACGCGAGTCCTTCCAGCACTTCCTCGACGAGGGCATCGCCGAGGTCCTCGCCGACATCTCGCCGATCGAAGACTTCACCGGTCAGCTCAAGCTCGAGCTCGCGGACCACGTGTTCGACCCGCCGAAGCACTCCGAGGACGAGTGCCGCGAGCGCGACATGACGTTCGCGCGTCCGCTCTTCGTGACCGCCCGCTTCATGAACGCGACGACGGGCGAGATCAAGGAGCAGACGGTCTTCATGGGCGACTTCCCGATGATGACCGACCGCGGCACGTTCATCATCAACGGCACCGAGCGGATCGTCGTGTCGCAGCTCGTCCGCTCGCCTGGCGTCTACTTCGGGATCAGTCCGGACAAGACGCAGCCGGAGAAGGACATCGTCGACGCCAAGATCATCCCGGGCCGCGGCGCGTGGCTGGAGTTCGAGGTCGACAAGAAGGACATCGCGTACGTCCGTATCGACCGCAAGCGGAAGCAGCCGGTCACGATCCTGCTCAAGGCGCTGGGCTTCGGTGAGGCCGAGGACGAGCTTCTGAACCTCATCCTCGACGCGAACGGGCAGCCCTACGAGTCGATCCGCAACACGCTCGAGAAGGACAACACCGACGACGCCGAAGCGGCGTTCATCGACATCTACCGCAAGCTGCGTCCCGGCGAGCCCCCCACGCCGGACTCCGCGCGTCAGCTGCTCGAGAACCTCTTCTTCAACCCGAAGCGCTACGACATGGCCAAGGTCGGGCGCCACAAGGTGTCGAAGAAGCTCGTCGACGAGTACGGCAAGCTCCCGCTCTCACGCTTCGGCTTGGCGGTTCCGAACGCCGATCCCGACAAGGGTCCGGTCGACTTCCAGCTCTCGCGCGCCGACATCCTCGCCACGGTCTCGTACCTGGTGAAGCTCCACAACAACGACGCCGACTATTACCCGGACGACATCGACCACTTCGGCAACCGCCGCGTCCGTTCGGTCGGTGAGTTGATCCAGAACCAAGTGCGTGTCGGGTTGTCGCGCATGGAGCGGGTCGTGCGCGAGCGCATGACGACGCAGGACGTCGAGGCGATCACACCACAGACGCTCATCAACATTCGGCCGGTCGTCGCGGCGATCAAGGAGTTCTTCGGGTCGAGCCAGCTGAGCCAGTTCATGGACCAGACGAACCCGCTCGCCGGACTCACCCACAAGCGCCGCTTGTCCGCGCTCGGGCCCGGCGGTCTGTCGCGCGAGCGCGCCGGGTTCGAGGTCCGTGACGTGCACCCCAGCCACTACGGCCGGATGTGCCCGATCGAGACGCCGGAAGGTCCGAACATCGGCCTCATCGGCTACCTCTCGACGTACGCGCGCATCAACCGGTTCGGCTTCATCGAGACGCCGTACCGCAAGGTCGAGAACGGCCGGGCCACCGACCGCATCGAGTACTTGGCGGCCGACGACGAGGACCGCTTCGTCATCGCCCAGGCCAACGCGAACGTCGACGTCGGCGGGCGGTTCCTCGACGACCGCGTGCTCGTGCGCGCCAAGCGCGGTGAGGTCGCGTACGTCGACCCGCACGAGGTCGACTACATGGACGTGTCGCCCAAGCAGATCGTGTCGGTGGCGACGTCGTTGATCCCGTTCCTCGAGCACGACGACGCCAACCGAGCGCTGATGGGCGCCAACATGCAGCGCCAGGCCGTGCCGCTGCTGCGTGCGACCGCGCCGTTCATCGGTACCGGTGTCGAGGCCCGCGCCGCGCAGGACGCCGGCGACCTGATCATCGCCGAGGGCAGCGGTCGCGTCACCGACGTCTCCGGTGACGCGATCGTCGTCGAGTACGACGGCGGCTCTCGCAAGGGCAAGACCACCTACCGGCTGTCGAAGTTCCGGCGGTCGAACCAGGGCACGTGCATCAACCAGAAGCCTCTCGTCGACATCGGCGACACGGTCAAGGAAGGCGCCGTGCTCGCGGACGGCCCGTCCACGCACCAGGGCGAGCTCGCGCTCGGCAAGAACCTGCTCGTCGCTTTCATGCCATGGCTGGGCCACAACTTCGAGGACGCGATCGTGATCTCGGAGCGTCTCGTGCGCGACGACGTGCTCACGTCGATCCACATCGAGGAGCACGAGATCGATGCGCGCGACACGAAGCTCGGTGCCGAGGAGATCACGCGTGACATCCCGAACCTGTCGGAAGACATCCTCAAGGACCTCGACGAGCGCGGGATCATCCGCATCGGTGCCGAGGTCGGCCCCGGCGACATCCTCGTTGGCAAGGTCACGCCGAAGGGTGAGACCGAGCTCACACCCGAGGAGCGCCTGCTGCGCGCCATCTTCGGTGAGAAGGCGCGCGAGGTGCGAGACACGTCGCTCAAGGTACCGCACGGCGAGACCGGCAAGGTCATCGACGTGCGCGTCTTCTCACGGGAGGAGGGCCATGAGCTCCCGCCCGGCGTCAACCAGCTCGTGCGCGTCTACGTCGCGCAGAAGCGCAAGATCAGCGAAGGCGACAAGCTCGCCGGGCGCCACGGCAACAAGGGCGTGATCGCCAAGATCCTGCCGCTCGAGGACATGCCGCACCTCGCCGACGGCACGCCGGTCGACATCATCCTGAACCCGCTGGGCGTGCCGAGCCGGATGAACGTGGGCCAGGTGCTCGAGGCGCACCTCGGCTATGCCGCCCGCTACGGCTGGGACGGCCAGGGCGACGCGCCGCGCACGGAGCGCAAGACGCGACCGGTCACGGAGCCGGCCGTTTGGGTGAGCAGCCCCGTGTTCGACGGTGCCCACTGGGACGAGACCGACCAGTCGGGCCCCGAGGGGACGATCGAGCGGCTGTTCGAGCGCATGCATCCCGACGGTGCTGCCGGGCAGCGCCTCGTGGGCAACGACGGCAAGGCGACACTCTACGACGGACGCACGGGCGAGCCGTACGACCGCCCGGTCACGGTCGGTCACGTCTACATCCTGAAGCTCGCGCACCTCGTCGACGACAAGATCCACGCGCGGTCGACCGGCCCATACTCGATGATCACGCAGCAGCCGCTGGGCGGGAAGGCGCAGTTCGGCGGTCAGCGCTTCGGCGAGATGGAGGTGTGGGCGCTCGAGGCGTACGGCGCCGCGTACGCGCTGCAGGAGATCCTCACGATCAAGTCCGACGATGTGCTCGGGCGCGTCAAGGTCTACGAGGCGATCGTCAAGGGCGAGAACATCCCCGAGCCGGGCATCCCCGAGAGCTTCAAGGTGCTCATCAAGGAGATGCAGGCGCTCTGCCTCAACGTCCGGGTGATGAACGCCGCGGGCGAGGAGGTCGAGATCCGCGAGCTCGACGAGGACGCATTCCGCACCACCGAATCGCTCGGCATCGACCTCAGTCGACCCGAGCGTGGCACCGACGAGGAGGACGCGGCCCGCGAGGCCGGCAGATATTGACGAACGTGGAACCAGCGGCCCGGCCCAGCGAGCGAGCGGGCGCGGTCCGGGTACCCCGGATCGCAGTGAGCGAGCCGGTGTACGGAGCCAAGAGCGGGAGAGTGGAGACCTAGTGCTCGACGTGAACGAGTCCGCCAACCTGTCCATCGCGCTCGCCACTGCGGAGCAGATCCGCATGTGGTCGAACGGCGAGGTCAAGAAGCCCGAGACGATCAACTACCGCACGCTCAAGCCCGAGAAGGACGGGCTGTTCTGCGAGAAGATCTTCGGGCCGACCAAGGACTGGGAGTGCTACTGCGGCAAGTACAAGCGCGTCCGGTTCAAGGGCATCATCTGTGAGCGCTGCGGCGTCGAGGTCACGCGCTCCAAGGTGCGTCGCGAGCGCATGGGCCACATCGAGCTCGCTGCGCCCGTCACGCACATCTGGTACTTCAAGGGTGTCCCGAGCCGGCTCGGCTACCTGCTCGACATCGCGCCGAAGAGCCTGGAGAAGGTCATCTACTTCGCCGCGCACCTGATCACCTGGGTCGACGACGAGCGCCGCCACAAGGACCTCGCCGAGCTCCAGGCCGACATCCAGGCCGAGATCCAGGACCTGGAGAAGGAGCTGGATCTCCGCCTGCGTCAGCGCGACGAGGAGTACGAGGGCGAGATCAAGGGCTTCGAGGAGGCCTCGTCGACGGGCAACGCGCGCAAGGCCGACCTCGAGCGCTCCCAGAAGGCGCGCGACAAGGACTTCGAGGAGCTGCGCGAGCGTGCCGAGTCCGAGATCGAGCACTTGAAGACGGTCTGGACCACGTTCGAGAAGCTGGCGCCCAAGCAGCTCGTCGACGACGAGCGCGTGTGGCGTGAGCTGCGCGACCGCTACGACGAGTACTTCACCGGTGGCATGGGCGCCGAGTCGGTCAAGGAGCTGATCTCCCGGCTGGACCTCAAGCAGGAAGAGGCGAGCCTCAAGGAGGTCATCGCAACCGCCAAGGGGCAGCGCAAGGCGAAGGCGATCAAGCGCCTCAAGGTCATCTCTGCGTTCAACCGGCTCGACGCCGACGGCCGGACGATCAACTCGCCGAACGGCATGGTGCTCGACGCCGTGCCGGTGATCCCGCCCGACCTGCGCCCGATGGTGCAGCTCGACGGCGGCCGGTTCGCGACGTCCGACCTCAACGACCTGTACCGACGCGTGATCAATCGCAACAACCGGCTGAAGCGTCTCCTCGACCTCGGCGCGCCCGAGATCATCATCAACAACGAGAAGCGGATGCTCCAGGAGGCGGTCGACGCGCTGTTCGACAACGGTCGCCGCGGGCGACCGGTCACCGGGCCCGGCAACCGCGCGCTGAAGTCGTTGTCCGACATGCTCAAGGGCAAACAGGGTCGATTCCGCCAGAACCTGCTCGGCAAGCGCGTCGACTACTCCGGTCGCTCCGTGATCGTCGTCGGTCCGCAGTTGAAGCTGCAGCAGTGCGGCCTGCCGAAGCAGATGGCGCTGGAGCTGTTCAAGCCGTTCGTGATGAAGCGCCTCGTCGACCTCGAGTACGCACAGAACATCAAGTCGGCCAAGCGCATGGTGGAGCGCGCGCGCCCGCAGGTCTGGGACGTGCTCGAAGAGGTCATCAAGGAGCACCCGGTGCTGCTCAACCGCGCACCGACGCTGCACCGCCTCGGCATCCAGGCGTTCGAGCCGGTACTCGTCGAGGGCAAGGCGATCCAGATCCATCCCCTCGTCTGCGCCGCGTTCAATGCCGACTTCGACGGCGACCAGATGGCCGTGCACCTGCCGCTGTCGTCGGAGGCACAGGCGGAGGCGCGCATCCTCATGTTGAGCGCGCACAACATCCTGTCGCCGGCACACGGGCGGCCGATCGCGGTGCCGTCGCAGGACATGATCATCGGCGCCTACTACCTCACCGAGGTCGTCGAGGGCGCGCGGGGTGAGGGCCGTGTGTTCGGCTCGCTCGACGAGGCGATCCTCGCGTACGACCAGCGACTGCTCCCGAGGGGGAACGGTGCCCACCCGTCTGCCGACGGCGACGACGGGATCGCGCTGCACGCCAAGATCAAGGTGCGCATGCCCGCGGGCCGGTTCCCGGAGGACCAGTTCCCCGAGCGTGACGACAAGCGCCACCCGAAGTCGATCGTCCTCAAGCGCTGGGGTACCAACGGCGACGGAAAGGTGCTGGTCGAGACCACCCTCGGCCGGCTGATCCTCAACGAGGCGTTCCCGGTCGACTTCCCCTTCAAGAACGAGGTGCTGAAGAAGCGCGGCCTGACCGAGATCATCAGCGAGGTCGTCGACCGCTACTCGCGTGCCGAGGTGGCGACGAGTCTCGACAACCTCAAGGACCTCGGGTTCGACTACGCGACCCGCGCTGGCCTGACGATCTCCATCGCCGACGTGAAGACCCCGCGCACGAAGGCGGCGCTCCTCGAGCAGTTCGAGGGGGACGCCGAGCGCGTCGAGCAGCAGTACGACAAGGGGATCATCACCGACGACGAGCGCCGCCAGAAGGAGATCGAGATCTGGACGGAGGCGACCGACAAGGTCCGTGACGCGATGCAGAGCGAGCTCGCCGAGGAGAAGTTCAACCCGATCGACATGATGGTCGGATCGGGAGCCCGCGGGAACGTGATGCAGGTCCGTCAGATCGCGGGTATGCGTGGTCTCGTGGCGAACCCGCGTGGCGAGATCATCCCGCGGCCGATCAAGTCGAACTTCCGTGAGGGCCTGTCGGTGCTCGAGTACTTCATCTCGACGCACGGCGCGCGGAAGGGACTCGCCGACACGGCGCTGCGCACCGCCGACTCCGGCTACCTGACCCGTCGTCTCGTCGACGTCGCGCAGGAGCTCATCGTCCGCGACGAGGACTGCGATTCGAACCGTGGCATCTGGGTCGAGAACGTCGTGGCGACGGGCGACCGTCTGCGCACGCTCGAGACCGAGCTGCTCGGGCGCTGCCTCGCCGAGGACGTTGCCTGCTCCGACGGCACGAAGCTCGAGCGCAACCACGAGATGCGTGAGGACGACGTCACCAAGCTCGCCGAGGACAAGACGATCGAGCGGGTGCGCGTCCGCTCCGTGCTCACGTGCGAGTCGCTGTTCGGTGTGTGCGCCCGTTGTTACGGGACGATGCTCGCGACCAGCAAGCCCGTCGACCGTGGCGAGGCCGTCGGCATCATCGCCGCGCAGTCGATCGGCGAGCCCGGCACGCAGCTCACGATGCGGACGTTCCACACCGGTGGCGTCGCCGGCGAGGACATCACGCACGGTCTGCCGCGCGTCGTCGAGCTCTTCGAGGCCCGCACGCCCAAGGGCGCCGCGCTCCTCGCGGAGTCGTCCGGCGTCGTGCGCCTGGGCGAGAACGAGAAGGGCGAGCGCGTCGTGACCGTCGTCGCCGACGACGGCAGTGAGGAGGAGCATGTCGTGTCGCGCCGTGCGCAGCTCGCGGTACGTGAAAACCAGGAGGTCAAGGCCGGCGAGCGGCTCATCGGTGACGCGCCGACACCGCTCGACCCGAAGAAGATCCTCGAGATCAAGGGCATCCGCGAGACCCAGCAATACCTCGTCGACGAGGTGCAGAAGGTGTACCGGGAGCAGGGCGTGTCGATCCACGACAAGCACGTCGAGGTGATCGTCCGCCAGATGCTGCGCCGGGTCGCGGTATCGGAGCCCGGTGACTCGCGGTTCCTGCCGGGCGAGAAGGTCGACGCTCGGCTCTACGCCGAGACCAACCGCCGGCTCGTCGAAGAGGGTGCTCAGCCCGCCGAGGGCCGACCCGAGCTCATGGGGATCACGAAGGCGTCGCTCGCGACCGACTCGTGGCTCTCCGCCGCGTCGTTCCAGGAGACGACGCGGGTGCTCACCGAGGCGGCGATCGAGGGCAAGATCGACGGCTTGTTCGGGCTCAAGGAGAACGTGATCATCGGGAAGCTCATCCCCGCGGGCACCGGCATGCCCATGTACCGCGAGATCGCAACCGAGGCACCCGACTACGAGCCGCTGCCCTTCTACTCGTCCGATGTCGACGCCGACATGGACCTCGCGCAATGGCTGGCCGATACCAGCGGCACGCCTGCTGCCGAGGCGACGGAGGCAGGCGACGCCGGGCTGCTCACCGTCGTGCGCGACGACGAGCCGCCGCTGGAGGAGACCGGCACCGGCGAGTAGTGCTCAGGCGTTCGCCGGGTGCGCGCCGGCGGCGGCAACCGCCGTCCTCGTGGGGTGCCCCCGGCCCTCGCTCCGCTCGAGCCGACCCCACTCCGGGCGGCGCCTACCGCCGCCGGCGCGCCGCGTAGGCCTCGCATTACAGCTCGTGTCCGTTCTCCGCTAGCATTCATCTTTCGGTGCCGCCCTTCTTCGCGGTGCCGGTCCTTGTCCGTTTCGAGCGAGAGTTTCTTGTCGGCCCGCGCGGCTCGGAAGAGAAGAGAAGGAAAAGCGTGCCCACAATTCAGCAGCTTGTCCGGAAGGGGCGGGCTTCGAAGACGACGAAGTCGAAGACGCCGGCGCTGAAGAGCTCCCCGCAGCGCCGGGGAGTGTGCACGCGCGTCTACACGACGACGCCGAAGAAGCCGAATTCTGCACTGCGCAAGGTCGCCCGGGTGCGCCTCACGTCGGGCATCGAGATCACCGCGTACATCCCCGGCGAGGGGCACAACCTCCAGGAGCACTCGATCGTGCTGGTGCGCGGTGGCCGTGTCCGTGACCTCCCCGGTGTGCGGTACAAGATCGTGCGCGGCGCGCTCGACGCGAGCGGCGTGTCGGGCCGGAACCAGGCCCGCAGCCGCTACGGCTCGAAGAAGGAGGGTTGAGGTGAGCGACCGCGAGCCGGGTATCCCGGCGAGCAGCGAACTGGGGCCCGAGCGGCCCGGCGCCGAAGGCGCCGAGAGCGGAAGGGTTGAGGTGAGCGACCGCGAGCCGGGTATCCCGGCGAGCAGCGAACCGGTACGCCGAAGTGGGGTTGAGCGGCCCGGCGCCGTAGGCGCCGAGAGCGGGAGAGCCTGATGCCTCGCAAGGGCCCCGCATCGCGGCGCGACCTCATGCCCGACCCCGTGTACCGGTCGGTGGTCGTCACCCAGCTGGTCAACAAGGTGCTGCAGCGCGGGAAGCGTTCGATCGCCGAGCACATCGTCTACGACGCGCTCACCGACATCGAGCAGAAGACCGGCGGCGACCCGATTCCCACGCTCAAGCGCGCAGTCGAGAACGTGCGGCCCGCGCTCGAGGTCCGCCCCCGGCGCGTCGGCGGCGCCACCTACCAGGTGCCGGTCGAGGTCCGTCCGCGGCGCGCGACGACGCTCGCGATCCGATGGATCGTCGGGTACTCACGGCAGCGGCGCGAGAAGACCATGGCCGGTCGGCTGTCGGCCGAGCTGCTGGACGCATCGAACGGGCTCGGGGCGGCGATCAAGCGCAAGGACGACCTGCAGAAGATGGCGGAGTCGAACAAGGCGTTCGCGCACTACCGGTGGTGATGCTGTTGTACGTCGTCTCCTCGCGCTAGCCGGTCTTCGTCGGGCGTCGGGCTCCGCTGCGGCGCCCACGCCGGGTGCGGGCCACGCCTCCGCGGCGGCCGAGCCCCTACTCCCGCCGCCTGCCGGCGGCGGTCGGCCCTTCGGGCCCGGTCTCGGCCGGCTGCGGCGAACCGGCCCGCTACCCGTCGTGGTCGCCTCCGCTCGTTCGGGGTCGATCGGGAACAGCGGATGTCAGACAGGCGTTGTCCACTTGTTCGTGCTCGTTCGCAGCCATCATTGAGAGAGAAAGAGAAGAAGAGAGCCAGAGATGGCAGTCGCAGAGAAAGAGGTCAAAGGGAAGGGTGGTCCCGTGATTCGGGACGTTCCCCTCGCGCGGGTGCGGAACATCGGGATCATGGCGCACATCGACGCCGGGAAGACCACCACGACCGAGCGGATCCTGTATTACACCGGGCGCACCTACAAGATCGGAGAGGTTCACGAGGGCTCCGCGGTCATGGACTGGATGGCCCAGGAGCAGGAACGCGGCATCACCATCACGAGTGCTGCCACCACCTGCAAGTGGCGCGACACCTGGATCAACATCATCGACACGCCTGGCCACGTCGACTTCACCGTCGAGGTCGAGCGGTCCCTGCGCGTCCTCGACGGGGCCGTGGCCGTCTTCGACGCGGTCGCGGGCGTCGAGCCGCAGACCGAGACTGTCTGGCGGCAGGCCAACAAGTACAACGTGCCGCGCATGTGCTTCGTCAACAAGATGGACCGCGTCGGCGCTGACTTCTTCCGATGCGTCGACATGGTCAAGGACCGCCTCGAGGCGACGGTGGCCGTCGCCCAGCTGCCCGTCGATGCCGAGAGCGACTTCCGCGGCGTCGTCGACCTGCTCCAGATGAAGGCCCTCGTGTGGGAGGACGCGATGGGCGAGAGCTTCGCCACCGAGGAGATCCCACCCGAGCTCAAGGCCGACGCCGAGCACTGGCGCCACGAGCTCGTCGACGTGCTCAGCCACACCGACGAGACCGTGCTCGAGAAGTACGTCTCCGAGGAGGAGATCACCGCCGACGACCTCCGCCGCGCGTTGCGGAACGCGACGGTCAGTGGCGACGTCGTGCCCGTCTTGTGTGGGACCGCGTTCAAGAACAAGGGCGTGCAGCCCCTGCTCGACGCCGTCGTCGACTACCTGCCGAGCCCGCTCGACGTGCCCCCGATCGGGGGCACCGACGTCAAGACGGGCGAGCCGATCGAGCGGGGCGCGTCCGACGACGAGCCGTTCGCTGCGCTCGCGTTCAAGATCATGAGCGATCCGCACGTGGGCAAGCTCACGTACTTCCGCGTGTACTCCGGCAAGCTCGCAGCCGGCAGCCCGGTCCTCAACGTGACCAAGGACCGCAAGGAGCGGGTCGGGCGCATCCTCCAGATGCACGCCAACCACCGCGAGGACAAGGACGGCGTCTTCGCCGGCGACATCGTGGCAGCCGTTGGTCTCAAGAACACGACCACGGGCGACACGCTCTCCGACCCGACGCGCCCGATCCTGCTCGAGCGCATGGAGTTCCCGGAGCCGGTGATCTCGGTCGCGATCGAGCCCAAGACCAAGGCCGACCAGGACAAGCTCGGCAAGGCCCTCGGCGCATTGTCCGAGGAGGACCCGACGTTCCAGGTCCGCACCGACGAGGACACCGGCCAGACGATCATCTCGGGCATGGGCGAGCTGCACCTCGACGTGCTCGTCGACCGCATGACCCGCGAGTTCTCGGTCGTCGCGAACGTCGGGAAGCCGCAGGTCGCGTACCGCGAGACGATCACCGTCCCGGTCGAGAAGGTCGAGCAGCGCTACGTGCGCCAGACGGGCGGTCGCGGGCAGTACGGGCACGTCGTCATCAACCTGGAGCCCACCGGGCCCGGCGGCGGGTACGAGTTCGTCGACAAGATCGTGGGCGGCGTGATCCCCCGCGAGTACGTCCCCGCCGTCGACGCGGGCATCCAGGAGGCGATGGAGGGGGGCGTGATCGCGGGCTACCCGCTCGTCGACATGCGCGCCATCCTGACCGACGGCTCGTACCACGACGTCGACTCGAGTGAGATGGCGTTCAAGATCGCCGGGTCGATGGCGGTCAAGGAAGCGGCGAAGCGAGCCAAGCCGGTGCTGCTCGAGCCGATCATGGAGGTCGAGGTCGTCACCCCCGAGAACTACATGGGCGACGTCATCGGCGACCTGTCGGCACGCCGGGGCAAGGTCGAGGGCATGGAGCAGCGCGGCAACGCCCAAGTGGTGCGAGCACAAGTGCCGCTGGGAGAGATGTTCGGCTACGCTACCGACCTTCGTTCGCGCACCCAGGGGCGCGCGACGTACACCATGCAATTCGACTCGTACCAGCCGGTGCCCGAGTCGATCGCCCAGGAGATCACCGCCCGGGTCCGCGGCGAGTAGCGCCCGGCCCCACCCAATCGGAAGGACTAGGAGCCCGCGAGATGTCGAAGGCGAAGTTCGAGCGGACGAAGCCGCATTTGAACATCGGGACGATTGGTCATATTGATCATGGGAAGACGACGTTGACGGCGGCGATCACGAAGGTGTTGTCGGAGCGGAATCCGAATACGTCGTTTAC